>Ga0196964_10000566_pt1 | contig 21567 bp, 15 predicted proteins | sample S1_10metaG_FD_148615 | JGI IMG/M metagenome (GOLD analysis project Ga0196964, IMG submission 148615) | Soil microbial communities from Anza Borrego desert, Southern California, United States - S1_10 | ecosystem: Environmental > Terrestrial > Soil > Desert | place: USA: California | collected... | reverse complement strand
GCGCGAGTAAGCGCGCAGATCCTCGTCCAGGCGCACGTCGCCAAGGCCAAGCCGCCGGATGTCGGATGCCATGAGGCGCGCGTCGTCGTGCGCGCGTGTTGAGCGAAGCGCTGTCATGTCGTGCCGCCAGACGCGGGGCGATGCGGCAAAGCAGGCAAGGCGATGACGTTCGGGCGATATGCCCTGGTCACGCGCATACGGCTCGTGAGTGCGATCGTGTAGCCGCAGAGCAGGCCGTAGAGGATGAGACCTTCGAGCTGCCAGTGCGGCATGGTCGCGAAATTGAGGACGATGAAGCCGATATGCGCGAACATGAGCTGTCCGCGCAGCCAGGGATCCTGGATCCGCCGCGCGCGCGCCAGCATGCCGATCCACACGGCCACGATCAGCGCGGCGCCGAAGATGCCGAACTCGTAGAGGTACGAAATCACGGTGTTGTGCGCGTACTTCGAGAAAACGCCGACCCAGGAGTCCGGTCCAAAGCCGAACAGGATCTGCAGGTCGTCGCCCGCGAAGTAGGCGTGCAGGTAGCTGCTCCACAGATAGATGCGCCCTGAGAACAGAGCGCGTTCCGTCTGATTGAACTCGCCTGGCGGCTTGAAGAGGACGTCGTCGCCAGCGGCGAGCGCTATATCCGCCATGCGCTCGCGCAGCGCCCAGGCGGCGAGTACGGTGACGCCGATGGCGCCGACCAACGTAGCCGCGCCCACGAACAAGCGTTGGCGCGAGGCGAAGCTGCGCGCCGTGCTGAACGTGAAGAATCCGATCGCCAGCGGGGCCAGAGCAATCAACGAGGTGCGATAGTTCGCGGCAAAAATGCCGATGACGCAGGCCGTCAGGAGGCCGACGCGGAGCACGGGATTCATGCGCGGCGCAAGGCTGGCGGCGGCGAAGCAGGTGACAAGCACGATCGAGAACGCCGCCTCGTGGCTGAACCCGCCGACGAAGCTCACTGAGCCGTCCGCTTCGCTTGCTTTTCCAATGCCGAGGGCGACCGAAGCGGCCTGCAGCATCAGGGGCGGCGCAAACACCCAAAGCAGCGGCCCCAGAATGCGCGCGTCGCCATCGCGCTGAACACAATCATAGAGGCAGAGCGCGACGATGAAGAAGTAACCCCACTTCAGCAGCGTCTCGGCCATGCCGGCGTAGGCGCCATTGAGGAGCCCGCTCAGCACGACAACGCCCATCAGCGCGAGCACGATCGGCATGCGGCCGACCACACGCAGGCGGTGCGAGACGACGAACAACCCCGCGGCGCACACCGCTAAGGACGCCAGCGCATTGATACTGAAGCCGGCGTAGTTGGGCGGATGCGTGATGTCCGGGAAGACCTGCATCATGTAGCGCAGCCACACAATGAAGATCAAAAACCGTCCCGTCAGATGCTTGGTGCGCGTCAGCGCATAGCCGAGCATCAGCACCGCGAGCGCCGTCACCGGATAAAGCGCCGCTGCCGGCAGGAGGCGCGAGCCTTCGTCTAGCATTGCGCCTGCTCAAGCGGCTTCGGCGTAATAGGCGCGCGCGTAATAGGGCGGATAGGGTTTCCAGCCCGGCGCGTGCGGATCGAAGCCGTTGATGGCAACGCCCAGAATCTTCGCCCCCGCGGGCACGAGTTGGCGGATGGCGTCTTCGGCCTCGCGCAGACGCGTTTTGCGCCAGCGCGCGACGACGATCGCCGTGTCCGCTTGGCCGACCACCAGGCGCGCATCCGCCGCGACGAGCACGGGCGCGCAATCGAGGATGATGAGATCATAGTGGTCGCGCAGGTCGCGGAGCAGATCCTCCATCGCGGGCAGGCTGAACATGTCGCGCGGCGTAAGCGCGGTCTCGGCGAGCGGAATGACGTGCGCGCCACTCGGCTCATCGACGCCACAGACGTCGCGCCACGCGCGCTGGCCAGAGAGCACCTCAATGAGCCCTACGCGCGGATGAATGTTGAGCACGCGGTTGAGCGCACGCCGGCGCAAATCGCAATCGAGCACCGCGACGCGCTGGCCCCCGAGCGCGGCGACGCGCGCCAGGCTGAGCGCGCAGGTTGTCTTGCCTTCGTCGGGCAGCGCGGAGGTGACGGCCACGACTTTCGCGTCGCGCTGCAGATCGGCATAAAGCAGAGCGGTGCGCATGACGCGAAAGGCTTCGGCGTAGGGCGAGAGCGGTTTCTCGACGAGATAACCTGCGGGGTGGCGGTCCTCAGGCGCCAGCAGACGCAGCGCCTTTGGGTCGATTGTCGGCACGACAGCGAGCGCAGGCATCCCGAGCCGGCCTTCCACATCGTCCGCGCTCTTGATGGTGTCGTCGAGCGCTTCGGCGGCAAAGCCGGCGATGGCGCCCGCGATCAGACCGGCGAACAGTGCGAGGACGACGCCCAGCAGGAAGCGCGGCGAACTCGGCGCGCTCGGCGGCTCGGCTTCGGAAACGACCTGCGCGGCCGTCTGACCCAACTGGCCTTGCCCCGCGATTTCGTGCGAGCGCTGCAAAAAGCTCTCATACACGGCGCGCGCCGCCGCCGCCTCGCGCTCCAATTCGCGCAGGCGCACCTGGTCGGCATTGTTGTTCACCAGCCGTCCGGCCGATGCGCCGAGGCTCCGCTCGAGCGTTGCAACGCGTGCTCGCGCGACATCGACGTCATTCTGCGAACGCTCTGCGATGCGGCCGATCTCAGCGTTGAGCTGCTGGCGCACGTCCCGCAGTTCAGCGGCGTTACGCGCCACGAAGGGGTGCCGTTCGCCCAGCGTGTTGGCGTATTCGGCCTGCTGGCGCGATAGTTCGGCTTCCTGACGGCGCAGGTCGCGGATCGTCTGAGACTCAAGTGCCTGATCCATGGTGGCGACGCTGCCGCCGCCGCGGCTAAGCGCGAGCACTTGGCGTTGGCGGGCTTCGCGTTCTGCGAGGTCCGCACGCGCAGTCAGCACAGCCTGTTGGGTCTGCGTTGTCTGCGATTCCGTGAGAGAGCGGCCTTCCGCCGTCAAAAGGCCCGTCGCCGCGCGGAACGCCTCGGCTTCGGCCTCCTTGGTCTGCACATCCGTGCGCAGCTCAGCGAGCCGTTGGCCGAGCCAGTTGCTCGCGCGCTCGGTGGCGGCGATGCGCACGTTGTCCGCCGATTGCAGGTAGGCCTGTACGATGGCGTTGGCGATGCGAGCGGACTCCTCCGCATCGCGCGTCGTCACGCGCACATCGATCACATAGCTCATCGCCCGCCGCTGAATTTCGACGGATTCAGCCACCTTGCGCGCCGCCGCGCGGACGCCGTCGCCGGCGCTGGGCGAGCCCCAGAACGGATCGATGTCGAGATGAAGGTCTTGTGCCACCGCCATGGCGAGCCGCGGCGAGCGCAAGATTTCGATTTCAGAGTCAACCACTGCAGCATTGGCCGGACCCTGCACGAGCGACTGCTCGGCGCCGATCACCTGGCTTTCGCGTGGATTGATCAGGATGGACGCAGTTGCGGTGTATTCGCGGGGCTGCAGGAAAAGGACGAGCAGCACGGAGGCGAACACCAGCGCGCCCACGGTCGCGATCATGCGCCAACGGCGGATCATCACGCCAATGATGGCCTGTAGATCGAGCCCTTCATTGGCGGGCGCGACGTACTCGACGGGCGCCGCCTGGATCGGAATTTTCGCTGGGAGGTTCATAGAGGCGCCCCGTTCTTGCTGGCGCGGTGGATGACATGCGCGCAAATGCACGCGCGACCGACGTTCTGCGCCGCGCGTGACGGTGCAAACGTCAAGCAATCGGCGCCGTTCCGACATTTGTTACCTGTAACGCAGTGCGCACGGCCCATGCGCCGTCTCCATGAGTAAGGGACGCGGTCTGCTCAAAACATGCGCTCCGGAATGCGTACGGTTTCGCCCGGTTGCACGACGGTGGCGCTGGTGAGCGGTTGCGATTCCTCGCCGGTTTGCCCTGGGCGCTGCACGTAGACGCGCCGCGAGTTCGCGCGATACGTGAATCCGCCGGCCGTCGCGACGGCGCCCATCACGGTCATGCCGGGCGAGTAGGGATAGGCGCCCGGACGGTTCACTTCGCCCAGAATGAAAAAGGGGCGATATTGTGCAATCTCGACGGTCACGATCGGATCGCGCACGTAACCGTTGCGCAGTTGCTCGCTCAGTTGATTCGTGAACTCGGGCACGGTGCGGCCCGCCGCCTCGACTTCCCCGACCAGCGGATAAGATATGCGCCCTTGTGTTCCAACGGTGAATTCGCCGGTCAATTCTTCACGGTTGAATACCGAAACACGCAGCTTATCGCCGGGGCCTAGACGATATTCGGTTGTCTGCGGCAAAGGATCGACGGAACCTTCAGGAGTCGCAGGCGCGCCGGCAGCGCAGGCGGACAGACTGACGACGAACGCAATGAGGGCAAGCGCGCGTGGCGCAAACCGGGCGAACATGGCAATCCTCACAAAAAAGCGCCCCGCGCGGGCATCTAGAGCGCGCGAAATGCGCATCAATGGTAATGGGCTATTCCCTCTGCTGGTTCCGCGCGGCGAAATGAGATTCTTGTACGAGATGCGAGCGCACGTGCGATTTGCGATGGAGCGTGACGTCTTTGAGAAAGCGGCGCGATGAATGGCAGGCGCTACAGAACCGGACTCGGCGTCGCAACTGGCGCGCTTGCGCTGCACGCGGCGCCGATTGCGTTTGCGCAAGATGAGATCGTCATCACCGCGGAACGCCGCGCGGCGCCGCTTGCAGAGGAGGGAAGTTCCGTCGCCGTGCTCGGCAGCGAAGAGTTGCAACGCTTGGGCGCACAACATCCGGTGGAGGCGCTCAACCAAACTCCCGGCGTGAATTATCATCGTGGTTCGGGCGTCGAGAACCTGCCCGCCATCCGTTCGCCTGTCCTGAACGGCGGCGCGGGGGCGGGTTCCTTCCTTGTGCTGGAGGACGGCGTGCCGGTGCGCGCCGCGCCGTTCGCGAACATCAATCAGATCTATGAGACCAATATCGAATTCGCGGAGAGACTTGAGGCCATCCGCGGACCGGGAACTGTTGTGCACGGGTCGAACGCCGTGCACGGCGTCGTCAACGTGATCACACCGCGTGCGGATGAAAGCGGGCTACGGCTCGAAGCGGAGGGAGGCAGTTTTGGGCGCGTGCGGGGGCTAGCACTGTCGCGAGGCGATGGCTGGCTCGGCGCGTTTGCTTCCACGCACGAAGATGGTTGGCGCGACAACGCCGGGCTCGACTTGCAGAAGCTGTTGCTGGGTTGGGACGGCGAGCGCGCCGGCTGGACTCTGAACGCGCGCATCTCGGCGTCAAATCTGGAGCAAGAGACCGCCGGCTTCGTCATCGGTCCAAGAGCGTACGATGACGGCACGCTCGCGCGCGGCAATCTTAACCCGGAGGCGTTTCGCGACAGCCAGGTGATCCGCGGTACGCTCACCGCCGCGCGGCGCATCGGCGGAGTTGATGTCACGCTGACGCCGTTCGCCCGCCAGATCGAAACCGATCTCCTGCTGCACTTCTTTCCGTCGAAGGCGCTGGAGGAAACCGCGCAAGCTGGCGGCGGCGTCCAATCCTTTTTGGCCTGGTCGTGGTCCGATTTGCGCTTCCTCGCTGGGATCGACTTCGATCGGAGCACGATGAGCTTGCGGGAAACGCAAACGATCGCGACGGTGGGCACGTTTCCGCAAGGCGTGCACTACGATTATGAAGCCGAAGCCTTCACTCGCGCCGTCTATGCACAAGCCACATGGCGACTGGACGACGCCTGGTCGTTCACGCTCGGCGCGCGCGGCGAACAGATCGACTACGCGTACGACAACCACGCTCCCGCGGGCGGCTTCGGCCGATTCCTGCGCGCGGATGACCGCGAGGATGATTTTTCCGCCGTCACGGTGCGCGCCAATGTCGTGCGCCTCTTCAGCGGCGGCGCGGTCGCATATGCTAATTACACCACCGGCGCGCGCCCGCCCCAGGCGACCGATCTGTACTCTTTGCAAATAACCCAAACTCCGGGCGAGCAGGAGGTGGAGGACATTGCTTCCGTTGAACTCGGGTTGAGGCTTCCGGTCGGTGAAGGCCGCTTCGGGCTCGTCGTCTACGACATGCGCAAACGCAACGGCAGCTTCCGCAATGCCAACGGATTCACCGTCGCCAACACGCGCACCAACCATCGCGGCGTTGAAGTGGAACTCGAAACGCCACTCTTATCAAATCTCACGCTTTCCGGCTGGGTCAGCTACGGCGATCACACCTACGCGTTCGACAGCCCCGCCGATAACATCGCCGATGGCGCGCGCATCGAGAACGCGCCCGAATGGACCAGCGCCTTGCAGCTGCTCTGGCGTCCGACATCCCTGACGGAGCTTGAACTCGGCTGGCGGCAGGTCGGCTCGTACATCACCGAAGCCTCCGGCGCGCACGACTATCCGGGCCACACCGTATTGTCGTTGCGCGGCGCCTGGGACGTAAGCGCGAACACCCAAGTGTTCGCCGCCGTACGCAATCTCACCAACACCGACTACGCCGAGCGCGCCGATTTTGCTTTCGGCAATGATCGTTACTTCCCTGGTGAGGATCGCGCTTTTTCACTCGGCGTTAGGATTGTCCGGTAACGGCGTGCGCTTTGCGGGCAATAAGGTTCCATTTGCACGTCTTGCTAAGCATCGACCTTTACGGGAAGTAAGCAGAACTGCCTTAAACCTAGGCGTTGGCGAACGCGAACTGGGTGGGCATGAATTTCCCCGAGAACCTCGAGCGGCAGATTGCGCGGTTCAGCGCGCACGGCATCCGCGGGCGCGCCGTCATGTTCGCCTTGGCGGCGGCCGTCGCCCCGTTCTGCGTGCTTGTTTACGTCAGCGCACAGGCCGACACGTCCGCGAAAATTCTCACCATCATCGCGCTCGCTCTGGCGATGGCCTCATACATCTGTCTCCTCGCCAGCCTCCGCCCTGTCGCGGACCTCGCGGCTCTCTTGGATCAGCATGCCGGCGACGCCCGCGATGGGCGTGTGCTTGATCATCATCAGCGGCTGATCGGCAACGTTCAGAGTTTGGCAACCAAGCTCGCGGTTACCCAGCGCAAGGCCAGCGTGCATCCCATTACGGGGTTGCCTGGCCGCGACCAACTCCTCTCCGCCATCGCCGATGACATAAAAGAGCGCCCCGAAGCTTCGGCGTTGCTGGGTCTCATCCGCATCGCCAACTACGATCATCTTGTGGCTTTCAACCCGGGCGCGGCGGAGGCGATGCTGACGGCGCTCAACAAGCGCCTCGCCGACGCGATCAACAGCCAACGTCCGCTCGCGCATGTGGACCGCGACTGCTTCGCGATCTGGTTCGGCGCCGTCGGCGATCCCGATCGCTCGGCGGCCGAACTCGAGGCCATCGGCTATGTGCTGATGCAGGAGCTGGAGATCGACGGTTTCACGTTGACGCCCGACATTCAGATCGGCTCGGCGCTGCACCCGATCGACGCCGACGAAGCGGGAAATCTGCTTAATCGCGCCTTCGTTTCGCTGGCCCGGCCGCTGCGGACCGCCAATGGCGCGCTCGCTTTCTTCGCCCGCCCGTCCGCGGAGGAAGCGCGTCAGCGTTTCTCGCTCGAGCAGGACCTGCGTCACGCCATTCGCCGCAACGAACTCGTTCTGCACTATCAGCCGGTGATCGATCTCGCCATGGGCCGCGTGGTCGGCGCTGAAGCGCTGCTGCGCTGGTGCTCCGGTTCGCACGAATGGGCGCGTCCGTCGGAAATCGTCAGCGTGCTCGAAGAGAGCGGCCTTGTGCACGAGATCGGCCTTTGGACGCTCAACACCGCATGCCGGAACCTGCGCCTGTGGAGCGAGCACGGGCTCAGCGATCTCAAGCTCGCTGTGAATCTCTCGGTGCATCAATTGCGCGACCGCGCGCTGCCGACAGCGCTCACGCGCACGATCGCGGCGCACGGGCTCTCGCCGTCGAACATCGAACTCGAATTGACTGAAACCGCCGCGATGGAAGACGCCTCGCGCACGCAAGAGCTCTTCCAGGAATTGCGCGAAGCGGGATTCTCGCTGGCGATCGACGATTTCGGCAGCGGCTATTCGAGCCTTGCCTATCTGCGCCGCCTCCCGTTCCAGAAGCTGAAGATCGACCGCGAGTTCGTGAGCCACGTCGATCAGCGCGCCGATAGCCGCGCCATCTGCAAGGCCCTCATCGATCTCACGGCGGGCCTCGAACTGGCCGTGCTTGCGGAAGGTGTTGAGCGCATCGAGGAGGTGGAGACGCTGCGCGCCATGGGGTGCTCGACGTTCCAGGGCTATTATTTCTCTCGCGCGCTGCCGCCGGAAGAATTTCTCTCGACAGTTACGGACGCCGATTGGCTCGCGCGCACGACCTCGCGCCTCCATCGTGACCGCGAGGATTTGAGGAGACGCTTGGTATGAGACGAACTGTCCGCCTTGCGATACTGGCGCTCGCCATGGGCCTCGCCAGCGCGTGTTCGCACCTGCCCGAACTGCCGCAAATCCCGTCCGTGGGCTCGCCGCGCGGGCCGGAAGCGACGCCCGGCCTTGCCCCGCGTGAGCGCGTGCGCCTCGCTGTCGATCTGCTCGATCAGGGCGACGAAGGCCGCGCCGAAGTCGAACTGCGCGCCGTGCTGGAAGAGCAGCCGACCAACGGAGCGGCGCAGCGCCTTTTGCAGCAGATCACGGAAGATCCGCACACGCTGCTGACCGGAACGCCGCGCGCCTACACGGTGCGCCAGGGCGATTCCATGTCGGCGCTTGCGGATCGTTATCTTGGCGATGCGCTGATGTTCTATGCGTTGGCGCGCTACAACGATCTTGAAGCGCCCAATCAGCTTTCCGCCGGTCAGCGCCTCATGATACCGATGCGTCCGGGCGTCACCATTGCGTCCGCCTCCGCACCCGCCGGAAGCACGCCGCCTGGGCCGGGGTCCGCGCCGCTGGGCTTGCGCGGCGGCGATCCCGAGCGCGCAAACCAGCTGCGCTTGCAGGGCCTGCAGCAGCTGAACACTGGCAATGTCGACAGCGCGATCAGCTTGCTTCGTCAGGCGCAGGCGCTCGACGCCGGGAATCCCGCCATTCAGCGCGATCTCGATCGCGCGCTTCGATTGCAGGCCGCGCTCGGGAGCGGGCGAGGTTAGGCCAAACCGCGCTTTAACGCGTCCGCGCTAAGATTATTGCTGGCGCAAACCAGCGATCGGGAGGCTTGTGTGAAGATCGTCGGCCGGTACCAGATCCAGGCGCGCATCGGCCAAGGCGCTATGGCCAACGTCTATCGCGCGTTCGATCCCGACATTAACCGCGTGCTTGCCATTAAGGTTCTCAAGCGCGAGTACTGCCGCAATCCGCAGTTTGCTTCGCGCTTCCTGCGCGAAGCGCGCGCCGCCGGCGCCCTTTCGCACCCCAACATCGTCACGATCTACGACGTTGGCGAGATCGAGGGTTTTCCGTACATCGCGATGGAGCTGCTGGAAGGCCAGCCGCTTGACGCCGTCGCCGCGCGGGTCGGGCGTTTTCCCGTCGCCGATGTGATCGAAATCGGTTGTCAGCTTGCCGGTGCGTTGCGTTATGCGCACGAGCAGGGCGTTGTGCATCGCGACATCAAGCCGTCCAACATCTGGCTCGGCAAGGACGGTCGCTCCATCAAGCTGCTGGACTTCGGCATTGCGCGCCTGGAGCAGAGCGCCGCTGAAGAGCAGGCGGAAGCCGTCAAGACGCAGATCGGCCAGGTCGTCGGCACGCCGCGTTATATGAGCCCCGAGCAAGCGCTCGGCCGCGAGACTGACGGGCGCTCCGATCTCTTCTCCGTGGGCGTGGTCCTCTACGAACTCATCACCGGGCGTCCCGCCTTCGACGGCTCGAGCGCCGCAACGCTCGCGCTGCAGATTACGCAAAAAGATCCGCCGCCCATGGATGTGCCGGACTGCCCCCGCGGTTTGCAGTTCGTCGTCGAGAAGCTGCTCTCGAAACGCCCGGAAAAGCGCTTCGCCAACGGCTCGGCGCTGTTCGACGCGCTCCAACGTGAAAAGCAGGCTTATGCTGCAATGCTGGCCGAAGGCGGCAAGCGACGCCTGCCGCTCTCGGCCAAGCTCGCGCTAGTAACTACCGCCATCACGGCCGTCGTGCTCGCGATCGGCGTGAGCTTTGTCATCGACAAGCAGTACGACGCCATGGAGCGCGTCGCGCTGGCGTCGGGATCGTCCATTGTTTCGTTCGTTGCGGCCAACGCGGCGTTGCCGGCGGCCGAGAACCTCACGCTTCCGCCCGAACAGCGCGATTGGCTGCCTGCGCAGGCTTTCGTCGCAACCGCATCCAGCGATCCAAACATCACGCAGATGCTGGTGGTTGACCACGAGGGCGTCATCCGCGCGGCCAGTTCCGAGGATCTCGTCGGCGCGCGCTACATTCCACCGCGCGGACAGCGCATCGTGCGCGACCGCCCGAACATCTCCGTCACCACCGTCCGCTCGTCGAGCGGTGAGCGCAGCTTCCGCTTCGCGCGTCCGATCGAATACGCCGGGCGCCAGGTTGGCCTCGTCGACGTAAGCGTCCGCCGCACCGAGCTCGAATCCGCCGTGATGCTCACGACCGGTTTGTTGCTTGGACTTGTGGGCGTGATGCTGGCCGTCGTCGCCGCGCTCACCTTAGGCGCCGCCCAGCTGGTCGTCCGTCCATTGCGCCGCCTCAAGGCCGCCTTCGAGGACGCCGCGAACGGCAACCTCGACTTCCGCATTTCGCATCGCCAGCGCGACGAGTTTGGAGACCTCTTCAACGCGTTCAACGCGTTCGTCGGCTCGGTGCAGAAGCGCCTGGAGAGCGCCGGCGCCGCGCCGGCGCCTGCCGCGCTCGACGCCACCACCATCTCCATGCCCGCCAACGACGATGCGCCGTCGGCTGAGAAAGGTTCGCAATGGTCACGCTGAGACTGTTCCACAGCGCCAACCCGTTCCAAGCGATCACTACGCGCGTCGTCGCGGATGGTGAGATCGCCATCGGCCGCGACCCCGCCGCCGACTGGCATATCGAGGACGCCGCCTGCGAACTCTCGCGTCGGCATTGCGCCATTCACGTCTCCGACGAAGGCGTCCGCGTGCGCGATTTCAGCGCCAACGGCGTGTTCGTGGGCGCCGCGCGCCGCCGCATCGCCAAGGACTTCTATGTGCCCGTCGAGTTTGACGAGCCGATCCACCTTGGCCAGTACATGATTGTCGTCGATCCCTCGACGCCGGCTAACGACACCGACGGCGACGTAGCGCCCATCGACGCGCCGTTCCATTCCCCTATCCTGCACGAACCGGAAGTGTCTGTGTCCTCCTACAGCGTGCGCAGCGCGTGGACCGACACGCAGCCCGCGCCAGCGCCTAGCGCTGAGCGCCAGCGTCTGCCTGACGCGGCGTTGCTCGAAGCTTTCTGCGAAGGCGCCGGCATCGATCCATCGGCGTTCGCGGCCGAAGTCCCGGCCGACGTGCTGCGCCGCGCTGGTGAAGCTTATCGTCAGGCGGTCATTGGCCTTTGCGATCTGATGGGCGAGCGCACATCGGTAAAGTCCGCCTACCGGATGGACCGCACCACCGTCGGCGCCACGGGCAACAATCCGTTCAAGTGGGCCGATGCGCACCGCGTGGGCATCGACCTTCTGCGCGCAGGGAACAGCTCTTTCCTCGCCGGCGCCGTGGCGATGCGCGAATCCTTCGAAGACTTGAAGAAGCATCTGCTCTGCCTTGTCGCCGGCTCGCGCGCCGCTGTGGCGGCGACGCTTGAAGAAGTCGGTCCCGAGCGGATCGAAGAGGGCCTCAAGGGCCAATCCATGCTCTTTCAGACCAAGGTCGATGCGGCCTGGCGGGACTTCCAGAAGCGCCACGCCCAGGTTTCCGCTGACGCGCGCGAGAACGCCGACAGCGCCATCAACCGCGCCTTCAAGGCCGGCTATGAGCGCCAATTGCGCAAGCTTGACGAACTCGGAACACAGGCGTGATGCTGCGCCGCCAAACTATGACGCCGCAAAGAACGCCCCGGCCGAGTCATCTCGGCGCGTTCAAGTTCCTTTCAGTGGGACGCACGCACGTTGGCTGCGTGCGTAGCTTGAATGAAGATGCGGTGCTCAACCGCGCTGACATCGGCCTCTGGGCCGTCGCCGACGGCATGGGCGGCCATGAAGGCGGCGAAGTTGCAAGCGCTGCGGTCGTCCAGGCGCTCTCTCAAGTCTCCAACTTCAGCACCGCCTACGCCTTCCGCGACGCCGCTTCGCAGGCGCTCGTCGAAGCGAACGCAAAGCTCGTCAAGCTCTCCGCCGAGCGCGGCACCATGGGCTCCACGGCCGTCGTGCTCCTTGCGCATGAGGGGCACTATGCCTGTCTCTGGGCCGGCGACAGCCGCGCTTATCTCTATCGGGCCGGCGCATTGAAACGTCTGACGCGCGACCATAGCGTGGTGCAAGAAATGGTCGATGCGGGGGTCATCAGTGAGGAGGGCGCGCGCTCGCATCCGCGCTCCAATGTGATCACGCGCGCCGTCGGCGCCCAAGCACAGCTTGACCTGGAGAGCGTGTTCGGCGCCGTCCAGCCTGGCGACCGCTTCCTCTTGTGCTCAGACGGCCTCACCGGCGTCGTCACTGATCGCGAGATCGCCGAGCACATGATCCGCGCGCCACTTGAATCGGCGGCCGAGCGGCTGCTCGATCATGCCCTCGCACGCGGCGCGCCGGACAACGTCTCACTCGTCGTGGTCGCCGCCGAACCGGCCTGACCGGAACAGAGCTTCAGCGCGGGCGGCTGAGTTCGCGTGCATCGTCCGTTCAACCTGATCTTGACCCGCTGCGCGCACGGCGCGGGCGTCGGATTACTTTTTGGCGCGGCGCTGTTGCTTTCGAACGCTGCCGGCTAGGCGAGTTCGCCGCGGCGAACCGCAGCCCGCTACGGCGCTGATTTTCCTCACCGGCGCCGTGTTCGCTTTTGCACCCGTTGTCCTGTGCACAGTCTGGCCATCGCGTTCGCGGAAGCGCCGGAGGACGCATCCTTGCAAAAACGGTGATTGCGCAAGCCGGTGTTATGAGGCTGGATAGGCGCTAGCCCGTACGCACGTCGTGTGGGTGCGCCGGCGGCAGGTTGATGGAAAATGCTGGGCTTGCCGCCGGCGCTCTCAGGCTCACTCGGCGGGCGTGTGCGTGATCTGCGCCTGCGGGCGCCAGCGGCGGAAAAGCCCGCGCACCCAGTTCTCCAGCTTGTCGATCAGCACGAACATCGCCGGCACGAAGACGAGGCTGAGCAGGGTCGAGAGCATCAGCCCGCCGATCACCGCCGCGCCCATGCCCTGACGCAGCGTGCCGTCGACGCTCCATCCGAGCGCCGCCGGTATCATGCCGCCTGACATCGCGAACGTCGTCATCACGATCGGCCGCGCGCGCTTCATGCCCGCATCCATCAGCGCATCGTAGCGGTTCATGCCGTCGTGCATCTTCTCTTCGGCGAAATCGACCAGCAGGATCGAGTTCTTGGTCACGAGCCCCATCAGCATGAGGAGGCCGATCAGCGCAAAGAGCGACAGCGGTTGGTTGGAGACGATGAGCCCGAGGAACGCCCCGCCGATGGAGAGCGGCAGCGCCATCAGGATGGTGATGGGCTGGAAGAAGTCGCGGAAGAGCAGCACCAGCACCGCATAGATGAGCAGAATGCCCCAGAGCATCGCCGTGCCGAACGCGGCGAACATTTCCTGCGTATCTTCCGTCTGCCCGGCGGACGCCAGGCGCACGCCGGGCGGGGGGTTCTTCGCCTGCGGCAGGTTAAATACCTGCATCTGCGCGTCGCCCAGTTCGACGCCCGGCAGCACGTTGGCGCCGACGCTCACCGCGCGTTCGCGGTCGCGCCGCTCGATTGTTGCTTCACCGAGCCCGAAGGAAACGTCAGCAACCGCGTCGAGCCGTACCGGCGCTCCGTTGGTTGACTGCACGGGCAGGGCGCGGATGGTGTCCAGGTCGGCGCGTTCGTCTGGGCGGATCGTCACGCGGATCGGGATTTGCCGATCGGCCAGATCGAAGCGCGGCAGGTTCTGCTCCACATCGCCCGACGTCGCGATCCGGATCGCCTGGGAGAGCGCCGCCGACGAAACGCCGAGGCGGGAAAGGTCCTCGGGCCGCGGACGGATCTGGAGTTCGGGCCGCTGTAGCGCGCTCGCATTGCGCACATCGATGAGAGACGGCAGCGCGTGCATGGCTTCTGTCAGCTGTTCAGCCGCCCGGTTCACCGCCGCCGCATCGGCGCCCACGAACTGCACAGTGATATCCGAGCCGACAGCGCCGCCCTGATCCTGGATGAACGAAGCCCGGTAGTTCGGGAAGTTCGACAACATCGGCCGCATGACCTGCTGCAGCTGATAAGCCGAGCGGCCGCGTTCGCTTCGCGGCGTCAGCTGAATGAAGAGATCGCCATTGGAGGCTGCGCCCGCCGTCCCGTTCAGCGAAGCGAACACGCCTTCTACTTCCGGCAACGTGCGCAGCTCCGCGCTCATCTGGTTCATGACACGGTCGGCTTCGAGCACGGGCGTGCCCGGCGGCATTTCCACGCGCGCCTGCACCATGTCGGAGTCGAAGCGCGGGATGAAGGTGAAGGGCACGCTGCCGGCCAGGAAGATCGACGACACGAAGACGGCGATCCCCATGCCAACGGTCTTCCAAGGGTTGTGGATCGCCCAGCCCAGCGCATCGCGATAGAAAATCGCAAACGCGCCAGGCTTCGGCTCGGCGTCGTGGCCTTTGTTCTTGAGAAAGAACGCGGCCATCATCGGGGTGATCAGCCGCGCCACGACGAGCGAGAAGAATGTCGCCGTGGCGACGGTGAGCCCGAACTCTCTGAAGAAGGGGCCAACGCCGCCCGTCATGAAGCTCACGGGCACGAACACGCAGATAATCGCGGCGCTCGTCGCGACGACGGCGAGGCCGATTTCATCGGCTGCCTCGAGCGCTGCCTGATAGGCCGTCTTGCCCATGCGCATGTGTCTGACGATGTTCTCGATCTCGACGATAGCGTCATCGACCAAGACGCCCGCCACCAGCGCCAGCGCGATCAGCGTCACCATGTTCAGGGTGAAGTCGAACAGCTCCATCACCGCAAACGTCGGGATGATGGAAAGCGGGATGGCGGCTGCGGCGATCAAGGTCGCACGGAAGTCGCGCAGAATGATGAACACGACCATGCACGCAAGCAAGGCGCCTTCGATCAGCGCGTGGATCGAGCTTTCGTGCATGCCGCGGATGAACTCGACCGTCGTTGCGATCTCCCGCACGCGGATATTAGGATGGCGCTCCTCGATCTGCTCGACGCGTTCGGCCATGCGGTCGAACACCTGCACTTCGCTGGCGCCGCGCGAGCGCAGCACCATGAAGCCGACGACGGGTTGGCCGTTATAGCGCGACACCGAGTTGAGATCGGAGGCGGAGTCCGTCACCGTGCCGAGATCGGCGAGCCGCGCGACGCGCCCGTCCGCGCCGACGATGCGCGTGTTGGCCAGGCCGTAGACGGTTTGTGCGCTGCCCAGGGTGCGGATCGCCTGCGCTTGTCCGCCCACGCGCGCTTCGCCGCCTGGCAGGTCCGCATTCAGCGCGCGCAGCTGCGAACTCACTTGGTCCGCGGTGACGCCGTAAGCGAGCAGGCGGGACGGATCGAGTTCGACGCGCACTTCGCGGTCGACGCCGCCCAGCCGCTGCACCGAGCTGACGCCTTGCACGGCAAGCAATTCACGCTGCAGCTCGTTGTCGATGAACCAGGAAATCTCCTCCGGCGTCATGCCTTCGCCATCGACCGCGTAATACCCGATCGGGAACGCCGCTGAATCGATGCGCTGGATCACCGGCTCGCTGATGTCTCCGGGCAGTTCGCTGCGGATGCGCCCGATCGCATCGCGCGCATCGTCCACGGCGCGCCCAAGATCGGTCTCGCTCTCCATCTCGACGGTCGTTGTCGAAACGCCGGACGAGATTTGCGACGTCACGCGCTTCACGCCCTCGACCGATGTCAGCGCCGATTCCACTCGCTCCGTGATCTGCGTTTCCATTTCCGCGGGCGCGGCGCCCGGCTGGGCGACGGTCACGGTGAAGCCGCCGAAATCGACGTTCGGCAGCTGGTTGATCGGAAGACGGCCGTACGCGGTCCAGCCCGCGAACAGGAGCGCGAGGATCAGCAGGATCGGCGGGATCGGATTGCGGATCGCGCCGGCGGAGATGTTGAGCGCCATGCGCTATTCCGATCTGCCGCGCAGCGCGGCGCGGTCGGTGGGCGCTTGCGCTTGCGCCGGCTCGGGCGCCAGTACGCGAATTTCGTCGCCTGACTGCAGGAACGCGGCGCCCGAGCCTACGATCGCCTGCCCAGGTTGGAGGCCTTCGAGCACTTCGATCCAATCGCCCGCGCGCGAGCCAAGCCGCACGTCGGCGCGCTGCACGACGTTCTGGACTGCGTCGTCGCCGTCGCGGCGCATCTGGCGCACCACGAACACGTAAGGCTCGCCATTATCGTAGAGTAGCGAGTTCTGCGGCACGGCGAGCGCCTCGCGCGGCGACAATTGTGCCGTGCCGCGCAGGTACATGCCCGCGACGACGCGCGAGCGCTCCGGCAACTCGAACAGCGCTTCGCCCGTGCGCGTGCGCGGATCGACTGAAGCGGGCAGGCGCGAGAGGCGCGCTTGCACTGTCGTACCATCGACCAATTCGAACGAAGCGGTCTGACCCGTCTGCAGCGCGAGGATGTCGCTTTCCGCGACCTGCGTGGCCACTTCGAGCCGGTTGCCTGCGGCGATGCGAAAAAGCACTTGCCCCTCCACCGAGCGGCCGACTTCGGCGCTGCGGTCGATCACCAGGCCCGAAGACGGCGCGCGCACATAGCCGCCGCCGAGCCGCGCATTGGTCTCCTGCAATTGCGCGCGCGCCGCCGCCAGGCGCGCATCCGCGGCGATGGCCGCCGCGCGCCGCGCTTCGATGGCTTCGGCGGAAAGCGCGCCAGAATCGCGGATCGATTCCGCGCGTTCAAATTCGCCGCGCGCCCGCACCGCAGCCGACTGCGCTTCGGCCACGGAGGCCTGCGCGGCGCGCGTCTGCGCTTGCGCCAATGCTGTATCCAGCCGCGCCATTGGCTGGCCGACGCGCACGGTCTGACCTTCATCGACCAGGAGTTCGAGAATACGCACGCCCGTTGCCGGCGCCGTGACTTGAATATCCCGCGTCGGACGCGCCTCGCCGGAAACCGTAATCGCGGGGCTGAACAGCCGCGGCTCGACTTGCACGACGCTCACGGCCTGGCGCGTATCGACCGCCACCCGTTGATCGCCGCCGCCGATGCGGGTCAGCACGGCGATAGCGAGAATGGCGGCGAGAATTCCAGCGCCTGTCAGCATGACGACGCGCCGGCTACGGCGCACGTCGTCGGGCTCGCCTTCGCCTTTCCAAGCCTGCTCGCCCATGTTGCGCGCCTTGCGGAACGCACGGCCGCCGGTTTCACCCACGCGCTTCAGCAAGCCTTGGGCGCGGCTGAACAGCTCGGGCTTCTCGGGCTTATTCATCGGCGGCTCAAATAGCGTTGGGCGAGGGCGCGAAATTGCGCGACCGCGGCATCCGGATCGGTGTCGCGCAGGAATGCGCGCCTCAGAGCTATGCCTTCTATGGCGGCGAACAAGGTGTTGGCCGCTTCACGAGGGTCGAGTTGTTCGTCGATCTCGCCGCTCGCCTGCGCCGCTTTGATTGCGGTGATGCAATAATCGACGCTGTTCTGGTTGATCTTCAATAGAGGCGCAGCCACCGCATCGTCGCGAATGGCTTCGGCGAAGATATCTGCGATCAACGCCCCGTCGCCTTCGGCGAACTTCTCGAAGAAGTCTCGCGCGATGAGTGAAAGCGCGTCGACGACAGAGCCTTGGCGTGTCGCATCGAGGAACGCGCCATCGGAATCCGCATGCTTGTCCTCGGCGATCGCACCGATGATTTCAGCTTTGGAGCTGAAGTAGCGATAGAGCGCGCCCGCACTCATATTCGCTTCGGCGCAGATCTCTTGCATCGTCGCCTGATGGAAGCCGCGGCGGCGGAAGCAGGCCATCGCTGCGTCGAGGATCTGGCGCCGGCGCCTGTCGGCCAGGGAGGGATCGGCAAAACGAGCCAAGGCGTTGGGACCTCTGCAAAACGCGCGGCCTTGCCTCGGCCCGCTGCGCCGCATATAAAACGAACATTCGTTCTCTAAATCTTAACGAGGGGTGTCGTCAAGCTGGACTTGCGACCCCAGATGTCGCTCTGACCGCAGGCCCGAGATCGAGGAGCAGCCCGGAAATGTCTTTCGGAATGAAAGCGCTGCGCACGACAGCGCTGGCCGCACTGGTGTTCGCCGCGTCCTGCTCGACCATGCCCGACGAGCGCCCCGAAGCGCCCGCGTTGCCGACGGCTTGGCGCGATGCGCCCGTCGGCGCGGATGTTCAGCTCACCGATTGGTGGCGCCAGTTCAACGATCCGGCGCTCGACCGCCTTGTCGCCGAAGCGCTCACCAATGGCCCCACCGTCCAACTCGCCGCGCTCCGCGTCACCGAAGCGCGCGCTGTTTCGCGCACGACCATCACGCGCTATCTGCCCGAACTCACCGCCGTCGGCCGCGGCAACTACACGCGCGCGATCGAAGGTCCGATCAGCTCTATTCCCGGCGTCCCCGGCGCGGGCGAGCCTGAACAGATGACAGGCTCTTACGGCGCGGAAGTCTCGTGGGAGATCCCGCTCTTTGCGCGCGTCGAAGCCGCCGCGGTCGGCTCGCGCGCCAACAATCAAAGCGCGCTCGCTGATCTGCGCGCCGCCCGCGTCGCGCTCGCCGCCGATGTTGCGCAAGCTTACGTCGATTACCGCGCCGCACGTGAAAGCCACGAGGCGCTCAGCCAGCAAGTCGGCGTCGCCGATCAGCTCGCGGGCATCCTTGAAACCAGCGCCAATGCCGGCATCGCCGCGCCCGCGGATGCGGCCGACGCACGCCGTCTTGCCGAAAGCGCGCGCACACAGCTGCCCGGCCTCGTTATCGAAGCGCGCCGGGCTGAAAACGTGCTCGCCGTGCTGCGCGGCATTTCGCCTGGCACGGAAGATCAAGGCACCAGCGCCGTTCTCGCCGCCGATGCGGACGTTCCAGTGCTGCCCCTCACCGCCGCGCCCGCGGCGCCGGCCGACCTGCTGCGCTTGCGCCCCGATGTGGCCCGCGCCGAAGCACAAGCATTGCTCGCCGCCGCCAGCTTGGCGGATGCGCGCGCGAACTTGCTGCCGCGCCTCAACCTCACCGGCGCCATCACCGTGACCGACAACATCATTGGCTCGGCCGTGCCGTCGCCGATTACGCAGGCCACCGGCACGCCGCTCATCTCCATTCCGCTGTTCGACTGGGGCGCGCGCATTGCGGACGTCCGCGCCAACCGCTCGCGCTTTCAGCAGCGGCTCGTGGAATACCGCCAAACCGTCATCACAGCTGTCGGCGAGGCGTCCAATGCCATCACTTCGCTCGAACAAGGCCGCCAGCGTTTGGCGTCCGCTCAACGCGCCGAGCAGGCGGCCGAAGCCGCCACGCGCGGCTCGCGCGCCGCTTACGACGCCGGCATCCAGAGCCTGGCCGATCGCCTGCGCTCCGAGCAGCAGCTGATCGACGCGCGTTTGACCCGCATCAACGCAGAACAGGCCCAAGCCAGCGCGGCTATCGCGACTTACCGAGCCTTCGGCGGCGGCCCGGCCATCAACGACGATCTGACTGCGGCGAACTTGCAGCGTGCGAACGGCGGGCAAGGATCGTAGATACCTGGATCGCGGGTCTTCAGACCCGCATCTTTCCAACGTCGAAGCAATGCGCGCCTGAAGACGCGCGGTCCAAGAAGGCAGAGCAGGTTTGTCCACCGTCGTGAGCGCCAAATCAGGCGAAGCGTATGAGACCGACGTGATCATCGTCGGCGCCGGCCCCGTGGGCCTGTTCGCCGTGTTCGAACTCGGCCTCCTCGATCTCAAGGCGCACATCGTCGATGTGCTCGATCGCCCCGGCGGGCAGTGCGCAGAGCTCTATCCGGAAAAGCCGATCTACGATATTCCTGGCCTGCCGGTCGTCAGCGGCCAGGAGCTGACGGATCGCTTGCTCGAACAGATCAAGCCATTCTCGCCGACCTTTCACCTCCAACAGATGGCGGAGTCGCTCGAGCGCCTCGAAGACAAACGCTTTCGCCTCAAAACCGAACTCGGCACGACCATCACCGCGCCGGTGCTCGTCATCGCCGCCGGTGGCGGCTCGTTCGTGCCGCGCAAGCCGAAAATCGACAATCTCGAGCTCTACGAAAACAAGTCGCTCTTCTACGCCGTGCGCCAGATGGAGCGCTTCCGCTATAAGGACCTCGTCATCGCCGGCGGCGGCGACAGCGCGCTCGATTGGGTGCTGAACCTGCAGCCGCTGGCCAAATCCGTGACGCTCGTCCATCGCCGCGACGATTTCCGCGCCGCGCCGCACTCGGTCGCGAAAATGCGCGCGCTGGTCGCCGAAGGCAAAATGAAGCTCGAGATCTCTGATCTCAAAGAGCTGAGGGGCGCGGACGGCCAACTCAGCGCCGTCGTCTGTGAACGCAAGGACAAGTCCCGCTACGACATTCCGTGCGACACGCTGCTGGCCTTCTACGGCCTCACCATGAAGCTCGGCCCCATCGCGGACTTCGGCCTCAACCTCAACGAAAACCTGATCCCGGTCGACACCGAGAAGTTCGAAACCAGCGAGCCCGGCATCTTCGCCGTCGGCGACATCAACACCTATCCCGGCAAACTAAAGCTCATCCTCTGCGGATTCCACGAAGGCGCGCTGATGAGCCAAGCGGCGTTCAAAATATGCCGGCCGGGGGAACGGCTCTTTTTCCTCTACACAACGAGCTCGACGGACTTGCAAAAGAAGCTCGGCGTCGCCTGATAGAGGGCGGAGGGCCGCCCATGAACGTCGACGTCATCCTCAAGCGCTTCGAAACGCCCGACGAGACCCGCGTCTTCGAGAAGGGCCGCTTCGAACTCGTCACGCTCGGCGGCATGACCATTGGCCGCGCCAGCTACGAGCCTGGCTGGAAATGGTCCGAGCATGTCGGCAAGGCGACCGGGGCCGCGCACTGCCATGTCGAGCATGTCGGCATGGTGATTTCCGGCTGCGCCACCGCGGCGATGGCCGACGGCAAGATCATCGAACTGCGCGCCGGCGATCTCTTCTACATCCCGCCCGAGCCGCACGATTCATGGGTCGTCGGCGATGAACCTTACGTCTCGCTCCACTTCATGGGCGCAAGCACATACGCGGCGGCCAAAGCATGATTCAGTCGTCCATCATCGACGCCATCGGCAATACGCCGCTCATCAAGCTTCGCCGCGCGTCGGAAGAAACAGGCTGCACGATTCTCGGCAAAGCCGAATTCCTCAATCCTGGCCAGAGCGTGAAGGACCGCGCCGCGCTGGCGATCATCAAGGACGCCGAAGACAAGGGCCAACTCGGCAAAGGCGGCGTCATCGTCGAAGGCACCGCCGGCAACACCGGCATTGGTCTCGCGCTCGTCGGCGCCGCGCGCGGTTATCGCGTCATCGTCGTCATGCCGCGCACTCAGAGCCAGGAG
>Ga0196964_10000565_pt1 | contig 21577 bp, 23 predicted proteins | sample S1_10metaG_FD_148615 | JGI IMG/M metagenome (GOLD analysis project Ga0196964, IMG submission 148615) | Soil microbial communities from Anza Borrego desert, Southern California, United States - S1_10 | ecosystem: Environmental > Terrestrial > Soil > Desert | place: USA: California | collected... | reverse complement strand
TCGTATCCCGCCCCCAGCATGAATCTTTTGCTGTGGCGGGCAAACTTTACGGAAACCACCGGCACGATGACGTTTTCGGTATTCGCCACAAACTCGCTGTTGACGCCAAGTCCCACCCCCGCACCGGCCTCCCAGTATGGGATAAACTTCTTGCTTTTGCTCACTGTATCCTGGGCAAGTCCTTTATACGTAAACAACACGAACAGAAAGCAGAATAACTTACGCATAACCATATTTTCCCCCAAAATACACAACAGGGCAGAATTTCACAGCATTTAACAGTAAGGTAAAAAGGAAGGGGGAGCAACCAGGGGATTGTATTTAGGAACTACTTCTCTAATTTCACGGCATAAGCAAACACTATGCGCAGAAAATCCATTTGCTTTGGTATGTTATTATTGACCGGCACCGTAACCGGTCCGGCAATAGCACAAAACAGAAATATGCAACAGACGAACGCAACACCTGCAACGACACAGAACCCCCTGCTCGCAAAATGGGAAGGTCCCTATGGCGGCGTCCCTCCCTTTGACAAGGTAAAGGTCCCGGCGTTCAAACAGGCGCTGGAACAGGCAATGGAAGAAAATCTCGCGGAGGTAGAACGGATCGCCGCCAACCCCGAGCCGGCGAGGTTCAGCAATACGATCGAAGCCATGGAGCGAACCGGCCAAACCCTGGACCGCGTAAGGACGATCTATGATATCTGGAGCTCAACGATGAACACGGCCGAATTCCAGAAAGTGGAAGAAGAGATGGAACCAAAGCTTGCCGCTTTTTCCGACAAGATCATCCAGAACGAACGACTGTTCAAAAGGATCGAAGCCGTGTACAATCTCAGGGAAAGAGAGAAGCTCAGCCCCGAGCAGCAGCGCCTGGCCTGGCGCTATTATACCAATTTTGTACGGGCCGGCGCCAGCCTCGATGCGGCCGCCAAAAAGGAGCTGGCAGGAATCAACCAGCAGCTGGCCACTTTATTCACACGTTTCAGCCAGAATGTGCTGCATGATGAGATGACCGATACCGTGGAGCTGGGAGACGCCGCCGATCTGGCCGGGCTCCCCCAATCGCTCCGCGACGCAGCCGCCGCCGCCGCGAAAAGCAGGAAATCCGGCGCGCCTTATGTCATCACCAACACAAGGTCCTCCGTAGATCCTTTCCTTACCTATTCCGCCCGGAGAGACCTGCGGGAGAAGGTCTGGAAGATGTTTGTTTCCAGGGGAGACAAAGGAGGCGCACATGATAATAATGCGCTGATCACCCAAATCCTGCAGCTCAGGGCCCAGCGGGCAAAACTGCTGGGCTACCCCACCCATGCCCACTGGCGGCTCGAAAACTCGATGGCCAAGACTCCCGAGCGCGCCATGGAGCTGATGGAGGCCATGTGGCGTCCTGCCGTTGCCAGGGTAAAGGAGGAAGTGGCGGATATGCAGGCACTTGCCGATAAAGAAGGTGCGAACATCCGGATCGAGCCCTGGGATTACCGCTATTATGCAGAAAAAGTAAGGAAGGAAAAATACGACCTCGACCAGAATGAGGTTAAGGAATACCTGCAGCTGGATAAGCTCCGCGAAGGTATGTTCTGGGTAGCCGGTGAACTGTTTAATTTCAGCTTCACTCCGGTGAACAATGTGCCGGTCTATCACCCTGACGTGAAGGTCTGGGAAGTAAAGAACAAGACAACCGGCGCCCACGTAGGACTCTGGTATTTCGATGCCTATGCCCGGGAAGGCAAGCGCAGCGGTGCCTGGATGAATGCTTACAGGAACCAGGAAAGGCTCAGTGGCAACATTACGACCATCGTCTCCAACAATTCCAACTTTATCAAGGGAAACCCCGGCGAACCCGTGCTCATCTCCTGGGATGATGCCCAGACCCTGTTCCATGAGTTTGGCCACGCCCTGCATGGCCTGGCATCCAACGTCACCTACCCCTCCCTTTCAGGCACTGCAGTGGTGCGGGATTATGTCGAATTCCCGTCCCAGCTCCTGGAGCACTGGCTGTCTACCCCGGAGGTACTGCAGCAGTTTGCACTGCACTACAAGACGGGCAGGCCAATTCCGCAATCACTGGTCGACAAGATCGAAAAGGCCGGCACGTTCAACCAGGGATTTGCCACTACCGAGTACCTGGCAAGCGCCCTGATCGACATGAAGCTGCACCTCGCGGGCGATCAGTCCATAGATCCCGATAAGTTTGAACGGGAGACGCTCACAGCGCTGGGCATGCCTTCCGAGATTGTGATGAGACACCGTACACCCCAGTTCCTCCATGTCTTTTCCAGCGATGGCTACTCCGCAGGCTATTACAGCTACCTCTGGGCAGACGTGCTCACTGCCGATGCCTGGGGTGCGTTCAGCGAGGGCGGGGGCGCCTATGACCGGCAGGTAGCCGAAAAACTGATCCGCCATATCTTCTCAACCGGAAACACGATAGACCCCGCGGAAGCTTACCGGTCGTTCAGAGGAAGGGATGCAAAGATTGAAGCGTTAATGAAGAAAAGAGGATTCCCCGCGAAATAAGCATTACAGACGGGATAAGGGCTTTGTTATCAGGGGATCTGAATAACAAAGCCTTTTTCTTTCAGCTTGTTTTCCCAGGCCCAGGCAGTGATGGCTACTTTATTGTAGCTTTCTATCCCATCTTTCTGGTGGTGCAGCTTCAGGTACCCGTCATACAGGGCACCACTGTAGTCGCTCACACCGCTGGCATATTTACGCCTCAGCTCCTTAAGCACGGCAAGATGCGATTTCGTCACCCCGTTCAGCTTCGTGAGCAGCATTTTCGCAGCCGAGGAATCTGATCTTTTCAGCCGGGCGTGGGTATACAGCCAGAGGTTAAAATAAGCAGAATAGCGGAAGGTACTGTCCGGAGCCAGGGTGCTCACGGCATAAGAAAGCAGGTTCGCATCATCCTCAGCCGCAATGCCCGACTGGTGCGCCATCTCATGACACATCACAAAGGGCAGCATGAAGGCGGGCAGGTGCCTGTTTACCTGGGCTTCGCCGGTAAACGGATTATAATAGCCCTGGATGCTGAAGTGCTGCATCAGGTTTCCGAAGAAAGAGGGCTTTACCTTCACCCCGTAGGTCCGGTTCCTGCTATCGGTCAGTTCTTTGTAATATACTTTCGCCTTATCGTCGAGCTCACTGAAAGCCAGTGGCTTATATCCCGGCGCATATTCGTTGAGCTTATCTATAAGGTAGGCGTCAAACTGTTCCAGAGTGGTATCCCTGCTCCAGCCGGACTTGTCAAGATTCCAGAATGAGGTCAGAGAGGGTTTATAATAATTGCCGCCCCAGCCGAGAATGAACAGCACATAGACCATCCCGGCAATCATGATCGTATGCAGCAGGGAAGCCCCCAGCTGGTGCTTGTATTTCCCGAAGCGGCGCAGGAACATGATCCATCTTACCGCCAGCACCACCAGCCCGGCAGTTCCCAGAATGTACAGAAAGTCCCCCACGCTGAAGGGTACGATGCTGAAAATGATGTTGCGCACCGACTGGAACGGGTGGAACACATATTCATTATAAAGTGTAACTACTTTGGAATGGGCAGGAAGGACGTATTTAATGAGAGAAAGAACCATCATCAACACCACCACACCTATCAGTTTCTTCTTATACCTCATTTAGTATCAGTATTGCTTTTAACAAAGACCTGCCCTGTCGAATGCCTATCTTTGCCCTTTCTAAGTTAATCCATTCACCGGTATGTTATTCAGAAACAACCATAAATATTGCTTATTACTGCTTTCCTGTTTTTGGGCAACCAGTCTTTTCAGTTGTAAAAGCAACAAACAAGATGCCAACAATGAAAGAGGCGGAAGACCCAGGGGACTGAAGGCAGAAGGATATATCATCGTTCCCCAGACGTTCCAGAAAGACTTCACCGCCAGCGGCAGTCTGCGCCCCAATGAAGAGGTGGAAGTACACCCCGAGATCTCCGGAAGGATCACAGCCATCCGCTTCAGGGAAGGCAGCTATGTGAGCAGGGGACAAACCCTGGTGCAGCTTAACGACGCCGATATCCGGGCTCAGATCCAGAAACTGCGCGCCCAGCGCGGGCTGCAGGAAAAGCTGCTGGCGCGGCAGGAAGATCTGGTACGTATCGGCGGCATCAGCAGGCAGGAGTATGAAGCTACGCAGACAACTATTGCCACCATCAACGCCGACATCGCTTTCCAGGAGGCGCAGCTCCGCAAGACCCGTATCGTAGCGCCCTTCAGCGGCAAGGTAGGATTGCGGCAGGTAAGCGTAGGGGCCGTAGTATCGCCGACCACAATTGTTGCCAGCCTGCAGCAGGTACAGCCCCTGAAAATAGACTTCACGGTACCTGATCAGTATAAGGCCGGGCTGAGCGCGGGAAAGACGGTATTCTTTGAGGTAGACGGGCAGCCGGAACCGTTCAGCGGAAAGATCAGCGCCATCGAGCCCGGGGCGGACGTAAACACCCGGTCGGTACGCGTACGCGCCATTGTGCCTAACCGCGACAGCAAGCTGGTGCCGGGTTCCTTTGCGAGCGTTACCATCCCTATGGAGAGCAGTGCCAGCAGCATCCTTGTTCCTTCCCAGGCAATCATCCCCACCACCCGCGAGAAGAAGGTGGCGATCGTGCGGAAGGGAAAAGCGGATATGGTTGTCGTGGAGCTCGGGGAGCGCACCAATGATATGGTTGAGATCGTTCACGGGCTGGTGCCCGGAGATACGGTCATTACTACCGGCATCATGCAGGTGAAGCCGGGCATGGACGTCCAGATCGTCAGGCTTCGCGGCTAACTGTGACTGCTGGTATCATATTCGCAGGTTGCCTCAGGAGCAAAATCCGGTATGCATGGGGCTTATCAGCTTTACAGGTAATGGCTTGTATTGCCGCCAGGGAGATTTTTACATCGATCCCTGGAAGCCCGTAGACCGGGCAGTGATCACCCATGCCCATTCCGACCACGCCCGCTGGGGAAATAAACACTACTTCGCGCACGACGACAGCCTGCCCATTCTAAAGGCCCGGCTCGGTGAAGACATCAGCATAGAGACTGCCGGCTATGGCGGCGGCTTTAGCAGCAACGGTGTCGACGTGGTGCTCTACCCGGCCGGACATATCATCGGCTCCGCCCAGGTTGCCGTCACTTATAAAGGAGAGACCTGGGTGGTATCCGGAGATTACAAGCTGGAGGACGACGGACTTTCCCCGCCCTTCGAACCGGTGCCCTGCCAGACTTTTATCACCGAAAGCACCTTCGGACTGCCCATTTACCAGTGGAAAAGCCAGCAGGAGATCGTTCAGGAAATACATCAGTGGATTGGCGCAAACCAGCGCCAGGGCAGGAATAGCGTACTGTCAGCCTACAGTCTCGGCAAGTCGCAGCGGCTGGTGCATCAGCTGTCTGCCCTGGGTTATACCTGCTTTGTGCACGGCTCCATCTATAATATGCATGAGGTGCTCCGCGAACAGTGGAACCTCCCGCCGGTCGTTCACCTAAAACCGGATACTCCCAAAGAAGACGTTGCCAAAGGTGTGATCATCGGTACCGGCTCGGCGATAGACAGTCCCTGGATACGCAAATGGCAGCCCTATGCGCTTGGGGTGTGCAGCGGCTGGATGCAGGTGCGCGGTGCCCAGCGCCGCCGCAACGCCGATGCCGGCTTTGCGCTCAGCGACCATGCCGACTGGAAGGGGCTCCTCGAAGCAGTACTCGCCACCGGCGCCGAATGTGTCTATGCTACCCATGGCTTCAGCGCGCAGCTTGCCCGCTACCTGGAAGAGAACTATGCTATTAAGGCGGGTGTTGTAAAGACCGCCTTCGGCGAAGATGAGGAAGAAGCAGCATAAACAAGGTTGCCTGCTGCCGGACTGCGCTGCGTGCAGATTAATTGCCACATAAGCCGATTCCGCAATATCATCCATCCGCCGCTATTCTTTAGCTGCTCCGTATTAATTGCGTATCTGCGGTACAGAACTTTGTATCTCCCCGGACAGGGAACACCTTAGCCACGCATACGGGGAGCGTTTCCGGGGCAGACCCGTTCCGCAGGTTGAGGGGACAGGAACAGTGCGGAGAAACAGGAAGGAAGGAGGGGAAAGGTTGCTTAGGTTCCGGATCCGTCGTTTTTGATGCTTTTTTCACCCGTGTTAACTCCGGCGGAACTCCGTAGCAGGAGCGGGTTTGGAGGCAGTCGGCTCCATACCCGTTCCATACCCGTTCCATACCCCCTCTATACCCGTCCCGTACCCCCTCCATATTCAGTGCAGGGAAACAGTGCGGACGCACAGGGGGATAGGGAAGAATGGTGACACAACGCCTTGAATGAGCAGCTTTTTATCGTTTAAACAGGGGTTACCTGCCTTTCGGACCCCATAATTAACATTTCCGGTAGCCTGTGCGGATTGGTCCGGTTGCCTAACTTTGCGGCAGATGAAATCATTTGAAGTTCCGGTTCATTACCGTAGTCCGCTGGTCACGGCCATCAAGCAGCAGCGCAAAGCTGCCGATAAGCTGAAAAAAGACTTCAAGCCGACCGTGCTGGAGCTGGGCTCGCTTCAGGTGTTACTGGCCCGCCATTTCGGGTTTTGCTACGGCGTAGAGAATGCAATTGAGATCGCCTTTCGCGCCGTCTCCGAAAACCCGGACAAAAGGGTGTTCCTGCTGGGGGAAATGATCCATAATCCCGGTGTCAACGCTGACCTGCTGCAGCAAGGCGTGCGCTTCATCATGGATACCAGGGGTAATATGCTGATAGACTGGGACGAGCTGACCAGTGAGGATATCGTGATCATTCCCGCTTTCGGCACCACCCTTGAGCTGGAAGATCAGCTAAAAGCCAAGGGCATTGAACCTTCCCGGTACGAAACTACCTGCCCCTTCGTGGAGAAAGTCTGGAACAGGGCGGAAAAAATCGGCAGGGATGGCTACACGATCGTGGTGCATGGTAAGCCCGGGCATGAAGAAACCAGGGCAACCTTCTCGCACAGCACTGCCAACGCCCCCACCGTCGTGCTGAAAGATATGGCACAGGCAGAGCACCTGGCAAAGTTCATTACCGGCACGCTGCCCGCTCAACAGTTCTATGAAGATTTCAAGGGACAATATTCACCAGGCTTCGATGCGTCAAAAGATCTGCAGCGGATCGGCGTAGTCAACCAGACCACCATGCTGGCCAGCGAGACACAGGGTATTGCCGATTATCTGAAAAATGTTATCCTCGACCACTTCCGGCCTCAGAACACTGCCGAACGCTTTGCCGATACAAGAGACACACTTTGTTACGCCACCAATGATAACCAGAGTGCCGTGCAGGGCATGCTGGAAGCAGAGGCAGACCTGGCCATAGTGATCGGGGGCTACAACAGCTCCAATACTTCGCACCTCGTGGAGCTATGCGAGCTGAAGCTGCCCACCTATTTTATAAAGGACGAGCATTGTATCCTTTCAGAACAGGTCATTACCCATTTTGATCTGCATACCCATACAGAAAAACAAACGGATAATTTCCTGCCGGACAACCGTCCGCTCCGGGTAATGATCACTTCCGGCGCCTCTTGTCCGGACGCGCTGGTAGAAAGGGTCATCCGGCGGCTCGCGGTCATCACAGGCAACGAGCCTGCGTTTGAAGCCGCCGCCGCAGGACTTCAGCCTGCCGCAGAACACTGAGCCTTAACCTGTTCAAAATAAAAAAAGCCCCGCGGCAGCGGGGCTTTTACTATTATCGAACGGGATTAGACTGCCTCTACAACCATAGCACTGGCACCGCCGCCGCCGTTGCAGATACCGGCAGCGCCGATCTTTGCTCCTTTCTGACGCAGCACGTTGAGCAGGGTCACGATGATCCGCGCACCGCTTGCACCCAGCGGGTGACCCAGAGATACCGCACCTCCGTTTACATTCACCTGCTCAGGCTTCAGGTTCATCTTCCTGCTGTTGACCAGTCCGACAACACTGAAAGCCTCGTTCAGCTCCAGGTACTCTACATCTTCCATTTTCAGACCAGCCTTCTCTACAGCTTTTGGCACCGCGATAGAAGGTGTGGTGGTAAACCACTCAGGAGCCTGCTCGGCATCTGCATAGCTGCGGATCTTCGCGATCGGCCTGATACCCAGCGCTTCTGCCTTTTCCTTGCTCATCAGCACCACTGCGGCGGCCCCGTCATTCATCGTAGACGCATTGGCAGCCGTAACGGTCCCGTCCTTGGTAAATGCCGGACGAAGACCTGCGATCTTGTCGAACTTTACGTTCCACGGCTCTTCATCCTTACGGAACACAACCGGGTCGCCCTTTTTCTGAGGGATCTCCACAGGCACGATCTCGTCATCGAACCTTCCTTCATTCCAGGCAGCCTGGCTCCTTTTATAGCTTTCGATGGCAAATGCATCCTGGTCCTCACGGGAAATACCGCACTCGGCAGCACACATATCGGCAGCGTTGCCCATGGCGTAGTTATGGTAGACATCGGTCAGACCATCCTTAGCCAGACCGTCGGTCAGGGTGGCGTTGCCGTATTTATGTCCCCAGCGGAGGTTTTCGCTGTAGAACGGAACATTGCTCATGCTTTCCATACCGCCGGCTACCACGACATCCGCATCACCCAGCATGATCGACTGGGCGCCCTGCATGATAGCTTTCATACCGGAAGCGCAAACCTTGTTGACCGTAGTACAGGGGATATTGTCGGGCAGTCCGGCAAAACGCGCAGCCTGCCGGGCGGGGGCCTGTCCAAGTCCGGCCTGGAGCACGCAGCCCATCAGCACCTCATTTACTTCTTCAGGTTTTACCCCTGCCCTGTCGAGAGCACCTTTAATCGCTACCGCGCCCAGACGGGTGGCAGATAAATCCTTCAGCGAACCGCCCCAGCTGCCCATCGGAGTGCGCACGGCGGATACGATATAAACTTCTTTCATTACAGTTTGATTGGAGGTTGGAATATTTGATTGAAAAAAGACCCGCAAAATTACACAAATTTCGCCAGCTTACAGATTCTTTGAATGAATAGCTTATCTTTCGCCTGAGGTTGTCGGTACAAGGAAGCTCCTGACAATCAATAACTCCGGAAATCGCCATGACCATTGATAACTAAGAATTACCGGATGTCGAACCATTTTAGCCAGGAAGGATGGAAGATTGCCCGCCAGCTTGCCCTGTTCATCCATCAGATAACGAAGAACACCACTACGGGAGAGGGTGAGCGGATCGCCGACATTCTTCGCAGCGATGCGATCACCATTCCGACTGCCATCGGAGAAGGGATCGATGCCGCCGACGCGGTCAGGCGTCAGGAGCTGTTTACCGAGGCAGAAGAGTGCCTGTCCAGCCTGGGCAGTTTCCTGGAGCAGTTTGGGGTTGAAATGGACATTTCACCCGCCGATATTGAAAAAGCGCTGGTCCTGATTTCTGAATGCAAGTCACGCATCCGTACGGCCCGGTAGACAGTACCTTCCTCATTAACAGCACTTTATAAAACATGTTAAACATCTCATAAAGGACTTGTTCCATGCAATAATTGCTTGGCCGTTAGCCGGTTACGCTGTATTTTTACAATGTTCCCGTTACAAACAATACATTCTGATCCATGAAGAAACTGATTCTGTGCCTTTCGGTATTGTCTACTGTCGGCGTAAGCCTTAAACTGGCCATCGCTAACGAACCAACCTCAACCAAGACTGCAACTTCAGCAAACGCTGCAACTACGCTGGATGCGCCTTCCTTTATTAAGAAGACCTATGAAGCCATAGATTTCGGCAAGGGCGAAAAGATAAGCTTCGAAGCTTTTGAAAAAGGTTTGCTCGGCTTCCTGAACCTGAGAAATTCCGGCAAGCTGAACACGGAAAAGAACATTCTGACCATTGCTGATTTTTCTTTGTCGTCCACCAAGCCCAGGCTCTGGGTCATTGATCTGAAAGACAAAAAAGTACTGCTGAACGATTATGTAGCCCACGGTCAGGGTTCGGGACTTGAATATGCTACCGCGTTTTCAAACACCAATAACTCCCACCAGAGCAGTCTCGGATTTTATGTTACCGCCGGCACTTATGTCGGCAAACATGGAAACTCGCTCCGCCTGAATGGCATGGATGCCGGGTTTAACTCTGCCGCGCTGGAGCGGGCGGTAGTGGTGCATGGTGCAGACTATGTGAGCAAGGATTTTATTGCCGGACAAAAAAGACTGGGCAGAAGCTGGGGATGTCCCGCGGTGTCCAACCAGGTGATCGGCAAAGTGATCAACTGGATCAAGGACGGCACCTGCCTGTTTATATACGCGCCTCAAAAAGCTTACCTGGCAAGCTCGCAGTGGCTGAACAAAAAGCTGGACCGTCTGCCGTCGGACCTGATGCCGTCTGATCTGCGCATGGCATCCGTTCCGGACTCAGGGACACAGGGGCATATAACGGTCAACTGATAACAAACTGATTTTATTACCGGGTAGGGTTATGAGCAATCATAACCCTATTTCTTTTGCGGGGTCCCAGAACAGCTCGGCAAACCTGACCACTTTGTCCCCTTCCACCCTTACTCCTTCACGCTTCAGCCGTCTTTCCATCTCCCCTTCCGGGAAATGGTGCTTGCCGGTAAGCAATCCCTGGCTGTTCACGACCCGGTGGGCGGGAACAGGCTTCGGTTGGTGATGGCTGTGATTCATCGCATAACCAACAAGCCGGGCGCCGGAGCGCAGCCCGATAGCTGCTGCTATGGCCCCGTAAGAGGTCACTCTGCCACGCGGTATCTGGCGCACCACGTCATATATGGCATCATAGATATCGTTATCAGTCCCCTTTTTCATCTTCCTGTCTTTCCTTTAACAGCCGGGTCCTTTTGGGTTCCGGTACGTTAATATAGTCGAAAGGGCAATTGCGGCAGCCGTTACCGCAGCAATATCCCCGTCTCATCAGGTAGCTGCCGGTGAATACCAGTCTGCCGTCCGGCAGGAAATAGTAATCCTCACCCTGCTTCAGCTGATTCATTCAACGATTTTTTGGGCGGGATCTTTACCGGGGTCGCAGGCAGGGAGAAAGAGACATAATAGATAGTTCGGCCATCAGCCAGGTGCATTTTTTCATAGAAAGTCTGGATAGCCAAAGGTCCGGTCGCCTTTCCCTGACCATAGATATCGGCGATATTTTCGTGGATGGTACAGCCCTGTTCCCCGATCGTCTCGAGGGTAAATTCGTACAGTTCCCTGGAATCAGTTTTGAGATGAATCCGTGCTCCGGGGGGCAGTATCTGCTGATACAGGCTCAGAAAGCGGGGATGTGTCAGCCTGTTCTTTGCTTTTGACTTCCTGAGAAAAGGATCGGGAAAAATAATCCAGATCTCGGATACTTCATGCGGCGCGAAATAACTGGTGAGCTGTCCGATCTGTGCTCTCAGGAAGGCTACATTATGCAATCCCTCCGCCAGGGCTGTCCTGGCGCCGATATAGATCCTGTTGCCTTTTATATCTACTCCTATGAAGTTGCGGTCTTTATGCTCTCTTCCCAGGTTCACGCTGTACTCTCCTTTTCCGCATGCAAGTTCCAGGGTGATGGGGTTGTCATTTTTGAAATAAGTTTTCCATTGCCCCTTGACATGTTCCGGATATTGCAGTACATTGGAGAACGATTCCAGAGCCTGGAAGCGAACCAGTTTTTTCTGACCCATAAGGGTGCAAAGATAAAACGATAACAAAAGCATCAACAGCTAAACCAATAAAATATGAAGCGATCATTTCTACTCTTCACAGCTACCGCTGGTATGGCCTATCTCACATTATCCAGTAATGTCACCGGACCGGCGCACGCGGGCACCGGCAACATGACCGGCGCGCCCGGATCTTCAGGCACCTGCGCCAGCTGTCATTCCGGCGCCAGCGTCAATACTTTTGCATTTGGCTTCGATATGGTCGATATCACCAATCCCGGCGCCCCGGTGGCCGTTACCAATGGCAAATACCAGCCAGGACATAAATACAAGGTCACACTTACCGGACAGAATTCAGCACTTAACAAATTCGGTTTCCAGGCAACAGCGCTGGATGCGGGCGGCGTTTCGATGGGAGACCTGAAACCCGGAGCAACAGCACCGGTTGATGATCATACCGTCGGCGGCACCGAGGTCATCGAGCATACCGGTATCCTTACCGGCTCAGGCGGCACCGTACAGATCGAATTCAACTGGGATGCTCCGGCAGCCAACGAGGGACCCGTAACGTTTTACGGCGTGGTAAACGCAGTTAACGGTGACGGCAGCATCAGCGGGGATAAGACAAGCTCTACCCTCCAGCGCACCTATAACGACCAGACCGTTTCCGTGGCGGACCTTCCTGCCAGCACCGGTATCACTATATTCCCGAACCCCGCCAGCGGACAATTCACGCTGAGGTTCGAGAACGCAGTGCCCGGAACCTATGCCGTTTCCATCTTCGATCTGAACGGCAGAAAGCTCCACGCCGACCAGGCTGCCATGGGTCAGACAGGCACCATCCAGGTACAGGCTTCCGGCTGGGCTTCAGGCATGTATTTCGCACACATCGTAAAAGATGGTGCTCAAAGGATCCTACCGATCATCATTAAATAAGTACTACTGTTTCTAGATTTTGAAAAGCCATCCTGTTCAGGATGGCTTTTTTATGTCACTCCGCTGACATTGCACCGGTAATAAAGCGTACCGGAAATAATATATTTGAACCTGTTTCCTACTGGTACAGAATTAATGCAGCTACCGGTAGCCTTTAACCAAAGCTGTTATGAAAAGATCACTACTCCTTACGATCACGTCGGTGATCGCTTACCTCGCACTGAGCAGCTATTCCAATGGTATTGCCCAGTTCCCTAACTCCCTGAACCGTACCGGCGCCGGCGGCAGTGTGGCCAATTGCGCAGGATCGGGCTGTCACGCAGGCAATGGCGGACTCAGTGTGGACATCACCATGTATGATATAGCCACCAACACCATTGTGTCCAACGGAAAGTATATCCCCAACAAGCCTTACAGGGTCCGCATAAGTGCACAGAAGAGTATTGGTGGCGGCGGCTCGTTCCCGGAGTTTGGCTTCCAGTTCACCGCAGAGCGCGGCGCCGGACAGGGTGCGGGCAACTACTTTTCCAACCCGGGCATGCAGGCAAATCCGGTGCCCCCGTTTGTGATCCTGGAACATGCTAACCCGCTGCCCGCAACCGGCTCCAATTCTATTATTTTCAATATAAACTGGATTGCGCCAGGGCCTGGCTCCGGCGATGTAAAATTGTGGGCCACCGTGCTGGCGTCAAATGACAATGGATTTGCGGATGGTGACCTCACCGATAACACCAGCAGGATCTACCAGGAAGGTGCCGCTACCGGTATTGCCGACCTCGGAAAAGACGTACAGACAAAGCTGTACCCGGTTCCGGCTACGGATGTCCTGAACCTCTCGCTGACCGGGGCAGCGAAAGGCAGCTATCAGTTGCTGGTGTATGGACAAAACGGAACGATTGCAGTACAAAAGACGATCCTGGTAAGCAGCGACGAATTCAGCACCCATGTCAATACGGCGACACTTGCCGCCGGTAACTATTTTGTACTGCTCTCGAAAGACGGCAAACAGCGGATCATCCCCTTTATGAAGCAGTAAGAACATCCGGAAATTGTTAAAAAGCCGCCCCGCAGGGCGGCTTTTCCGTTAATGGCACACTATTGAAGTGGCTAAGACGAAGGACCGGAACAGAAGATCGGAAGACGATAAGATGAACAGAAAGGAAATTGTGGCAGAGACAGTGCTGCCCCGCAGAGTGATCAAGTTTGCAACAGTTTGGGAAAGGTTCGGCTCCTTTGTGATCGACCTGCTTATAATACTCCTGCTGTATGTCCTGCTGAGTGCAAGGATCTATATCCCCTACGGCTGGCTTGTTATTGCCTGGCTTTATGAGTCCGTCCAGGTCTCCGGTATGCTGCAGGCAACGATCGGTCAGCGTATAATGGGTATCAAAGTAAGCAACAGGCAGGGGGGCACCCTCGATTTTACGGAGGCTTCATTAAGGCATTTCTCAAAATATATCTCGGTGTTCACTGCGCTTTCGGGCTACCTGATGATCATCCTGGACAAAAAACGCCAGTGCCTTCATGACAAGATAACCGGTTCGCTGGTAGTAACCTCGGAAAGCTACCAGGCTTTAGCTACCTAAAATATGATACTATGGCAACGACCTTTAATGAGATCATTCAATCGGAAAAACCTGTGCTCGTAGATTTTTATGCCACCTGGTGCGGACCCTGCAAGATGATGACACCAATATTACAGGAACTTAAAACTGCTGTCGGGGACAAGGCAAATATTATCAAGATAGACGTAGATAAGAATACGGAGGTTGCCCAGGCGCTTGGTATCCAGGGCGTCCCCACCCTGATGATCTTCCAGAACGGCGAGCTTAAATGGCGACAATCGGGAGTCGTTGCAGCTCATGTGCTCCAACAGGTGCTGCAACCCTATATGGCTGCCTGATCTATTTCCGGAAAATCACCTCTGTGGCGCCGTAGCCATACTTCCCCATCCATTCATTTTTGAAACGGTATACCTCCGGGTGCTGCCGCAATACTCGGTGCACGGCTTCTTTCAAGGCTCCGGAGCCGACCCCATGGATAACGATCAGCCGCTCCATCCGGTGAGCAACGGCCAGATGCAGATATTTCTCCAGCGTCCGCAGCTGCAGCTCCATGATCGCCGCATTGCTCCATCCCTTACGGTCCTCGACCAGGGCTTCAATATGAAGGTCCACTTCCGATCTGGGCAGGTCCTGCAGGCTGGTCAGAACCGCTGGTTTGCTTTTCTGGGGCGTTGGCGGTGTTACCGGTATCACCGGTGCTGTCGCTTTCGGCCGTTCTACAAAGTCCTCTACCAGTTTATAGCTGAAGGTCGGCTCATTCTTCTGCAAGAGCTCCGAAATATGCTCGAATAATCGCTGCGGTTTGATCCTTACAATACCCTCCTCTACCCTGAACTGCTGATTGTTGACGTCTGACAGCTCCCAGTGAAACCGGGGCTGGTCATTCATATCACCATATACCACGGTATGGAGAAAAAGGTTACCATAGGGATGCAGGATGCCTTCATGCCGGAACGCCGATTCACCCGCAACCCGCATATCATACCGGAAGCGGACCGGCACCGGCAGCTCATTGATCAGATGAATGCGCAGATGGTCTACGATGTCCTCAAAATCCTCAGCCCTGAACACGGGCAGAAAGGACAGGTATACACCACGCGGCAGCCTCGGCGCCGCCTGCTGCTTTTTCTCCACAGGTAACTGCTCCGGCAGGGAAGGTTTTTTCTTTTTGGCATTCTTTTCCACAAACCATTGCAGATAGGGATGATCCACTTCATCCGCATACACGGGAAAATGAGTTCCGTTCACCGCTACCTCGAGCATATCCTTCCCGATATAGTCAATGACTACTCCTTCCTCGCCGGTATGCTTCAGTACGATCTTATCGCCTATCGAAAATTTCATGCGCTTTAACTCCGGTCTTTTAAAAAATCGCTCATCTTTTTCAATGCCCTGGAACGGTGACTGATCTGATGCTTTATCTCGGCCGGCAGTTCTGCGAAGCTTTTCCCGTAGCCTGCCGGCACGAAAAGCGGGTCATAACCAAAGCCGCCTTCTCCCCGGGGCGCTTCCAGGATCTGCCCTTCACAGATACCTTCGAAAAAATACGGCTGTCCCTGCCAGATCAGGCAGATGACGGCCTTATAGAATGCCGAGCGGTCCGTTGCGCCGGCAAGCTCGGCCAGCAGTTTCCGGTTGTTCTTTTCATCACTGCGCGGCACGCCGCCAAAATAAGCGCTGTGCACACCGGGTGCACCACCAAGCGCGTTGATGCAGATACCGCTGTCGTCCGAAAATACATTACCTCCTGTGAACCTGTGTATTACCTCCGCTTTAGCCAATGCATTCTGCTCAAAGGTCTCAAATGGCTCCGGAATTACCTGGTCAAAGCCGATGTCTTTAAGGGTCAGCAGCCGGAGGTCGCCGCACACCGCCCGGATCTCCCGGATCTTTCCTTCATTGTTGGAAGCGATCACAAGCTCGTTCATGCTGTAAAGCTAGCATGCATTTGCCGGAAAGACATAAGTGCAAAATTTAATTAAAATTAAAACTACTTAAAAAGATTAGAGAAATAATTTATCTTGCAGGCAACACAAAACCCCATGTTCAGAAAGATCTTAGCAGCAGTAGCAGGGATCGTCTCCGCCCTGGCTGTATTTATGGTTGTTGAAGGCTTAAGCAAGCGATTGTACCCATATCCTGCGGGACTCGATCCGCAGGACCACCATGCAATGGCTGCTTATATCACCAAACTGCCCTCAACAGCCCTGCTGGTCGTTTTGCTTGGGTGGGTGGCAGGCTCTCTGATCTGCGGGTTTGTTATCGGTGTTCTTTCCCGTTCCTCCGCCAAGACACCATCTTATATTGCCGGACTGTTCCTCACTGTTTCAGGTATCGTCAACCTTTTCATGTTTCCCCACCCGATCTGGTTTGTGATCATGGGCACTACCGTATTCATTCCGTTTACATTGCTGGGACATATCATGGTTCCCCGCCGGATCGCGCAGCCGGATTAAAGTCCCGCATTGCTCTTGAATATCTTCACTGCTATGGCAAGCAGGATCACGCCGAAAAACTTCCTGATCACGGAAATACCGGAAGGACCCAGCACCTTTTCGATCAGGTTGAGGGAAAGCAGCGTGATATACACGAATATCAAATTAATCAGGATCGCGGTGAGGATACTGTAAGCCTGATACTCTGCCTTCAGCGACATGATGGTAGTAAGGGTTCCCGACCCCGCGATCATCGGAAATGCGATCGGCACTACCGCTCCTGATTTGATATCCTTCTCGCTTCTGAAGAACTCGATCCCCAGCACCATTTCCAGCCCGAGTATAAAAATGACGATGCTGCCGGCGATCGCAAAAGAGCTGACGTCCAGTCCCATGAAGTTCAGCATCTGCTCACCCACAAAGAAAAACAGGAGCATCAGCAGCCCTGATGTCAGGGTTGCCTGGCCGGCATTGATCCCGCCCATTCTTTTCTTCAGGGATATGAGCACAGGCACCGAGCCCAGGATATCGATCACGGCAAACAGTGTGAACGTGAGGGTGATCACATCCGAAGCCTTCATTCCGCCAAGATTGAACATGCCGCAAAGCTACAATAGTTTAAGGCGGGGCGCATAGTTGGAAGGTTCGTACTATTTTTACGCCGTTTACGCAAACCACAGATAAAACAGCATCATGGGCCTGACCAACTACCAGCATACCGCAGCCGACCGCTTTCTCCGTTATGTGCAGATAGATACACAAAGCGATCCGAACTCGCCTTCGCAGCCTTCCACCGAAAAGCAGAAGGACCTGAGCCGGATGCTGGAAGCGGAGCTGCAGGCGATCGGACTCACCGATGCTGCACTGGATGAACATGGCTATGTATATGCTACAATTCCCGCCACTACTGATAAGGACGTTCCCGTCATCTGCTTCTGCTCGCATGTGGACACGGCTCCCGACTGCAGCGGCGCGGGTGTAAAGCCCATCCTGCATATGAGCTATGACGGCAGGGAGATCGTATTGCCGGACGATCCGACTGTTGTGATCAATACAAAGGACCATCCTTACCTGAAGGAAAGGATCGGCGACGACATCATCACCGCTTCCGGTACTACGCTGCTGGGTGCGGATGATAAAGCCGGAGTTGCCATCATCATGGATCTGGCCAATTACCTGGTGCAGCACCCGGAGATCAGGCACGGAAGAATACGCATCCTGTTTACTCCGGATGAAGAGGTAGGGCGCGGTGTAGCCGCGGTGGACATGGCAAAGCTCGATGCCGACTTTGGCTACACACTCGACGGCGGAGAACGCGGACACCTCGAAGGCGAAACGTTTTCGGCAGACGGTGTCACCGTCACCTTCCATGGCATCAGTGCACATCCCGGATACGCCAAAGGAAAGATGGTGAGCGCCATCAAGGCAGCGGCTGCTTTTGTGAACAAGCTGCCCCGCAACGAATGGTGCCCGGAAACAACGGAGGGCATGCAGGGATTTGTACATCCCACTGCTATCGAAGGGGTGCTGGAAAAAGCAACGGTCAGCTTTATCGTCCGTGATTTCGACACCGCCATGCTGGCCAAACATGAAGAGCTCCTCCGCGAACTGGTGGACCAGACGGTACGCGAGTTCCCGGGCATCAGCACCGATTTTGTCGTCAAAGAACAGTACCGCAACATGCGCGAGATGCTGGAAAAGCATCCGCAGGTCATGGCTTATGCCGAGGAGGCTTACCGCCGGGCGGGCATGGAGCCAAAAAGAATGAGCATCCGCGGGGGCACCGACGGTTCCAGGCTGTCCTTCATGGGACTCCCCTGCCCCAATATCTTCACCGGCGAGATGGGCATCCACAGCAAGCAGGAATACGTGAGCGTCCAGGACATGGAAAAGGCAGTGGAAACGCTGGTGCACCTGGTGCAGGTATGGGAAGAGAAGAGCTAATGACTCAATGACTTAATGGCGCAATGGCGCAATGTGTTCGTAAGTCGTGAGTGGGAAGCGTGAAGACGTAAAAACGAAAAAACGTTAGTAGGGGCCGTAATAAATGATAACTAACAGAATAAATGAATAGTCAACTAAAAACAATATTGCTGACGGTGCTGACTTTGTCGGTGTTTGTGATTGCGCTGGTGGAGCTTAGCGGGGTGAGCAAAACGGCACTGATCAATAAATGGGAGGGAGATGATCACCGCCATGCCTCAGTAGATATAGACAGCCTGCCGAAGACCAGTATTAAGTTTCAGGAAACGGAGCACAACTTCGGCACCATCACGGAAGGTGAGAAAGTTCGACATGCCTTCGTGTTCGAGAATACCGGGAAGGAACCGCTGATCATTGCCGATGCCATTGCCTCCTGCGGCTGCACGGTGCCGTCGTATCCCAAACGTCCTATTCCTCCGGGCGGTGCCGGAGAGATCGTTGTGGAGTTCAACAGCAAGGGCCGCGAAGGACACCAGCAGAAGAATGTGATGGTAAAGGCCAATATCCTGCAGGGCGCGGTCTCCATCGGGTTTACAGCAGACGTCAAAAAGAACTAAGGTGAGCGCCCTGTCAAGATTCAACGATTATCTCTCGCTGGTCAAGTTCAGCCATACGGTGTTTGCGCTGCCCTTTGCGCTCGTCGGGTTCACACTGGGCATTGTCCATAAGAACGATCAGTTCAGCTGGGCCTGGTTTAGCGCCAACTGGCCGCTGTTTGTGAAAGTGCTGCTCTGCATGGTCTTCGCCCGCAGCGCTGCCATGGCCTTTAACCGCTACCTTGACCGCCGGTTCGACGCGATGAACCCGCGTACAGCGAAAAGAGAAATACCTGCCGGTGTTATCAGTCCGGGCAATGCCCTCCTCTTCACAATCATCAACTGCCTTCTGTTCATCATCACCACCTGGTTCATCAACAATACGGTGTTTTACCTTTCCTTTATCGCGCTTTTCGTCATCCTGTTCTACAGCTATACCAAACGGATCACGGCGCTTTGTCATATCGTGCTGGGCGTGGGACTATCCCTCGCCCCGATCGGCGCTTATCTATCCGTTACCAACCGGTTCGATCTGTTACCTGTTTTGTTTTCCCTGATCGTGCTCACCTGGGTTTCGGGCTTCGATATCATTTATGCCCTGCAGGACGAGGAGTTCGACCGGGAGCAAAGGCTGCATTCCATACCGGCTGCCCTTGGCAAGCGCGGCGCGCTGAATGTGTCCAACCTGCTGCACCTCGTGTGTGCGGCGATGGTGGTTGCAGCAGGCATATACGGCGGGTTCAACTGGGTGTTCTGGGCAGGGGCTGCCGTCTTCATAGGGCTGCTATTCTACCAGCACATCCTGGTAAGCCCAGATGATCTGAGCCGGGTCAATATGGCCTTCGCCAACACCAACGGCATTGCGAGTATCGTCTTTGCCATCTTTACCATCACCTCCTTAATCATTCAACCATACTTATGAACATAGCGCTTGTCGGATACGGTAAGATGGGACATGCCATAGAGCAGGTTGCCATGGAGCGGGGACACAGCATCGCCCTGAAGATCACAACAGCCAACCGGCACGAGCTGGACCGGGAACATCTTTCCAATGTAGATGTGGTTATCGAGTTCACCCGCCCGGAAGCCGCCAGGGAAAATGTGCTCGACTGCCTTAAAGCAGGCGTGCCCGTTGTCTGCGGCACCACCGGCTGGAACGAAGGCCTGGCACAGGCCAGGATGGCGGCCGAAGCTCACAACACCGCCTTCCTGCAGGCTTCCAACTTCAGTGTGGGTGTCAACCTGTTCTTCGAGCTGAACAAATTCCTGGCGGCGCTGATGGAAGACCAGCCGCAATATGATGTAGTGATGGAAGAAACCCACCATACCCAGAAAAAAGACGCTCCCAGCGGCACCGCGATCACCCTCGCCGAGCAGATCCTCGACAACATAAAGCGGAAAAAGCACTGGACGAAGGAAGCCACCGGCGACCCCGAAGCGATCCCTATCATCGCCCACCGCATGGAGAACGTGCCCGGCACCCACAACATCCGCTACACCTCACCGATCGATGATATCGAGATCATCCACACCGCCCACAACCGGGAAGGCTTTGCCCGCGGCGCCGTCCTCGCGGCCGAGTTCCTCCAGGGCAAAAAAGGCAATTTTACCATGCGGGATGTGCTGGGATTGGGATAGAACTGAGGCAAGTCCATGCTATGCAGGGAAACGTTTGCAGGATTGAAATGGGGATTGGCCTGCTTGCAAGAAGTTGCATCACCTTTCGGCATGAACAGGCGCATCCTTAAAAGCTGAGAAAAGATTCATCGCCGGACGGACCGGAAAATGATGGCCATTCCGAACCATCCCCGCTGAAGAGCACATTGCAGCCGCCGTGAGGAACCCCACGTAGTGAGTGGTGTGATGCAGGAGACCACCAAAAATGTAGTCAGGATAAGAACAACGCCGGCTGCCGAGATCATCAACGGATGTCATCCTGAGCCGCGTCGAAGGATGAAAAAAAGGAACGAGATTCTCGGTTCTTCTCCGGTTTCAGAATGGCGTCCGGTGCGAGAGCTGCCCTGGTCAGCTTCAAACAAGCGCTGAGCAAGTCTTCGACTGCGCTCAGACTGACAGCTATATTGGACAGCTATACATCTAAGATTAAGGACTCAATGGTTCCGTCGCGCGGGAGTCGCCCGGGGTACTAGGGGACTCGCGCGCAATCAGTCAACGGGTGCCTCGATTGTCCCGTTGCGGCTTCAGGGTTTACTGACCTAAGTTCCGGGTTCCCTTTTGTCATTTCCGGGTTCCCTCCTTTGTATTTCGGGTTTAAGGAAAGGTCTCCGTCTCCTGGCGGTTACCCGGAGTAAATTTTCGTCCTGCGCGAGTCAGCCGGGGCACGATTGAGCATAGCAACACCTTCTCATTGCGCCCTAACGCCATTGAGCCATTGAGCCATTTGCTTTCCGCTTACCACTTACGACTTACCACTTACGACTAAAATGTAAACGTGTTGTTAGCAGCTTGCAAAGCTGGGGTTAAGAAGGCTTTTTTCCTTGCAGGGTCCCATCC
>Ga0196964_10000564_pt1 | contig 21609 bp, 39 predicted proteins | sample S1_10metaG_FD_148615 | JGI IMG/M metagenome (GOLD analysis project Ga0196964, IMG submission 148615) | Soil microbial communities from Anza Borrego desert, Southern California, United States - S1_10 | ecosystem: Environmental > Terrestrial > Soil > Desert | place: USA: California | collected... | reverse complement strand
TCTTATCACTCCCAGTGCTCGCCGTACTTAGTAATTAAGTCTAAGACATGCGGCGGAGGCACTACGTCAGAGTCTAGAAACCACAGAATGTCGCAGTCGGTTTCTAGAAAGTCGTCTACCATCGCGTTTCTAGCAAAGTCGTGAAACTTCCTTTGAACGCAATGCTTGGGATAGACGAATTCAATCCGATCGCCGTATTCTCTTTCATACTGGCGAAACGCGTAAGGCATGAGATCGCTCACGGTACCTACGCTTGGGATTGCAACGTAAACTTTTGTTTTCTTCATTCGAGTTCAGGAACATCAGGCGAAATGACCTTTTTCTGCATTTCCTGAGAAATCCCTCGGCCCTGTGACCGAGTAGATACTTCTGGTTCCGCTGGCTCTGGGGGCATGCCAGACATCAAGGATTGTTCCATCTCCATGGCCTGTTGCATTTCAATAAATTGATCGTGCTCTTGAATGTGCTGCATGAATGCCTGCTGCACTTCCGCAGGGAGTGATAAGAATGAAGGTTCCTTCACTCTCCGCATATGAATTTCCTTGTGAACTTCGTGCATCTCATCTGCAAGCACAATTGGAGTGTTGTCTGCGGAGAATTGAAGGTTTTCTAAGACGTCGTTTTCCCACTCTGCACGCTTAACGTCTGGGCCAACTTCATTATCGAAACCGACAACGCCCATGCGGCGATTGAATTCAAGTTTGTTCTGCGGTGATTCGAGATTGAGTGATCCGACTTGTGCGAGTTGCAGCAGGAGCGCCTTTTCTGCACTCTGAAGCTTAGGAATATTGCTTCCAGCTTCGATAACAACATTACAGTTGTCGTAAAGGTCTGATCCAATAAAACGGTCAATCGCTTCTTTCGGTACGTCTCTGTTCTTAGAGTGAAGTAAGCGTATAAATTCCGGGCGCGGTTCGCGGTACTTTCGCGCAAGTAGCCGAAGTTGTTTTTTCTGCGAACTCTCAATAAACATCTTCCAACGGTCTAGGGCCGGACGAAGCTTTCCGGTACCAACTTCGTACAGCATTTCAAGAGCAGAGGCAGCAGTAACACCTGGGGGCCGATCTCCTTTAAGGATATCGACTGCGCCGGAGATGTTTTTCATGTCCTCTAGTTTCTGCGCGCGCTCTTGGAATACCTGCGCATCAACTCCCGCTGACGGGATCGTGGATGGAGGCGTGCCGCTTGTGCGGAAACGCACTTCGAGTCCTGGGCGTCCGTTCCACTCTCCAGGCTTAATGCCTGAATCGAGCGGTATAAGCTTTTGAGGTATCGCCATAGTTTTGCGAACGAGAATAATTGCTGCATCGATCGAATTAATGTGTTTTTGAATTTCGACAACGTCATCAATTGGGCTCTTGCCCCAGAAGCGGCCAGGCAGCACTTCCCAGCGGAATTCACTGTAAGGGTGCCAATCGCCGAGTTCAGGGCCGGAGTATGGGCTTTCGCCCGCGTAAAGAGGAATGTGGTTTGCGACTACAATCATGCGCCCTTTGGGGTGCTTGCGGCTTGGCGCCTCGTAGCGCTCATGTACAATCGCAGTGTTTGCTCCAACGTCTTCTGATTCTGCGCCTGAAGGAGAATAGCCGGCTCCGCTGCGTGTTCCGCTTGATGTCTTGAGATTGACAAAGCGACGCATGGCGTTTGATAGAGAATTATCAGGTTTAACTTCTTCTACTCGACCTGTGTATCCTGGGGCTGATTTTCCGTACTGTTCTTTGATCCACTCAAGCGTTTGAATGCTGCTTTCAGTGATCCAACGGCAGTTATGAAGATCACTAGCCAAAGGATCAAGGCTAATACGATATGGCTCGACAACCGCCGTATTAACGTCGCCAAGCGGGAGTTCGTCATACATTACCTCGCCGGTCTCAGGATCGACTACTTCGCGCTCTTCATATCCGAGCACTTGTCCAGTCATTGGATCAGTAAGTGGTTGCTCTACAACGCGAGGCACTCTTGCCATCGTAAGCGTCGTGTTGTCCCAGTAGTCTTTCTTGAAAATGGTACCGTAGGAAATTCCGCCGGAGGCGGCCAGCTCGTAGTTCTTTTCTTCTTTCAAGCGCTCCCAATTGGCTTCGGCGCACAGATTTGCGATCTTTGCTGCCATCTTATCGCGATACGTTTGGGTATTAGGTGTTACAGTAGAACGTGGACGATGTTGGGTCAGATACGCTTTGAGCGTTTGATAGATATCCATCGTGTAGTTTGTGACTGGACGAGGGATATACTCATTAGCACGAGAAACGGTTAGCTGCTTCCACTGTCCACCACGCCCGCGCTCACCGTCGAAGACAATCCACTGCTTACCGTCTAAGAAAAGGTGGTTTCTTTCCCAGTTGTACGCAAGCGCACTTTTCTGGCTTGTATCAGAGCGGTAATCTTGTTCGATCCGTCGAGCAAGCTCGTCGATATCGTCAATATCGGTAATGTCGCGCTGGAAATTTTGTTCTGCCATTTAACTCTCAGTAAGTGCCGGCGAGTAAGCGCTCGCGTTCAGAACGCTCGGCTTCGGCTTGGCGGTCTTCAGAAAACTGCTCAGGAGTGGGAACTTCAATTACGTGCTGCTGGGCTGACAGAATCCCGTCAGCTTCATATTGTCCAATCGGTGCGTGTTCCGGATCATTTGAAACAACAAGTTGAGATTTAAGAAATGCAACCTGCTCTTTGAGATCAGAGATGCGCTGATCTTTCTCAGCACACACTCGGCAACGAAACAGCATTTATTCGAGTCCTAGAGCTTTCTTTATTTTGGAATTTAGGTCGCGCTCGGGATTGACTTTGAAAGTCTTGGCAATATCTTGGCGCGCGCCACGAATCACTTCGGGCGTCATCTTTGGTTTTGCTGGCTTTCGATGCTCCATTGAGAACATAGAAGCGACTTGATCCATGATGGCTTTTGCTTTTTGTGACATAGGAGAAAGAGAGCCCACCCTGTGAGCCGCTTCTGGTAACGACTCGATCAGGGTAGGCGGTGAGGGAAAGAAACTAGCGTCCGTAAGCCGTGATTGAACCGTAACGAGTAGCAGCTGGATCAACAAACGCGAGCGTTGCAACGTTGCCAGAAAACGTGGGTTCAGCAGTTAGAACCACTCCTTCAACTTCTACATGGTCAATGCTGACGAGGCCGTCAAAGGTAACAGTGCCGGAGGTATCCGCACTTGCGACCGAAAACTTTTTCTTTTGGCATTTCACCTTTCCGAGTGACCATGCGCCGGAAGTGATGCCAGATGGATTGGATGCTGTAAGGGCCATATTTATTTCCTTCTCTTGCTATATTTCGCTTAGCTTGAAGCGGTATGATGCCGGGGTGCACTCCCGGCTTCGTTTTGAATACCCGTGGGAGGGTTAGTCCGAATGGGGAGTAGAATCCCCTAATAGGTATATGTGCGATCTGATCCTGATTCTTTAGATCCCAAAGGGATCAGAGCTGTTTCCAGGTTTGCGAATACGCTCTAAGTCCCGGTGAAGACTGCCTTCTAGGGAATTATATTTAATTTTTGTGTATATATCGTCAGGCGAGGTGTAAGGCTCCGGTTGGCTCATAATGAGGTAGCGGAGGGCATCCACGGCGTGGTCATCGTGCTTATAAGGTTCCTCCCGCTCGTTGACCCTGCCTTGTTGAGAGTGATTCAGCTCTTTATAGCGGTACTTACAGAGCTCATCGATTAGGTTCGTACAACTTCGGAAGATATAGAGCTTGGGCTTCTTTGTACTCTCGTTAATCTTGAGGTAGCTCTTAACTCGGTCAATTCCAACAGTTACGTCGTTATTTGCGGGTATGAGCGGGAAGTCGCTGGGAAGGTGCTGAGTATAAATTGTAAAGTCCGAAACCTTTTCTCCCTTGGTTTCAGACCGTGCCGCACGAGTAGACGGGTCAATAAGCGCCTGCTCGATCTTTTCGCCCTTCATGAGAGCTGCTACACCAGGTCTTCCGCTCTTGCCTTTGCAGATTTCCTCAATTAGCCATTCGCGCTCGTAGAACTCGCGGTAAATATATATGTTTTGGTCGCCGTCCACTGCGCCCCAGATCCACGCTGCGGGATTTCTATAGCCGTGGTCAACGCCAACGATACGAGTCCAGTTTGTCGGAATCTTGAACGGTGGGATGACGTGCACATCTCTACGAAATTCAGGGTATACGGCGCCTTCAAATGCATCAAAGGAGCCCATGATTTCGCGCTGAATGCGTTCCTCGGAATAGGTCGCTAGCATAGACTGTACATATCCCACCGGAAGATGCACATTTTCCGTGGAGGGGGCCAGGATAAGTTCGAACTGCTGCTTGGCCTCCAGCGTCTTAAACATGTCTTGTTTAACAAAGTACTGATAGACCCAGTTGTGGCCGGCAGGGTTTCCTACGATGAGCCCCTTACGCAGTCCTTTCGGGTTACGAAGTCGGTTCATTAGAAGCAGAAACGACTCTTCAGAAACCTGTGAGGCCTCATCAATTCCGAATCCAGACAAGTTCAGAGATCGCAGCTTGTCTGGCTCATCCAAGCCAACAAAGTAGAAGATGGCGGGCTTTCCTGACGCCGATTTAATATGTACTTCAGAGAGTGCGATCTTGTGGTCGACAATCAGCTCAGGTGGGCAAATCTCCAGGAATGTCTTATATGTAGTACGCTTTAATTCCGGCATAAACTGCCGTGCGATAACGTACTCTCCGCCGTATAGTACTCCCTGACAAATCATGGTCGCGCATAATACGAGAGACTTACCGGAGCCGACGCCGCCGAAATACGCCAGGTATTTAGGGTTGTTGGAACTTAAAGCCTTATCGAGAAAGAGCTTTTGCTTGGGGAGTGGTCCCCGGTCCAAGCCCTCGCGTTGGGGCTCGGGGAACATCAGATTGAGATCAAGACGCATTTACAGCTAGGACCTATTTTGGAGGTGATTATTTGCGCTTAGCGCGCTTTGGATCGTAGAAACTCCAATCCCGGATGTCCCAGGGATTGAAGAAACGACGGTAGGCTTTGCCGGAAGGCACTTCTTTAGCAGCACGTACAGCACGAGCAGCAGCACGCTTAACGGATTTTGTTCTGCGGTTACCTTGTTGGTCAGTTACGTAAGGATTTTTTCTGTACGAACGGGACATTAAGCTGCTTTTGGGTCAAAAGGCTCATCATCGAGTGCGCGGTCATCGTGTGAGTAGCGCATGGTAGTCTCCATGTTCTTGTGTCCGGCTGCTAATTGTACGTCGCGAGGAGCGTATTGCCGGATTGCCTTGGTAATAAACGTGTGACGTAGGTCGTGGAAGTCGTAATCCATGCCGAGCTTCTGCATCAAGTCCGCCCATTTGTGAGTAAGCGTGTCCGGATGCATTAAAAGCTTTTGCGCGGCTTCGATCCATTCGTAGGCAAGCGCCGGTCCAGAGAACCAGTGCGGGATCTTACGGTGATCTCGCCCTTTGAGCGGTCTATATTGGTCACTACCAACGTACTGCTTGCTGATGACGAGATATCCTTTTCGGAGAGCGTCGGGAGTAACGCCAAGAGACTCCGCCCTTCGTAAACCATAGTTGGCCCCAAGCTGAATAAAAGGGGCGAGTTCGGCAGGGCAGGTTTTGACGATTTTCTTCCAGTCCGATTCTTGGACGATTTTCCGTTCTTTGACTTCGCCATCTAGCTCCCGTTGCGCTTCCAAGTACTTCATCCGGGCGCGGTTAATCGGTTGAAACTTCAAAGGAGGCACTTCGTCTGGGCGCTCTTTATGGAGCCAGGCCACGAATCGGTTAGCCTCGATCACAATCTGTCTGATAGCGGCCCCTGAGAGCTTGCGCTCGGTCAGGTACTTTGCCCAGCGATCCTGCGCCTTATGCCAGTTCTGGGGGTCGCGGATCTTATGCGTCTTTACAAAGAAGCCAAGAACGTGGCGTTGAAGATATCCAAAGTTGCGCCGGGCGTTCTTCTGGCTTGGGATCTCCTGGCACAAATGCTCAAAATACTGGAATAGGAGATTAGGTGAGATATAGGCGTGGTCTAAGTCGAGCTTGGCCCTGATCCGCGCCTCCTCGGGGCTCTTGTTATTGAGCCTTATAACGAGGTCGTTCAACTGCTCTTGTGTAAAATCTCGGAATTTCTTCGCCGGGTATGTTTCCCACTTCCCGTTGCGTTTACGGCGAATACGCGGCTTTCCGGCGTCGTAGGTGAGGTGCCAGCTACTATTATTCATCTCCTTCGTTATCGGAGAGATGGGCCAAAAGCTTCATTTCTGGATATCGATATCCATTTTCGGGAAAAAGATATCCATTTTCAGAACTGCGTCAGAAACCAGTAAAGCCATGAAATCACTTGGGAATTAATGGTGGCCTCACCAAGAATCGAACTTGGAACAAAGCTTTAGGAAAGCTCCGATGTATCCTTTCGGAGCCCTAAGTACCTAATTTTCAAAGAGCAGTCAACTTGTCGGGGAGGGCTTCTTGGCCGGGCTTATCCGCTCCCCTGAGCGACCTCGCCGCTTAGCCGGCCAGCGGGTCGGGGCTTTCGCCCTTTTTCTTTGTGCGCTTCACTGCACAGACATAGAGGGGAGCGAATTCATTCTCTCCGAGCATGTAGAGAGTCGTGCCGTCTGGGGCCTTGGCGTAAGCTTGCAAACACGGCATTGGAACTGGAGTGTGGGGAATATGTTTCTTGGCTAGGTAACGCCTCGTCTTGCGATTCGCCGCAAACAAACCCTCAGGCGTATAAATCAGATTTAAGGCCTTCTTCTTTGGCATATGCACCTTACCCCTTAAGCGCTCTCGTCAGGCCCTGCGCCGGTCGTTTTCACGATTTTCGGCTCCGTAACCTGTTGATTTTGTTGATGCGGAAATTCGGTAATTTTAGAGTCGAGAGCTGACTGAGGGATGGACCAAAGAACGAGCCCGATGCGCACGTAATAGCGAGGCTCGTACCCGTCGTGGAAGACTTGGATAACGGTGCCGAAGCTCTGTGTAGCTTTATGGAAAGCTCGGTCGCCGACTTTAAATAGAACTTGTGTAACAGGCATCAGGACACCAATTTCCAGTTGCCGAGATGGCGATGGTCGATAGTGACCGTCTCGGGCTCAGAGAAAATTAGAGAACCGTTGTAGTGAGTGTTGAGGTAGAGGGTGTTGAACGTGATGCTTGTAGGGCCGGTGCCCATAACCTTGGTAATCCACAGGTCAACATCCAACGCATTTCTGTGTCTAATCCGGGCGCCTTTTTGAAACTGCTCTAACTTCACGGCAACTCCTAAAAACTGCGGCGGGCCAGTCTTGGCATTTCGCTCCGTCGTGTTGCGGGGACGCTGGCCACACTTCCGATTAAGTCCGGTGTGAACGGACGCCCGCCACATATGCCCCGTATTACCGGCACCCCGATTACCGCGTTCTAGTAGCGGAACACTGCCTAGGCACAGGCTCGAATTGATACAATACTACAGATATAGTACTATTTCAACGTTTTTCTAACATATAGGAGCAGCTGCTCGATGCTGTACGGATTGAGCATTTCCTTAGGGGCGCGATTGCGCAAGGAGGGAATGGGGGAGTTGAGCCACGCCTTAATCTCAGCCGGGCCCATGTTCTTTGCGCCGAAGATTTGCACAAGTTCAGCCTTAAGCTTCTTAAAGCGCTCATTACGCTTACGCCACAAAAGCACCTGCGGCTGAATCTCGATAGCTCTGCCATGCTTAACCCGAACAATTGTGTACTCGGCCTTGGGAGGCTTATTCATCACGACCGTATAGAGCGTCTAAGCGCTTCTTTCGGCGTTCTTCACGCACAAAGGTTTCGTTCAATTCGTGCTGTTCCTGCGCTATTGCTTTGTCGAGCTTCGACAGTAGCGAAAAAAGCACTAGGAGAAACACGAATATAAGCAACAGCATGAGCATAAAAGTGGGTTTGAAATTGGGAATGTTTCTTATCCGCTCTTGTCGGACTGTTGCCTGGATCGCTTCTAAGAAACCAAGCATCAGCGCTCACGGCGCCAGCCGAAGCTGATGCGAGTAGAACAATAGTAATTTGTAGTACTCAAATCGTATTACTAATACTATGTACGAATTGATCCTTCTGTAATGCAATACATTGACTTTGTTAAAAAAAGTGCTAAAACAGCAAAAAATTTGTGTGGGATGGTACCTACCCCTCACTTCGCCCCAGCATTTTCTTGCCCCCCCCCCTGTCTCCCATCTCCTGGGGGGCTCTGTTCTACTCAAGTCTGTCGTACTGGAGGAGGCTAGCCAGGGCAAGACACGAGTGTATGGATGAGGAGGAATACCACTCCCGATACTTTGCCGCTATTAACACCTCGCTAATCCTCCAATACCACTAAGCAGTTACCTATAATTGTACAGCGCTAGATCATGTTCAACACAGCCACGCCATCATATCCACATTGTCGATGTACATCTTCCATACACAGTGACGTACTTTGTCATTCATGTGTGACAGTTTTAGTACTTTTTAGTATTATATCGTATTAAACAGTGCTACAGCCTGGCATATGCGGTGCAATAGATAGCTGTAAGTGAGGGCGATATGAGGCCACTAGTACTGAAAGTAAAGACGGTAAGCACAGAGACATTGAAGAGACTAGAGAAGCTTGGGTATCGCGTAACAGTAATTCTTAAATAAGTGAGGTTTAAGATGTTCATTCTAACTGCAACGCAATTGATGGTTTACGGATACGCAATGCTAGCAATCATGGGCATAGGACTGATTTCAAGCGAGTAGCGATATGAGTATTAAACGATTCTTGATCAATTGGCTAGACATGCACGGAGTGCGACACCAGAAGAGCAGGAAGCTCAGTTTGAAGCGACTATTAGTAATAGGAGTTTAGTATGAAGTACCAAATTCAAGAAATGCACCTTGCGTTGGATAAACAAGAGCCACAGCCAGACTATGGATACTATCTGACTGCATCTGGAGACACGCTCGAAGATCTACTTACTGAAGGCATCATCTCGCGAATTGATTGGAACACACGCGAGATTGTTCAGTTCGAACTCCATGAAGTGGAAGGAGAACTGCTGAGCAGAGCAATCGAATTAATCGAGGCATACATTATGGCGGTAGCACGACAAAGCGTAAGCCTTGCAGTTTAGTGCGTGCAGCTCGTCGCACGCACATCGGTGTAACAGGGACGAGCACAACCAAAAAGCGATACGCGGGACGTATTAGGAAGAGGGCTGTATGAAATTGGTTAGGCTTGCTGACAAGCATTTTAAGATCGTTATGGAAAGCTACACGATTGAAGGCAATTGGCAGACGGTGAAGGAGCATATGTTGCGTGATCTCGACATGGACATGGATGAAATCGGATTTGCGCTTGAGTGTATGACGCTCAAAAGTCACGACACTGCACACTTCGGAATTAATCGCTGCTTCATCTACACATCGGATTCCAAGGCCGTCGACAAGGTCTTAGCAGAACTAAAAGCTATTCAGAGTGTGAAGCAGGAGCTTGTGACTGAGTTCCAAAGGGATAAGGACGGAGCCGGATTCAAGTATGCCCAGAGCAGACTTCTTAACCTGGCACTGACTTTAGACTTAGAGCGCGCGATTGAACTCATCGAGTCTGAGCAGGGAGACGTAGCGGCGTAAGGTAAGTACAAGATCTGTAGAATTATCTTGCAGTGAGGTTGTTATGACAAAGTCTAAGACGGTGAAGATCGTGGTCGGTGACCCAGAGCTATCTCAGTACGAGATCGAGATGGATTCGGAGAGTGGCTTTGAGGAGATCACAATTCGGCATGGGCGCGCGTTTATCAACGGGCTCCAGTTGAGCTGGCTTAAGGCAGCAATCGCGGAACTAGAGCGGGAGCTAGTCATATGATTTACTTCGAGACAGAGGTGAGGCTCAAGGATGGCAGGCTTATGTTTGTCACCGGCTTCTACGAGATCGACCTTGCTTGTGACTGCGAGCCCAACAACTTCCATCCGCATATTAGCAAGCTAGTTATTGATAGTGCTGTCGAGGTGATTGACCTCCTAGACGCTGAGGTACACAACCCGAATATCGATGTCAGCGCGAAGGCAGAGATTGAGGAGCTTATAACAGAGGAGCTTTACGAAGAGTTTAAGGAGTCTGCATGACCTCTAAAGAGAGATATTCCGAGATTCGCAAGCGGCTTGAGGCGGCGGAACCCTACCCTTGGCCCATAGGAATGTCTGATGTTTGTGAGCGTGAGCGAGCAATTCTTTATGCCAACGCACCCGAAGATATTGCCTACTTGCTCGCCCGAGTCGAGAAGCTGGAGAAGGTCAGGGACGCATCTCAGAAAATGATGAATCAAATATTCTGCTACAGCACAGGGTCGTCTGTGATGGCCGAGGAAGATATGGCAGAGATTTTTGCTGAATGGTCTGAAGCACAAGATGCTCTAGAGGATTCTCTATGACCGACGAACTCGAAAAGCTACGCGTCGAAAACTCCCTCTTCCGTTCTGCTCTGAAGGAACTAAGAACCGCAATTGACCAAGGCGAATGTAGGGCCGATGAAGACTGCGATCACTGTCATTTGATTTATGAGATCATTGATCCAGTCCTCGCCGAAACCCCTCTCCCTGGATCGTCATCCCAAACCCCACCCGAAGGTGACTTGTGATAGGTGGAACCTATGATTAAGGCGTTTCTCAAAAAGCTAATCTGCATGCATCCCAATTGGACTGAAGATCGTTGGAAATCGCCGATCTCACCGACGTCTCGCAAGTTCGCGCTAGTCGGTCATAAAGACTGGAGAACAAGCGAGAACTACTGGGCGTGTACCAAGTGCGGGAAAGTGAAGAATCTCGGTTGGAACCGAACCGGGGCAAATTTGCCTATCAACTTTACATAACTCACACTTATCGGACATAGAGGTACCCAAGAAATGGGCAGGAAGAAGTCCATTACTGATTCAAACAGTGAACACGAAGCAATAAAGGAGCTACATAGTATCCAAGTGTTTGACGACGAGAGATGGCGGAACTTCCCGCTTACACTTCCTGATTGGGCTGATGTCGAAGAGCGCGCTGCTATCTACGAATTTGATGCAGGCATGGATGCAAAGGAGGCACGGAAGAGGGCTTATTGGGAATTTCAAGAAGCTCGAGAACGCGAGAGGAGGTTACCAAAACGTTCGGGCTGATTTTAGCTATGTTGTGTCAATTTTGTAGGGCTGTGGCGCCATCTCTACAGTCAAAATATTTATTAAGGCCCCCTGCAACTCTAGATACACAGTCAAAGTAGTGAAATGACCTGTCACTCTTCGAGTGAGTCGTTATCGTCTGGGTCAGGCTCGACTGGCTTCGGCCTGTGTTTCTCCCCCCTTTTGCGGCGCTTCTCAGCCAGAGCTTCTAAGTCGGACTCCTTTGTGGCCAGCCACAATTCTAAAGCTTCTGTCGAAGCGTCTTGCATCTTGTAATCAAGTTCAGCCGCTGTCTGCTTAAACCGCAGCACGGTGTTTTCATGAACGTATTGAGTAAACTTAACGTATTCTCCGGGCTTGCGTATGCGGTAACCATGCTGCTTCAACTTCTCAATAAGCGCCCGCACCTCTGCTTCTGATTCTTTGCCCATAAGTGTATGTATTCACCATAGGATTAGCGTACACCGCTGTCCACACCGTAATCCAGCGGAAACATTGGCAGTTTATTTACGGTGTAGAATTACGGTATTTTTGGTTGACTTTTTGACAGTGAAAGCTAGACTAATTTTGTAGGCTTATGCGGGCTATGTAGATAGCAGCCTAAACCAAAAGGATGTACGTATGTTGATCCTAATGAAGGTAATACACCGCAATGAGTATATGCTCATTACCCAAGAGCAAGCTATCCACGGCTCGCTCAAATGTGTAGTGAACTGTCTGGTTCACCTGGCCCTCGATAATTCACAATTACAACTCCTCTTCAAGGAGTTCTCTGCGCAATATGGAGGCGAGGAAAGCTTTCATTTGCGACGGGAGTTCGCTTCCGCGTTAAACTTGGCTCGGGCGAGCTAAGGAGTCTCATTAACTGCAATTATGTTGCAATGACACAGTTGCAACTATATATTAGTATCCAGTAGTATTATTCCATACACAGTAATACTACGGAGGTGTTATGAAATTGACGACTGAGCTAAACGAGGAGACGACAGCAATGGCTAAGACAGGCCTACAGATGAGTGAGGCGGAGGTGAACGAGTTTATCCGCAAGTGCAAGGATGAAGAGCGGTTGACCTGGGGTCAAATCGCCAATCGTCTTGGCAAGATGGGCTATAAAAGTCGTAGAAATGGCAAACCGTTGTCTGTTATGACGGTTCGTTTTCGTTACTACAATCCAGGGCGTGTTGAAGAGCGTAAGGTTGCTCAGTGGGGCGGTTCTGCTCACCCAATCAGGACATCAGCAGAGGGTTCAGATCGAGCACTTGAACTTATTCGTTCAGTTATGAAGATGAAGACCGACGCTGACGGGAAAATCGCTTTTATCGAGGAGATCTTAAAGCAGTACTCATAATGCGGTTGAAATAATACTACATATATAGTACTATTGGGGTATGAGCAGTACCCCTAAGAGAGTCGTTCTAGTAGATCTCACCTGCCCAAAGCCATACGACGCAGAGTCGTTAAAGTCAGTGCCTCTTGGGGGCACTGAAGCTACCGTCATTCGCATCGCTGAGGCACTTAGCGCGGAAGGTTATGAGTTCGTTGTTGCTCAGCACAACAGGCTGGAGCAGGGCAAAGGTCTTGCCAATTATACAAGCTTTGAGGCGCTTGATCAGATCTCTAGCGACCCAGCACTTGCAATCGCGCTCCGAACGCCGAAGGCGATTCCGTTCTTGCAGAATCGGTTTAACTCAAAGTTGGCGCTATGGTGCCACGACTATAATCATCAAGAGCTGGTCGAAGATTACGAAATTTTGGCAGACACAGGTGTTCGAATTCTTGGAGTTTCGCGGACCCATAAGAGCATCATCGCAGACGCACTTCTATCGCAGATTAAGGAAGTCAAAGGACTCAAGGTCGACTTTGTTTACAATCCCGTCGATGATTCACTGCAGCCTGATGTCACTACTGTCTATCACAAGCGATTAGTTTACTTTGCATCTCCTCACAAGGGATTAGAGCGCACACTAGAGTTGTTTGAGCGCATTCGAGCTACTGATCATCAATACGAACTCTATATTGCCAATCCTGGTTACATGCCATGTCGTGAAAGCCTGCCCGAGGGTGTTATAAACCTCGGCGCTATACCGCACGCCGAAGTTTTGCAGCACGTTCGCTCAGCCTTTGCCGTCTTTCACGCAAACTATGTTTTCCCTGAAACCTTTGGACTTGTTTATGCCGAGGCAAACGCAGTCGGCACTCCCTGCATTGCTCACAGAATGGGGAGTGTCCCCGAAATACTAAATCCCAGCGAGGCACAGATTGTCGACTGCCGCGATGAGCGCGCAGTGATCGACAGACTTGAGATGTGGCAGCGGAACACTAGGCCAGCGGTGAGCTGCAAGCCAGAGTTTCGAATGAGTTCAGTAATTAGGAAATGGAAGGAGATTATAGAGCGATGAGCGGCGGCACTAAACACGACAGCGGCAAAGCTCCTTTATCTTTGATTCCGCGAGTTGCGCTCGAAGCTGAGGCACAAGTGATGGGCTTTGGAGCGAAAAAGTACGGCAGACATAACTACAAGCAGGGATTTGAGTACTCTCGCTTGCTTGACGCAGCACTGCGACACATCCACGCCTTTAACGATGGCGAGGACAATGATCCCGAAAGCGGAATATCCCATTTGGCCCACGCGCGGTGCTGCCTCTCGATGCTCCTTGAGTGCATCAATATTGGCACAGCCACTGATGACAGATTCAAAAAGGACAGCACAGCATGAGGCTGCCGCCGCTTCGAAAATATCCGAAAGAGCTTCATGTAAACGAAGAGACTTATAGCGTTCGTTTTGTGGATAAGATTCCGGGCGAGAAGCTGGACGTTCACGGTATTTGCGATTCAGGTAAACACGAAATCCTAATTCGTAAAGATCTGACAAAATCACAGACATTTCGAGTGTTTATACATGAAGTGCTACATGCTCTTGAGTTTGAGTATGAAATTAAAATTGAGCACAAGACGGTACACCAGCTTGAAAAAGCTATAGGCGATTTGTTCATTGCCAACTTCTAGCAGTTAGCTAGAATATTGATATGAAACTTTTCTTATTGCTTATGTTGGTGTCTTTCGAGGCCCATGCAGTCACTGAGGCAGACATGGAAACATTATCGCCCGGACATCCGATGAATGTATCTGAGAGATCGCGCAATCCAGGCACTAAGCGAGATGTTAGACTTAAGAGTAACGAAAAGGTTGTTAAAATTTGTGATTCGACGATGGATTGCAATGCAGGTCAATTCTGCCACAGACCTTCAATTGGCGAAGGTGTATGCATTGACCGGCGCTAATTTTCTATGGGTCTTCCGAGAAACGTCCGTTTAAATAAGAGACTGAAGAGCAAAATTGCAAAGTATCTGAAGAGGCACGATGTCACCTTTTCGCGCCTCATTAGTATGGCGATCGATAAATTCATTTCTGAATCTCGGCCTACTGAACTTGTTCCCATCAAGTCCCAGAAATGGAAAAGGGCAACCCGCAAGGCGGCCAAAAAACATAAGCACGCCATGCAAAAACTGAAGTGACATTTAGCTAATTTTTAGTTTCAGGTTCTTTGTCTACAAGATAGTGCGCGTATTCATAGAGAGCGTCTGCAAGCTCGTCCTCGCTGATAGGCTTTTTCTCAGGGCTGCTAATAATTACAGTTATTACACTTCCGTCTTCAGCGAACGTGGGCATGATATCCAGCGTGTAATTCATAGCTACTCCAAAAGTTCTACATGGGGCAGGTCGTGGAAATTTTGATCTTTCACTTCTAGATCCCCATCCCAGTCAGCTCCGCAGCGGATCTTAATCCCCATCTGCGAAGCTATTCCCCGCACAATTCCCACAAACATGTAGAAGCGCTTCACGTCGTTGAAATCGATAGGGTAGGGCGCTACGTCCACGGCTTTGGATGGCAGGCTATTGTGCTTACTCATGGGCCAAGTTGTTTTGCTGTTGCCCGATGCAACTGCGGCGTCTTGCTCTTGCTTAGTTCGATGCCCGCAGAGCACACTACAGTCATAGTGTTTGATTACTTCATTAAACAGGCGCTGTAGGTCAGGATGGCACGTAGCAAGCCTATCGAGGGACGCTTTTCCAAACTTAGGCATCTTCTTCCTCGATTACTTTGGATTGAGTTGGAACGACGACTTCTGACTTTTGGCCTGGAAAGATGACTTGCAGAATTCCGGTGTCACCCTTATCAACTTCTTTGTCTTTTAGGCCTACGGTTTCGATAAAGACCCGAACCGCTTCAATCTTCTTTTCAGCTAAATTGTGCTTCAACGCCTCGAATGCCAGCGGGGCTAGCTCTTCCATCTTCGACTTAAACTGTTCTTTGGCATTAGCTACAGCATGGTCGCCAAGTTCTTGCATGAGAGATTTAAACTCATCAGAATTGCGAAGCTTTCGCACAGCATGCCTAGATAGATTCATCTCTTTTGCGATTTTGTATTCAGGTACGTTGTCTAAGCTAAGTGCCGCAATCTGCTTAATCTGAGCGCTTCGGATATCGTCTTTAGATTTGTCTTCCACAACACACCTTAAAACATTGAGTCGCGAGCAGGGCGGTCGCGGTAAAGGTAGAGCTTGAATTCAACGGCATCCTCAACAGGGAATTTAGGTATGCTGTGATGAGAGCGTTCTAGCAGATGCTGCGATTGATGATAGTAGCCTACGTTCAGGTAGTCGCTGACATAGACGCCAAACCTAGTCTCTAATCCCACCGTTCGATACTGTGAGCCCGTTGTGAGGCTCTTGATTGAGTTATCCCAAAAGAACCAATCGAATAGATCCGTCTTTAAATTGAGATCAACACCTTCTTTTGGATGCTCAGGATAAAGTAGGGGATGTCTGGCGTTTGGATTGAGCCAGGCGTAGTTCTTGTAGTCGATTGATAGCTCTCTAAGTTCTATTAGTCGATAGCTGGCATCGGCCCTAGATGCGACGATTAATAACAACCCTAAAACAAACAACAGGACTACTTCCCATCTTTTCATAGTACTATGATACTACAGATATAGTACAATATCAATAATAAACACTTGCTTTGAATACCTGATTATAGTACAAAAGTATTAGGAGTACGGTATGAAGTACGAATTACTTACCGATATGGAGCTTGTGAGACTTATTGAAGACCATGAATACCAGTACGAAAAGGACTGGGAGCGCTGGTCGGAGGTCGAACGAGTAATACCAAGCTCCGCGCATATGGCAATGCTTTCTGAGGCCGCACGCCGAGGGCTGCTATGAGCGATAAAACCCCCTACAACCCCGAGGCGTTTTGGTTCTCCAAGCTTAACGACTATCGAACATGCCCAAAGCTTTACGAGGCTAAACACATCCACGGCATTGTGCCCGAAGAGAAGGGCCTAGATTCGGAGTTCGGAAGCGCTTTGCACTACGGGATTGCTGAGTGTTTGTCCGGCCGCGATGGTGTCGAAGGTTTCCAGATGTATTGGAGTACCGTTGATAAAAGGCTCCGAAAATTCAAGTTTGGACCTGATGCGCTTGAGAAGATGGGCCCTATTTTCATTGAGCGTTTTGCAAGACTTCATGCCAAGCACTTTAAGCCATTCCGGATCGAGGAGCGTATTTATACGAAGTTTGACCAGCACCTTGTTGAAGGGACTCCAGATTTCTTAGGTGAGTATAAGGGCGTGCCCTCAATTGTAGACTTTAAGACCTCCTCAGCAAAATACGCTAAAGAAAAGATTGAATGCGAAGAGCAGCTCTCAGCCTATGGCGAGATGTCGGCTAGGGAGCTTGGCTATACTCCTGAGCAGCGTGTTTATGTTGTTTTTGTAAAAGACTTTAACGACCCGAGCATCCAAATCTTAAAATCCGAGTTGACATATGTAGTACGATCTAGTACTCTTGAAAACATGAAGGCCACGATCGAAGAGATTAAGGCCCGAAAGCAGTACCCGATGAACACACTGAGCTGTGTTCGCGGGTCGATAGTCTGCCCGAACTTTGCGAACTGCTGGAGGAGTAATGAACAGAGCGTACTTGATCCTAATTCTACTAACAGCCTGCGGACCGGCGCCAAAAGGCGAGCCGGGTGAACGAGGTGTTCAGGGCGAACAAGGATTTCAAGGTGAGGCGGGAGCACAAGGTGAACAAGGGCTGAGTTGTTCTGTGACTAAAGAGAACTGGGGAGCAAGGATCACCTGCCCAGATGGAACTGAGGCAAAGATCTATCACGGAAAGAATAAGAAAGATGACTGAAGTGAGGAGGTCATTGTGAGCGACAGAAAGACGATCTTAGATCAACTGAATGCAAAAATTCCGCGCGACGTCGTGAAAGAACGTTCGGGCGGGGGCGGGCAGTCCTTTAGTTACCTAGAAGGGCATTACGTCATTAACCGCCTGAACGAAGTGTTTGGTCAGGGTAACTGGGGTTATCGCACGGATGAAATCCGTTGTGTTCACGCCGGAGAAACGAACGGTAAGTTAACCGTGCACTACATTGCTACAGTGACGCTTGCGGCTCACTTTAGAGACCAGGTGGGCTCAGTCGCTACATTCTCTGATGTAGGCTACGGAGACGGCCAAGACAAAATGAATATCGGCAAGGCTCACGAGCTTGCAGCTAAAGAAGCTGTGACTGACGCTCTTAAAAGATGTGCCAAGAACTTGGGCATGAGCATGGGGCTCGCGCTTTATAGCAAAGACCAGGAGAACGTGGATGATGGAGAAGAAGAGCAACGCCCAGCCGCCAAATCAACACCAAAGTCAGTCCCAATCGGAAAGAGTCCTCAAGCAGGAACCAGCACGCACGATGCATCCATGGGTAAACCGGTATCTGAGGGCGCGGTCCCGCAAAATCCGCCAAGCGACCGGGCGCAACTCAACAGCATGCTCGACAGCATGGCCCGAGTGCTTAACGCCAAGAAAAGAAAAAGTTTCGGGGACCTAAAGAAAGAAATGAAGGACAGGTACGGAGTCGAGAAAAAAGAAGAGATGAATAACGAACAGGCAAGTGAATTTTACCGATATCTAGCTAAGGAGATGATCGCATGACGTTGAAGGGGAAAAAGGGAACGGGAACTCAGAAAGAATACGCTCCAAGCGTAGGACTATGGCCGACCAAGAACGGAAGAGGATTTTCGGCTGGCATTACACGGGATGTGCTCGAAGCGCTCAATAAGGCAGAAGAGGGCGGGCGAATCTATCTACAAGAGGTGCCCGAGAGCGAGCGCGAAGACAACGATAAGAAACCTCACTATCGTATCGTTTTCTTCAGCGCAGGAGAGAAGGCGCGAGAGCAATCAGAGACCTTGTAATACCAGATAGCGCAGCAGCGCTAGCATAGCCCCGGTGCCAACGCAAACTTGCGCCGGGGCTTTTTTATACCTATGAAGTTCACTCATCTTACATCAGAAGCAGAGATTCGTAAGCTTATCGCATACCACAATGCGAATTCGACTCATGTTGTTCTCGACTTTGAAACAACTGACAAAGATCCAAGAAAAGCAAAGCTCATAGACATACAGATGTCGGGAGAAGTTAAAGACACTGCTGTTATGTTCGATGGCAGCTTTTTGCCCCTACTTCTAGAGCTTAAATCTCGACTTGTCTTGTGGAACTATAAGTACGATTTCAAAGTTGCCTACCTTCATGGCGTAGACTTGAGAGAAAAATTTGTTCATGACGGGATGTTGCTTGATCACCTAGTTGATGAGAATCGCGAGCACAATCTCGATAGTCATATCCAGGAGAAGTATAAAGATGACTACAAAGAGAAGTTCTGGACTAAGTACAAGAACTATCTGGAGGCTCCTTTTGAGGAGCGCCTTGATTACGGTTGCCGCGATATTGTTTATACCGATCGCATTTATCGCAGCCTACTACGTGCTATTAGGACTCATTCAATTCCTGATAGCCTTATTGATCATGTGCACCGCCTTGCTCGCGCTCTACTGGACACTGAGTTAGAGGGTATCAAGGTTGACCTCCCTTACTGCATTCAGATGGGCTCAGAGCTGAAAGCCGAGATAATCAAGACCGAGCAAGAGCTACGAACCCTTGGAGGTTACCACTGCGACGTTATAGAGCTTCAGCAGTGGTCTAAGGAAATTGAAAAGGCATGGACTCCTAAAGGTAAGAAGTGGATGACACTTCCAAAGCCCGAGTTTAACTTTTCGTCTTCCGATCAAGTGGCACGCCTACTTTATGATCAACTCAGGCTTCCCGCACAGTTTAGTAAGAAGTCTAAGAATAGAACTGTAGATGATAAAGCCCTAGAGTTTCTTGAGGGACAACATCCGATTATTCCGGAGATCCGTAAGCTACGTAAGTACTCAAAGATGTACACGGCGTTTATTGAAAATACTCTAGAGAAAGTTCAAGAATCCCGAATCTATCCTTCGTTTAATGTGAACGGAACGGTTACCGGAAGAATTTCGCACTCTGAGCCAAATATGGGCCAGATGCCAAGCAAAGGTGATTGGGCGAAGATCCGAGGCATTTTCGTGCCCGATCCAGGACACAAGCTTGTGACGTGTGATTATTCACAATTAGAGGTCTGTATTGCAGCCCACTTCTCTATGGATAAGAACCTGCTCAAGATTATCCACGAGGGTGTGAGTAAGCATGACCTTACGGCTGAGGGGGTTGGACTTCCTCGGCACATTGCTAAGACGCTCAACTTCGCGATGCAGTACCAATGCAGCCCCCGCAAAGTAATGGACATTGTAGGCTGCTCGGAGAAGGACGCTGAGCTGATTTGGAATAAGTACTGGGAGACTTACGCAGGCGAGAAGAAAGTCATCGACGAGTGTAAGGCGAAAGTTGACCGGGGGGAGCCTATCGTCAATCCTTTTGGCCGTAGGCGCAGGTTTCCGACCAAATTCCAGGCGCCCTGGGAGAAAGAAGCTGCTTACAGACAAGCATATTCAAGCCTAATCCAAGGGACGGGCGGCGATATTACAAGCCGAGCTTTTTATCTTATCGCAGAGCAAATGCAGGTCCGTAACCTCGGCCGCGCCTGGTTCACCATTCACGACGAAGTTTTAGCGCAGCCTAAAGAGGCGTGTGTCGCTGAAGCCAGGGAGCTTATCTCGTCCAAAATGGTTGCGGTTGGAAAAGAAATTTCGCTGCGCATTCCTCTTGCCGTAGATTGTTCAGAGCCGCTCGGTCGCTGGCAGAAATAGTTGACAACTGTAGTACGATCTAGTACTGTCTAGTACAAGGAGGGATTGCTTTATGGCCCCCATGTACGATTTCCTGTGTTTGGATTGTGGACACAAATTCGAAGACATCCTCTCAGACCCGGATGAGTCCGTTAACTGCACTCAGTGCGAAAGCAACAGGACCGAGAAGCTGTTCCCCCTGATTGGCGGATATCAGGGCAGTTTTGGCGGAGGTAGCACTTCCCCAAGGAATCACGGCAGTTTTAAGAAAAAGGTGCGCGTGTGAGAATGACGGCGACGGTTTTTAGTGTATTTAATTCGTTCGTTTTCGGATCGACGCTTGCGTTTTTCATCATTCAGCCGGGCATAGCGATCGGCGCACTAGCAGGCTTTAATCTAGCACTTGCCATTTGCTGGTACTACATCGCAACGGAGCTTTCATGACTCCCGAGCTTTTTGCAGCTTTGCTCTCAGCAGTTTGTTTTGTCGAGAGCGGACATAATCCTCACGCAATCAATGTGAGTGACGGCGGATCGGCAAGCTACGGCTACTGCCAGTTAAAGCTCAGCACCGCACGAGACATGGGTTTTCGCGGGCACGTGAGCGAGCTTTGGCACAATCGCGAAGTGAATCGCAAATACGCGAGCGAATATCTTCGTTACCAGCTCAAGCGATACGGCGGCGATGTTCGTAAAGCAGTGAGCGCCTATAACTGCGGTAGCGCCTGCGGCAACCGGCGCTATGTAAAGAAGGTAATGGATATATGGACAAACTAGATTGTCCCTGTGGGTGCGGCATCGACTTTTCTTCAGGATTTTTTGGCTCCAACCTAACTAAGGACATTCAGTCCATGCTCGACAATAACGATCCAGACTGGCGCGATGAGTGGGAAGTGGTCGACGACGGTGACGGCTTTTTTAGCTTCGTAAAGAAAATGAGAGAAGAGATATCCAGGCAAACCTCTTCCAGTGGAAGTTCCACCAGGCCCAAGAGTGAGTGCATGTATCACACGTGGAAGGAGTACGTGGGGCTTACCGAGCGATACCTGTTTTGCGAGAAGTGCGACAAGAAAAAGGAGTGGGGGACATGATGGGGAAAGATGAGGCATTAAAGTCTATTGGCATGAGCGAAAATCCCGCAGATGTTAAGCGCACTATTGAAGAGTTCAACGAGCGCGGCGCAGCTAAAATTCGCTCAGGAGCAGCTAGAAATTCTAGAACCTATCGACCGAAAGATAAAAAAGCGAGGCAGGAGCAGTATGCGAAAGACAAGGCGCTTCGTGAGGCGACTCTTAAAAACCGTATCCCGTTTATTAGCCCCGATATCTGCGACGGCTTTTATCTCTGTCAGGGCCTAGTACTTGTCGGAGGCGTATCGGGTCGCGGAAAGTCTACGCTAGCT
>Ga0196964_10000563_pt1 | contig 21642 bp, 12 predicted proteins | sample S1_10metaG_FD_148615 | JGI IMG/M metagenome (GOLD analysis project Ga0196964, IMG submission 148615) | Soil microbial communities from Anza Borrego desert, Southern California, United States - S1_10 | ecosystem: Environmental > Terrestrial > Soil > Desert | place: USA: California | collected... | reverse complement strand
TCGACCGCCAGATGAAGGCGCTCGAAGATTTCAACGTCACGGTGACGTACTGCTTTACGCCCGAGCACTGCGGCATCGCACCGCACCATACCAGTCCGCCGAAATCGGTTGCACAGTATGCCGACTTCTGCGCTGAGATGACGCGCCGCTACGGCCGCTGAACCCATGATGACTTTTCTGTTGATTCGCCACGGCGCGCATCTACTCGGCGGCGACAAAATCGCCGGTCGCTCCGATGTCCAGCTCAGCCCGCTCGGACGCGAGCAGGCTGCCGCGACAGCGCGCAGGCTGAAGGACGTGCCGATACGCGCGATTTACTCCAGCCCGGTAATGCGAACACGTGAAAGCGCGGCTCCGCTCTCCGAACTGCTCGGGCTTCCTGTTCAGCTCAGTGACGCGCTCAGCGAAATCGACTACGGCGAATGGTCCGGCCGCACGCTGGACACGCTGCGGCCACTGGCACGCTGGGGGCACTGGAATTCATTCCGCAGCGGCACGCGCGTTCCCAATGGCGAGCTGATGCTTCAGGTTCAAAGCCGCATCGTCCAGGAGATGCTCCGCCTGCGCGAACTTCATGTTAATGAAACCGTTGCGCTTTTCAGCCACGGCGATGTCATCCGCGCAGCACTGGCGTACTTTCTGGGCATTCCGCTCGACATGTTTCAGCGTTTTGAGATCAGCCTCTCTTCGATCAGCGTCGTGGCACTCGGTGATGGCGGACCGTGGGTGCTTGGCGTCAACTGCACGGAAAAGCTTTTGCTGCCGTAGCGGCCTGCTGCAGGCACTGCCGAAGCGCGGTCGAATAGGCGTTTGCAGCAGACTGAAGCCGGCGCGCTTCGTCTTCGTGAGGCCGCATCGACAAGCACATGGAAACTTGCCCGAAACGAAACGCTGCATACGCGGCTTTGTAGAAGAGCATTAATGCAGGTGGCACTTCGCCCACGACACCGACTAACTCGCTCGCGAGCTGCGCTTGTTCTGCTTCCGGCATTTGCCATTCGATGCCTGCGCCGGCGACATCCCAAAGCAGCGGCTGTGCCCCAACGATCGTGTGGTCCGAGTCGTGGCATTCGGCATCCAGCTTCACCAGTCGGCCAGCAAGCATCCGCCACTCAAATGGAGCCATGCGGCCATCACCAAAACGCGGGAGCGGCTTTCGGCAAAGCACCCTTTCTGCTGAATCAGATAGCTCTGTGGCGTGCTCAACGTATTCGCTGCCGAGTCCCTCTTTTGCGTTCACGATCAGCATTGACCGAAGGCGTTCGGTCGAAGCCTGCTGCTCGTCTTTGGATAAAACGGGCCCGGAAACTTCGATAATGTAACGCCCTATTTCGCTCGTGAGCGCGGTATCGAGCGTTGGAATCTCGCCGCCAATCCATTGTGTGGCGACAAACCCCAGCGTGGAACCGAGCGGCGCTGGAGTCCATCCCCGGAGCGCCCGGGCCGAGAGCTGTTCAAGAGTTGCCTGAGCACTTGACCGGCCGTCCTCACGCGGCACCAAACCCGCAAACTTCCATAGTACGGCTGCTCCGGATGTGAGCCGTACTCGATACTTGAGCCGTTCAAACAGCGCACACACTGCCGGCCAGTCTTTTTCGTCAGAAAATACTGCCTGCCGCCAGGCTCCGCCGCTCAGGTCATCGATGCCTGCAACCTCATTGCCATCGCAAAGCCGCAGCGTTTCAGCGACAAGCTGTTCCTGCAGTGAATGGCCGCTCCAGCGCAGATCCTCCAGTCGCACACACAGGCGGGGAGTCCGCGACCACCAATGCCGGACTTCATCCGAAGCGGCGGGTCCCGGCGCACCGCAATGTCCAGGCAGAAAGGTGATGTTTTCCGGGTAAATGCCTGCAGTCGTCAGTGCTTTAGCAACCGCAACAAAAGAGGATCCCGACAGGCCGGGACCCTCATCGACAATCAAAGCATGTTGCGTTGCGTCAATGCCGGCGCTGCACAAATCAACATGGCGCTGAAAGGGATGACCTGCCGGCCTGACGCAAACGCGGCGAACATTCCATCCGGCATTTTCAAGCTCGGCGCTCACAACTGCTGAAAGCGAAGTGCCGATACTTCGAATTCCAAGGACTATGGCGTTGTGCAGATCGGCAGTGCTATGTTCTGCAGCCCAGAAGCGCGCGGCGTCGCGGTACTGCTCAGGATAGAGCGCATAAAATGCGTAGCCCTCGGGCGTTTTCACACGCACGCGGGTATGCGAGAGCGCAGCGGAGATCGATTGCGCTTCTGCGAGATACGCGTCGGCACGTTGAATGTAATCTGCAGCTTTTAAAGGATCAGGTTTGTTAAGATATTGCGAACAGAATGCCTGCGCAAAATGATCCGTTGCAAGAGCGATTGCTTCAAGAAAACGACCAGCGCCCAGATCTGGCTCAAAGGCGTCCTGCGCAGCCTGCTCAAGCTGGCCGGACTCAATAAGCATTGACCGAACGCTATCGGAAGAATGTTCATCAGCCGCCGCGCATGCCGCTCTCAGCCGGCTCAGCAGCGTGCCGAAGTTTTCGCTATATGCTGGATCGCCGAAGACAATCACATCAGCGCCGCGCGAACGCAGGCGTTCCGGCCAGCGCGGAGAGAAGATACGATTCCAGTTCCAGGGCGCGCCGGGCAGCGGTGTGCTCGGCCAGCACGCGTGCTCGAGCGCGTTCACCAATGCGTTCGCGCTCATCTTCCGGCAGTTCGCGCAGAAGCAGCAGCGCTTCGTCGGTTGTGCGCGCAATCAGAATCTCGTCGCTTGGTTTAAAGAACGAGTCGAGGCCGTCCCAATTATCGCTGATGATCGGCGTTCCGCAGGCGGCGGCTTCAAACAGCCGAACACTCGGCGAAAACCCGGCCTTCACCATATCGGCGCGCGTGACATTCAGCGTAAAGCGCTGCTGATTATAGAAGCGCCGATGGTTTGCCGGCGGCAGATGCTGAATGCGCTCAACGTTCTGCGGCCACTGGATCGACGACGGATACTGCGGCCCGGCGACGACCATGCGGCCATCCGGCCAGCGGCGCGCCGCTTCCATCAGCAAGGTCTCGAGTGTCGGCTGCCGGTCGGCACTGTAGGTTCCGAGGTAACCCAGATCCCAGTTGCGCTCGCATGATTTGGGAAAATACATTTCCGGATCGACTGAACAATAGAGCGCCAATGCGCGCGGAGCACCCAGTTCCTTCTCGATGCGGCGCAGCGTGGGGCCGCCTGTGAATGAAAAATAAAGATCGTAGCGAGGCATCAGCGACTGCGAGAGGTACTCGCATGCATTCTGCTCCAGCCGCGCCAGCGTCACTGGCGTATCAATGTCATAGAACGCTTTCAGGCCGCGGGCAGTCGCCGTAACCCACTCACCCAGAGCGATGCCCTCCGGAACGTACGAGCCCACGATCACGCAGTCAGCCGCAGAGATCTGTTTCTCGTAGCGATTCTTCAGTTCATCGAGCGAGGCATAGAGTTCAGTGCGTCCAAACGGCGGCTGAGGCATGTCGCGGTTTTCGGCATACCACGGCATGTCGCGCTCCAGGAATAGCACGTCATGCCCGCGCATATGCAGTTCGCGAACCAGCGCGCGATAGGTGGTCGCGTGACCGTTCCCCCACGAGGATGTAATTGAAAGGCCGAGTATGACGATATTCAGTTTTTGCTGAGCCTTGCCCGTAAGTTCCGGCTCTGGAAGTTCTGGCATGTTCACCGAAACAGAAGGTGACGCGCTTTGAAGAATTCGCTCAAGCTGTTCGACGCGATGCGCGTAAGTATGTTGAGCCTGCACGCGATTCCACGCGGCATTTCCGATCTCTCGCGCGCGCTGCGGCGTGAGCGCCTGCAGATGCGCAGCGACTTCCTGCGAGTTATCTGCGACGAGAATCTCACGGCCCGGTTCCAGGAACTGTTCAATGCCCTCCCACCGATCAGTGATCATGCATGCCGCTGCACCGGCCGCTTCGAAGACTCGCGTCGCGGGAGAGAAGCCGTATCTGGCCATGCTGGCGCGGCTAATATTCAGGACGGTAAGAGGCGTGCAGTTGAAGGCGTTGTGGTCGCGCGTGTACACGTGCCCGGCATTGCGGACATTCGGCGGTAAAGCCTTGTCGCCCCACCCGCTTCCGCCGAGCAGAAACGATTTCGACGGCAGCAGCGTTGCAGTCGAAAGAAAGAATTCTTCCACACGTGCTTCGCGGTCAGGCAGGCGGTTGCCGAGAAAACCGAGATCGGCGCTGAACTTCTCCTGCGGCGGCACCGGATAATGTGTGCTCGGATCAAGTGCGTTATAGATTGGAACACATTCCCGGGCGCCGAGGTTTTTATACGCATTCACAACCGGATCGCCGCCGCCGTAGGTGAAAATGAAATCGTAGCGTCCGATGTGAGTGCGGAAGGCGTCCTGCGGATTCTTTTCAACGCGGTCGAGTGTCGCGGGGGCATCCACGTCCCAGAATGCAACCAGGGCGTTGGGCCGGCGTATTTCCAGCACGGCTCCTTCGAGCAGTTCATCGAAAACGCCCACTCCGCTGGCTTTAATAATCAGGTCCGCATCGCGCGCCTGCTCCAGCGCGCGGGTGACACCCGCTTCGCCCTGCCCGGGGTAGACGACAACTTTCGCCCATGACGGATCGGGAATATCCCGATGTTCCTGCCGGCCGTACGCATCGGGTTCATAGAAGGTGACGTGGTGACCACGCGCGTGCAAATGGCGGATGATGCCGCGGTAGTATGTCGCCGCTCCGTTCCAGTAAGCGGAGACGAGACTTGAACCGAAAAACGCGATGTTCAGTCCGCGCTTCATGCTGCCACCCCCTTTGTGCTGATGTTGTCCATGCTGGAGCGCACCTCGTCGTAGATGCGCAGGAGTTCATCGGTGCGAATCGCGCAGCTGTGTCGCCGCAGAATTGTCTGCCGCCCGTGCACAGCCAGGCGCTCAGCCAGTGCCGCATCGTTGAGAACCGCCGAAAGCTGCTGTTTCATCTCCGCGCCGTTCGCGGCCGTGAGATAATCCTCACCAGCGGTGAAGAGTCCTTCGCTGTCCGACCAGGGCGCGCTCACGAGCGGGATGCCGCAGGCCAGCGCTTCGAAAGGACGTATTGTGGGAATGCCCGGCAGCGAGGAAGCATACGGTCGCCGCGGAACGTGGACTGTCACCTTAAAGCGCGCGAAGACGTCTGGCACGCGATGGTTCGCCAGCCAGCCGCCGTACTCGATGCCGGCCTCGGCCATGGCCATAATCGCATGCGAGGGATAGCGCACGCCGTACACGCGCGCGCGCAAGCCGAGTTCCTTCACCGGCCGCAGCAGAAATTCGTGCAGTTCCGCGCTGCGTTCGCCATCGCCCCAGTTGCCAATCCAGACCAGATCGCCTTCTTTAGCGACGCTGCGTTCCGCAGGCTTGAAGACGCGCGTATCCGCCGCTTCGTGCCAGACCCAGGCGCGTCGTGTCCAGCCGGATTCCAGATAGATGTCGCGGATGACCTTTCCGAACGCCAGCACGCCGCTGTAGTTTCGCAGTTCGTAATCGGCCATGCTCTCGCGCTCAGTGATGGAGCGATGATGCGTGTCGTGAAACAGCAGCACGTAATTTCCGATGGTCCGCCGGTGATCGCCGATGCGCCGCACCAGATCGTGCGGATTCCACTCATGAACGATCACCATATCCGCGCCGTTCAACGCCGAGCAGAGATCCAACGTCTTCGGGTCGTAGCGAATACTGTCCAGCTGCGGGTACGCCTGACGGAACTGGTCAATGGGATCATGCCCATGATCGAGGAGCAGATGCTTCAGGCTCCAGGAATCTTCCGGCTCGTAAACGGCTACGTCGTGTCCGCGTGCAATCAGCTCCGTGACAATCCCACGCAGGAAATGCGCATTGCCATGATTCCAATCCGACACCAGCGAGTGATAAAACATCACGATTCGCACGGGGTTCTCCTTGTATTTTGTCAGGCGGCGCTGGCCATGCCGCTGAGCATCTGGCAGTAGGCGCTGAAATACTGCTCGGCCATTTTCTCAGGCGAAAACGCGCGGGCGCGCTCGGCCGCTTGTGCGCCCAGTAACTTGCGACGCGGCTCGTCGTCGATCAGTTTCCGAAGTGCGCGGCGCAGTTCCTGCGAATCGTCCGCCGGCACAAAAACCGCAGCGCCGTTCCAGTTCTCGCGCAAACTCGGAATATTTCCGAGCACCAGCGCGCATTCCGAAAGTGCAGCTTCCAGCACGGCAAGCCCGAAGGGCTCGTAACGCGCTGGATGCGCGTAGATCGCTGCGCGCGACAGGCGCTCGGCAACCGCGGTTCCGCTTAACCGGCCCAGCAACTGAACATTTTCGAGTGTTGTCCGAGCACCGTTGGGATCGCGTTCCTCGCCAGCGATGAGGACCGGCCATTGCAGTCCGGGAGCGGCGCGGTCCAGCGCGGCAATGTTCTTAGCCTGATCCCACACGCGGCCGGCAGCGAACACGAACGGTTCTTTTGCGGCTGCCGCAAACATGCGCGGATCGCGCGCATTGGCGATAACGCCTGAGTTTTCAAACGGACCGTAATCACTGGCCAGGCTGTCGAGCATCGTCTGTGTCGGCGCGATGACGCGGCTCGACAGGCGCAGCCCAGCGGCAACTGCTTTTTTGTATTGCGACCACGTCGCCGGCGCTTCGCTCTTGAAGACCGCGCGCCACCAGGAGAGCACACACGAGTGCCCCACCGTGAGCACCGGCGCCTCGAACGGCAGCACGCCATGTACAAAACCGTTCAGGTGAATGACGTCGGGTGAAAAAAGCTTTTCAATTTTCAGCAGCCATTCAGCCGCGGCCGCTACGTCGGCCCACGGGTCTTCCATCCATTCGAGCTTGTACGAACTCTCAAAAAGCTGAACATTTTCAAAGCGGCGCGCCTGTTCGCGTAAATCGCTGCTCAGCGGCCGACCCATGGTCGCGAGCGCCACTTCAACGCCATGCCGCTCAAGCGCGGCGATCAATTCCGTCGCATACGACCACACGCCGCCGAGCGCATCGACGGTCATGAGAACACGCAGTCGCTCTTTGCCGCCAGGCATCATCAGGCGCTTCGTTCCAGTTGTGTGAGCGGCAACGGCCGCTCGTCTTGAATGTCACTGAAGCTGGAAAACAGGTTCAGGTAGAAATCGTGTGCACGCTCCCACGCGCGATCGTCGGGAATTCCCCAGCGCTGCGTGTAATCCGGCGAACCCGGATACGGAAAGAGCGGCACCGGCTTGTTAGCCCACACGCCATTCTTCAGAAGATTCTGCCGCCACGCTTCAATCTCCTGCGGCTGATCCAGCTTCGACTCGAGGAGATTGGCCTGAACGAACGGCACGTGTTTTTTGGCGTGAATCAGCCGCGCGGCAAGCTCATCAGTGCTTAAGCGGCACTTCTTGTCGAGAATCTCACGGCCTTCTTCGCTAATGCTTTCAACTCCGGCCTCGATCGAAACGCAGCCCGCACGGCCGAGCAGTTCGAGCATTTCGAAGCTCCAGAGATCGATACGCATCTGTACGCCGAACTTGATCTTTCGATCCACCAGCGCCAACAGCAGGTCCCGGTCGGGCATGAATATTTCATCGATGAAATAAACGTATTCGATTCCCTGTGCGATCAGGGCATCGAGCTCTTCAAGCACCGTCGCCAGCGGCCGCTTGCGGTATTCGTTGCGGAAATTGTCCTTCGCGCAGAACGTGCAGTGATAGGGACAGCCGCGCGAAACTTCCATCTCCGCGCCAGGCCCGGACGGCTTGGCTTCGAAGCGGTGATGATGATGCGCATGCCTGTGAACGCTTGTCTCCGGCCAGTGCAGCGCCGGAAGCGTTTTCATGTTCGATGCGTGCATGCCGCCGTGCACCCGAACGGCGTCGCCTTCCGGCCAGGCGACCGATTTCACGCTCTTCCAGTCGCAAGGTTCAAGCGTTGAAAGCTGCGCTAGCACTTCCTCGCATTCGCCGAGTACCGCGAGGTCAACCTTCAGCTTTCGCAGCGTTGCGGCGGGCGTTGTGGAAGCGTGTGGCCCGACGGCGATCCATGTTCCGCCCGCATCACGCAACGCCGCAAGCGTTTCCTGCGGCACGCGCAGTTCGGGCGGAGCACAGCGCCAGAAAAGATAACTGGGGGCTGTGGTGATTACGCTGAAATCCGGTGCAAAGCGGCTCAGTTCCGCGCGCATCAGGTCATTCGACAATCCGTCGAGCTGGCCGTCGAGCAGCAGAACATCGTGCCCGTTCTGCTCGAGCAGCGCTTTGGAATACTGCAATTCAAGCGGCAGATGCGCCTCGCGGCAGCCGAAGTAAATGCTGCCGTCAAAGCTCCAGCACGGATTGATCAGCGCCCATTTCATGAAGCCGCCTTCCGCGTGATCAGGCCGGCGACCCTGCGGCGCGGAAGCGCTGCACGCGCGGGAGTCGGCAATGTAAGCGGGCGGTCCAGGAGGCTCTGCTGCAGCCAGTCGTAAAGCCGCTGCACACCCTCACTGACCCCAACCTTCGGCGCCCAGTTCGTTGCCTGCTGGAATTTCCGCGTATCGGACACGTAATAGCACTGATCTCCCGTGCGCCAGTCGGCAAAGGTGTACGCCGGCTTGCGGCCGGTAAGCTGCGCAATCAGATCCATCAATTCAAGCAGGCTGATCGTGCGGGACGGTCCTCCGCCGATATTGAAGCACTGCCCTGAAATCGATTTCATTCCCCGCTGCGCGGCAAGGAAAGCATTGACGAGATCTTCAACGAAGAGAATGTCGCGGACTTGCTTGCCATCGCCGTAAAGGGTGATGGGCTTGTGCTGCATCGCGCGAATCAGGAAGTGAGCGACCCAGCCCTGGTCTTCCGTTCCGTACTGGTGCGGACCGTAAATGCAGCTCATGCGGAACACGACTGCCGGAATGCCGAACGTGCGCGCATAATCAAGGATGTACTGGTCGGCCGATCCCTTGGAGCAGCCGTAGGGACTGTGAAAATCCAGAGGACGCGCTTCACTGATTCCATTGGAGAGCAGGTCCATGCTCTGCGGCTCATAACGCGTGGCGCGTTCGATCGTCTGGATGTCGTCGAGAGCGCCGTACACTTTATTGGTGGAGGTGAACACCAGCGGCGGCGGATTGTCCTGCTCGCGCAGCGCCTCAAGCAGATTCAGTGTTCCGGCGGCATTGACATTGAAGTCTTCGAGCGGCGAAACGAGGCTGGTCGTCACCGCGACCTGCGCGGCGAAATGGAATACCTGGCTGGCCCCACGCGCCGCATGCCGCAGCGTCTTTATATTCCGTGTGTCGGCGCGCTGGTGCGTCACGAGTGTGCCGTAGTGCTGCTTGAGGAAGGCTAAATTCCGTTCGACACCGGGGCGTGAGAGATTGTCATAGATCATCACCGGAGTGCCGGAAGCCAGGAGGCGCTGCGCGAGGTTGGTGCCGATGAAACCGCAACCGCCGGTAATCAGCGCATACCCTGGCGTGCGAGGTGATTTTCCCAGCCGCGTTTTTACGGACTTCAGACGTTTGGCTCTCATACGGTCAACCCTCTCGCGGCCAGCTCTGCCCCGGCCGTCTCAACGCGATCGACGGCCACCTGGCCTTCCAGCCAGCCTGCAAGCTCCGTCAATCCTGCTTCAAAAGTGACGCCGGGTTCAAAGCCCAGAACGCGCCGCGCATGTGAGATATCCGCAAAACAGTGCCGGATATCGCCCATGCGGTATTTTCCGGTGATCTCTGGGGCGATGTGTTCCTTGCCCATGACTGCGGCCATCCGCGTCGCCACCTCGCGAATGGTCATGGCCCTGCCACTGCCTACATTAAAGGTCTGGCCCGCGGCCTCGGGAACTTCAAGCGCCAGGCGGCATGCGCGCGCGACGTCGTGAACGCTCACGAAATCCCGCTGCTGATAGCCGTCTTCGTTGATCAGCGGCGGGCGGTTATTGAGCAGGCGCGAAGCGAAGATTGCAAGCACGCCCGTGTAGGGGTTGGAGAGCGCCTGGCGCGGTCCGAAAATGTTAAAGAAGCGCAGCGCTACAGTTGGAATCTTATAAGCGCGGCCTGTAATCAGGCACAGCCGCTCCTGGTCGAACTTGGACAGCGCATACACTGATGCGAGCGCGGGGCGTTTGCCTTCGGGAGTCGGCAACGGCGTCAGCACGTTGCCGTCTTTGTCACGGACCTCCCAGTCACGGGCCGTGAGCTGCTCGAGGCTGCGCTCGGTGCCTTCGCGGATTTCTCCTGCAGCGTTGCGGTAAAGACCTTCGCCGTAAAGGCTCATGCTTGATGCAACGACAAGACGCTCGACAGGATTTTCGATAAGCGCCTCAAGCAGCACCGCGGTGCCGACGTTGTTGACGCTGGTGTAATTGGCAATCTGGTACATGCTCTGGCCGACACCGACGAGAGCCGAAAGGTGGTAGACGGCATGAACGCCTTTGAGAGCCTTGCGGACCATCTCTGGATCGCGAATGTCCCCGTGCAGCACCTCCACATCGCTGGCGAGGTAATCCGGGCGGCCGGCCTCGCCATGAACCTGCTGCGAGAGACTGTCGAGAACGCGTACCGTGTAACCGTGAGCCAGAAGTTCGTCGCAGAGGTGCGAGCCGACAAATCCGGCTCCGCCTGTGATCAAAATGTGCGAGCCCATCAAAACCTCCGCGATCGATACTCAGTTAACTCGGCGACGGGAGATACACACCGGCGTCACTGTTCGGCTCGTGGTGGTTGCAAACTGCTCGCCTGAGAAACTTCAAAGATGAGAAATAAACGAGCACACAGAAAGTTATTCTTCCAAAAGAAGAGCGTGCTGCGGTTCTGCGCTCTCTAATTCGCCACAGAAAGTTTCAACAGCCATTTTATATTCGCTTCTCTGCGGTACACACTGAGACGGCTTTGCCGTTCAGTGCGCAAGCCTCTGTTGCCAACTTCCACGTGATGCAACGTAATCATTCAATTCAAACGTGCCCGGCCGTGCTTGCAGATGTCAGATCATGTCATCTGTTTTCCAGCTTGATCGTTTCATTTGAAGCGGCTAACGTTCTGCGCCTGCCCCTACACTCAAGGAGAAACAAAGATGAGAAGCACTTTCGTATTCGGCGCGATTGCCAGTGCTCTGGCCGTCGCCGCATTCGCAGGCGAACCGGTGGCGCACTGGAAACTTGACGAAAAAGAAGGCGACAGCGTCGCCGATTCGGTAAACAAGAACAATGGCAAAGTGACTGGCACGCCAGGAAGAACCGCAGGCAAAGTTGGCGGCGCGCTGAGTTTCAACGGGAAGGACACGTATGTCGAAATTCCAAATTCCAAAGAACTCGAAAATGTTCAGGAGGGCAGCTATTCAGTGTCGGCGTGGTTCAAGCCGGAGAATGCGCCGCCAGGAACCGATGACGCAAACGATGCGCAGTATGCCATTGTCGTAAAAACCGGCTGGCACCTTGGCCTTCACTACGGCAACGAAAAAAAATTTATGCACACACACTTTCTCAAGGGCGATACCGATGCGGTGTGGGCTGGCGTGGGTACGTGGGATACGGAATACGAACCGGGTAGCTGGTACCATGTTGTTGGCGTCGTTGATAAAGATGCGCGCGTTGCAAAAATCTACGTCGATGGAGAACTCAAGGGCACCAGCCAGGAGTGGGACGAAAAGGCTGTCACGAAAGAATACGAACAGTCGACGTGGAAAATTGGCGCGGCAGCTCCGGGCGCGCAGAAGTGGGCTTGGAATGCCAAAGGTTCAATCGACGATGTTCGCATCTACGCCTCGGCACTCACCGATGACCAGGTGAAGGCGCTTTATGACGCGGGTGCTGCCGGCAAGGAGAAATGATATTGGAGTTTCAATGCCGATGGCCAAGCTCCACGAACACTGCTTGGAAGAAATCACTTTGCGATCAGAACATTGCTGCAGAAAACTTTACTTATAATGAAGATGGACGCAGAACATAATCTGCGTCCATCTTCGTTCAATGGCGAGTCGTTTTTGAGTCTTCTTACCTGGCGCCGCCCGATTTGTTTTTTGTCGCGGTGCACTTCACTGCTTTGCTTCCGCCGAAGACCTGGCCGCCGAGCGTGAGCGTCACCGGGATCTCTTTTGCCTGGGCCTTAACTGTCGCGTTTTGGATGCCTGCGTCGGCCCATTCGTCATTCCACGATCCGCCCTTCAGAGCCGCCTGAAACATCCAGCCACCCGTCTTGCTCAGCTTCAGCGCAAACTTCCCATGTGCGCTGCGGCCGCGGCCGGTCTTGTCGAGCGTAAAGTTTACGATCGCGGCGCCAACGTCGATCGATGCGCTGACGCCTGCAGCGGAGAATTCTTTCGAGAGGGACGGGATCGTACCGGCGACTTTGATCGCATCGCGGTTCGAACGTGCGAAATTCATCTGCAGCAACAGCGTCGATACACTGAGCGGTTCGGCGATGATCTGGCTGGCCGCAAGTTCACGTCCCCCCGCTGGCGACGCGGTAGCAATTTCGACGAAGCACAGCTTGTTGTTCGCCGCGCCATCGCCGTTGCTGATGGTGAGCGCTCCGTCGGTGACCAGAACGGTTCGCGTTCCTTCGAACCACTTCACGGTCGATGTCGGCGTGCCAGAGACCGTGAGCGTTCCTTCGACGTTCAGACGGTAGACGCTGTCGAAGAAACTCGGATCACCGCAGACTGCGCGCACCGTGTACGTTCCGTTTGGAAGAGCGATTTCCCACCGCGCGTTCGGATTTTCAGGCTTCTGCATGTGCTGCAGCGTGTCGTAGCGCTGATCCGGCGCATTGGCTGCGTTGCGGTCGCGCGAGGTCGTTCCATTGGCCGCATTCCAGCCGTAGCTATAGCCATTACCCCGGTCGCCGAAAGTGTTGCCGGAATCGGCCAGGTAGTCCGGCGGAGTCGATGAAGCGGCCTGCTGAAAATTGATCTTCAGGGCGATCATGTGCGTCGGGTCGTTCACCGTCACGCTGATGGAACTGCTCGCCTGGCCGCCCTTGCCGTCGCTCACGGTCACGCTCGCGGTGTACGTTCCGGCCGCCGCGTAGGTGTGGGATACGCTCGCGCCGGTCGCTCTGGCGCCGTCTCCGAAGCTCCAGCTATAGCTCAGCGTGTCGCCCTCGATGTCGGCTCCCGCCACGCTGAACGCAACTGCATCCAATGTGGTCGCTGGATTCGGAGTAGCCGTTGCGCCGGAGATGATCGACGGTGCATCGTTCACTGAATTTACCGTCAGCACAAAAGTGTCGCTGGCGCTGAGCAAACCATCTGAGACGGTCACTGCGATTGTGCTGCTGCCACTCTGGTTGGCAGCCGGCGTCAGCGTGATGGTGCGATTGGCACCGCTTCCACCAAGAACAATACCCGATGCGGAAAGCAGCGCTGTGTTGCTGGATGAAGTAGTCACCACCAGCGATGTCGCCGCAGTTTCCACGTCTCCAACCGTAATGGGCAGTGCTGCCGTTTTGCTGTCTTCATTGATAGCGACGTTCACAATGTTCGAGATCGTCGGCCTGTCGTTTACCGCCGTGACGCTGATGCTAACTGTTGCGGCGGCACTGGAGGCAGTGCCGTCGAATACGCGGAACGTAAAGCTGTCCGCTCCGGCATAGTTGGCAGCTGGTACGTACGTAAGATTCGGCAGCTTTCCGCTGAGCGTGCCGTGCGCAGGCTGCGTCAGAATGGTGTAGAGCCGCGCGTCACCATCAGCATCGCTGGATGCGAGGGTGATGGCTCTGGCGGTGTCTTCAGCGGTAGTAATTGTCTGAGCAGTAGCGACAGGAACGCGGTTCGCACGTGGTTTGATCAGGATCGCATTGATAGAAGGATTTCCCGAGGCGCCTGCCAGAAACTCCAGGTCCAGCACGCCATCGGCAACTTTCGCCGCGAAAGTAAGATCGTACGCGACGTCTTTGCCCGCGAGCACATAGGTATCGAGTTCATCGGCGACCAGCGCGCCTTCGATTTTGACATCGAAGCTCTTCTGTCCGGCGGCAGTCGAGTACACATCGGCAAACTTCAGCGTCACAGCATAATCTCCATTCGCCACCGGAATCGCATACTTGAGGCTGGGGCTAAGCCAGCGGTAATTCTGATAGAGGGCGTCATCGTCCGTGCCGGCGATCGGCCGTACGAAGTTGTTCGCCGAGCCGCCCGAAAAGTAAGCGTCGGCTTTGTAGATCGTGCCGTCGGCAGCTGTGTAATTCGCGGTGCCGCCGCAGTCGATGGCGATGACATTGCTCGGCGGCGGAGCGGTCACGGTCAGAACAAACGTATCACTGCCGATCGCTGAGCTATCCGAAACCGTGATCGTGATCGTCGCACTACCGCTCTGGTTGGCGGCGGGAGTTACCGTCACCGTCCTGCTCGCGCCACTGCCGCCGAAGATGATGTTCGCATTGGGTACCAGCGCGGTGTTGCTCGAGCTTCCGCTGAGAGTCAGCGATGCGGCTGCCGTTTCAACGTCTCCGATCGTGAATGCAATTGCACCCGTGTTGCTGTTGGCTGCGATTGTGCGGTCGGCGATGTTGCTGATCGTCGGCGCATCATTGACTGCCGTCACCGTGAGCACAAACGTATCGCTGGCTGTAGCAGTGCCGTCTGAAACGGTGATCGTAATCGTGGCACTTCCGTTCTGATTGGCGGCAGGGGTGACGGTCACTGTCCGGTTCGCACCACTTCCGCCGAAAACGATATTCGCATTCGGAACCAGCGCGGTGTTGCTCGAGCTTCCACTGACCGTCAGCGATGTGGCCGCTGTTTCAGCATCGCCCACCGTAAAAGCGATGTTCGACTTTGCCGTGTCTTCGCTCGTGCTCTGGTCGGCGATGTTGCTGATTGTCGGTGCCGTGTTGGCCGGCGTGATTGTCTGAGTGACCTTCACAGTATCATTGAATGTCGTGACGCCACCGTACGTTGAGGAGTAGCTCGTGCCGGTCGCGATCACCTGAATCAGATTATCGCCGCTCTGCAGCGGAATGTTCGATGCTGTCCAGTTCGCACTTCCGCTGGCCGTTCCGCTGCCGCCACGGCTGCAGCTCCAGGCGATGCTGGTCACCAGGGTGTTCGAATCAAACGTAGTTCCCGCGAGATTCACGGACGCTGCGCTCGTCGTGAAGGTCGATGAAGTGGTCGGAGACGTAATCGTCAGCAGCGGTGAATTGGCTGGCTTGACATTGCGGCGCTGCGCCATCACCCATGGAACCGTTTTCGGATTCGCATACGCCGGCGTCCAGCTCGCATGCCCGCCCGTCGCGTATCGAGTGTAGATGGGATTACCGCCAGCGGCACGGATCGCATTGATCATATTGTCCGAACCGCCCACTCCAACGATCGAATCGTTTGCCGAATGAAAGTTCCAGATGGGAATATTGATCAGTAGATTGGCCTTACTCGTGTCGCCATTTCCGCAGATCGGAACGGCCGCGGCGAACATCGTCGGATTCGAAATCAGCGACGCCCAGGTTCCCATCCCGCCGGCGGAGAGGCCCGTGATATAGACGCGATCTGCATCCGTGCTGTATTTGGAAAGGATGCGCTGCACGATTCCGATCTGCGCTCCCGTTCCTGACCACCACCCACTGGTGGACTGCGGCGCGATCATGATGCAGGGATACGCGCTCTGGTTCGTGCTGTTCACGAACACGCCGGCGCCGTTCAGATTATTGTTGAGCTGCTTCGTGTTGTCCGTGCCACCCTCGCCTACTCCATGCAGGAACAGAACAATCGGATACTTCGTCGCTGCGCTGTAGTTTGCCGGCACAAACAAGCGGTACGTCATGAAGCTGGTGCTGGAAGGCGTCGGATAATAGCGCTTATCCAGGAAGCCATTTACCGTCGGGCCGTTGACGGTGATGTAGACCGTCGCCGACGTCGTTACCGCTCCTGAGTTATCCGTGGCCTTGGCTGTCAGTGCGTAGCGCCCCGCAGCAACGCCCGTCCAGGCAAACGTGTACGGGCTGCTGGCGTCGGTGCCCAGCAACGTCGTGCCGCTGAAGAACTCAACTTTCGATACCGGTCCGTCGCTGTCTGCCGCCGTGGCGTTGATGGTCACGTTGGCCGGAGCGATCAGGTCGTCGTAATCATTCACCGGACTGGTGATGCTGACGGTTGGCGAAGCGGCGCGAGCGGCTTGCGGAAACAGTCCGCATGCCAGGAACAGCGCCGTAAGGAAAAGAAGTCGCAGAGTCTGCATATCCCGAATCTCCTGAGGTGCCAGCGGCCTTGTTCCTGCTGTCGTGGCTTGATAGGTCGGGAAATGCACTGGTTACGTACTTGTGCAAAGTTTTTTGAATATTTAATGCGTGGCGACGATCTCTCCGGGTTGCACGTGTGCAACGGCAGTGAAACGAATGAACCCGTTCGTTGTGTTTAAAGGATTGAAGGAATCTAGCGTGAGAATGGAAGCGGATTGGGCGCCGTGGCTTCTTTGCCCTTGTGCTGAGCCATGACCCAGCTCACCAGGTTGGGCTCGGCATAACCGCGAACCCAGGCACTGCCGTGGCCGCCGCTTGCGTACTCGGTATAAAAGGGTTTGCCTCCCGCCTTGCGGATGGCTTCGATCATCTTGCGCGAGCCATCCACTTTCATGGTCGGATCGTCCGCAGTGTGAAAGTTCCAGATGGGAATACCAACGACCGCTGATGCCTTATTAACCTCGCCCCCTCCGCAAATTGGTACAGCCGCGGCAAAGAGATTCGGCTCGCGCGCGATGAACATCCACGTTCCCGTGCCACCAAACGAAAGCCCGGTGATGTAGAGGCGGTTTTTATCGATGCTGTATTCTTTGCCGAGCTCAGCGATCAGCTGCGTCAGCGGTGGGATGTACTCCGCCCACCAGCCTGATGCGGATTGCGGAACGAGCATGAAACAGGGAAATTCGGCCTGGTTCTTCGCGTTTACAAATACCATGGCGCCCAAAGCCTTGTTTTTCAGCGGCTTGGTGTTGTCAGTCCCCTTCTCTCCCAGGCCGTGCAGGAAGAGCACCAGCGGATACGACTGGCTCTTGTCGTAATTCGCCGGCACAAATAAACGGTAAGGAACAGAGGGATGCTTTCCAGCGGGCTGGAATGTACGCGTCAGAAAATCCTTCTCGTTGGCATCGCGCAAAGGCGCCTTCGGCGCTGCCGGCGGATCGGCTTTTGCCGTGGCAGGCTGATCGATCAATTCAGCTTTCATGGCCACCGCGGCATCGCGGCTCGCGACCGCGTAGCGGCCTTCACTCACCAGCACTTCAGCCTTATCAGAATTCCGTTCCAACGCCACTTTGCCGCGGCGGACCTCCAGGCGCGTGTTATCAGAGCCAAGCACGAGACTCAGCACGGTGCCTCTAACAATCGCGCGCGCGTGCGGCGTCGTCACAATGAACGGGAGATTGTCAGGCTGCGGCTGGACATCGGCCACGAGCGATCCGCTTTCCAGATGCAGCTGCTTTGAGGCTTCAGCGCCACTCTGCGAAATTTGAACCTGCGAGCCGGCTTTGGCTTCGATGCTCGTTCCGTCCGAATAGCGCAGGCCGACTCGGCCATCGGAGCCGGTGCGCAGAATCTCGCCGCCGCTGAGCACCAGTCCGGAGGTCACTTTCCGCGTGCCGGCCTTTTCGGCGATGTTCACCTCGCCGGAGACTTCGGAAACCGTCAGCAGCGACGTTGCCGACGGCGAATTCTGACTTGTGAACACAAACAGCCCCATTGCGATCAGCAGCATGGCGGCAATGGACAGCGGAATTGCCCAGTAATTGCCGCGCTCGGCCGGACGCCGCCGCGTGCGTACGGAGCGTCCTGCTTTAATCGCGCGCTGCGTGCTGGAGCTTCCGGGTTTGACTGCACGCTGTTTTGCGGAGCTTCCCGGACGAACAGCGCGATCCGATGTGGAGCTCGTGCGCTTTTTGCCGACTCCCAGCTGCCGGCCCGTGATTTCCTTCTTCACGTTGGCGACGAAGTCATCGCTGTCTTCCTGAGCCCGCAGCTGATTCATAATCTCGCGGCTGAGCAGTTCATTGCGTCGGTCGTTCAGCAGCGCACGCAACACGCGTTCCTGGCGCGCCAGTTTCAAGAACTCTTCCTGGAAGTCGCGGTCTGTTTCGAGCAGCACTTTAAGCCGGCTCGCATCGGCGGCCGCGAAATCGCCGTCGAAAAAGCGCATCAGCAGTTCTTCGCGTTCTCGTTCCATCGCTTACAGTCCCTGATCCAGCGGAACATGAACGGGAAACTTCTGATGTTGCTCGACACACCGCTTGAGCATCTGGCGGATCCTGAAAAGCGTCACTTTTAATGCCGCCTCGGTCTTCTTGACGCGCTGAGCCAGTTCGCGAACGGCAACATCGTCCTGGTAGCGCTCTTTCAGCAGTTCGCGCAGATCGCTGGGCAGCTTTTCCATGCACTGGCGAAGCGCACTCGAGAGATCCTGTTCATCCTCGGGCTCTGCTTCCTTAACCTCGCATTGGCCACTGACGGCCTGGACGAAATCCACGTACTTCTGGCGCCGGCCGGAATCGCGCTTCTTTTCTTCAAGCTCGGCAAGAATCTTGTTGCGCGCGATAGCTTTGAGCCACGCCGAGAAGCGCGTGCCGGGTGTGTATTCGTCAAAGTGCTCGTAAGCCCAGATGAACGTCTGCTGGGCCAGGTCGTCGACTGTCTCCCAGTTGGGGCAATACGTGGCGATGAATGCGCGCACAGCGGCCTGGTGCTGGCGCACCAGCTCGCCATACTGCTCGACATCTCCGGCCTTTACGGCCTCAACCAGCGCGTCCGTCGTCGTCATAGGGCCTCGCACGACTCTATAGGGCTCGTCCGCGTCTGGTTACATGAAAAATGCACATTTTGAGGTCCATCTGTTAAGTCGTGAATGTGAACATATTGTAACACGAATTCCTTCAACGATTCCCCACGTGCAGGGTATTCAGTTCAGCACAGCCATATAAAGGAGAGGCGAACACTCGGCTCATGCTTGAATTCGTCAACCTTTTGTCTCCGGCTGTAATCCCCTCGGCGCTGGGCCCGCTGCAGGCGCTGATGGCCATTCTGCCCCATCTGCTCGTGGTTTTCGGCGCCGCGATAATGGCGGTCGCTAAACCCAAGACTTACCGAACATTGATCAAGTACTGCTGGACGCACAAGGGCCTGACGGTGCTGGCTCTCTCGCCTTTTGGGCTGTTTTTCTTCAGCGGTAAACTGCTCGGCGCCAAGGCCACTCAGGAAAAGGGCGGCACTGCCTGGAGCTGCTTCCGCGGTTCACCCGACCGGACCGGCTCAGTTGCGGGTTCGCGCGGACCAATGGAGGGCGCAACCGCGAAGAACGTTTTTAATTCCGGATCGACGGTCCAGGCGATCGACTCCTCGCCCACGGTGGTCGGCAACCGCGTTTATTTCGGCACGAGCATCCAGGGGCTCTCAAGCAAATCGGGCACGATCACCTGTCTGGACTCCGAAACAGGCGCACTGGTATGGCAATACACGGGCGCAGATCTGACTCCGGTATTGCAGCCAGTGTTTTCCTCGCCGGCCGTTACTGTTGAGAATGGCGAAGCCAAGTACCTGCTCAGCGGTGAAGGCTATCATGTCGAACGCGATTCGCGCATTATCTGCCTGGACCTGGGAGAGGCGCGAAAAACAGGAACGACTCCGCGCGCGAAATGGATCGTTCAGACGACCAGCCACGTTGAAAGCAGCCCCTGCGTTTTCGAAGGCAAAGTGTACATCGGTGCTGGCGATGACGGCTGGTGGTGCGTCGACGTGGAGACCGGCAAAGTCATCTGGCGCGTCGAAGGCTGCACGCATTACATCGTTCAGGAAGGACCGCACGTCGAAGCGCTGACGAAACTCGCCGGCAGAACGGTCGCCGTCGGCGGCGTTCCGCACCGGCATCACCTCGAAGATGGAAAAGAGACGAGCCTGATGTTTTTGGACGTGACGGAAGTGACTGAAGTGCCGCCGGGCACGACGGTTGTTCCGACGCCTGCGCAGTCCGCCAATGGAAAAGTTCTGCGAACGGTCATTGGTAAAGTCGTCGTTGCCGACTCGCCACAGTCTTCGGCACAGAAGGGTTCGCGCATCAAAATCGAAATGGAAAAAGTCTACGCCGATGCCGAGTGCCCGCCGGTAGCGCTGCGCGTGAACGGACAGCCGCGGCTTTACTGCGGCGCGGGCATCGACGGACAATCCGTGATTTGTCTCGACGCGGAGACCGGAAAGGAAATTTGGCGCACCAAGACAAGCGATCCTGTGTTCAGCGCTCCTACGGTCGTGGATGGCAGGGTTTATGTCGGCTTGAGTAACGGAACATACGTGGCGAGCGCGGCCAATCCAGCCGGCTCTGTGCTGGCGCTGAATGCAAATGACGGCAGCATTCTCTGGGAATGCAAGACAGCCGACGGCGTGCTCGGCGCCGTAGCGGTTACAGACGGAAAAGCCTACGCCTGCTCGCGCGACGGCTGCGTGTATGTCCTCGATGCAAACGCAACTGATCCAAAAGGCAAGCTGATCAAGAAATATCAGACCGGCGGCGCGATGACCTGCTCGCCGGCGGTGACCGACAAGGGCATCTTCGTCGCCAATGCCAGGGGCAAAGTGTACTGCATCAAACGTGATACGCTGGAGTACGGCTGGTCCGTGGGCGTCACGCCCGGGCAGGCCATTCTTTCCTCTCCGTGCGTTGTCAATGATCGGCTCTTCGTGGGCAGCGCGGTAAAAGGATTGTTCTGCCTCGTCGAATCCGGCGGCGCGGCGGCTGCACGCAAGGCCATTCAAGCCTGGAACGGAGTTGGCGGAAACGCTGCTCGAACCGCGGTTGCGGACGAGATCGGCCCGCCGGCAGTGAACGGCAATCGCGCCGACCGCATCAGCGATCCGGAAAAGATCAAAACAAAGGCGAACACATGGCCGGTTGCCGCAAGTGCGGGAAAGATATTTTTCAGTGCATCCGCAGGCGCAAAGGCATCAAAGATTGCCTGCGTTGATGCGAAAGAGCGGAAGCAGACCTGGGAGACGGAAGTTTGTGGTTTGGCGCAAAGCGCAGTCGCGGATGACACGCACGCCTTCGTCTGGACGCGTGATGGGGAAATCACGACGCTGTTCGCGCTATCCAGTAGCGATGGAAGCATCGGATGGAAGCTCACCACCGAATGCGGCCCCGGTCCATATCTCAGCATCGCCGGCAAGACGCTCATCTATAACCACACGCCCGGCGTGCTCGTCGGACTGAATCGCGAGACGCAAAAAGAAGCATGGCGCTCGGCGAATCTGGGCCCGCTTGCGGGACCGCCCGCACTCGCGCACGGGCTGATCTTTGCATCCACATCGGAGCCGGCGCAGCTGCATTGCCTGGACGATGCAACCGGGACAAAGCTCTGGTCGGTTGAGCTTCCTGCAAAGCCGCTGCACGGGCCGAGCGTCGCCGGCGACAAGGTTTTTGTTCCGCTTCCGGGAAAGACTGAAGGCGCCGGCCGCGTCGCCGGCCGCAAGCTCACCGACGGCTCGGGCGTGTTCGAATGCGATGTCGACAAAACTCCCGCAACACATCTGGCCGTCAGTGGCGATCATCTGGCGTTTGCGGCCGCAGACGGAACGGTGCTGGTCATAAACACCGCAAAAGTAGAGCAGACGCATACGGTCCTGGTCGGCAAAGGCGGGCAAGCGCCGGCAATCTGGCAGGATGTTCTGTTCGTCAATGGCGAGAACCGCGTCGGAGCGTACAACCTCACTGAGTCGAGCTGGA
>Ga0196964_10000562_pt1 | contig 21683 bp, 34 predicted proteins | sample S1_10metaG_FD_148615 | JGI IMG/M metagenome (GOLD analysis project Ga0196964, IMG submission 148615) | Soil microbial communities from Anza Borrego desert, Southern California, United States - S1_10 | ecosystem: Environmental > Terrestrial > Soil > Desert | place: USA: California | collected... | reverse complement strand
GCGGCACCATCTCGCGATTCCAGTGAAAGCGCAGCACCCGCGAGGCGTCCGTGCCTTCCACCACCAACGCGCCGGCATGAATCAACTGATGCTCCTCGGCGGTGCAGACGAAGATGTTGCGCGGCTCGGCGATCAGCTCGGGATGCGTACCCCTGGGCCGAATGTGGTGATGCTCCCGCCGCACGCGCGGATCGACCGCGCCTGGCTGCGTATACCGCCCTGAGACCCGGCTGTAGGGGCCATCCCGCAGATCGACATCCGCATAGGCCGCGTCGATCGCGGCGTTCGCCTCGCGGCGCTTCTGGCCCTTCGTCAGCGCCCGAGGCTGCGGCTTCTGGAACGCGAAGGCCGGATACAGCGGATTCGCCATCTACTTGACCTTGCCGACGCAGGCGACGACCTGCTGCTTTGCGATGATCGCGTCAGGCGATGACACATACGACATGTTGCGATCTAGTCGGATACGCGTGGAATGGTCACGAAGGGCATCGCACCGCCGCCCGTAACCATCGGCATGGTTCCGTTCCACTTCTCGATCGCGCGCATCTGAATCACTTGCGCGCCGTAGGTGCGAAGAGCTTCCGCTTCGATGCGAATGGCGTCCGCCTTTGCCTTCGCGTTGATGATGAGAGATTCGGCATTCCCGTTGGCCTGAGCGACCTGTTGCCGCGCTTCGGCTTCCCTCATGCGAACGCGCTCCTGCGCCTCGTTGGCCTGCTGGGTGGCCTGAATGACGGCGTTAATGGCCTGTTCGACGCGCTGATCGACGCGCGGCTTACCAACGACATTGACGTATTCGACTTGAACGATTCCCTTAAGGGCCTCGCGGACAACCGCCGTGACATCGGCGTTGAGCTGCGTCATGCCGGCACCGAGGATGCTGAGTCCTTCCATGCGACTACCCACGCTGACGAAGGCCTCACGCACGATGTCCCGGAAAGGGCCGTCGGTGATCGCCTCCGGGGTCCGGCGGTACTTCACAAAGACCGCTGGGGTCTTACCCGCGATGAACTGATAGCCCAGGCCGACGTCGACGTTGAAGGCGTAGCCTTCCTTCGAGCGAAAGGTAAAGCTGTCATCGTTTGCTGAACCTTCCCCTTCTTGCGCCGTCCAGATGACACGCTGGAGGAAGGTCGGGAATTGATAAATGTCGTGGGTGTACGGGTTGTACCAAACGCGCCCTGTGACGATGGGATACGCCGCTCCGCGATCGCTGCCAAGCATGTCCACCTTAACGCCTTCGTAGCCGGGATCGACCCGCGTGCAGGCCGTCGCGCCCATGACGAGCAGCACGAGCAGGACGCCGCCGAACCTCCGCCAGTGATGCCGTGCTACGGCAATCCCAGTCGCCGCGGCGAGCGCGACGACGCCCCAGGCCATGACCACGCCCACATCGTCCGAGGCGGTATACACCTCGGCGGTCCATGTCCAAGCGAAGAACGCCAATCCGAATCCGAGAAACACAGTGAGACTGACTACAAACGCCTTCATCACAATTCGCTCCTTCTCTCCCTACGCCACCAGCCGCGTCCCCCGCACCATGCGGAGATTGCGCGGTCCCACTGTGACTTTCGGTGCCGGCGGCACGTAGCCCGCCATCGGAATCCCAGGCGTCGTCCACCCGCAGCCATGCAGACAGGTCAGGCAGTACTTCCCGTCCTTCACCACCGGGAGGCTCTTGGAGTGCCCACCCGACAACCAGCAGCGCAGCGACTTGAACGTCACAGCCCCGCCTCGCTCGGACTCGCCAGCCGGGCCCAGCGCCGCTCCGTGTAGGAGGCCCACCAGCGACGAAGCCCGGTGATCACGCCGCCTCCCATCGCTTGTGCATGGCGCGCCGAATCTCACTCGCTCGACGCAGCATCGTTTCTGCTTGGTGCTGGAGCCAGGCCGCAGCCCGGTTCGCTTCCTCCACCGTCACCGACTCGATCAGCGCGTAGCCCTTCTGGCCCGAGATCACCCGGCCTTCGCTCTGGCTGGCGGCTTCGCGGATCGACCTGTCATCCGTCCCGAGCTCGCGGCACAGGTCGCGTGCGGTTCGCCAGCCCTTGTCGGTCAGCGCGGCGATCAGCGGCGCCACGAGCGGGCTACCATCCGGTCGTAGCCGGACATCCCCACGGCCCGAGAAGTCCAACGGTGGCTGGGTCATGCCGCGTCCTGCTCGTCCTCGGCCTGGAGCGCATACGCATCCGCCGTGCAGCGCCCACACCGGCCGTCTTCCCGCTCCTCTGGGAACAAATCGATCCCGCACTGATCGCAGCGGTCCTCAACCGTGCCGGGATCGGGTGCGTCGGTTCTCCAGGCGTCATAGGTCACGCCAGCCTCCGGCGGATGCCGCAGTTTCGACAGACCGGCCCCACGCGAAGGGCGATGAACCAGTGGCGGCAGAAGCGGAACGGGAGGATGCGCGCCATCACGCCACCGCCTCACGCACGCGTGGTCGAATGACACCGAGCCGCGCGGCCAGCGCCACGGTTGTCTCCACGTCCGCCCGACAGTGCGCCTCAATTGCGCGCCAGTCGCCGTTGGCCACCAACGCCGGGATGTCCGCGCCACTCACCGTCTCGTCGTGGCGGATGCCGAACCGCTTCGCGAACGCGGCCAGCGAATGGCTCATTACCTTCGTGGTCTGCGTGTCCGAGAACGTCAGCAGGTCCGCGAGGTCGCAGAGGTCGTGATTGTCGAACCGCGCCAGAGAAAGCCGTTCCGGCGCGACCTTGAGGAAGCGGGACCGCTGGATGCAGAACGGGACGTCGAAGCTGCGGATGTTGAACCCCACCACGGGTCTGCGCGAGCAAATGCGCTCCCACAGCCACGTCAGAGCAAGGGCTTCACCGGGCTCCATGTTGCAGGTCAGCACCGTCGGGCGCGTGTCGGCCTCCGTCTGCGCGCCAATGGCGACGATCCGCCCCACGTTCCAATCCAGCGCCGCCTTCTCCTGGCAGGCGCGTTGATGCTTCGCGGTCAGTCGCTCACGCTCCCGCGCGACGTAATCGGCAATCGCCTCCGCGTTCTTGTAGTTCGACGGCGCGCTGATCTCCGACAGGTCCGGCGGATCGATGAACTCCGCCGCATTCGGCAGCGGCGCCGTCTCGATGTCGAAGACCACCCACGGGCGCTCGGTCGTCAGGGCATGTTCGTTGTTGAGTCCCATGACGGCCTCAGAACGGAATGTCGTCGTCGGTGATCGGCGGCACGGGCTGTTCGTCGTCCCAGGCCACCTCCTCGTCGCCGACGTGCGCCGCCACCGCTTCGGCCTGATCGCGCTTGTTCTTCTTGAGGTAGGTGGCCAGATAGGCCTGGAGCTGCTTGTCGAGGGCGACGGCCGCATTGTTCGTCTCCTCGGTCAGGTCCACGATCTTGAAGACCGGGACCCGGAATACGATCCGCCCCTTCTTGCCCTCCTCCACGCCGACGATGCGGACGCCTTTGGAGTACAACTCCGCGCGATGCTCGTGGCGGAAGTCCATCCACGCGCCCAACGCGGCGCCCTTCAGCCGCAGCGAGCCGATCGACAGCTCGCCATGGCCGTTCTTGTAGGCGATGTAGCAGTTGGTGGTGAAACTGCCACCCAGCGAGTTCACGCGGTCCTTGATCGCCTTGTAGAGGCCCTCGACCAGCGGGCCGCCCTTGAACGACTTCACGACCAGGACGTCCTGCCGCGTGTCTTTGACCTCGTTGGAATAGATGCGGCTCCCGCTGGCATCGTCCCAGCCGGTCACGCTGCCGAGTTCGTCAAGTAGCACGAAGCCGAAGTCGTGCCCGACGTCCACCCGCTCCTGCTTCTCCTTGTCGTAGTAGCGGATCACGCCGTCTTCGCCGTTCCACTCAAACCACCGAGTGGCCGGGTTGGGCGTCCCGTTCTCTTGCGGATTGCTGCGGCTCATTACCGCCCTCCGAAAATGGCGTCCATTGCCACATCCGCGCCGTGGAGGTAGAAGTTCGCGATCGCCTCATCGCGTGCGATTTCATCCCACGTCTTGAACTGGAGATCCCCCTCTTGGACCCGCCGCATGTTGTAGAGGGAGGCGGCCAGCATGTTCCGCGCGATCTCCGCGTAGGTGGTCGCGGGCGGGAACACGCGGGCCGGCATGCCGGCGTCGTCTGTTACCATTCGGTGTATCGCCATACGTGATTTCGCTCCTGTCGAAATCGGGGGTGGTGAGAGGCCGCGACTCTCCTGTGATCACCAGGAGGGACGCGGCCGTTGTTCGTTAGGCCGTCGCGGCCAGCTCCTGGGCTGGCGCCGAGGCACTGGCATTCGCGATGCGGCTCTCGGTGTCACGCACGGTGGCCCACGCGTAGAACTTGTCGTCGCGCTTCACGACCGAAATGCGAAGGTGCGGGAAGTGCCGCTTCATGCGCTGTGCGAGGCGCCCACGCACGCGGTCCACCTTGCCGCTCGCATCGTCGAACGCGATGGCCGCTGCGGTGCCCGTTGCCGTCGCGGCGATGGCATGCTCGAAGGCCGTGGGCTGCGCCGCCCCGGTGCGCCCCCGCGTCATCAAGACCGGCCGTGTGACGATCGAGTAGTTGTTCAGATCCATCTCGCGTATCCCTCTCTCAAGCGATGCGCCGGAAGCGCATCACGGTTTCCACTTCCACGGCGCCGCTCGCCAACTCCGCCAGCGCCACGACCAACGGCCCCCGTAGTTCCTCGACCGCCCACAGCGTGTCCATCTGCACGCGGTCCCGTTCGTCTCCACGCTCCCACCGTGCCACCTGCCGCGCGTCCCGCTTCACCTCTTGCGCCAGCCGGTCCTGAGACCATCCGAGCAAGTCACGCGCGCGCACGATCGCAGACCCAATTTCCTTGCGTAAATCGCCAATCTCCGGTTTCCGGAGATCCGCTTTGGCCATCTCCGGGCGCATCTCCGGAATCACGCGATGACGCACCGACCGGTCCTCCGCGACACTGGACGCCATGGACACGTCAGCGCCCCGCGAGCAGGTCGAACAGCTCCACCGCCGTCTCCCGACCCCGTTGGATGGCCCGCGTCACGTCGCGCTCGAAGCGCCACGCCGCGCGCTGGCGCCAGTCGAGCAACGAATCCTCCGCGCCGCATTGCGTGATCTCGCCGCCGGTCGCCTCCCCGACCCACCCACAGCCGGCACACCGCGCGAACCTGCGCCCGCCCACCGTCATCGAGTCGATCCGATGCACGACCGGATCGGTCTCGATGACGCCTCCCTCCAACGCGACATCGAAGCGTTGCAGATGGCGCTGGAGCAGTTCCTGGGTGCGCGCCGCGAACGACTGCGGAGCCAGAGGAGCTGAGGCCATGTCAGGCACCCTCCTTCCGAGCGAGCGCCAGATACTTCGCGACGTAGCGTTCGTGACCGGCCTGTGCCTCACCAGCCGTCGGATAACGTTCGCCGTCGATCTCGCTCCAGTCCGCGACCTCAAGACAGCCGCAGCCCTCGGAGTCCCTACAGGGCGTGTCGGTGGTCCGAAAGACCATCGTCTCGAAGAAGGCGGCGTCTCCCGCGCCGATGGTTCGGCGCGGCTCGTCTTCACCAATGAAGTAGTCGCCGATGCTAGAGACGCGGTACCGCCCGACTTGTGTATGCCGATGCCAGCGGCAGGAGCTGGCCACGATCAGATGGCCAGCACAGCCCAGCTCCACACGCCGGACACGCTTCGTCTTCGGAGAGGCCATGACTAGTTGGCCCTCCGCGCACGGATCACGCGATGATCACCAGGCAATCTCGCAGTAATCACGTGATCCGCAAAACGGATCACCGGGCTACTCGGCGATCCCCCATTCCGTGTAGAACTAAGCGCCTCGTGGTCAACTACGTGCTGCGCCAGATCGATCCCGAGCTGTGGGAGGCGGTGAAAGCCCGCGCCGCCGAAGAGGGGCGTTCCCTGCGGTTCGTGCTGCTGGCCCTGCTCCGCGCCTACGCCAAGCACGGGTTCTCGGTGGTGGAGAATGCACGCCGCCATGACTAGACCGCCCGCTCGTAGGGCTGCGCGTCAGCAGTCGCCGCGCTGGCCAGATACCGATCGATGTCGAGTTCGGAATAGCGATGCCACTCGCGCCCACGGCGCGGCAGCTCCGGCACCGGGAAGGTCCCCTCAGCCACCCGACGCCGCGCCGTCCGGTAGGACATGCCACAGCGTTCGGCGGCCTCGCGAAGCGACACGGCGCGTGTGGCGCTCATCGCCGCACCCCGAGCAGAAGGGCTGCAAGCTGATACGCACGACCTGCGAGCCATGCTCGAAGCCGTCCAGCGCGCAGTTGCCGAACGCGGACCTCTGTCGCCGTGAGCTTTGCGTTGGGGCTCATGACGCCTTCCGCTCCTGTGGGGCCGCAATCAGCGCCTCGACCGGAACGCGGAACACCTTCGCGAGCTGACGCCTGGTCTTCCCGTCGGGCTCTAGGAACGCCGTCTCCCAGAGCGAATAGGTGCTCTGTGAAACATGGAGCTTTGCTGCGACTGCGCGCTGTGTCAGGCGCCGCTCTGCTCGAAGAATGCGAAGCCGATTGGCTTTCCAGCTAGTCACGATGTGGGAGTATTTCTTTTTTGTGCGTAGTTGTCAATAGTCAAATTCTATTTTTTGTAACTACTTATTTCACATGGAGTTAGCGGTTGCTGATGTGCTTCAGGCTCTGTATGCTTCGCCTGTGGCTACGTTCGGCGAAAACCTAAAGCGCCTGCGACTAGAGCGCGGCATCACGCAGGAGGCGTTGGCGGAGCGCCTGAAGCTGAAGCGACAGACGACGGTCTCCGCATGGGAGAAGGGGCGCCGGACGCCCAAGCCCTCCACGATTAAACGGATTGCCGCGCAGGTGGGCTGTGACCCGGCCGAATTGCTTGAGGGCGTCGAAACCGACTACGACCGGCTGCGCGGGGCCGTGAGCCCCACGCCCGAAAAAGCGAACGGCATTACGCTGACAAGGAACGAGGCCCGAGCCTTGCGAATCCTTCGGTCTGTTCCGCCAGCCGAGCAACACGACGCGCTCGTCGTGTTCGGACTTGTCGCGCGACGGTATCGGCGGTCACCAGCAGGCGCATCCGACGTGCAAGCCGACGCTGGTCGCACGGAGAAAGCTTCTGCCACAACGCGCAAAGCTCGGCACGGCTGATTACTGCCTCGGCGAACTCGTGCTGAACTGGCCGCAACACTGACTGCATAGCCACCTCGATCAATTGGGACGGCACCAAACTAGCTCAGCCGTAACGGCGATGCAATGACGAAGATCGTTCGCATCATTACTATTCACGTGGACCTGTCCTGTCACTGTGCAGCGTGTCAGCGGAACACCGACGAAGCGCCCCACGAAAGCGGCTGTGCGCCGGTGTGCGGGGTGGCCAGGTGATGATCAGCTGATGATCACGTAGTTCAGAAAGTATCGAGCATGGCCCGCGCGCAGAAGAAGATCGCGACCGGCATCTACGAAGACGCGCACGGGCTGCGCGCCATCGTCGCGATTGCCGCCGGCCGGAAGGAGAAGCGGTTCCCGCCGGGGACATCGCTGAAAGAGATCCGTCGCTGGCGCAACACGATGGTGGTGAAGCTGGAAACGCTCCACCCCCAGAAGCGCGCCGGCGCCATCGGACGCGGCACGTTCAGCGCGGACGCGAAACGCTACCTCGCGCATCTCTCCATTGCCTCGTGGGCCAGTCGCCGCTCCGAGCTGCGCGCGTGGGAGGCGCAGTTCGGGAAGCTCCGCCGCGCGTCGATCACGGCAGACCACGTCCGCAAAGCCATCAAGGCGTGGACGGATGACGGCGTCCCGCCCAAGACGATCGTCAACCGCCTGCGCGCCCTGAGTGCGCTCTATCGGGCACTGGACGGGCCACAGGCGTGGACGCCGCTGGTGGGCGTGCAGAAGCCCAAGGTCCGGAAGCGCAAGCCGCTGCGCGTCACCATCGACACGATGCGCGCCGTGGAACTGGCGTTGCGCGGGGGCGACCCGAAGACGCACGCGCGCTTCATGGTGCTGACGGCGACGGGCGCGCGCCCGGTCCATCTGAAGCGCGCAGTCGCGGCGGACGTCGACCTTGCGCGGCGCTCCTGGAACATCCCGGCCGCGAAGGATGGTGAGCCCATCGAACTCTGGCTAAACGATGACATGCTCGCGGCGTGGCAGGCGTTCATCGCGGCGGATGCGTGGGGCGACTTCAACGCGACCGAGTACGCCAAGGCGCTGCGGGCCGCCGGGTGGCCGGCGGGCGTACGGCCCTACACGGCGAAACACACGTTCGGACAGGAGCTGGCGGACCTCGGGTTCAGCCGGGAAACCATCGCCGACTGGTACGGCCACACGAACCCCGAGACGACCCGGATCTACACCGGCGCCGCGAAGCTTCGTGCCCTCAGCGAAGCAATGAACGGGCGCCTCGGGTGGGGCGCGCAGACACCCCGCCCGCCAAATCACTTGGCAGTCGATCTTGGCAGATTGTCGCGCGATCAGCGTAAAGCGTTGCTACAGCAGCTCTTAGCGGACGAGGCATCGAACACGTAGTCGGGCTGGGCACCAAAACCCAGGCCTCCGGTTTTCCACAGAGAGACCTGCAAAATCAGGCCGAATTCACATCAGCGCGCCGTTGGCAGGGTCAATCTGGCCACCTCTGAATTCCTTAGGAAAATGCCACACTGGTCCACACTGCTCCGGCGATTTCTTGGCGGACGATCTTGGCGGGCATCGTGGTTCCGGGGCGTGGTTCCGCGCGTCCGCATCCGTCCTACATACTGTCGAGCTGAGGCGTGCTATGTTCAGGCTCGGTGAGCGAGCGGCGCAGCGTCCCAGAGATGATCGGCGAGGGTTTGCGCGAGATGGCCATCCTCTTGCTCGTCTTTGCCCCGTTGGACTTTGCATTCGCCCCTGACTCCGAGGAATTGACGGCTGTCACCATCGGTGCCATAGTCGGCCTAGCGGTGCTGCTGTTCGTGGCCGGCATCGCGTTAGAGAGGACACGCACATGAGCGTACTGATCACCGTCGCTATCGGAGGCGCGATCCTCGCTGCTCTTGGATTCGGCGCCGTGGCGCGGGAGCGCCATCGCGAAAAGTTGCAGCATCCCGAACTCCCACACATCCGCGCTCGGCGTGCCTAGGGTCGGCCCGCTTCGGTGACACGGCGCCCACTACGGCCGTTCCGATTCCTGGTCAGGGAAGTTACTCGGAACGGTCGTTCGTCTTTCCGCTTGCGTTCTCCTCGCGTCCTAGCCCTCCGCTGACAGACACCCCGAGGGGTGGTGTGTAGGACAAGCACCGACACGCGAAACAGCCGAGCTTCCCTGTGGTAGCGTCTGCCGCCATGCGCTACCTCCTCCCGATCATCGGCCTGCTTGCTCTGAGCTGCGGCGGCGGCAAGTCATCAACGCCAACATCCCCAACCCCAGTCACCGCGCAGGTTGCCGGCGTCTGGGGCTACACCGCGACGGTGACATCGGCCAGCGGTGGCGAATGCCTCGCCTCGGCCTTCCAGACCGCGGTTGGCTTCCGTAGCTCGGGCACCATCCAGATTCAGCAGAATGGCTCAAGCCTGTCGGCGACAACCACTGAGGATGGCTCCGGTGCCAGCTGCTCGTACACAGGGACGGCCGGCGCGAACTCGCTGGCGCTGAATCTGGTGTCCTGCACCGCCAGCGATGCGATCGGCGTGATGTGTACGAACGGTAGTCGTCGTGACGTGCGGATCGTGACCGGCGGCGTGAATGCGACGGTCTCCGGTGGCTCCATGTCTGGGACGCAGGCCGAGACATACAACGTGCTCACCACGTTTGGCAGCCCTGTAGGCATTGCGACCTTCAACTCGTCGTTCTCCGCAACCAAACGCTGACGTCTGACAGACGGATACGCCTGAGCTGTGCTATGGTCTTTCCCGTGCCGAGCACCCGTTGGCGCGTGGCGCTCTCCGTGTTACTAGCGATCGTGGCCGCCGGATGCGGCATGCCCGAATACCCTCAGCACGGCGCGGTGACGGGGCCGAGCAATCTCCCGCCCCTCCAACTCTCGCTGGCAGGAACGTACGTCGGCCGCTTCTCGCACGGGGCTGGCTCGTTTTCGATCCGCGTGCGGCTCCAGCAGTCTGGAACTGCACTGACAGGCACGTGGATCAACGATGACGGCACCGTTCACGGCACGCTCAGCGGCACACTGACCGCGACATCGCTTCCCGCTCCTTTGTCCCTTCGCTGGACGTGGGACGGCCCGGCGAACGATGGGAGCACGCGCTGCGTCGGCGCCATGACCGCCAACGGGTCCGCGCTCCCGATTGTGCTGTCGAGCAGTGCCCTGACATTCGACAATTGCGCCGGCACCTTGAACCAAGTGCGTATCGCTGCGGAGATTTACTCCGGCAGCCTCTAGCCTTTCAAGGGCCGCTTCTTCTTCGGCTTCGCGAGTTCGTCGCTAATTTTCTCGGTGGCGGCTGGCAGCAAGACCGACAGCAGCCACTTTCCTACGGCTCCCCATCCCATGATCCCTCCTCGTCATCGTGCGTGATGTGTCGTCGCCTGGGAGCCCACCGTTGCCGTACGGGCACGGGCGCCTCGACGGCGGGCGTTTCTGCAATCACCAGCGAGAGCGGCGTTAGGCTGTCGCCGCGCCGGAGGCACCGGAGCGCGAGCACGCCCAAGGACGTGCGCCCGTCGCTCGCCAGCACGTGCATCCCGATCTGCCGTTCGTGGAGACAGTCTCGCACCCACTCCGGCTCGCCTTGTTCGCAGAGATCCGAATCCGGGAGCCACCAGGGCACCCGCGAATAGCGTGTCTGGAGGCGTCCCATCTCACGCCTGCCGCGTCTCGGGTGAGGCCGCGTACTCGAAGTGGCCCCAATCCTTCACCTTCCACCGCCCGCCCCAGCGCAGCCCGATCGCTTCGCCGATCGCGCCCAGCTTCTGCCACACCGGATCGCCGCCGTCCCAATTGAGCTTGTCGGGGCCGTGCGCGTCCCAGGTCGCGTAGGGGCAGATGTCGATCGCCTCGCCGTCCAGGTGCTTGGAGTGCGGGGTCCAGGAGACGCCGCGGGCGAGGTTCGCGCGATGCTCGGCGGGCGTGCGGCGGGTGTCGACGATCATCACGGCGATCCCCTGCTCGACACAGCGCGCGAGGAGTTCCATCGCCAGCGGCTTGAATCGGGGCGAGAGGTCATCGAGTCGGCGCGACATCTACCGCCCCTGCGTCGGGAGCACGCACGCGGCGCGCTCGGATTCCGTGTTGGCGGAGTTGAAGCAGATGGCCCGGAGATACCAGCGGGTTTCGGCCTGTTCGACCCGCATCTCATGCACGTGGTCGTCGATGGCCTTTTGGGTGTCGGTCTGCGCCTTGGTCAAGGCTTCGCGCGTGTCGGTCTGCGCCTCCGCCAACCCGGTCAGGGCGCGCCAGCCAAAGACCAACAAGGCCCCCAGGAGAATCAGGGCGAATACCGTGGGGAGTCCCCACCGGTCCACGCCGCGCTCTACCCACCGCGTCCACCACGGCCCCCCTGTACGGTCCTGCGCCATACCCGTCACTCCCTGCACACTTACGTCTCGATTTCGCTGGCGCAGCGACCACCGGGTGATCCCTGATCTCCGGTAGGCCGGTGGCGCAGCCGTCCGCTGCGTCGTCGTGCTTAGGGGGCCGGTCCGCTCTGAACAGCGGCCGGTCCCCGACCCTCGTGTTACCCTAGACTCCTATGCGCCCGTGGCTTGATTCGCTCCTCCGCGAGCTTGACATCATGGCTGGCGGTCTCCTTCTGCTCGGCGGTCTCCTGTATCTGGCATGGGCGATTCTGCTCCCGCTTCTGGGGCTCTGACCACGTAGTCTGCCAATCGCGGCACCTGCCGCAGCAGCTGCTGCACTTGCCGATTGGTCAGCGCCAACGCGCCTCGCGAGGTCACCTTCGGTGACATGAGCGACCGCGTGATTAACCAGCCTGCCGTGGCCCGCGCGACGTCGGCCGGGAGATCGCCAGCCAATTCATATCCCTGACTTCGCAGCGCCCCAGCGACTGCGCCAACCGCCGCGCTGGTGGTTTCCGCCGCGAGGGGCAGCCGACGACGTTCCGCCTGACGAATCGCGGCCGTCGCCCCGATCAGTCCTTGCGTGGTGGCCTCTCGCTCCTTTACGCCTGGGATCTGCTCCAGTGACGACTTGGCGCCGGTCGCGATCTTTTCGTTGAACCGCGCGCGCAGCGTCTCGGCCGCTGGCACATAGCTGTTGTTGGCTTCCGCCCGATAGATAGGGCGCGCAATCGCCTGCGCGGACTGCTTCAAATCCTTCACGGCGTTCGGTGTCAGTGGACCGCGGTGGTTCCGAAGGAACTCACTGATCATGCCGTCCAACTGCCGCATCGAGGCTTCCGGTAGCGGTTCCTTCGCGATCTCGTCGATGAGTTCCAGCACGGGCTCGGCGACCTGACTTGACTCGAACGTTTTCCCGGATGCTTGCGCGCGATCCAAGAGCGCCCGCAGTGCCCGACTGGAGCCCACCAGCTTCTGCGCCGCTTGCTCGCTGCCTGACTGCATCCCAGGCAGCAACCGACCGACGGGCAGCCGGTGCTCAAGCACGCGATCCACGACGTCGGGGAATTCCTTGAGAATGGTCTGGCTAGGACGCAGGGCGAAGTCCATAAGACCGCGCCCGGCCATCCGCGCGCCTTTCATCAGCACGCCGCCGGCGGCTTCCATGCCACCCTGAATGGCGCCTTCCTTCGCAATGCTCGCCACCGCCTCAGACATGGACGTCGGCGCCGCGCCGCCGCGCGCTCGCGTGAGCAGCTGACGCAACGCTTCTCCGGCGCCGCCACCAACCGTCGCACCACCCAGCGCGCCTGGCACGCCGCCGACACCCGCGCCGAACGCGGTACCACCGATGCCGCCCACCACGCCACCCACGAGCCCGCCCGCCTCTGGCAAGGCGTCAATGGCGCGATCCAAGAGCGACGGCGATGGCGGTTGCTGCGTCGCCTCAGCATGAAGCTTCGCGGCGGCGGCGGCGATGTCCTGATCGGACATCGTGTCAGGAAAAGCCACAGCCCCGACGCGCGGAATCTCAATAACTTTGTCGGGCATCAGCGCACCGGCTCGACCTTCCCGGTCGCAGGGTTGTAGCGGCCCACTGGGGCGGCACCGACGGGACCAGGACCGCCGCTCCTGGCCGGTGCGCCGGTCCGGCTCGAAAGGCGTTTCAGCAAGTTCTCGCGATTGCGCTTCGTCTGTTGAAGTTTGGCGACGAAGACCGACGGCTTATCCGTGACCTCCGGCAATTGCTCGCGCATCCGCGTCGCTTCGTTCCCGGCCACGGCCGCGCCGCTCATCAGGCGGATGATCTCGTTTCGCAAGGATGCAACGGCCGGATAGAGCGTTGCCACTTCGGGCGCGACCTCTACCCCAGGCGTGACCATCTTGGCCTTATTCGTCCGACCGACCACCGGCCCTACGAGACCGGGTTGATACAGGCGCTCGATCTCCGCGATCGCGTCCAAGCCCGCTTCCTGCTCGGCCATCGCGGTTTGCTGCGCGGCGGTAGGCGCAACCGCGAAGGTGGCTCCCGCCTTGCGTGGCACGATCTGCTGCACGGGCGCGCCCGTCACGGGGTCGATGGTATTCACCAACACGGTCGGCGTGGCCTGCGGGCGCTGGTACTCCAAAATTTCCCCTTGCAGCGGAGTCTCCGTGTCGCCCACGGCATAGTACTGCCCGCTATCTGGGTCGAAGTTCGCCATCATCCGCTTGCCGTTGAGCGTGATCTCCTTAGGAGTAAACCCACGCTTGTCTGCTCGGAGCAGCGGGGGCGCGTTCGGATCGGTCACCATGCCGGCGCGCCGCAGCACCTCATCGAAGGCGATGCGTTCGCCGCCGATCTCATGCTGGAACCGCGCGCCCATCTCCATCCACTTGTCTTGCCCGTACTGATCCTTCAGCGCCTTGATGACCTTCTCCGCACCCCGGCGTTGCAGACGGGTGGGCGTGGCGCGCTGGCGCGCGTACGTCTGTAGGTCGCCTGGCTGGAGACCGACGGCGGCGGCGGACCGCGAGTACATGGCGGTCAGCGCGTCCACCGCCGCTGGATCGTCCATCTGCTCCAGCTTGTCGCCGAAGTCCTTGAGCAGCGCCTGCTGCTGCGCGAGTCGCGAGTTATCAAGTTGCCCCTGCTGATAGGTGCGCTGCCAGTCGTGCGCCTCAGTCGCGCGCTGGTCCGCTGACTGCCGGCGCTGCTCCTCAGCCTTCTGCTGCTGACGCGCCTGCTTCTGCTGCTGATGCAGCTGGAACGCCTGCATCAGTCCCTGCACGGCTTCGGGGCCTTGCTTCATCGCGACCGGCATCAACATCGCCAGGCGCAGCCAGTCACGATTCTTGCCGCGCTTCGGCGCGAGTCCAGACGGCCCGCCCGGCGCACTCGGGTTGTAGGGCGGCGTAGCGGGGCCGGGATACTGGGGTTCGGCGGGTTGCACCAGCCCCCCGAGATCCAGCGGTGGCGCGGCGCGCATGCCCTGAAGCTGGTCGTCAAACGACGGGCCGATCGCCAGCGGATCAATCATCGTCATCGTCGAAGGCCCCAAGGCCGTTAGCGAACAGCTGCGCCCACATCTGGGCGTTCGCCTGTCGCGCCTGTTGATTCGCCTGCATCAGTTGCACAGATTGTCCGAACAGCGTCTCTGGGCCTGGCGTGCCATTGATCACGGACATGTTTTCCGCCAACGCTCGCCCAGGCAGGTCGTAGAGCAGCGAGGCGATCGACAGCGCCTCATTGCGCCTTCGCGTGTCTTCGTCCCGCTGAATCTGCGGGATCTGGATGCCTGCGAGCTGGCCGACCTGCAACGCCTGATTGCGATCGGCGCGGCGTCGGTCGATGGCCGCGATGCCCAGATCGCGCTGGACGGCCGCGCGGCGCTGCTCGGCGTCCCGATCGACGTCTCGGAGATCGAGTTCGTGGAGCCCCGACGATGGCAGCATGTTGCGCGCGGCCGTGCGCTCCGCGATGCGCTGCGTGCCCGCAGCCCGATCGCGCTCGATCGGCTCCAGGGCCTGCGTGCGGAGGACCGCCAGCTCCTCTGGCGAAAAGCCGGGCGACGTCGCCAAGGTATCGAACTGCTGGTGCAGGTGATTCAGCAGCCGATCGAGCTGCGGATTCGTCTGCGGCTGCTCCAGGGCCTTGAGCTGCTGGCTCGCGATGCGCTCCAGGAGATTGGTGTAGGGGTCATCGAACTGCGACGGCGGCGCGGTCAGATCGAAGGACTGTCGTCCAGCCCCAGGCGCCGGCGGCGGCAGGGCCGGGGCCGTGCCTGCCTGCGACTGGCTGATCGCGTTCACGAGGGGCTGATTGGTGATCTGATCGAATGCCGGGCCCTGACTATCGAACGCGCGATGGGACGTGGGCGCCACGCGCCGCTGGAAATCCCGCGTGAAGGCGTCCCACCCGTATTTGGCGATATTCGCGGTGTCGGTCTCGATCTCGTTCGCATCCGGCGCGCGGCCCAGCGTCGACTGATAGAACCCGGCCAAGTCGGGCGCGTTGCGGGCCTGCATCGCGTCGCGCACGCCTTCGAGGTGCGGCGGCAGCGGCTGATCATCGGCCTCGGGAAAGGTGTTCACCGGACCGGTGGGAGGGGCCGACCGCGCTGGCGCGCCACCGTTGCCCTTCTCGGCCGTGTCCTGCGGTGCGTGCGTCGCAGGCTCGCCGCTCGACAGGCCAGGCACGCCTCGGCGGCGTCGCCGCTGTTCGTCCGATCCCCCCGTCAGCAGATCGACGGCGCTCATCGCGGTTTCTCCTTCCCACGCCCGCCGGTGTTCACCGGCACGGCAGGGCCGAGGTCGGCGCCAGCGGCAGGGAAGCCCGGACTATTGGGCAGCGGAATCTGCGTCAGCGAGAGGCCCTGACGCGCTGAGACGGGCAACCGCCCCCACGCCAGTTGCGTGACCGCCTGGTGCAGGGGATCGACACGGCGCATACGCGCTTCGGTGATCTGTCGCATGCGGCGCGCTTCTTCCGTATCCTCGGCGGATTGACCGTTGCCGCGTCCAGCCGTAAGGCCAGCGACGATCGACCCGACGCCAGCGACGTTCTTGGGGTCTTTGAACCAGTCGAGTATGCGGCTACCAGTCGTCGCCGCCGTGCCACCACCAAGGGATACGGCTCCGGGCGCGACAGCAGCGCCAGTCGCACCAGCTGCGCCAGCCGCCATCGCGGCATTCTCAGCTGCGAGGGCTGGCGTGAGTGAGCCGAAGAAGGTTGGAGCACCGGTCGCCCCCTCGACGCTTGCCAGCGTGCCCGCGCCAGCGCCCGCTCCTGCCCCACCGCCAGCAAGCGCCGCGATATGGGGGGCACCGATCAGCGCACCGACCGCCAAGCTCGCGACGTTACCCCAGTCAGTTTCGCGCTCCCACCGACCCGTGCGACTGTTCCACTGCGGCCTCGAGAAAAACGAATTCGGCGGCCGGCCAGTGCGAGAGTCGGATACCGCGCTGGTGCGGGCTTCCGGCGGTTTGTCATCGAGAACGACGCCCATGCGGCGCGCCCATTGCTGCACGCGTGGGTCGTCGCGACCGTGCTGGGCCATCGTCCAGGGCGTGAGATAAACACGCTCGCCGGCCTCGTTCATGTAGAACGGCGTCCCACCCTCGTCCCACTGATAACCGCGTTCAAACAGGATGCGGGATTGCTGCCTTTGTGCCATCGCCACTCCTTACGCTGCGACCAGCTTCGCGGCCAGCGTACCGCAGCCCTGGCGCCGCGCCCGCTGCTGCTGAATGTCCATCTCGATCACCTCCAGCCGCTGGAGGCGCGCGAGCGCCGCCGTGCGGTCCTTCCCCGTGGGCCACGCGATCAGCGCGCGGGTGAGTTCCCGCTTCTCCTGCTGCACGGCAGCCCACTCGTCCGCGAACGGATCGACGGGCTTCGCCGGCTTCGGCTCATAGGCGTACTTCCAGCCATGCTGGAGGATCGGCGTACTTGCCGGGAGCACGACCCGGACGCCGGTCTCGCCGTCGTAGATGCGCTTCCCGTCCCGGACCGTGATCTGCACCGCCGGCCCCAACAGTCGCCCGAGGAGGAATTCGAAGTTCGGGCGCTGGTGGATGTACTCCTCCTGCGTGGAGAGGTGAATCCCGTAGATCTGAAACTCCCGGAAGCCCCGCTCGTAGAGGTGCAGCAGCATGTAGGCGGGACCGCTCGCCCAATACGTCCCGTACTTCGCCTCCAAGGCCTCCACGGGCAGGCGCTGCGCGTTCGGCGGCCAGTCCGCCGGCGGCGCCGACTGGAGCCATACGGGCAACGTCCGTGCGGTCTGCCTCAACCACTCCACATGACCGTGCGGCCGGATGTAGTGACCGGGCGGCACCTGTCGGGGATCGACCATCTTCTGCCGCGGGTCGCGGAACCACAGGTGATCGAGCGGATGCAGCTCGCACCACTCGTCCACGCGGGGCAGGCCCATCACGTAGGCATCGTTCAGGCTGACGATGTAGAGGTCGGGATCATCCCAGGGCGCCTCGCGCCAGCTGGGGGCCGTGCCGACAATCGCGCAACGGGTCTTGGTCATCGGGGAGGCTCCTAGGGTTCCACCAACAAAAGAATCGGAGCGCTGGTACTCGTGCTCTTCAAATACAGGCGCTTGGTATCAGCCGCGCGGCTCACTTCCAAGGGCACCAGCTTGGCGCCGGGCTTGTCCAACTCGACGACGGGAATCGCGTAGTGCGGCGTCGACGGCAGCCCGTGCGCGATCGAGAACTCGCCGGTGTCACTCGCCGTCGTCGACTTGAGCCAGTACGCCTGAAGGTTCTCCGCGCGCGTCTGATGCTCCGGCTCCCCGATCCGCAGATTGCCCAGCACGTGCTCGAACACATCGATCAGGACACGACGCGTGGCGGCATCGCTGATCGCCCCGAGCTTCGTCCGGACGAAGCCCATATCAGCCACGCGCCACCTCTTCCCCCACCGGCATCGTCGCCAGCAGGTCCAGCAGTTCCGCTTCGCGACCGTTCAGGGCGTTGATGTAAGCGGCATTCTCCTCGACCGCCGCTTTAAGGCGGCGATGCTCCCGGAGACGCCCCTCCCGCGCCTCGCGCACGCGGTCCAGACGCTGTTGCAGGTCATCGCGCGTCAGCGTCATGCGGACGCCCGATACGCAACGCTCGCGTGAATCGACAGGGTGACATTGGCGCGTTGGGGCGCGCGGCGGCTCCGGATGTCGCAACAATGCTGAACGTGGTCGTACCAGAATCCGTCCACACGCCCGACGCACTGAAGCCGGTCGCGAAGTCGCCCGATCTCCTCGTGCTTGTGCATACTCATGCGGCAGTCCACGTCACGCGCTCGCGCGATACGTGGCGGTGATCCGAAGAGTGGCACCTGTAAGGTTTGCATTCGTGACCGCACCACCACCAAACGCGAACAGTTGCATCGACGTAGTTCCAGTGAGGATCAGACATGTGAAGGGTGTTGCATACGTCGAGTAGCTCACCATGCCGCCGAACATATTGTTCGACGTGGACAGCGACTCAAACGGGAGACCACCGATCGCCGCCCCCGATCCATTGGCCGTAGTGGGATATGTCACGTGACAAGAAGCCATGACGAACTGCCCGACCTTGACGTAGCGTCCTTCCGTCGTCAGGCTCAGCCCCGCGCCACTCGCGTCTATGGGCGTCCAGGTGCCCTCTTCGTAGTCGTCCAGGGTGTTGGCGTTCGCGGACGCGCTCTGTGTCGCCGGGAACGCAATCTGCCCGCCGGTGACCACCACGGTCCCGCCGATGGTCGCGTTCCGGCTGAGGAACAAGTCGCGCGGCCGGGTCGCGCCGGAGGCGCCGATGTCATAGGTCGCATCGGTGAACAGGAGATGCCCCCCAAGCGTGCCCAGCGTGGTCGCGCCGGTGACGGCGAGCGTCCCGCCGATGGTCGCGTTCCGTCCGATGAACAGGTCACGCCACGCCGTCCCGGATACCCCGAGATCGTAGGTATTGTTCGCCGCCGGCTTCAGCACGTGGGCGAGCCCCGTCGAGATCATCGCGGCTTCGATCGCCGCGATCTCCCCATCGGGGTCATTGAACCAGGCGGCCTGAATGGTCTGGCCGTTCGACTTGGCGGAGGGGCTATACGTCGTCGTCGGATACGAGGCCATTACTCACTCACCTGTCGCGGCTGGCCTTCCGGCAGAATGCCGTAGGCATAGCCAAACCAGCGGAACCGCTCTTGCCCGCTGTAGCTCGTTTTCGTGATGATCGTGCGCCCGTCCGCTGCGTGGGGCAGCGGCGTATAGGCCTTCCGTCGACCCGTCCCGCCCAGTACCGAGGTGTCCACGATGGCCGACCCCAGCTGCGCCAAGCCACTGCCGATCGTCAGCGGGATCACGCCCTGGGAGACGTCGTCGATGACGCTCTCGATCGAGAACGATCCACTGTGCGGCTCGTACTCCACGTGGGCATCGAGCACGCGGGCGCGGTGCAAGCCGAGCTGTGCTGCCGGCCCCTCGTAGGTCGCCGTCATGTTGGAGCTATTGGCGGTGGTGCCGACGTTTTCCTCGAACACCACGCCGCTGGTCGATGGCATCGTGAACAGCCGCCCGCGATTGCCGGCGGCGGGTTCATTGCCATCCCACAGCATGTAGAACGCGATGTCGCGATCGGTCGTGGTCCACGCCGGCACGCCTTCGTTATCGCGCGTACGATCCAGGTCGAGCACCCACTCGCCGCGCGCCCCGGTCGGGTAGACTCTGGGCACACTGATTCGCGCTTCCTGTCGGAGCGGATCATGGATGGTCGCGATGAGCTCCAAGTCGCCACCGGCGGTGTTCGTCACGAGATCCCGCCACGCCACTTGGATGTCGTGCTCCAAGCTGCGATCCCCCGCGCCATCGAACGTGTCGACCCCATCACCCGAGGCGTGGATCACGGCCTGCTCGATGTGCGCGGTGCAACGCGGCCCGAAGGCGCCCGCTTCCGCGCCCTGCGACGGCCGCACCTCGAAGTCCAGCGCCGTCTGCCCGATGATCAGGAACACGCCGGATTGCCCGAACACCAGGAGCGTGTCCCCCAGCGGCTGAATCGCCGTGATGTCGTCGCCCTTCTCGAACGGGATGTCGATGAAATACAGGGACGGCCATGCCTGCGGCTTGAACAGTTCCGTGAAGTGCAGCCGGTTGCCGATCGTCCCGGACGGCGCCCACCACCGCGATTTCCACGACACCCCAAACCGGAGCGCGGTGGGCGGGACGTGGTGATTCGAGGGCGCCTCGTCGTTGCTCGTCCAGGCGGAGCTGAGGATGGTGATCGTGGACGCAGCGCCCGAGCTGACCTTGCGGAGCACCCCCTCCGCATCCGGCAGCTTGTGCCGCGCATACCAGACGTAGGCGTCGTTCTTCGGATCGGTTGACGGCGAGGCCGCCGCGTGAATCGAGTTCGCGGTGCTCGCGGTCAACGTGATCGTTGACCCACTGGACGGGTTGCTTTCGTGCGCCGTCCCCCGATGCTTGTAGGTGTAGGCGATCTCGTACTCGCCGGTGGTCAGGGCGCCGCCGCCCGACTGCACCGAGGACAGCGCGGCCTTGGAGCTCGGCGCGTCCGTGCCGGCGAGGCGCCAGGTGGTGCCGTTGGTCGAGAAGCGCGGCCGGTTCGCCCCGTCCATGACCATGACGAGATCGCGGTCGTACGGGAAGAACACCTGGTTCCCTGTGGAGATCGAGGAGTAGACGGCACTCCCCCACACCCACGCGTCGGACGGGTTGTAGACCGCGCCGTTCCATGCGACCAGCGAGAACACGCTATTGGCCAAATAGACCCGCTGCCCGCCTTGCGCCCGACCGCTCCCGAGGCTCGCGGTGCTTACCTGCCGATAGCCGGGACGCACCACCAGCGCACCGGGCTCCTCCAGCGAGTAATTGAGCAGCGTTCGGGCGCGATTCGCCGCCACCACGGTCTGCGACCGACGGAGGTCTAGCCCGCCCGTGAGGTCGTTGACCTCCAGCACCTGCTTAGTGCGCTTGGCGTACGGCGTGCGAGTCTTCAGCGAGGCCATCCGCTACCAGAGCCCGCCCATGTTCTGGAACGCCGAGAGGTCGCCGTAGTTGAACCAGAACGGCGACGGCGCGTTCGGCATGTTGGCGAACAGCGAGGGCGGCGGCGCCGCCGGTGCCGCGAGCGGCGCAAGGTCCGGCGGCTCCGGCGACGGAGGGATCGGCGCCTGCCCCTCGTCCGCCGGAGTAAAGTGCGGTGGCCTAAAGGGCCCGAGCGAAGGCTTGGCCGCAGCGAAGACATCTGGCTGCTGAGGCGCCGTTGGGGTGTCCTGTGGCACGAAGGCCGACGGTCGCGGGTCGAACGCCGATGCGGCTGCGGGCTGGGGAACACTGGTCCCGAACGCGGAGGCCGTGGGTACCTGCGAGGCTTGAGGCGCAGGCAGGGGGGGCGGCGCGGGCGCGGCCAGCTTCTCCGGCGTCAAGCCAGGCTTCAGGCTCTGCATGAGGCCGCCGATCACCTGGTTCAGCGCCTGCGAGCCACCCGGCACGCCGGCTGCGCCCGGCGACGTCAGGAGTGTGCGATTGATCGGCGCCGACGCCGGCAGCTGCTCCGGCACCCGCAAGCTCAGGATCTTGACCGCCTGCTGCGGGCTGGCCCCCGCGACACGCCCGCCGCCGCCGCGCCCATCCATGCGGACGTTCGACAGGCCCGGTTGAAACGAATAGCCGATACCGTCAGCGGGCATGGGTCCTCACCAGCGGCCCCGAGGCCGCGCAATTGACGGCGGTGATGCG
>Ga0196964_10000561_pt1 | contig 21685 bp, 26 predicted proteins | sample S1_10metaG_FD_148615 | JGI IMG/M metagenome (GOLD analysis project Ga0196964, IMG submission 148615) | Soil microbial communities from Anza Borrego desert, Southern California, United States - S1_10 | ecosystem: Environmental > Terrestrial > Soil > Desert | place: USA: California | collected... | reverse complement strand
GATGGCGAACGCCAGCGCGAAGGCGGCTCCGACCCTATCCGCAAGGCGGTTGGCTCTGACGGCCTCGTCCTTACCGCCGCCTCCTCGGAAACGACTGGCTTGGCCTGGAGTAGCCCTTCATCCTTCGGCTTCATGTTCGGCACGGGAGAGGACGGAGACCTCACGCTCGTAGCGAATACGAGCATCACCGACTTCTCTAGCAACATGGTCATCCTTCAGCATGACGAGGTTGACCTGGCCTCCTTTACGCTGACGAAGGATGGAGCGAACGACGTCTGGCTTGTTCTCTGCTGCAAGACGTCGCTGACGGCCAACAACGGATCCCTGGTGTGCAGTCCTGGGGGTGGATCCAGCGATACCTCCGCTGGGGCTTCTGGCGGCAGTGGCGGTGGCGCGGGCGGGACTAGCGGCGAGAGAGCCTATGGCTGCTGGATCTACGCCAGAAGGATTCTGGGCACCGGGACCGCCACGGTTAACGGTGGCACCGGGAGCAACGGGGCCAACGCTACGGCAGCTACGGCGACCGCTAACGGGTCAGCCGGCGCTAACGGCTCCACATCCATTACCGCTGGTGGCACCACGGTCCCCGTTACTGGCGGGGTTAACGGCGGCGGTGGCGGTGGCCAGTCTGCGGGGACCGGAGGCACGGCTGGGACCGGCTCCTCAGCCCCCCAAGCATCGGCGGCGGAGATCTACAAGGACCCCATGCCGCTGTTCTTAATGCCCCAGTTCCAGAACGCTACGGTTTCCGGCGGCACCTCCGCTGACTTCTGGCGCTGGTATACAGGCTCGCTACCTGGCGGCGCTGGAGCTGGCGGGAGAAACAACGGTGGCGCTCAGGCGGGCGGCGGGGGTGGCTCAGGGGCAAGCGCCTCTAACTGGTGGTGTCAGGCTACCGCTGGATCGGCGGGCGGCGCGGGCGCGGCGGGGGGCTCTGGGGCGGGCGGCGGCGCTGGTGGCGCTGGCGGCTCTGCTGGCCTCATGGTCGTTGTCTCCTACTACATCGCTTCCACCTGGACCTTCCGGGCCAAGGGTGGCACGGGGGGTAACGGCGGCAACGGCTTTGATCGTGGCGGCGGCGGCGCGGGTGGCCCCGGAGGGCAGGGGGGGTGGGTAGCCATCGCCAAGGGGCCACAGAGTCAGACGCCGACTACCGACGTTACGGGTGGCACGGGCGGAAGTGGCGGCACGGGCGGAGCCATAGGTGGTGCTACGGGTGGCACGGGCTTAACTGGGCGCGATGGAAGGGCGGTCTTCTATGAACTCTAAGCCTGTCAACCACTCCGTCCATTGCTTCGGCTGCGGCAAGCTCGTCGGATGGAACCGCGTCGACCCGAGCAAAGGCCACAAGCTGAACCCAAATCGCGCCTACTGCTGCGACGATCCGGAATGCCGTAGTAAGCTCTCCGACGAGAAGGCCAAGCGCCTCAAGGAAGCTCGGGATCTCGCACTCAAGATGCGCGAGGAGACGCCTGAATTCAAGGCGTTCGCCTCCGCTAGCGAGAAGGTGAACGCCATCAAGGATCCAGAGCTGAAGGGAGCCCTTAACGACCTCATCGAATTGTGTCGGTTCAAGATGGGAATAGAGACGACCGGGGAGAAAGGCTAGGAGGTGATGGAGCCGTATTTCTGGGTAAGAGATGGAGACGTTATGCAGCAAGTCGCGTCCGAAGCGCCTTCTTGTATCTGGCTCCTCTCGGCTCTGGGGGCTGCCGTTGTCACTCTCGCTGGCGCTCTCGTCAAGGTGGCGAAGCTCGCTTGGGAGGAGCGCCTTGGACGTCTTACCGACCGGAACGACACAATCGCCCAACTTCGCGTGATGAATCAAGCCGCGAAGGAGAAGAAAGGAGATTCGCCCCAATGATCGGCTGGCTTGCTCGGGTGTGGAGGGAGTTTAAGGCCGCTGGAGAGGAGTTAAAGCGCCTCAAGGAAGAAGAGAAGCGCACGCTGGATGAAGTCCATCAAGCCGTCCAAAGCGGCAGATTGTCGGGGCAGCAGCTTAACGACGTGTCTCTCTGTTGCGAGTCGATCACCATTCACCTGAAGAAGAAGGGGGAAATCAAATGAGGATCGTCGGTCGGTGTTTCCTCGCGTCCATGGCGTGTGTGGCCTTCGGGCTTCTCTACGGCTGCGGCTTCCTGGACATGGTGGCCGGCGTCCAGACGGGGCCTAATGGCGAGATCATCTCGACTGGCCCCGGAATCGGCGACCACGTTTCTGGCTTGGCTGGAAGCCTTCTTGGTCCATGGGGGGTCACGGCTGGCGCGGTCCTCGGCTGGGGCTTTCGTGAGTACAGACACTACCGCCTCATCAAGGCTGGGCGGCCTGACGCGAACCGCAATGGCGTCGATGATGAACAGGAAACCCCCAAGCCCCCCAAGATCGCGTGACGCTTGAAGATTGGATCATTCGCTGGCACGGACAGGTTCTAACGGAAAGGGCGATCAAGGAGCTGCTAGAGATCCTGAGTAGGTAGGAGGCTGTAATGGGTAAGGCAATCCACCGGGGGCCACTATTTGAGGTGGCTGATCGTTTCCCCGGGGCGGATGAGTACACGCGCCGTTCTCTGGCGCAGATCGACAGGGGCAACCCTTCTACCCTCAAAGTGGTGGAGGCGTGCCAGCGTCTTCGCCTCAAGGCTCAAGCGCCGTTCTGGAAGACCGGCGCCTGGGCTCATATCGGAATCGCCAACCTTCGCGTATGCATCATGGTCCGTGGGCAATACAGCACGGCCTTTGCGGACGAGCATAGGGCGAAGTGGGCCAAGCACGGCTTCAAGGCCCTCATTGTGACGGAGGGGAAGCTGGAGAGAATGGGGGTTGAGGATGTCGCGGCTGAGCTAAGCGAGGCGCTGAAGGCGCTTGGGGTGCGGACGTGAAGTGCTACGACATCCGCCTTCCCGTTAAGAAGGGCGTCGAGTCCATCGAGATCGCGGTCGTTTGCTGCCTCCACTTTGGGCACAAGTCCCAGGACGTTAAGCGTGCGCTCCAGTGGCGGGATTGGATCATGCGTGGCCAAAACCGCTTTGCCATGAACTTGGGCGACGACATGGAGAACGCTATCCCTGGCGATGAGGTCCACAATTCGATGATGTGGGATAGCGAGTATCCGCCGGAGGAGCAGTACCGCCGAGCCGCCGATTACTGGAAGCCCGTCGTCAAGGCGAAGAAGCTCATCATCACGCACGACTCTAACCACGCCTGGCGCACGGAGGCCAAGGTGGGGAGGAGCGTGGCGAAGGAGCTAAACGTCTTCCTCCAGAACGTCACGAGCAAGGAAACCCACGCAGACCCGATGCCAGACTCCGCTCCACGCTGGGGGCGCTGGCAAGCCCTTTCTAGGCTCCACGTCGGGAGGCAGACCTACATGGTTCACTCCTGGCACGGGAGCGGGAACGGCTGCACCCCGGAGGCCGCGCTCCGCAAGTGCAGAGAGCAGGCGGTCGTCCACCGTGCGGACCTGTACCTCATGGGTCACGCTCACCAGAAGATTTCTTGGTCCGACAACTACATGGAGTTCTCGGCCAACGGCTGCGAAGCCAGGGAGCGCCAGCGCGTCTTCGCCGTGACCGGAGGCTTCCTCGGCTGGCACGACACCTACGCGGAACGCGCCGGCCTCAAGCCAAACCGCAGGGGGGCTATCGTGGCCCGCCTCGGAGTTAAAGAGTGGGATATCAAGGTGGCGATATGAAGACCTTGTTACTCGCGCTCATTCTCCTTGCCCCGCAGGAAGGACCGCAGGCTCCGCCTCCCACTCCACCTAAGACCGCGTGGGTGGTCATCTTCAACCACTTCGGAGGCGAGAAGCCGCATCCGATCACGGTCAATGTCCGCCTCATCGTCTGGGCCGGCTCCGAAGGTGAAGCCGCCCTGGTCGCCATGAAGAAGATGCGCTCGGTCATGGATGAGGGCTTCTGCGACGCCCTCCAGTTTGTCGAGGCCCAGGCGAAGTGACTATAGTGTAAGCAAAATATGCTATCATTCGGCTAACTTTGTAGGGGGAAACAGTGGCGATCCATTTGCCTCGACGCGGCCTACCCGATGTCCAGCAGGGCATCGCCCCCGCTCCGCTTCAGCGCCCAAGCATGGACCTCTCCAACTTCGGCGGCGGGCAGGCTGTTGAAAACGCTTTTAACCAATCCCGCGCTCTGGCCGGCGACACCGCGGACATCATCTTCAAGGAGGAGATGCGGGCGCAGGAGGCGCAGCTTAACGACCTAGACACTCAACTTGGCGGGCTGGAGGGGAAGTCCCGAGATGCCATCCTCGCCGCTAAGGGAGCTGCCGCCGCTGAAGCTCAGACGAAGACTCTGCAAGACTTCGACAAGCAAGCCTCCGAAGTCCTCAAGGGGGCGACCTCCGAGCGCGTGAAGGAGCGCCTTCGCAACTCCATCGAGAAGCGCCGCATTGCCCTGGAGGGCACGACCAACGGCCATGTGCGTGGCCAACTCCTCCAGTATGAGGAGGAGAAAGCGCGTAGCAAGGTGGCACTGGAGAGAGATAACGCGATCAAGTCCATGGACCCGCTCCGGGTTGCCATGGCACTCGATGAGCAGCATTCCACGCTGCGGACCTATGCGGCTTTGAGCGGCAAGCCGAAGGATTGGCTGGATGCGGAGCTGGCGAAGGAGACGTCCACAATCCATCAGGGGGTCATCAATCAGTACCTCGCTTCCGGCCAAGACAAGGCTGCAAACGACTACTTCGCCAAGCACAAGGACGAGATCCTAGGTAGCGTCCAGCCGTCCATCAAGGCAGACCTTGAGGCTGGCTCTTATCTCGCAGAAAGCCAGCGCGAAGAGGACCGGATTGCCTCCTCTGGCAAGTCTGAAGAGGAGATGTACGCCGAGGCTAGGAAGATCAAGGACTCCAAGCTGCGCGATCTAGTGGAGCGCAGGCTGGATCAGCGTATCTCCAGGGACAAGCGTGCGGCGGAAGCCACCTACGCCAAGAACCTTGACGGATTCGTTAAGCGCGTCAGCGAGAAGTGGGTTCCCAACAACGTGTCCTCCGCCTACACGGTTGAAGACGTCGTTGGGTGGGATAGTTGGAACAAGCTAGAATCCCGCGACCAGAAGGCCCTCAAGAAGCTCTTTGACGTGGTGAACGGCAAGGAAGCTGCCGAGACGGACAATCTCGCCTTCACCAAGCTAAACGCCATGAGCAAGGCGGAGCTTGCCAGCCTGACCTCCGAGCAGCTTTACCTCAAGTTCCGTCCAAGCTTCACGGACGAGCATTACCGCCAGTACGTCGTCCCCGCTTGGAACGCGGCGCGGGATAAGTCTGGAGAGAAGTTTAACAGCCTCATCAGTGACAACGACACCATCCTTAGCGCCCTCGCTAGTGTTGGGGTAGGCGGGATTGTCAAGGGCGACACACTTGCGGCTATCTCCGGGGAGAAGGCTGACCCAGTGAAGGCCGAAACGTTCAAGCTGTTCAAGTTTGCGATTGACGCCAAGCGCGAAGCCTACCACGCGAAGACCGGGAAGAACCCAGATGACAAGTGGATGCGCGAGGAGGCGGAAAGGCTGGCGCTTGAGTGGGGTAGGGATATCTTCCTGGATCGCGGCTGGGCTGGCATGGGCGAGTCCCGCAAGAAAGTCTACACGACCTATAAGTTTGGCGATCTCGTTAGAGACCAAAAGATTGTTGAGCGCGTTAAGACTGGTCCACTCGTTATCCACCACGAGACAAGGCAAGACTTCTTCCGATATGCCCAGTCTATTCCCGGTCTCCTGCCTCGGGGCATGAGCCAGCAGGAATTCGAGGCAAACCATCGGGAGCGGATCAATACAGCTTACCTCGCCAAGCTCGCCGGCGCGGACGATGCTACTGTTGCCAAGATCCTTGAGGGGAAATAGATGCTGACCGTGCCGGGAAACGGCGACACCAATCAGCCAAAATTCCGCTTCCCCGAGATAGACTCTAAGCCAGCGCAACAGGACGGTCTACTTGGGGCAACTGTTAAAGCCTCCGAGCCAATCGCCCCTGAGCTGGCCGCCCGCGTCCTCAAGATGCAGGTGCGGACGGGCATCGACCGCGACCTGATCGCCCGCAACCTGGAGGATGTCGAGAAGGAAGCCTCAGCCGCCGACTTCAACCCAGAGCAGTTCCGCCGAACGTCTCCCAAGATGGCGAAGTGGCTCTCCGAGAGCCCCTACCACGTCGCCGTCGCCCGCGAAGACCTCAAGGCCCTCGGAAACCTTGAGGCGATGTTCTTCCGCAAAGACGACCCTACCCGCCCGCTCTCCGATAAGGAGGTCGAGGCTTCGGCGCAGCGTGCCGCGAAGCGCATGGCTGAGAAGGCCATGGAGATGCAGCCTAAGCCCACTGAAGACCCGCTAGGGAAACTCGTCCAGGGAAGAGCCCAGCTTGAGCTTCACAATATGGGGATGTCCTTCCGCTCGCGGGAGGAGGCCGAAAAGACGTTCTTCGCTCAGGAGCTTGGCAAGCGCCAAGCCATCGAGAAGTTCATCGCGGCTGACGGCACTCCAGGCCCTAGCGAGGTCATCGCCAAGCGCTTCCGCGAAAACCCGTTCTTCTTCATGCCCTTCGTTGGCTCCGTCGTTGATACGGCTGACGCGCTCCGCTTCTACGAGGCGGCCAAGGCTGTCAGTGAAGGGTGGGCTACGGACGAGGATGAGGATATCGTCCTCCAGGCCGCACGGGTCAACCAGGCGGCGGAGCGCAGGGGCGTTGGCATTCTTGGTGGTGCGGCCGAAATCCTTGCCGCTCTCCCCGCCGTGGCCGGCGAGTTCGCGGGAACCGGCGGCGTCTACCGTGGCGTAAAGGTTGGCGTCGAAAGGCTCCTCCACAGCGCCATGAAGGAGGCTATTGCGGGGGCTACCCGTGGCGCGATCCGCAAGACCGCTGGCGTCCTTGCTGGCGGCGCGACCCAGACTCTTGCGATGGGGGCTCAGGCCGTCCCTGGCGACACCGCCAAGCGCATGACTCCTGGCCTCGGCGTGGAGGCCAACAACGGCGAGCTTCGCGCCATCTTGGACCCCAGCACAACGGACGACCTCGGCCCAGCCATCTTCAAGTCCCTCGGTAGCCGCTTCGTAGAGACGCTTTCCGAGCGTGCTGGCGTTGGCATGGACAAGCTCGCTGGCCCGATGAAGAAAGCGCTCCTGGCCCGCTACGTCGCCAAGTTCCCCGAGGAGGGGGTAGACGGCTTCCTCAAGAAGATCCGAGAGGCTACCGCCTGGAACGGCATCGTTGGAGAAATCTTTGAGGAGCGGGTTGCCGAAGTCGGCAAGGCGGCTATCGGAGCTGAGGAGTACAAGCCGCCGACTCCCGAACAGCTTATCTCCGAGATCCTGGCCTTCGCTGTCCCTGGTGGCGTTGGCGCTGCGGCCCGAGGCGCGAAGCGTGCGCTTACCCCCGTCGAGGCCGCGAAGCAGAAGGCCGACGAGATCATTCCCGCCACCGAAGTCCTTGAGGCGGTAGTCCAGACCTTCAAGGAATCGGCTGTCGCCCAGAAAGCCCCGGAAATCGCGGAGCGAGCCGTGGAGACGGCGGCGGCAAACACGTCCTCCGAATTCGCCTACGCGGACGCCCGCACGTTTAACCAGATCGTAGCGGAGAAGACGGACGCCGAGGGTAAGCGCATCAACCCTGCCGAGCTTGTTCAGCGCCTTGGGGTGACTCCCAAGGAGTACGAGCTGGCTATCGAGACGGGAGCTGACATCAAGTTTAAGACCTCCCGCGCCGCCGCCGAGCTTATCCCCAACGGCATGGAGGACGTCTTCAAGGATCACCTCCGCTTTGATCCAGGCGATATGTCCCGTGCCGAGGTTGAGGCGGAAGTCAAGCAAGCCGTGGAAGCCGCCAAAGCGGAAGCCAAGGCTGAGATCGCTGCCGAAGCCGACGAGAAGAAGGCGGAGCTGTCCAAGCAATACAACGAGGGCGCGAAGCGCATCCGCGAGACTATCGAGACTGGCCTACGAAGCACGGGCCGCGTCAAAGCGAATGAGGCCAAGACGGTTGGCAAGCTAGTAGAGTCCGCCTTCCGCGTGATGGGTGAGCGATACGGGCTCAACCCGGAAGAGGAGTTCTCTCGCTACAAACTGGAGATTCGCGGACCTGGGCAGGCTGGCGCGTTGGGCGGCGGGCGCGTGTTTAATCAACCCACACCCGAGGAGGTTCGGGCCGACGAGGTCTTTGCGTCATTTGTTAAAAGGGTATACGGTGGGGCGGAGAAGCCTCGAACGGCTATACCGTTCAGCAAGACCCCCAAAATTCTTCAGGCGCTAGGGGCTCAAGACCTCGTCATGACGATAGCCCCAGAAATTATTACCAAGACTGGCATCGACAAGCACAGGCTTGACGTGAGTGTGCTTGAGGATCTCCCCAAACAGCTACGTGACCCATTAATGGTTTTTACGTCGGCCACTCAGCCCAACAGCCTCGTGGTTCTAACCGAGCATTTAAGCAGGGATGGCGACCCCGTAATCGCTGCGGTTCACCTGGACAGGCAAGAGGAGCACTACCAAGTTAACAGGGTTAGAAGCGTGCACTCGCGGTCTATGTCGGAGATAGGCCGTTGGCTTGACCGTGGCTTGGCGAGATACGTTGATACGGAAAGGATGAGGGGCCGGCTTGAATCAGCCGGGCTGCAATTGCCCGGGGAGCAAGCCGACCCCTCAAAACCAAAGTTACTCACCAAGGACGACATTGTCAAGTCCCAGCCCGCCGAAGGCGGCGGCGCTCGCGGTCATCTTCATCTTGGCGACCACCTGAAAATCGCAATCGAGCTTACCGAGAAGTCCGACCGCTCGACGCCGGCCCATGAGTTCTTCGGGCATTTCTATCTCAATATGCTTGGCGATATCGTTGCCTCTGGCCGAGCCCCAGAAGCGCTCAAGGCAGACTTCCAAGCCATCCTTGACTACCTCGGTGCTAAAGACGCCGCCAGCATAACCGGTGAGCAACACGAGAAATGGTCGCGCACCGTCGAGAAGTACCTGATGGAGGGGAGGGCTCCGTCCAAGGAGCTGCGCGGCGTCCTCTTCCGCTTCTTCCAGTGGCTTACGGAAATCTACAAGGACATCAAGGAAGCCTACTTCGCTGGGGTAGACCTAAACCCAAAGATCAAGGGCGTGCTTGATCGCCTCCTCGCCACGGACGCCGAGATTCAGGCCGTCCAGCAGGAGGAGTCCAAGGGTTTCCTCTTCGCGGACTACGAGGCCGCTAAGAAGGCGGGGGCTACTGACGCCGAGGCATCCCGTCACATGAAGCGCCAGGCGGAGCTCCGCGCCGCCGCTACCTCCCGCGTGCTTGCCCGTACTATGGCGGACGTCCAGCGCGAGAACGAGGAATGGTGGGAAGAGGAGCTTACCAAGAAGAAAGAGGAGGTCGCCAAGGAGATCGACCAGCAGAAGGTCTACAAGGTGCTTGCCGCCTTCAAGGAGGGCAAGCTCCCCGAAGGCGCTGACGTCGGCGGCATCGGACCTGGCGACAAGATGCGCCTGAACACTAAGTCGGTTAACGCCGTCTTGGGTGCTGACGTTCTCGTTACCCCCGTCCTGCCCCGCTTTGTCCTGGCAAAGCATGGAGGGGTACATCCAGACCTTGCCGCCGAGTGGTTCAACTACCCCTCAGGGGCGGAACTGCTAGACGCCCTTGCCAACGCCGAGCCGCGCGAAACGGCCATCGACCGCATCGCGGAGGAGCGGATGCGGGCGGAGTACGGCGAGCCGCCTACTCAGGCGGAGATCGCGGAGGAAGCGAAGAAGGCCATCCATGGCGAGGAGTACAGCGAGATCATTGCTGAGGAAATGAAGCTGATCGCCAAGGCTGGCGCTGAGGGCCAGGCGGATACCGCTAACATCCTTTTCCGTCGCCTTCCCGACCGCGCTATCCTCCGCGCCCGTGCGCGTGAGGAGGTGGCCTCCGCAGCCTACAAGAGCATCGACCCGCGCATCTACGAGGCGGCCGAGCGTCGCGCCTACGCCCGCGCTCGGAAGGCGTGGAACGCTGGCAACCGCGCCGAGGCGCTGAAGGCCAAGGCGGAGCAACTTGCCAACGCGGAGCTTTACGCCGCCGCCATCGAAGCCAGGGAGTACGTCAGCGACAAGATCGTTGAGTACCGCAAGCTCTACCGCAAGGACGAAAAGCTCGCTAAGTCCAGAGACGTCGACCTTATCAACGCTGCCCGTGCCATCCTCGCCAGAATCAATTTGGGCAAGGTTGAGAAGTCGGCTTCCAGCTACCTCGATGCCATCAAGAAGTACGACCCCGATATCTACGAGGCCCTCCTGCCGATGGTGTTGGAGGCCGGCGACAACGCCGTGGAATGGCGCGATCTCCCCTACGGCGAGCTTCGCAAGCGCTTCGACGCGGTAGACGCCATGTGGGAACTGTCGCTGCGGACCAAGCAATTCGAGGTTGAGGGGAAGAAGATCGACCTGGATACCGTCGCTGAGGAGCTTCGCCAAGCCCTTAGCGAGATGACGCCAGCCAGCGCCAAGCGCTACGCGCACGCCTCCGTTACTTCCTGGGAGAAGATCAAGGCTGGACTCCTCGGCATCAAGGCGAGCCTTCGCCGCATGGAATCATGGGTTGACGCGATGGATGGCGGAAACCCCAAGGGGGCCTTCCGAAAGTACCTCTTCACTCCCATCTCTGAGGGAGCGGACCAGGCGCGGGCCATGCGCCGCCGCTTGGAGAAAGAGCTTGCGGGCATTTTCAAGGAAATCGAGAAGGACTTTACCGCAGACAAGATCGACGCCCCAGAGCTGGGCGGACCCTTCGGCAGCTTCGCGGAGTTGTTCGGAGCCCTCCTCCATACGGGCAACGCCTCGAACAAGATGAAGCTGATTGTTGGCTACGGCTGGGGGTCAGTTGATGAAAACGGCGTCCTCGATGACTCCCGCTGGGAAGCCTTCCGTGAGCGCATGATCCGCGAGGGGCGGCTGCGGAAGGAACACTACGAGGCCGCGCAGAAGATTTGGGATCTCTTTGAGCGCGAGAAGGCCGCCGCGTGGAGAGCCCACCGGGATATGTACGGCTTCTACCCGGACGAGATCACGGCCGAGCAGATCGTGACCCCGTTCGGTACTTTCCGGGGCGGCTACGTTCCAGCCAAGGCGGATCCAGAGAAGACCAACGACGCCGAGCGCCGCGAAGAACAAGAAGCCATCATGGGCAACGATAACTCGTTTGCCTTCCCATCCACGGGCCTAGGGGCCACCCTCAAGCGCTCTGCCACCTACGCGAAGCCTCTGATTCTCGACGTGCGGCTCTTGCGCCAGCACATCAACTGGCTTTCCCGCTTCGTCCACATCCAGCCTCGCGTCCGCGACGTGGGTAGACTGATGATGAAGCGCGACTTTAGGGAGTCTCTAGACAAGGTTGATCCAGCCGTTGGCAACGACCTCATCGCCCCATACCTCCAGCGTGCCGCTACCCAAGTGGTCGAGACGCCCATGAAGGGGAAGGGTGGACGGGCCATCGCTAAGGTTGCTAGGGAAGTACGGAAGAGGACAGGCACGCTCCTCATGGCTGGCAACCTCGTTAACGCCCTACAGAACTTCACGGGCCTTTCGCTTGCCGCCGTCAAGGTGAAGCCTAGCTATCTCCGCGCCTCCTTCGCCAAGTACATCCGCGATCCGAAGGGGCTGGCCGAGGCCAACCGGAAGGCGTCGGTCTTCATGGACAACCGCATGGATACGGAGGTCCAGGCCATCGTCGGAGACATGGAGGCGATGCTGCTGAACGCCTCCACGCTCGACAAGGCGAAGGACTGGGTTGAGCGCAATCAGATGGTCCTCCAGCGCACCGTCCAGAACATCATCGACAATGTTGTTTGGGACGCCGCGAAGGATCAGGCTGTCGCGGAAGGCGCTACGGCTGAGGAGGCGATCCGAGCCGCTAACTCCGCCGTGCGGCAGACGCAGGGCTCTGGGGCTCCAGAGGATATCTCCCGCGCTGAGACTGGCAATGCCATCGTGCGCGTATTTAACCAGTTCTGGGGCTACTTCAATATGCAAGCGAACCTCCTCGGGACGGAGTTCGCCAAGACAGCCGACGAGTACGGCCTGAAGCGCGGGGCTGGCAAAGCGCTCTACATCTACACGATGGGATTCATGGTGCCCGCCGTGGTCGCGGAAGTCATCGTCCAGATGGCGAAGGGGGGAGTTGGGGACGATGACGAAGACGGCTACTTAGACGAGTGGCTTGGCGTCTTCTTTGGCAGCCAGGCGAGGACCACCGCCGCGCTTATGCCTGGTGGAGCGCTGATGCGTTCTGGGTGGGGAGCCTTCACGACGGACAACCGCTATGACGACCGCATTCAGACCGCGCCGGCCATCTCGGTACTCGAAAGCGCGGTTAAAGCTCCCGCGTCCATCTACCGCGCGATCATTGACGAGGGGAAGACGTCCACGGCGGTGAAGGATGCGATGACGCTGCTTGGACTACTGACTGGCCTTCCCGCGCCAGCTCTCGGTAGGCCAATTGGCTACCTGTCCGACGTAGCTGAGGATGTGTCGGAACCTACTGGGCCAGTGGACGTGGTGCGCGGGCTTCTAACTGGACGACCTGGGGCTAGGAGGTAGCCATTAGCTACTATCTCTTACCGTCAGCCCTAGAGGCCACTACCTCCTCAACCACAATGCCCCACACATCATTTCTGATGCTCTCCACAATCGTTGGTCGCCTTCTTCGGAGATAGTCAACCTCGTGCTGATATGTGGCTCTGGCGCATAGGGTTTCAATCTGTGCGTTTGCGAGATCGGAGATTTCCCTTGAACACCCAGATACTACAGCCCTAGCTATCGACTCGGCCGGCTCGCCGCTCCTCTTGTACTTCTCAGTTAGCTCAGCTACTTTGTCTGCCAGCTTCTTTTCGCGGAACTTTTCATGGCTCTCGGCCTCCCTGATCTCTTGAGGATCGGGGCCAGGGACTGAGCAGCCAAGCGCAGTCAGTAGCAGGATCGCGCTTACCCTCACGGAAGCCCTCCTTGCGACGGCTTCCCCCTCCCTGAACGCGGACCGATCAACGTAACATATTTTTGAACGGTCGTCAAGTGGGGTGGGTGGTGCCTTGACAGCTCAAAAATGTGGCCCTTCCGAGCCATTAGAACTAGTATGTGCGCGAGAGGTTCGTGGTCGAGAGGGCGCACATGGGAACTCAACCGCCACCGCATACGGTCTACGTATCGTTCTCCGCTGAGATCACTCCGCACACCACCGAGAGCCTGATAGCCGTAGCCGCTGATTGCGCAAACAAGGGGATCAAAGAGGTATACCTGATGCTCTCGACACCTGGAGGGAGTGTGATGAATGGCCTCAATATCTACAACGTCCTTAGGGCCATGCCCTTTAAGCTGACGACTCACAATGTCGGCAACGTAGACTCAATCGGAAATGCAATATTCCTAGCGGGGCAACAGCGGTATGCGTGCTCAAGCTCTACGTTTATGTTTCACGGAGTTGGGTTCAACCAGGACGGGTCGAGGCTTGAGGAAAAGCTACTGAGGGAGCGACTAGATGCGCTCCTGAATGACCAGAAACGGATCGGCGCAATCATTGCCGAGAGAACCGCGCTCAAGGAAGCTGAGATTAGCGGGCTTTTCCGAGAAGCCCAGACCAAGGACGCGGCATACGCCATTAGCAGCGGGATTGTTCACGAGATCCGAGACGCAAAGATTCCCCCTGGCACTCCCATAGTCTCTCTGGTATTCCAGCGCTAGGGCGTCGGGCATATTCCTATCCATCGCCAACCTCAGCTACGATCAATGTAGCATCCATCACGTAAAAGTGAAAACCTAATCAGACTCCTGGCGGCTTCGCCCTGGGGTGGACCTGTACGAAATCCCGCCTCAACTTCTCCTGGGCAACCTCCGTGTAGATGATCGTGGATTGGATGCTGGCGTGGCCCATCAAGGTCTGTATTTGCTCCAGACCCATCCCGCGATTGAGGAGGTGCGTCGCAAAGGAATGGCGGAAGCGGTGGGGGTGGATTCTCCCGCTCACCCCAAGGCTTGCCGCCAAGCGTTGTATCTGGGCGCAGATGGCCCTCTGGGATGGCCTCCTTTTGAACTTCCTGCATATCCAAAGCGGCCCCTGGCGGTAGGGGAGCTGCGCGATATGGACCTTGAGGGCTTCAATGGCAAGGCCGGCTAGGGGGCGCATTTGCTCCTTCATTCCCTTGGCGACGATACGCACCTGGCCGGCCTCAAGATCGACGTCTTCGATGTTGAGCATCCTAAGCTCATCGTGCCGGATCCCGCAGCCGTAGAAGACCTCCAGCATGGCGCGGAGCTGGGGATCCTTGGCCCCGTCGATCATCTTGAACACGTCCGCCTCAGACATGGGCTTGGGGAGGGTCTTAACAAACTTCATCCCCTTCATGCGCAGGACGGCGGAGCTGTAGACGTAGCCCTCGTTCTCCATCCAGCGATACCAATTCTTGAGGGCGGAGACGTAGTAGTTGACCGAGCGGGGCTTGATCTTCCTGACCTGGATGAGCGACAGCTTCCAGGCGTCGAGCTGCTTCATGCTCACCTGATCGTAGGCGATCTTGTGCTGGACGAGGAATCGGATAAAGTCCGCCGAGGCGGTCTTATATACGTGAACAGCCTTGGGGTTGTGCCCCTCGGCCTCAAAGTGAAGCAGCCAGTCGGAGCGTAGTTGCTCCAACTGACTGACGCTGACGCCTTCCACGGATCGCGCCCCTAAGAGCGCGAGCGTATTGGGAGAACAGCTCCCCCCTCCCTAATTCCCTCCCACCGCCCGCTGGTTGCCCAGAGGCGGCCCCGGTAGCGGTGCTATCCTAGCCGCCCCCGGTCGAGCCCCAAACCCTACTTCTCCCCTGATTGCGCTATAGGAATTTCTCTTATGCCATGGATTGCAGAACAAAGTCCAAAGAATATGTTGTCAGGTAAACCCCTATAGGAATGGATGCCCTAGAGCGGGGTCGGGAAAATTTTTATTTTCGTGACGATTTTTCTTGCGCGTAACGGGGTGCGTGGGGTACAAAAAGATCGTGGCAAGGGACACGAAGAACGAAAACCTGAGCGCGGCGAAGCCCGCCGATGTCCTTTCTGGAGCCCTTGCCACACAAGTCCAGTTCCGGAAAGTCTCGGTGGGCCTCATCGCGCTCTTTAGCCAGCCCCACACCTCCCGATAATACGGGGGCGCTATGTGCGCCTCGTATTATTTCCGGGTAGATGTGACGGCTGGCTCGCAAGGAGCCAGACGTGTGGAGCGCGGGAAGTAGCGCGGGGGAGAGGCAACCCCTGGATTCCCACAAGGACGCCGATCTCGGACTTCGCCCAGAGGCGGCTCCGGTAGCAAGATCGGCGGACTCTTCGCTGTCCTACGGCCTGGAGTGGCATCTGTGCGCCTGGTGCGGCATCGACCTCGACGTGCGCACGACGTCGCCTGAGCGCGACGGCATCGTTTCCCATGGGATGTGCCAGCCCTGCTATGAGCGCGTGGGCTGCGGGGGTGGGGCGTGAAGGTCTACCTCATCGCCAACCCAAAGGACGATCCCGAGTACGCGGAGGGCTACCACTACGCCCTTGAGGTCCGCTTCTCGACGGGGGAAGTCCTGAACCGCTGGACGTTCCGCACGGCGGAACACGCGCAGCGGGAGCAGAAGCGCCTCGCGCTTCAGCTCCTCATGCCCGAGATCTACGTGGGGGAGGGGCCGATTCCGTGCTGAACAACCTTCGCTTCTCCTGGGACATCGACGGGCAGCCCTACGAGGTCGAGGTCGATCTACAGCAGGGCTTCATCCCGCAGATCGTAGAGATCTATGCCGAGAGCGGGACGCGCATCCCGCCGCTCGACTGGGATGCCCACGGCTTCACCGAGTTCGAGCAAGACCTGATTGTGGCTACGGCCTACAAGCTGGACCGCAGGACTGCGGTCTGCCGCTGTGGGGACAAATGTTACTGCTAGAATCCACGTTCCTTCTCTCTACGGCCGGAGGCGCAAAGCCCCCGGCCTCCTTAAAAACCCAACCGTTTTACCGTTCCCCAGTTTCGGCTGGCACGGGCTGCACAGCCACGACCAGCCTCCTTAACTCACCCTCGCGGAGCCTGTCGCTCCGCGCCCATACGCCGGGACGTACCACGCCGTCTTGCCTCTCCAGCAGGGCGGCGGGGCCTGTGCCGGTAGTCGGCAGCAGGAGGAGGATTTGAGTATGGCGGAAGCCAAGCAGGAACGCCTTGCGATCAAGGCGATGGTGGCGGCGAAGAAGAAGTTTAAGCCGCTCATCAAGGACAAGGTGAATCCGTTTTTCAAGAGCCGCTACGCCGATCTTGCGGACGTGTTCGCCGCTGTCGATGAGGCCCTTCTGGAAGAGGGCCTGATCGTCACGCAGCCCGTTAAGAAGTGGCCCGATGGTGGGCAGTACATCAGCACGGAGATCATCCACGTTTCTGGGGACGCACTCCCAGCGTCAACGCTCGATATCCCGGCCGGGCTTGATCCCCAGAAGACCGTCGCGGCCCTCACGTACCTCAAGCGTGCCGCTCTCCAGGCGGTCCTCGGCATCGCAAGCGAGGACGACGATGACGGCGAGGCGCTCATGGGCCGCACGCAGGACGAGCGGCCAGCGACACCGAAGCCGCCGCCGGCGCAGCCTAAGGCCCCCCAGCCCGCGCCCCCCGCTTGGCGTGGCAAGATCGCCAAGGTCGACGAGATCGTCCCTGGCAAGGTCTGGAAGATCGTCGGCGAGAAGGGCGACGAGTTCTTCACCCAGAAGCCAGAACACGTTGCCGTCGCCTCAAGCGCTGTGGGGAAGGACACGCTTATCGTGATCCTCTTCCACAAGACGGCGAAGAAGAACAACGAGTGCGATTCGGTGGACCCCTCGGTTAAGGAGAGCGCGGCGTGAGTGTTTCCGTGAATAAGGTCATGCTGATCGGCAATCTCTGTCACGACCCGGAAATGAGGTACACGCCTCAGGGCGCGGCGGTCTGCGAATTCGCCTTGGCGATGAACTACTCCTACACGCACAAGCAGACGGGCGAGAAAAAGGAAGAGGTCTGCTACGTGGATGTGACTTGCTGGGGCGGGCTTGCTGAGAACGTCGCCCAATACTGCAAGAAGGGCAAGCAGGTCTTCGTTGAGGGGCGGCTCACTCAGCAGCGGTGGGAGGACAACGAGGGCAAGAAGCGTCAGAAGCTCTTTGTTACCGCCGAGCAAGTCAAGTTCCTCGGCTCAAAGGAGGGTGGCAAGGAGCCGCTCGTGGTCGAGGACAGGGATGCCACAACTCCTTACTAGGAGAGTGAAGCCGTGGATATTGACTCGATGATTGAGGCCAACAAAGTCAACAAGTCCGCTGAGGAGGTTGTCAACTTCTTCAGGGGCAAGGTGGATCCAGCCAAAGAGATCGCCGCGATTGACGACGAGTTGAAGGCCGACCAACCAAACCCCCTCGACTTCAAAGAGCTTTGCCCAGAGCTGGCCTCGGAGCTTGAGGAGGCCCAGAACATGGCGAAGTTCTGGGAGGAGAGGGAGAGGGCGCTCAAGGACCAGGTGAAGCGACTGGCCGGCAAGGATCGTGGGCTCATCCAGCGCGGCAACTACGCCTTCGATATCACCGAGACGAAGGGCCGCACGTCTGTCGGCTCCGCCGACTACGAGCGCTACATCCGCGACACGATGACTGAGGCTGGCGTCAAGGAGTGCCGAGAGAAGTACGCCAAGACGGGAGATCCGATCATCAGAGTGAGCGTCAAGAAACTCGGATAGCTGGGGTTGTATGGCGACCGGGGGCTGGACGTTACTGGCCCTGGTGCCCCGGGGATCGGGTGTCGAGAGGGGGGTTTGATGTCGAAGGCGGCAGGCAAGGACGCGGAAGTTGGTAAGAGGCCCGAGGGGGAAACCATCTCCCCTTGCCCTGCCGCGCGGTACGGGTTCAAAGTCGATGGCCCCTTACTTGGCTATCGGGCCAGCGCGAAGGCTGCTTTCGATCCGCGCTACTCTGGCTACAAGAAGCTCGTCCGCTACCTAGCCAACACGGCTGGAATACCGAACGAGCTTGGAGACGCGGAAGCCGCCGAGGTCTACATCCGCGTCTACTGGGCAAAGAAAGCCAGGATAGACCTCTCTAACGTCCTCAAGGCCATTGAGGACGGGATGTTCACTCAGGATCGCCGTATCTGCGCCATTTACGGGATTTGCCGAGAAGACGTCGGCTCTGAGTATGCCGAGGTGGATGTGATTGTTGGCCGGAGGGGGAAATGAAGTCTGAGCGTATGGAGCGTGTCCTTAGCGTCCTCAAGGCGCATCAGTCTCCGTCTACGAAGGAGATTGAAGACTTGGCCCAGGTTGCCAGTGCCCGTGACTACATCCGCCGGCTGCGCGGCAAGGGCTACCGGATTGGGATGTCTGACAAGTGGATCGACGGCGCGAGGGTGTGCCGCTACAGCTTGATCGGCTAGGGTCTAGAGAGATCTGGAAGCAGAGCCGTGTGGAAGCGCCTAGATGAGTCGCTGTCATTGTCCGAGAAGCACGCCAGGCTCTCATGGGAAGCATTTGGGCTTTGGGTTTATCTGCTTTCCAATTCTGACGCCAAAGGCCGTTTTAGTGGGGATGCCAGGGTAATCAAGGCTCGATGCATGACGTACCGAGAGGCTGTCCGTCTGGAGCAGGTCGAGGACGCCCTTTCCGAGTTGGAGAGGGAACGGGTCCTCCATCTCTACCACGTGGGGCCTCGCCGGTATATCCAGATCCACGACCATGACTCGTGGAATCCGCCTGGAGCCCTTCGTTACCAGGATCCCAAGCACCCAGCGCCACCAGATGATCTTTGCGAATGCGTGCGGCGCGAAAGCGGCGTGAAAACGCCGCTTGTCTCGTCCTCGTCTTCGTCGCCGTCAGCGTCGGAGGGGGTACAGGGGGAACCAGACCACCCGCCCCCCAAGCGACCGCCTTCCAAGCCCGGGGTATCACACGAAGCGCTCCTAGTCTCGGTCTGGAATGACCAGCCTAGACGAGATCCGATATCGCCAGCAAAAGGGGTGCGCTTCGTAGAGACGGCCGTAGCCGCCGGCGTCCCCATGCCAGAGATCGAGGCCGCGTTCTGGGATTCAAAAGTCTGCGACGGGAAGAAGATTTGGGAAGTCCTAGACCCCCTCAAGGCCAAGTACGCGAAGACGTCACGCCTGGAAGAGTTCGTCAAGGAAAGGGATGCGCGTGGCCCAAGAAAACTCTAAAGCCGCCTCGCTGAATGAGTTTTGCGCCATCGGCGCGTATGTCATCAGCTTCAACGAGGACACGAAGCAAGCCGCCGATATGCGCGTGAGCATGATGGATATGCTCCGCCCCGAGATGTTCTTCGGGGTTGCGAATCGAGAAATTTGGTCCGCGCTTAGAGTGGGGATGCTGGCCGGGGAGTCTACGGACTTGGTTCTACTGGCCTCCCGCCTCCGCACAAGCGGAAAGCTACAAGACGTCGGCGGGGTTGAATACCTCGCCAGGCTCGTTGAGGAGACGCCCAATTGGTCCAACGGCCTTGACTACGCGAGGAACGTAGCGGAGTTCTGGCGGCGGCGGACGATTGGGAAGGCTCTCTTGGAGGTGTCTCAAGAGGTCGAGAGACAGGCTGGCGATCAGCCGCTAGACGCCATGGGCGTTCTAGATAAAGCGTTCCGCACGGTGTGCGAGACGGCTGACGTAGCTTCCGTTGAACCCCTGTTGTCGTACATAGACGAGGCTCTTGATGTCCGCCCGCAGCCGCAAACCCAGCCAATCATTACTGGGATAGCCAAGTTTGACGAGAACATTAACCTGTTCACTCCCGGGGAACTGACCATCCTCGCGGCCCGCCCGTCCATCGGCAAGTCCAGCTTCGCGCGTCAGGTCTGCGCCAGCGCCACGTTACCGGGCGACATCCTCATGTTTTCCATGGAAGTCCAACCAAAAGTCCTCTGCCTCCAGTTCGCTTGCGAGACGGCGAAGGTGTCTTTCCACAGCTATAGGCGCGGGAAGGTTAACCAAGACCAGGTCTTGGAGGTCATGCGCTCCGTTGAGGACCCAAACCTCAAGCGGATCTACGTGTATGAGGGTGGGCTGCCAAGCGTGCTTGACGTGGCTATGGCGCTCACGGCCTTGAAGGTGCGTGGGCGAAACGTTGCGGCGGTCATCATCGACTACCTCGGGTTGATGAAGCACGAGCGGGCGGAGCGTCACGACATCGCCGTTGGGAATACCACGCGGGCTTTGAAGCAACTGGCCATTCAGAGGAACGTCCCCATCATCCTCCTCGCGCAGCTTAACCGCCAGGTTGAAAGTAGGGGCAGGGATGTTGAGTGCGACCGGCCGCGCCTCTCAGACCTACGCGACTCTGGAAACATCGAGCAGGACGCCGACAACGTTCTCTTCCTCTGGCGAAAGGAGCGCGGTGACGAGTACCTGAAGGTTGAACCTAGGGTGCTGACTGTAGCCAAGCACAGGAACGGAGAGTGCGCGGAGATCGACTTGATGTTTGACAAGGTGGCTGGGCGCTTCTACGTGGCCCCGGAAGTAGATCCAATCATTTCTAGTGGAAGCCCCGCCGACTTCTACAGGGGTGGGCGATGACGGATCTAGACCTCCTTAGGATCCAGCTCCGCAAGACCCAGGAGCTTCTACGTGAGGCGTTGAGGGCTAACGACATCCTCCGCCGGCGGCTTGCCCGCCTGGTGGAGCAGCGCCTTAAGGGGAAGAAGTGAACCAACCCCGCACCGATCTCCGCCTCTGGCTGATGGTGGCTATCGCTGCCGCGATCCTGATTATCGCGCTGGCGATGGCGATGCTGGCGCAGCGTGTGGGGCCTGATAGGTCAGGGCTTCTTCCGCTGTGGTCGAACGTGCTTGTCGTACCAGGCGTTAAAGCGGGCGCGGTTCCCGCATTCAGTAGTGCAGTAGCGTTGCGGTGGGTACTTCCTTCGCGGCGTGAAGGTCTTGCCGCACCTGCTGTTGGCGCACGTTGGCATTCAGCGAAGTATACCAGAAACTTTTTTGGATTCTAATGCCATTTGCCCTTGACAACCTAATGACATTAGGTATAATGTCATTAGATTCAAGAACGGAGAACGACATGACCAAGAAGCAGGTTGAAGTGGCAAAGCTACTCGCGGAAGGGTGGAAGTACCCGGAGATTGAGAGGAAGTTGGGCGTGGGTCGTGGCTTCATCAGCTACATCCGGCACCGTGACCTGAGCCGGCTGAAGCAGAAGGCTGCGCTGATGGATGAGTTCATCGTCTACGCCGAGATGTTCCAGTAAGCGCAAATGGAGGATTCTGTGAAACTCGTGATTGAAGAATTCTGGGTGGACACCGATGGCTCCGAGCGCCCCAAGGAGCGCGTAGTCATGAAGAACGGCGGCGGATGGACGTCCCGCGAGGAGTGGCGCAAGTCGGTCAAGGAGCGTCATGCCTTCCTGCGCTTCGACGAGCGCGGCTATGCCGTCTTCGCCAAGCCAACGAATGGCAGCATCACCCGTCAGAACGTTGGCCTGGAAGGCTAGGAGGTCTGGCATGAAGAAGCATGTCGGCATGAAGAGGGTGGTCGCCGGAGCCACCGCAACAGTGACCCCATGCCCCTTCTGCAACCACCCCTCCGAGATCCACGAAGACCGCAAGGGATGTCAGGCCACGGTAATGGCCGGATTGTTTGGTGAAACGTTCGAGATCGAGTGCATGTGCGACTCGGGCGACGGCAAAAGCCGCTGAAGTACCAGTC
>Ga0196964_10000560_pt1 | contig 21686 bp, 19 predicted proteins | sample S1_10metaG_FD_148615 | JGI IMG/M metagenome (GOLD analysis project Ga0196964, IMG submission 148615) | Soil microbial communities from Anza Borrego desert, Southern California, United States - S1_10 | ecosystem: Environmental > Terrestrial > Soil > Desert | place: USA: California | collected... | reverse complement strand
GTCTTCCAGTCGCTGATCTCGAAGCGTTTGTAGATGCTTGATAGCTCGGATTTCCCGCCGTCCCAATCCAGGCTGAACTCCATTCCGCCACCGGAACCATTTTTAGCGTCATAATAGTAAAAACGTTTTTTGTCGGTGCTTAAGTTGCCGCCGCCGCCATAGCGTGACGGGCCATACAGCGCTCTGACAAAAACGCCGTCACGCGTCCAGATGCTCACACGTTTGGGCGCGTGATCGTCTTCGGCTACCCAAACGTGCCCATCACTGGTGAGGGTCAGACCGTTTGGATTGCTCATGCGTCGCGGGTCGTACACGCCCGCAGAGGGCACGCCTGGTTTGCCAATCGTCCGAAGCAGCGCGCCGTCGGCCGAGAACACCTTTACGCAGTGGCTCCGCCCCCGATCGGAAATATAAAGCGTGCCGGACGCGTCGCTGGCGATTTGGCGCGGCTCGTCGAGGCCTGCTGAAATCAATACCGGTGCCGGCGGGAGCGTCTGAACCGGCGCGTGCCAGTCACGAGAGTCATGGCGCACGACGCGATTGTTCGCGATCGCAAGTAGTCGACCACTGCGATCGAACGCGACGCCGGTAGCGTCTGATCCAGCAATTTCGCTGATCAGCTTCTTTGCCTTGGCGTCGACGATCAGCATTTTGCCGAGGCTGGGAAGCGTCACGACGATGATGCCGTTGAATGCCGCCACGCCGCCGACGTAATTGTACTCGGTGTCCCAGCCGTGAAGTTCCCGCGCGGCGTCGCGATCAAACGTGTAAGGGATGATCACCTGCGGAGCTTTCGTGCGGCTCAAACCGAGCAGACGGAGTTCTGACTTTTTGGGATCATTGGATTTCCAAGTCGAACACGTGTACGCGTAGATGTCCGCATCGCGTGCGGGGCCTTCATCGCGCGTCAGAAAATGCGCCCCCGTCCATGCACCGCCGACGCCGTGGGCGCCCTTCAGCTTGCGGCCGTTCAGATCCGTCCACACGAGCCCGTCACCCTGCTCGGCGACTTGCGAGCCAATGAGAATTTGCGCCTCAGGATTTTTGTCATCGCCAGGAACGAACAGCACGGAACTGGGCGGCGAATGATCGGCGAGCCATTCACCGGCCTGGCCTTTTCCCGTGCGCCACGGCGGCTGGCCTGCGTTGTAGACGGTAAATTCATACTTCAGCGATAGGGCCTCGCGCGCAAGGCCGCGCACGCGGTAGCTTCCCGGTTCAATGGGCTTGCCTTGAATCTCATAGATCGGCCCGCGGAAATTTCCGGGCGTTTCATCCAGGCCGTCCCACCACACCACCTGCTCGCCGGCTTCAAAACGCGTTTCGCTCACCAGATTGCGTACGCGTCTTCCAGCGGCATCCTCTATCACGAGCGTTACAAACGACGGTTTCTGAAGAGTGAAGCGAATGGGAATCGGCGGATTCGGTTCCGTAGCTTCAGCAGCAACCAGGTATCCGGAAACCTGCGCAAAAAGAAAAACGTAACGTGACAGCATCAGTCGAACGCCCCTCCAGCGTGTAATGATGAAAACACCGCGAGAGGTGACGCGGATGAAAAAATCAGGCGCGCGCAAGGAGTTCTTTAACTTTGTTTTCAATCAGCGCGCGGATTTTTCGAAATTCGTCGGGCGGAAGGTTTTTCGGATCGGGAATTCCCCAATCTTCACGCTGCCTGGCGCGAACAAGCGGGCATTCGTCACCGCAGCCCATCGTGATGGCATAGTCGTATTCTACATCCGGAATTTCAGTCAGCGGTTTTGAATCGTGCTTGCTGAGGTCATAGCCGAGCTCGGCCATGAACTCGATGGCGCGAGGATTGACCTTTCCTGAGGGCCTCGAGCCTGAACTGTGCGCTTCAATTTTCCCCGTGCCGTGTATACGCGCGAATGCTTCGGCCATCTGGCTGCGGCAGGAATTCTCGACGCAGACAAACAGTACGCGTTTAAGTGCAGGACTCATTCAGCAGGCTCCCTGGGCGGCGTTGCAGCAGCATTCGCGGCCGCGAATGACACAGCAGCAGCCGACCGCAAGCAGCGCTCCGGCGACCGGCGCAAACAGGTAAATCCACACGTGTTGCAGCTGCCCTGAAACTAGCGCCGGCGCCAGCGACCGTGCCGGATTCATTGATGCGCCACAGATGGGGCCAGCGAAGAGTGCTTCGAGCGCAATCACCGAGCCGATCGCGATCCCGGCAGTAATTCCTTTTTCTTTAGCGCCTGTCGATACGCAGAGGATCACAAACATCAGGTAAAACGTGAGCACTACTTCGAGAACGAACGATTGCCACGGAAGTGTGCCTGCCGCAGGCGAGGTCGCGCCCAGCGTGGGATGCTCGGGAAAGAGAATGCGCAGCAGCCAGCTAGCCGCCACTGCACCGGCGAGCTGGCTGACAATATAAGGAGGAAGCGAGTGGCCTGGAAAACGTTTTGCCACCCAGAAGCCAATGGACACCGCTGGGTTTAAGTGCGCGCCCGAGACATCGCCCAGTGCGTAGATCAGCGACATGACCACCAGGCCGAAGGTGAGCGCTATGCCGACATGCGAAACCGCTCCGCCAGAGACGGAGTTGATCACGATCGCGCCTGTTCCAGCGAACACGAGAATGAAGGTGCCGAGCGCCTCGGCCGCACATTTCTGCAGCATTGATTTTCCTCGTGCTGCACGTTTAAGCGCAAGAGCACATGCCGCAAGCGTCTTTATCGAATCTTAATGTTAGCCGTGGTCAACTGTCAGCAACCTGCTCGAACAGCGGGAATCCTTCAAGGTGCGAGCGCACCGCACGCGTGAGGCTTTTCAGGCTTCGCACGCTTCCGCCTGGTATCAACTGCAGGCGCGGCACGCCAGCTTGCGCGAAAACGCTGAAGAGCTCGCGCCAGGCCGTCGCATCGCTTTCGCCCCCGAGCGGCACATCCAGAATCAGCGCGGGTGGCTCATCAAATGAAGTACCCGCGGCCTTTGCAAAATCGATGCGTTCGGCGAAATCATCGCTCCCATGTAAGAGCTTGACGGCGGGACCGCCGTCGTACATGGCCTGCGCATCAAGATTCACGCCATCGCGCAGGAAAAACTCGCGGTCACGTCGCCATAAAGCGCGCGTGGCCTGTAGCGGCGCGTGTCCAGCAAGCAGCAGCTCCATTCCAGTTTCGTTGCGGAGAGTCTCGACAGCACCGCGAACAACGGAGATGAGTGTCGCAGCCAGCGAGCGCGAATTTCGCGTGATATGCCGGCTTTCGAAATTCTCTCCCTGCAGCCATGCGGCTGCGTTCCACAATCCGGCAATGCAGACCGGCAACGGCCGGCCGCGAACCGGTGATAGTGAAAAATATTCTTCGCGTTCGCGGTGTGCCTGAGCGGCCACGGCAGTGGTCTGAGCCACCCGGACAGTCGCGCGCGTCTGATCGCGCAGGGCTTCGCGGACCATCAAGCCCGCGAGATTAATCGTGATCGGCGGCGCCGGAGAAAGAAGGCGCTGATTCTTCTGCGCTTCGGCGGGAGAAGCCAGTACGGGAGCGAGCATCGCAGGGGGCTGCGCGAGAAGAACATTGATCGACGCGCCGCTGGAGGCATCAGGAGCCAGAGATTGCGACAGCAGCGCGATGAATTTGGCAAGTTCGGCAGCGCGTTCCGGAAAATCAGCTCGCACCCAAAGCGGGCTAGCCGGGTTTCTGCACCACTCCCGCAGCGCTGTAGCCATTTCGGGCAGGAGCGGATTGAGGGCCGCCAGCCAACCGGAGCGCGGAAGCCCATTTGCAGAATGTGCGGCGCCAAGGGTGTTCATGTCTGGACGGCTGGGGTAGGGCTCAAGCGAAAGAATATTGTCGTGGGCTGCGCGCACGACATCCTGCGAATGCACCGCCTGAAGCCAGAACGACTGCAGCGCTGGACCGCCGGTAGGAAGTGGCAGGTCCTCGGCAATGACCGGGTCGTAACGCGGCACATGCATGGCCAGCGAAAACGAAATGCGCCGCGCAGCATACGTCTTGGTCTCCATCGCGCGCTGTGTGAGAACCATCAAGGCAAGCGCGTGGATCAGCGCCGGCGAAATGCGCTCCTGGCCAAGGTCCACAACGCGGCGCTCGACTTCGCGCGCGACTTCTCCGGCAGGATCGCGCGCGATGCCCGAACTGCGCAGCGACTCCAGCATGCGGCGCCGGTCCCACGGCGAGCCCGACGAACTGGTGAAGGGCGTTCCGGGTTCCACCACGCGGATGCGCCAGAGCAGACTTGATGCGGCACGGGAATGTTCGGCATAGGCGTCGGCGATGTCGTCATGTCCGGTCTGCCGCAGAAAACGCACCATACACGCGCGCAGATCAGCGCTGGCGGGAACAGGGCGCGCCTCGCTGATTTGAAATTCGCCGACGGCCATGGCCATTTCATGACCGATGCGTCGGGCGGATTCGAGCAGCATGCCGGATTCGACAGCGGCGCGCGTCACAGAGCCGGCGAGCTTGGCACTGTCGAACGCGACAATGCGGCCGTCATGCTTTCGGACGGCTTCGGGACACTTCATCTTTGGTTACCGCAGCGCTTTCGTTGGTTGACGCCGGAGCATGACCGGCATGCACTTTCATCAGGTTCTGAACGCCGGCTGGAAGCGCGCCGCGGCCTTTTACAAATTCCTCGAGCACTTCCATGAATTCGCTGACGTCCTTGAATTCCTTGTAGACCGAAGCGAAGCGGATGTACGCGACATGGTTCACCTTCCGCAGTTCGCGCATGATCAGCTCGCCAAGATAACTGGACGGAACCTCGCGGTCGTATTTTTCGAAGGCGTCGCTCTCGACCGTCGAGACCATGTGGTCGATCTGTTCGACGGACACATTCAGGTTCCAGCAGGCCTTCTCGATTCCGCGCCGGATTTTTTCGCGTTCATACGGAACACGGCGCCCGTCTTTCTTGATCACGCGCAGGGGATTTTCTTCCACCCGTTCGTAGGTGGTGAAGCGCCGCTTGCAAGCAAGGCACTCGCGGCGGCGGCGGATCGTCACACCGTCCTCGCCTGAACGGCTGTCAACGACACGGTCATTATCGATTCTGCAAAACGGACAGCGCATCAGTACTCCAGAAATTAGATAGGCAGAAATGTACTGAGTTGCCTGCGGGAATCAATGGTAGGAGAGTGCCGTCCCGTCAGGAGCTGAAGACATCGGCTACAGGAATGCCGAATCCCGGCAGAACGGTGGAGCCCGCCGTTGCGCCGATGTCGTGTTTTCCGCTGAGCACGTAAGCGCCATCCTTCAAGTTGAACACCTCGATACAACGGTCGCGATCATCGACGATCCAGTATTCGGATACGCCTGCGGATTCGTAGACGCTGAACTTCTTAACGCGGTCATAATTACGATTGCCCGGTGACAGAAGTTCAACAACAAGATCCGGCGTTCCCTCGATATAGGCTTTGATAATCGACTCTCGGGCCTTGCGTACGAAAACAATATCGGGCTCAACGGGAACAGGCTGATTCGGCAGACGTACACCCAGGGGGCCTGCTACAACCTTCCCCAAATCGAACTGCCGAGCATGTAAGCGCATGCGGACGAGGAGTTCGGCGCAGTGATCCTGGTGTGCAAATGTTGGTGGCGGCGTCACGTATAGCTCCCCATCAAGCACCTCGTACTTGTTACCGTCTTCCGGGAGCTGAACCCAATCCTCATACGTCCATTTGCCAGGTTTGGGCAATGGACGGCCGGGAAGCGAGAGATTCTTGGAATTTTCAGCGATCATAAGGACCACTCCGGGCGTGCTCTACGTGTTCATTAGAGCACGCCGAGGGGGCTGGTTCAATACTTTACTTGCTTACGGCCCTGAGCGCCTTAGCGGCCAGATCGCGTACCGGCTTGGACTTATGTTTGGTGCTCACCTCGGTGAGCGCGGCGGACGCTGCCTTGCCCTTGGGGCCGAGCTGAAGAATCGCTTCGCACGCGCCTTCAGCGGTGGTCTCATCCTTGAGTGCTTCAATCAGATGAGGCACAGCTTTTTCGCCCATGCTGACATAGATGTCGACGGCCAACGACCGGATATCGGGGAACTTTGCGAGCTGCGGCTTAATCGCCTTCGCCGCGTTGTCGTCGGCGCCGATTTCCTTGATCGCCATCAGACTCTTCGTCATCACCCACGTGGTCTTATCGTTCTGTAGCTCAATGAGCGCGGGCAGAGCGCCCTTCGCCTTCTCGCCCATTCTGCCCAGATCAGCCGCGGCTTTCTGGCGTATCTTTGGGTCCGCATCTTTTAGTTTCGCAACGAGTGCAGCGACGTCGGCGGGCATGTCTGCGGCTCTCAATTGAGTTGAAACGAGCGTGGCGGAGAGCAGAACACAGGTCACTGCGAGAAGCTTGGACACAATGCACCCCTTTCGTTTTGCCTGTTAAACTGATTACGTGACGAATCCAATTCTAGAATATTCGAAACATTGTGCAACCGAGTTGCTGCCGTTGCGGTTTACACATCCGTAACAATCCGGTAAGGTACGCCTTAAAGGAGACCCCGGCTCTTCCGCCCGATCCCGCACTATGAAAGAACAATATCTCATCGAGCTCGATTTGCGGCGTGTGCCTTCGTTTTCGCCGGATGTGGTCATCATCGGATCGGGCATTGCCGCCATCTCCGCAGCGCTCGTGTCGGCCGAAGACGCTTCCGTTCTGCTGGTCACCAAAAGTGAGCTGAAAGAATCCAACACCTACTATGCCCAGGGCGGTGTCGCGGTGTCGCTCGACCCGAGTGACGATCCGGAAGGACATCTGCGCGATACACTCATCGCCGGCGCCGGACTCTGTGATGAAGACGCCGTGCGGAAGCTGGTCACCGAAGGCCCCGCACGGGTCAAGGAACTGATTGCCTGGGGCACGCCGTTTGACCGGGAGAATGGCGAGATCGCGTTCACGCTCGAAGGCGGCCATTCGCACCATCGCGTGATTCATGCTGAAGGCGATGCCACCGGCCGCGCAATCGAAAACAGCCTGATCGGACGTATTCGCAACCATCCGAACATTTCTATTCTCGAGAATCATTTTGCGGTCGATCTGCTGCACAAGGACGATGTCTGCTATGGCGTCATCGCGCTCGATTCCGCAAGCGGCAAGCTGCTGAAGATCGAAGCGAAGGCGACCATTCTAGCTTCGGGCGGATTAGGGCAGATCTATCGCGAGACGACCAATCCGGAAGTCGCCACTGGCGACGGCATGGCCATGGCGTTTCGTGCCGGTGCGACGCTGCAGGACATGGAATTCGTGCAGTTCCATCCCACGACGCTGTACCTCGCCGGCGCCAAGCGGCATCTCATTACGGAGGCCGTGCGCGGCGAAGGCGGATACCTGATCAATTCAAAGGGCGAACGCTTCATGGTGGGCGTTCACGAGCGCGCAGAACTCGCGCCGCGCGACATCGTTGCCCGCGGCATATACAACGAAATGAGCAAATCGGGCGCAACGGCTGTGTTTCTTTCGATGGCGCATCTGGATCCCGAACTGATCCGCTCCCGATTTCCGAATCTTTGCAAGACACTGGCGCAGTACCGCCTCGATCCGACGAAAGATCGCATTCCCGTTCGACCTGCGTGCCACTATATGATGGGCGGCATCCGTACCGACCTTCAGGCGCGCACCGACATTCATCGCCTTCTCGCGGCCGGTGAAGTCACCAGCGTCGGCGTGCACGGCGCAAACCGGCTCGCCTCCAATTCGCTGCTCGACGGGCTTGTTTTCGGCCACGAGGCAGGCAGACAGGCCAGCCTTCTGGCAGCCGGTTCGCAGCCAACGTTTCCGGACAAGTGGGTCCGCCCGGTCCTGCCGAAGGACAATCTGCCGCTGGACGTCACCGACGTGCGTAATTCGCTGCGCAGCCTCGTGAGCCGCTCGGCAGGTTTGGTGCGCGATGCCGAAACGATGAACAGCGCACTGCAGATGCTCGACTTCTGGCAGAAGTACGTGTACGCCGAAGAATTCACGTCTGTGCCCGGCATGGAGCTGCAGAACATGCTCGCCTGCGGGCAGATGATTCTGCGCACGGCGCTGCGGCGCGAAGAATCGCGCGGCGCGCACTCGCGGACGGATTTTCCAGACATCGATGATGCGCGCTTTAAGCGGCATCTCACCATCAGCCGTAAAGATTACTGATGGCGGCGCCGGGTTCTCTTTGCAGTGCTGACAGGTCTCTGGCAAACTGAAAAGCGGCATGAATCAGGATCTGAACACAACGCGGCGCAATCGCATGGTGCGGCAGTTCGGAGACTTTATCATCGATAAAGAGCTCTGGCGCAGCGAGCAGTCCACGGTCTACCTGGCTCGTGCTGCGCGGGAAAAATGTGCCATCGCGCTGAAAGTCCTTTATCCGCGCGCACCGCATACGATCAAGGAAATCCTGCGCGGCGCCTCTCGTGAAGCAGCTATCCTGCGCGAAATTAAGCACGAAAACATCGTTCCTCTTTACAGAGCCGGTGAATTCGAGGGCGTCCCATATCTCAGTTTTCTTTTCATTCAAGGGCTGGGCCTGGATCAGATTCTGAAGAATCGCCGCCCGGAACCTGCCGAGGTGCTTGCCTGGATGAGTGCGGTGGCACGCGCAGTTCATCACGCGCACGGAAAGGGCATTTTTCACCGCGATCTAAAGCCGCGCAATATCCTGATCGACGATGCTGGAAAACCGCACGTGCTGGACTGGGGTCTGGCGTGGCGCAAAGGCGACATTTCCGAAAAAGGTGTTCAGAAGATCATCGGCACGCCGGCTTACATGAGTCCCGAGCAGGCGCGCGGAGAAGAGGAGCGGCTCACGCCCGCCGCTGACGTCTACAGCCTCGGCGCAATACTCTATCAGCTCGTTACAGGGAAGCCGCCCTTTGAAGCCGAGACCTCGTGGAAGACGCTGCAGATGGCCATGAGTCTTCCGCCGCAGCCGCCAACGGAGCTCAATAGTGCGCTCGATCCGCGAATCGAAAAAGTCATAATGACTTGCCTGAGCAAAGATCCGGGGCAGCGTTATTCCAGTGCGGGCGCGCTTGCCGACGATATCGATCGCGTGATCGAAAACAAAGAACCGAGAGGCCCCGGCGGATTGCTGGGCCGCCTCTTCAGCTGATCAAAGATTTCTCTCAACCATGCGACTATCCATCACAACCGACGACGTTTCAGCCGATCTGAATTCAGCCATCGAAGTGCTGCTTGAAATGCAGTGCAAGGAATTTGAACTGAGGCGGCTCGGCTTCGATCTGCTGCCCGATGTTGACGAACGGTGGCTGGTACAGGCTGAAAAAGCCGTGAATAACAAGCGGCTGCGCGTGACGTCTCTGGCGACAGATTTCTTCTCGAAGACGCCGCCCTCATCAGAGGCGAGCTCGAAATTGTTCGCAATCGCAAAACGGCTGCGCTGCAATCTCATCTCTATCGCTTACTATCATACCGAGGCGGTCCCCGCGGCCGAAAAGAAGGATTTCGAGGACGAAGAAGAGATCGCTGTTCCTGACGAAAGCGCGCTCGAAGCAGTGCGTGAATTCGTCACCGCTGCTTCTCGCGAAGGCTGCGAGGTCATGCTGCGGACGCATCCTGACAGCTATGCCGCGACGGCTCTGGAAGCGTTGGCGCAGCTAGAAGCGATTGGGACGGGTGAAAAATTGCTGGGCCTCGATTGGGACGTTGCCGGCTGTTTTGGCGCGGGCGATGATTCGGGTCTGGAACATCTCGAGGCCGTGCTGCCCCGGCTGAAAACACTTCGCGTGCGCGACGCAGTCCGGCGCGGCATGGATGCTGATTTTGTCACGATGGGCAAAGGCGTCATCCCCTGGGAAGACATCATTGAGCAGCTCTGGGAAGGCGGCTACCGCGGACCGGTGACGCTCGAACCCGGCGTCGCGCCAAAGCTGAAAGAAGCGCGCACGGCGCTGACGCTCGTCGGCCGCTGGATCGACGCCTGCCGCATCAAGCGCCGCTGAGCGGTGTATGTTGAGCTGACAGCGGAACACTAACGAGGAGCACTGATTGATGAAAAGCGTTTTTCCACTCGTCGTGGCGGTGATATGCGTCGCAGCCGCGGTATGTGCCCAGGAGCCTGTGGCTTTGATTCAAGGCACGGGATTGGAAGGCTGGAAAACGCCGACCAATAAGTGGATGAACGTCGGCGAGGTCAGCAAATCGGCAGAAAATGAAAAGCAGCTGGTGAGCAAGCCGGGCTCGGGAATCATTGTGAACGGGCCTGTCGGAAAAACGTCGAATCTCGTCAGCACCGCCGAGTTCGGCGATGTCGAGGCGCATATCGAGTGGATGGTGCCGAAGGGCTCCAATTCCGGCGTGTACTTCATGGGCCGCTACGAAATTCAGGTCTTTGACAGCTTCGGCAAGGCTAACCCGCAGCACAGCGACGCCGGCGGTATCTACCAGCGCTGGGACGCCAAGCGCGGCAAAGGCAAGGAAGGGTACGAGGGCCATCCGCCGAAAGTGAACGCGTCGAAGGCGCCGGGAGAATGGCAGAGTTTCGATGTGATTTTCCGCGCGCCGCGTTTCGACGCAGAAGGAAAGAAGATCGAGAACGCGAAGTTCATCAAGGTCGTTCACAACGGGCAGACCGTTCACGAGAACGTCGAAATCACGGGCCCGACGCGCTCAAGCATGTGGGAATTTGAGCCCGAAAAGCCGACCGGCCCGCTGATGCTGCAGGGTGATCACGGCCCCGTCGCGTACCGGAACATCACGCTTAAGAAGGTGGATCTTTCGAAGTAATTCTCTGCCTTAGCCTTTTCTCGAAGAGCGCCTGATGTAATTATTTGGCCGGCAACTGCTTCCCCACCGTGGCTATCGTTTCTTTCTGGCGTTGTCGCACGAATGCCATTGCTTTGGCGACTTTTTCTTTCGCGGCGCCGGCGTCTTTGGCGATCGCAAGCACGGCTGCTGCGATCTTTGATCCGTCTTTCTCTTCGTCCATGTCGAAGAGCCACTCGCCCAGGCCGATGTCACGCCACATCTGCGCTTTGACGGTTTGCGTCCAGAAGCGGCAATGAATCGCCGGGATGCCGTTAGCGACGGCCATGATTGGCGAGTGCATGTCCATGCTCAGCAGGCCCAGTGAACGGGCGTAGGTGCTCACGGCTTCATCGGTGAGCCAGTATTTTTCGCGCCACACTACTTTTGATTTGATGTTCTCGGGCAGCGGATCGATCAGGTTCTCTTTGCCGACCTGCATGTGGCTTTCGTCTTCCGGGCAGACGAGCACCTTCATGCCGGTCTCTTTGATAAACGTAATCATCGCTTCGCGCAGCTTCGCGTGGTCCTGCTCTCGATACTTCTCGTTGACTTCGTGCTTCTTTTTGTCTGTCTCGTTCATCTGGTTGTTATTCTTCATGATCCAGTAGGGCGAGTTACGCAGGCGTGGAATGGCGCAGAGAAACTTCCCATCTTCGAGCCCGTTCGCTTTCAGAAATGCCGCCGCCGCTTCATCGTTGCGCAGCTTGACCCCGAAAGCCGCATCGGGACCGAACTCCATCACAGGGCACTTGATGCCCGCATCCTGTGCTCCCTTTAAGGAGATTGTGTCGCGGAAGTAGATGAACTTTGCCGCGTCCAGCAGCCCGCGAAGGCCGTCGTCCAGTGGTGCATAGGTGATAAACGCCTCCGCTGTGACAGGTTTTGGCGTCACGGCCGGAAGGGTGATGCCGTAGATCCCGAACGGTTTGCCGGTTTCCTTGTGCCATCTGGCGAGGTGTGCCTGAGCGACGACCGAGGGCCCGGAGCCGTGCAGCATGAAATCACATTCTGCGAACGCGGCCTTGATGTCATCAGCCGTCTTCACGAATGCGAGCTTCGGGAAATTCCTCCGCAGCATTTCTTCGACGCCGTTGCCGATGTTGCCCGGCCAGAGCCGCACTTCGACGCCCGGCAAGTGATCCTGGATGAGTTGCACGATGCCTGGCGTATGTGCAATGTCGCCAATATTGACAGTCTGCCACGACGAGCGCAGGAGTATGCTGCCGGTCCGCAACTCGCCTGCGACAGATTTAAGCGCCGCAAGTGTCCCGGCCGCGAGCGTGGTCTGCAGAAAGTGGCGGCGATTCATGCTGCATTCTCCGTGGATTTCTCAAATGAATTGTCGTGCGAAAAACGCAGCGTACGTTCAAAGCTGCGAATTTTGTAATTGAAATCCGCATAGGCGTGCGCATAATCCTTCCTTCCACTGGGGCGCACATTGCTGTGCGCCTCTGTTGTTGAAGGAGAGAGAAATGAAGATCAACATTCGTAATTCGAAGCTGAAGAAGCGCCGCGTCAGCGGCTTCCGCAAGCGGAACAGCACCAAGGCAGGCCGCAAGGTCATCAAGCGCCGCCGCCGCCGTGGCCGGACAGCGACTGTTTTCGGTTAATAAGAGTTTCTGGTTTCTAGTTTCTGGTTAATCGCTTCAATCGATAACCAGGAACTAGAAACTCAAAACTAGAAACATCAGTTATCTCTTCGACGGGTACGTGGCCGTAACAGTCGTCGCGATGCCGCCTCGGGCGTTGAACTCTCCCACCAGGGTCATGCGGCGTGGCCGGCAGCTCTTCACCAGATCGTCCAGGATGCTGTTCGTGACGTGCTCGTGAAAGATGCCGCGGTTGCGGTAACTCTGCAAATACAGCTTGAAGCTTTTCAGTTCCAGGCACAACTCGTCCGGCACATACGTAAGCGTCAGCGTGGCGAAATCAGGCTGGCCCGTGCGCGGGCACACGGCTGTGAATTCGGGCGCAACGATTTTAATTTCGTAATCGCGGTCCGGATGGCGGTTCGGGAAACACTCGATCGGGCCGCTGGCCGCCTGGCTTTGCTTCTGCTTTGAATCTGCTTTCACGTTTACTCTGCTTATCCTGTGGTTGGTTGTCAGTTGCAGGTGCCGTCTCTCCGCTTATCCTCTGTTCGACCTGCAGTTTCAATCACAAAACAACTGCGCAAACGGAGAGATTCCTGAAAATGCCTCAGCCCACCGTACGCGTCGGCCATTCGCCAGATCCAGACGACGCCTTCATGTTCTACGCGCTCACCTTTCCGCAGTTCGACACGTCGCCGGAAGTCTACGAGCATCACCTGATCGATATTGAGACGCTCAACCGGGACGCCGAGAAGGGCAAGTACGAAGTCACTGCACTGAGCTTCCACGCTTACGCGTATGTGGCTGACAAATACATCCTGCTGCCGCACGGCGCCAGCTTCGGGGACAATTACGGTCCGATGATCGTCGCCAAGAAATTTGATGGCAAGGCTGACGCAAGCGGCGCGGATGCCCGAAAATGGCTCGAAGGAAAAACCATTGCCATCCCCGGCAAGCGCACGAGCGCTTATCTCGCGCTGAACATTTTTTCGTGCGGCATTAACGGCCAGCCGGCCCGGCCGTCGACCGGCGATCTGATCAGCCGCCGCGATACAGACTTCTTCCGCTGCCACTTTAACACAGTCGTCGTCCCCTTCGACCAGATCATTCCGCGTGTCGCTGCCGGTGAGTTCGATGGCGGGCTGATCATTCACGAGGGTCAGCTTACGTATCATGAAGAAAACAGTGGCGCTCTGAAAAAGGTCGTTGATCTCGGCGAATGGTGGGGCGCGAAAACTGGTCTTCCGCTGCCGCTGGGCGGAAATGGCATCCGCCGCGATCTGGGCGCCGATCGCATCAAGCGCATCTCCCGCCACTTGCATGACTCGATTAAGTGGGGCCTTGACCACCGCGACGAAGCCTTGAGCTACGCACTCAAGTACGCGCGCGATATGGGCAAAGACAAAGCGGATAAATTCGTCGGCATGTACGTCAATGATTACACGCTCGACTATGGCGAAAAAGGCCGTGCCGCCGTGCGTCGCTTCCTGGATGAAGGCCGCCGCCTCGGGCTGATCACCATTCCCGCGCAACCCGAATGGACGGAGTAATTCGTTCCCTCTCCCTCCGGGAGAGGGCGGACAAGAGCGCAGCGAGTGCCGGGTGAGGGCTGGACGCGGCATACACCAGGCGGCGCTTTCCCCTCACCCCGCGTTCGCATTCGCTCACGTCGGCCCTCTCCCTCTGGAGAGGGACTGGCATATCGCGTGCGCATTCCGTGAGAGTGCAGTTTTCTCACGGCGAGGCGACTATGAACGCGGCAGATATTCTGGTTGAAACCATTCTGGATTGGGGCGTCGATACCGTTTTCGGAATTCCCGGAGACGGCATAAACGGCATCATGGAAGCGCTGCGCAAGCGCCAGGATCGCATACGCTTTATTCAGGTGCGGCACGAAGAATCTGCAGCGTTCATGGCCTGCGCGCACGCTAAATATACCGGCCGCCTCGGCGTCTGCCTGGGGACCTCTGGACCCGGCGGGCTGCATCTGCTCAACGGCCTCTACGATGCCAAAATGGATGGCCAGCCGGTCCTCGCGATTACGGGCCATCATTATCACGATTTAATCGACACCTACGCACAGCAGGATGTCAATCTCGACCGCGTGTTCATGGACGTTGCCGAATACAACACGCGCATCATGGGCCCTGACCACGTTGAAAACGTTGCCGATCTGGCCTGCCGTATCGCACTCAGCCGCCGCGGCGTGGCGCATATCACCTTTCCCAGCGACCTCCAGGAAAAAGAGCCCGCGCAGCAATCGCGCTCAAAGCGCAACATCCCCGGCCACACGTCGGACATCATGACGCGCCGTCCTGTCGTGCCGGCTGATGGCGATCTGAATTGTGCTGCGCATGTTCTAAACGGCGGACAGAAAATAGCGATACTTGCCGGCCGCGGCGCGCTGGGCTGTGCAAGCGAGCTGCTTGAGCTCTCGGAGAAGCTCTCCGCGCCCATAGTCAAACCGTTGCTGGGCAAAGCCGTCGTTCCGGATGACGATCCGCACACGACCGGCGGGATCGGGCTGCTGGGCACGCTGCCTTCGCAGAATGTCATGGAACGCTGCGACACGCTGCTGATGGTCGGCACCTCGTTTCCGTACATCGAATACCTTCCCGCACCCGGCCAGGCGAAAGCGGTGCAGATCGATTTGGATCCGGCGCGAATCGGCTTGCGCTACCCCGTCGATGTCGGGCTCGTGGGCGGCAGCCGCCAGACGCTGCAAGCACTTCTGCCCAGGCTGCAGGCAAAGAGCGACCGCAGTTTTCTCGAGCAAGCACAGCGGGAGATGCAGGAGTGGAACACGCGCATGGCCGAATACGAAAACTGCACGGACAAGCCGATGAAGCCACAGAGGGTCACGGCGGAACTGAGCAAGCGCCTGCCGGAGAATGCGATCATATCAGTCGATTCGGGCGCCAACACGGTCTGGTCGGCGAGGCACATCCGCATCAAACCGGGCCAGATGTATTCCTGCTCGGGCACGCTCGCGTCGATGGCCTGCGCTCTGCCGTATGCGATTGCGGCCGCGATCGCCCATCCAGACCGGCCGAGCATTGCGTTTGTCGGCGATGGCGGTTTTGCGATGCTGATGGCCGAACTCGCCACCTGCGTGAAATACGATCTGCCTGTAAAAGTCGTTGTGCTTAAGAACAATTCGCTGGGCATGATCAAGTTTGAGCAGATGTACATGGAAGGCAATCTCGAGTACGGCTGCGAACTGCAGCCGATCGACTTTGTGAAAGTCGCCGAAGCCTGTGGCGCGTCGGCGCTGCGCATCGACGATCCGGCTCACTGCGGCAGCAAGATTGATGAAGCGCTTTCCGCGCGCGGTCCGGTTGTCATCGAGGCCGTGATCGATCCGTTGGAGCTGCCGATGCCGCCGAAGATCGAGGCGCAGGAAGCCTACCGCATCACCAGGGCCATCGCGCGCGGCGAACCTCAGCAGCAAAAGGCCGCGCTCACGGCCATGGCGCAGAAGGTCAAGCAGTCGGTGTGAAGACGACTGCGCCCGTGAAAACACGACTTCAAACGGCTCAGAATTCCACGCGCTCCAGCGCGCGGATGCCGAACTTCATCGGCAGATACGCGGCCAGGCCGTTGAGCACGGTAATGCCGGCCATCACACTATAGTAGGCCACGCGGAAACGTGCTTCAGCCGCTTCTGAGTCGGTTGAGACCTGCAGCACGAGGTAGCGGTGGCAGACCAGTCCTTCGCCGATGATTGTGAAGATGACGAGGCCGATCGCTAGGATCAGCGTGAGCGTGCCGCCGAAGCCGGAGACGATCTTCGATGGGTTGCGTTCGTTGAAGCTCGGAAAAATTGCGCCCATCCCGACGCTCAGCCCGCTTAAACCCAGCGAGAGCAGCACGGCCGTATAGAACTGAATCTGCATAACGCGGCTGGGACTGCGCAGCATGTAATTGGACAGCAGCACCAGCGAAGTAGTCAGCAGAAGCGAGCCGCCGAGCGAGAAATAGAACTTGGACATCATGATGTCGCGCCGCTGAATGGGAACCAGTCCCAGCACCCAGAAGCGGCTGCCTTCGAGCGAGATCAGCGGAAAAATAAAGCGGCTGGTCATCGTCGCCAGCGTCATCGACGTCGCGCCGAGGTTCAGAAATGAGATCAGATTCTGGTAAAACGGCTGATCCAGCGGATACGAAAAGTTGCGCAGATTTCCGATGTAGAGAGTGAGAATGCCGAAGAAGATCAACACCTGCGACCATTGCGCCGGATCGCGCATGAACGTTTTAATATCCTTGATCAGAAGAATCATCACTTCGGGATAACGATTCGTCAGCGGCGCCAGGAGCCACTCCACGCGGCTGCGACCCTTTACGCGCTTGACGTAATCGCCACCCGCGGCAACGGAATAGGTCTTCTCGTAGACAATGCCCGAAATGAACCAGCCAAGCGCGAGAAAAAACGCGGCGCTGGACGCCAGCGCGCTGAAAAAGATCGTCGCATGAACCCAGTTCGGCTGCCCGGCGCTCATGGAGACCAGCCCGCCACCAACAGCGAGAATGCCGCTGGTGATCCAGAAATTGGGCGTCATCGGCTGCTGCGTGAAACGCAGGTGATCGAGCACCGCGTTGACGCTCGCTTCAAGCTCCGGATTGCGCTGGCGCTGCACATTCAGAATTGCCATGCCCACATACGAGGCAAGCACGAGCAGAAAAAGTGCGAGCAGGGCGAGAATCGTGCCGCGCTGCCGCGGCACGATGGCCGTCAGCAGCAATCCCAGCAGCGAGCCGATTGCCGCAGGAAGCATGACAAAGGGAAGCATGAACAGAAGCGAGAGTGGATAGAAATACCACGCCGCGTGCGTGTGCAGGCCATAGGCCAGCAACAGCGGAAGCCCGATGGCGAAGATCGCCCAGGAGGAAAAGAGCAGCGATTCGATGAGCTTGAAAAAGAATATCGTGTCGTGACGCAACGGCAGCGAGAAAAGAAACGCGGTCTCACTCGATTTAAACAGGCTTGAGAACGAGATGACCGTGTTTGAAAACACAAGCATGAATGTGAGCGCCAGGAAGAAAAAGCTCATCATGCGCTGTATGAGCTGCATGCCGATGCGTTCGCCCAGGTTGCTACCCATAAAGCGAAGGGATTCGCGGAAGATGAGGAAAAGGCCGATCCAGAAAAGCATGCCCAGGACGATGACAACCACGATCTTCAGCAGCGATTCACGCTGCATGCTACTGATTTGATTTGCCAGCATCGCCATGCGGTAGCGCAGCAGCGTGCAGAATGGCGAACCTCTGGAACTGAGGATCTGATCGGCATGGGCTTTGACATCGACTGCGTCAGCCATTTCTGATGTCCCCCTCATCCCGCGGTGTGCCGCGCCTGGTACGGGCGGCTAGAAGTGCCGTTCGATGTAGTTCAGAGCCGATTCGAGATCGGGCGTGATCTTGGTGCAGAACTTCACCATCCAGGGCGAGCAGTTTTTGAATTCGTACGGCGAGAAGCCGATCACGAACTTGCCGAGATCGTGGCTGGCATAGAACACTTCCATGGACGTTCCCACGCTCGCCTTGGAGTAATTCACCAGCAGCAGGTCGGCGTCGCGGATGTCCTGCAGATCGAACTCGACGATCTCATTTGCGCTGTCGATCTCATTATCGCGGAAGCTGCGCCGCATGGGATCGAGCAGTATAAAGCGGCCGGCGAGGCGCTCCTTCGCTCGCGTGCGCCAGTCTTTCGAGTCGCCGATCTGGCAGTCCATGATGGGTCCGCAGAGATAAATCTTCTTGGCTGTCATCGAGTCCTCGTAATGGCGTTGTTGATTCCTTGCTGGTTCGCGGCTGATGTTCTTCACGGCCTGGCTCCCACTGCTTCACGCCTTCGCGCCATTCACCGCCTGTTTCCTGGACCGCATTACCTTCTTGATCGCTTGCGCGATGCTGCGCGCCAGCCCGTTGACGTCTTCGTCAAACGACGGCCGGTACACAAACGCGGTGCACGCGCGCGAAAGCATCAGGTTTACGCCGCGCTCCTGGTTGTGCCGGAAGTCCGTGCGCACGCCGATCACCGGAATTCCCTTCGCATAGGCATAGCCCACTTCGAAGCACGTGCCGCTGTCAGCGTCGGGACCATCCAGCCAGGCGACGACGCAATCGCTTTCGTCCACGGAGGAGACGCAGCCTTTGAAAATGTATCCGAACGCGCGCGAGTCGTTGTAGCGTCCGTCATGCTTGAAATCCTGCGGCAGCAGCACCGTCAGACCGGCAACAGATTGCTCCAGCGTCTGCGCCAGCACGCGGTTCATGCAGCGTTCCTGAATCGTGAATAGCGGTCCGGCAAGGTATATTTTCACGCGTCGCTTCCGTGCCTTTCTGGCGGTCATTCCGGCTTCCACACGGCTTTGTCCGTTGCGTCCACCTGAACGGGGTTGAACTCGATGCACTCCTTCACGAAGGCGTCTGTTTTTTCCTTGTCGCCGAAGTCGCGCGAATAAATGAGGCGGTGGTTGCTGATTATGAAGCACTTTTTTCCGGTCACTCCGTAGTCTTTCGGGAAAGCCAGCAGCGCATAGCCCAGATTCATGTTGTTTCCGGTGAGATAACTGCGCGCACCGCCCAAGGCCGCCGCTCCCTGCTGCGTCAGGATGCGGAACAGATAGCCGCCGAAGGGCGTCACACCAGCCGGATCGGTGCCCAGCGGGCATTCGGCTTCGGCCAGTTCGCGCTGGATCAGCAGAATGTCGTATTCGACACCATTGTTCCCGACAACGCGCAGAAGCCCGCAGCGCAGTTCAAATTTCTGCTCGGGCGAGAGGCTTTCGATAATCTGCTGTGAAAGTACTTTTGAGCGCATCACCACTTCGGCGTCGCGAATGCGCGCCTGTGCCTCGAGCAATTGGGCGTAAGCCTTTACACCGAAGCGAAGCAGTCCTGCCGAAGCCGCCTCGCGCGCGGCGAAATCTGGCGCGCCAAGCATGCCGATCAGCCTGGCGATGTCCACGCGTTCGGCTTCAGCAGGCTTCTGCATGGCCTCGACGTTCGGCTTGCGTGCGGCTGCGGGTTTGCCGCCCATTAACGTCTGTGCAAACTCGAGCACGCCGTCACGGTCGTAATCGGTGCGGCGGAACATTTCCTGAGCGTGCGAGTACGCCATGCACATGGCCATCGCCTGCGTCTCATTTTTGACGATGTCATCCGCGCCGACGGCGATTACCGCGGCAGATAGAAGACTGAACAAGAGATGGCGTACGGCGGCAAGCTGCATCGCCATAACTGTATAACGCCGCGCCCGGCTGTCGAGTTCGGAGAAGAATAACAATGTCTCATATGAACGTCGCCGATTTGCATCGCTGATGGAGGCCGAAAAAACTTAATTTTGCTGAAATGACATTCGCGTAACGGGCGGTCTAAAAGACATCAGCCTCGCTTGTCCGGTGTCATTTGCAATCGGCTCAACGCCTCCGCCTGCTCTGTGTCAACTTTACGAACGTGGTGGTTTTTCGCCCCCGGACAAACCGGCCGATTGTTCGACCGTTCGCTCATTCATTTGAAAGGAGACTGCATGCTGAATGGAAGTATGAACCTTTCTGGACTGCTGTTTCTTCTCATGATGTTCGGCGCGCTGGATGCCCATGCGCTGAGCGTCACCGTGCCGATCTTCCCCGCCGATAACCCGTGGAACCGCGATATTTCACAGGACCCCGTGGATCCAAAGTCCAGCACGTACATCAATTCAATCCTGGCCGGCGCGAATAAATTCCTGCATCCCGATTTCAGCTCCGATCTCTCGAGCGGCATTCCGTATAACGTCGTAACGGGCTCGCAGACGAAAGTGCCCATCGAGATCGTAGACTGGCCCAGCGAAAGCGATCCGGGGCCCTATCCCGTTCCGGCCAATGCCAAGGTCGAATCCGGCCCGGACGGCCACGTGATTGTTGTCGATAATGACAACGCAATTCTCTACGAAATGTTCGCGGCGTCCTATGTGGGCCCGGGCTGGCGCTGCAGTTCGGCCGCAAAATTCGATCTGAAATCCAATGCTCTGCGCCCGGATGGCTGGACCTCGGCCGATGCCGCGGGCCTGCCCATCTTCGCGGGCCTGGCCCGTTATGAAGAAGTGGCTGCAGGCGAAATCAAGCACGCGCTGCGTTTCACGATCACCCGCCCGCAGAACAAATGGATTCACCCGGCAACGCACGGCGGGACGACCACCAGCACGAATGATCCGCCAATGGGCACGCGCGTTCGGCTGAAAGCCAGCTATGACATTTCAAAGTACACAGGCCAGGCTCGCGTGATCCTGAACTGTCTGAAGAAGTACGGCATGTACGTCGCCGATCGCGGTACCGACTGGTACATCTCCGGCGCACCCGACAGCCGCTGGAATGTCATGGATCTTCGGCAGCTCAAGGAAATCCCCGGCAGCGCCTTCGAAGTCGTGGCCGTCGGAACGACTCCCCCGCCTCCGCCAAGCGGCACCACGGGCACAGGGAAGGGCCTGCTTGGGACGTACTTTGATAACGAGAATTTCACTGGGACCAGCGCCACGCGAGTCGATCCCACGATCAATTTCGACTGGGGCTCGTACGCGCCAATCGCCGGATTCGGCGGCGACAGCTTCAGTGTTCGCTGGACCGGCAAGGTCGAAGCGAAATTCAGCGAAACCTATACGTTCTATACTCTCAGTGACGATGGCGTGCGCCTGTGGGTCAATGGACAACTTCTGATCGACAATTGGACCGTCCACGGCAGCACCGAGAACAGCGGCAAAATCACTCTTCAAGCCGGGCAGAAGTACGACATCAAGCTGGAGTATTTTGAGCGGCAGTATGGCGCGGTCATCAAGCTTTTCTGGAGCAGTCCGTCAACGCCGAAGGCGGTCGTGCCGCAGACGCAGCTTTACGCGCCGACTGCCACAGGAACAGGGAAGGGGCTCTCGGCAGCCTACTTCGACAACACCAATTTTACGGGCGCGAGCGTCGTGCGAACCGACGCGACGGTGGATTTTGCCTGGGGTGCCGCCGCGCCGACCACGGGCATTGCTGCGGACACCTTCAGCGTGCGCTGGAGCGGCCAGATTCAGCCGCAGTTCAGCGAGAACTACACGTTCTACACGCAAAGCGACGATGGCATCCGGCTCTGGATCAACGGGCAACTGCTGATCAATAACTGGACCGATCACGGCGTCACTGAGAATGTTGGCAGCATTCTTCTCACCGCCGGCCAGCTCTACAGCATCAAGCTTGAATATTACGACGGCTATGGTGATGCGACGGCCAGGCTGCTCTGGAGCAGCCCCTCGACAACAAAAGCTATTGTGCCGCAGTCACAGCTTTATCCAGCCACAACCACCAGCGGCAGCGGCGACGGCCTGATGGCGGCGTACTATGACAATATC
>Ga0196964_10000559_pt1 | contig 21705 bp, 22 predicted proteins | sample S1_10metaG_FD_148615 | JGI IMG/M metagenome (GOLD analysis project Ga0196964, IMG submission 148615) | Soil microbial communities from Anza Borrego desert, Southern California, United States - S1_10 | ecosystem: Environmental > Terrestrial > Soil > Desert | place: USA: California | collected... | reverse complement strand
GTCCGAGGTGGTCGGGCTGAACGACGGCGGCTTTCTCCTAGTGTGGAACGGCCCCGACGGTTCGGGCGTCGGCGTCTTCGCCCGCCGCTACGACGCGGACGGCACGCCGCTGGGCGACGAGTTCCGGATCAACGAAGACGCCGCGGGCGATCAGGTGCTCGACCTGTTCCCCGGGCCGCTGCACGCCGACGTCACGGCGGACGGCGACCTGGTGGTCACTTGGCGCACCAACGGCGAGATCTACACCCGCACCTTCAGCATGGGTTTCGCCGGGGCTGAGGACACCGCGATCTCCCTGCCGATCGAAGTGACCCTTGTCGACAGCTCCGAGAGCATCGTCTCCATCACCCTGATCGGCGTGCCGCTGGGCTCGGCCCTGTCGGCCGGAACCGACAACGGCGACGGCACCTGGTCGCTGACCGCGGCCCAGCTGTCGGGCCTGACCCTCACCCCGCCCGCCGACTGGAACGGCTCGTTCGAGCTGGGCGTGTCGGTGGTCACCCAGGACGGTGACGACACCGAGACCTTCACCATGGTCAAGACCGTGGTGGTGACGCCGGTCGCCGAGCCGGTCGTTCCCTCGGGACCGGCGCTGCTCGTCGACTTTGAAGACCTGTCGAATTACGCATGGGTATCGGACGGCTACCACGGCTTCAACTGGCGCCAGCCCGACGGGACGACCCTGACCTCGATCGACGGCGACACCTATGCGATCGCGTCCGGCTACAACGTCGCGACCGCGGACAGCGGCTCGATGGCCGCCTACAGCTGGCAGGGCCCGATCACGATCACGCGAACGGACGGCGGCGACTTTTTCTTCGACAAGGTCTCGCTGACCTCGGCCTGGGAGGCCTCCCAGAGCCTGACCGTCTCCGGCTGGAACGACGGCGTGCTTGTCGGCACCGTGACCCTGAACATCACCGACACCGCCGAGACCCTGCTGGACGTCGATTGGGGCGCCATCGACACCCTGATCTTCGACAACAACGGCAGCAATGTTGTCTACGACGACTTCACCTACAGCCTTCCGTCGGAAGATCCCCCGCTCAACAACGCCCGTGTCGAGGGCGGACGGCTGGACCCCTCGTTCGTCAAGTTCGACGACGCCGGCCAGCACGACTGGCTGCTGCTGTAACGCGGGCTCGTCCCGAGACTGGAAAGCCCCGCCCTCCCCGGCGGGGCTTTTCGTCTGCGCCTTGGAACAATCGCCGAGCTGGTCACGCACCAGGAGCGCGGACCTCCTGGTCCGCCCTTCCAGGCCACGCGGAATGTGCGGACCTGGAGGTCCGCGCTCCGAACGCCTAGCCGAGCCCCAGCCCCTCGTCGCGGCCCAGCATCAGGTTCAGGTTCTGCACCGCCGCGCCGGAAGCGCCCTTGCCGAGGTTGTCGAGCAGGGCGACCAAGCGCGCCTGCTCGCCGCCCCGATCCCCGAACAGGTGCAGCCGCAGCCGGTTGGTGCCGTTCAGTCCCTCCGGCGTCAGGCCGCTCATGGCCTCGGTGGTCTCCAGCTCCGCCACCTCGACGAACCGCGCGCCGTCGTAGGCCTGCACCAGCGCCCCGTGGAGCCGCTCGATCGACGGCGTCTCCGGCAGGGCCGACAGGTGCAGCGGCACCTCCACCAGCATTCCCTGCCGGTACGCGCCCACCGCAGGCGCGAACAGCGGCGGCCGCGTCAGGCCCGCGTGCAGGGTCATCTCCGGCACGTGCTTGTGCTTGAGGCTCAGGCCGTAGGCGCGGTACGGCGGCGCCCCCTGCACGTCCTCGAACTCGGCGATCATCGCCTTGCCGCCGCCCGAGTAGCCGGACACCGCGTTCACGCTGAGCGGGAAGTCGGCCGGAACCAGCCCCGCCTTCACCAGCGGCCGCACCAAGGCGATGAAACCGGTCGGATAGCAGCCGGGGTTGGATACGCGCGTCGCCCCTTCCACCGCCGCCCGCTGGGCCGCGTCCAGCTCGGGGAAGCCGTAGACCCAGGCCGGATGGGTCCGGTAGGCGGTGGAGGCGTCGACCACCTTCACCCCCGGCCGCTCGATCATGGCCACCGCCTCGCGCGCGGCGTCGTCGGGCAGGCACAGGATCACCGCGTCGGCCGCGTTCAGCGCCTCGCGCCGGGCCTCAGGGTCACGCCGCCGCTCGCCCAGGGTCAGCAACTCCAGGTCGTCGCGCCCGGCCAGCCGCTGGCCGATCTCCAGCCCGGTCGTGCCGGCCTCGCCGTCGATGTAGACCAGGGTCATTCGCCACCTCCGCAAAGCGACAAAGAAAACGGGCGCTTCGGTCTCCCGAAGCGCCCGCTCCTTACTCCAAGCGACAGTCGGTCTCGAATTAGCGCTTCGAGAATTGGAAGCTCCGGCGGGCCTTGGCCTTGCCGTACTTCTTCCGCTCGACCACGCGCGGGTCGCGGGTCAGGAAGCCGTGCGGCTTGAGCACCGGGCGCAGGCCCGGCTCGTAGTAGGTCAGGGCCTTGGAGATGGCGTGGCGGATGGCGCCGGCCTGGCCGGACAGGCCCGAACCGGCGACGGTGGCGACCACGTCGAACTGGGTCGCGCGGTCGGTGACCACCAGCGGCTGGGCGATCATCATGCGCAGCACCGGACGGGCGAAGTACACCGACTGGTCGCGATCGTTGATGGTGATCTTGCCGGAGCCCGGCTTGATCCACACGCGGGCCACGGCGTTCTTGCGCTTGCCGGTGGCGTAGGCGCGGCCGAACTTGTCGATCTGCGGCTCGCGGGTCACGGCGCTCTCGGCCGAGACCGGGGCGCCGGCGAGTTGCTGCAGGGCCTCAAGGCCCGACGGAGCGGCTTGCACGTCGGTCATGGTCACTGGCTCCGGACGTTCTTGGCGTTCAGGTCGGCGAAGGTCACGACCTCGGGGTTCTGGGCGGCGTGCGGGTGCTCGCCGCCGGTGTAGATGCGCAGGTGCGTCATCTGCTTGCGGGCCAGCGGGCTTTCCTTGGGCAGCATGCGCTCGACCGCCTTCTCCAGGATGCGCTCGGGGAAGCGGCCGCCGAGGATCTTGTCCGCGGTGCGCTCCTTGATGCCGCCCGGATAGCCGGTGTGCCAGTAGTACTTCTTGTCGGTCAGCTTGCGGCCGGTGAACTTCACCTTGTCCGCGTTGACGATCACGACGTGATCGCCGCAGTCGACGTGCGGGGTGTAGTCCGGGCGGTGCTTGCCGCGAAGGCGCATGGCCACGAACGACGCGAGGCGGCCGACGACGGCGTTCTCGGCGTCGATCACGATCCACTTCTTCTCGACGTCCGCCGGCTTCAGCGAAGCCGTGGTGCTCTTCAGCATGGTTCGAAATCCCGATAGGCGGAACAGGACGGGCCTGTTTCGCGGAAGCGGGCGAGATACAGGAGCCTCGGCCGGGCGTCAACAGCGCTCCGGCGCCCTCTAAGCACCTACAGCATTGTAAACACGACACTTTCTGCAAACGGTATTAAAATACCGTATCAATGGCGGCCGCCTGCGCCGATCCGCCATGGTTCTTTCACATCGGAAGGTCATATGGAGCCCTGTCGGAGGGTCGTCCATGCCGTTTTCCCGTCGCCGCTTCCTGTCGGGCGCCGCCGCCAGCCTGGCGTTCTCGGGGCTGGCCGGGCGCTCGGCCGCCCAGGCGAAGGGCGAGACCTACCGCAACGAGGTCCCCGGCTACGGCCCGCTGGTGAAGGACCCGAACGGCATCTTCGACCTGCCGGAGGGCTTCCGCTACGACGTGGTCTCCCAGGCGGGCGAGCGGATGAGCGACGGCCTGCTGGTCCCCTACAAGGCCGACGGCATGGGCTGCTTCGCCCATGGCCCCGACCAGGTGGTGCTGGTCCGCAATCACGAGCTGAAGCACACCGACGTCAACTACGGCCCGTTCGGCCTGAAGAAGCGGCTGTACGACGGCTTCGACCCCGCCGCGGTCTACGACACCACCGAGGACGGCGTTCCCATGCCCGGCGGCACGACCACGCTCGTCTGGGACCTGAAGGCGCGCAGGCTGGTCAGCCAGAACCTCAGCCTGCTCGGCACCACGGTGAACTGCGCCGGCGGGATCACCCCGCGCGGGACCTGGCTGACCTGCGAGGAGAAGCTGCTGTCCGCGGGCCAGGGCGGCAAGAAGGACCACGGCTGGGTGTTCGAGGTGCCGGCCGTCCCCGGGCGCCTGGCCGCGCCGGAGCCGATCCGCGGCATGGGCCGCTTCATGCACGAAGCCGCCGCCGTCGATCCGAAGACCGGGATCGTCTATCTGACCGAGGACCAGCACGACGGGGCGTGCCTGTTCTACCGCTACCTGCCGAACGACCGGGCCGACCTGCACAAGGGCGGCAAGCTCCAGGCGCTGGGCTTCCGCGACGCGCCGGAGGGCGGCGACAGCCGCAACTGGAAAGGGAACGTCGCCTGGACCGTCGGCGACTGGAAGAAGGCCCGCTGGATCGACCTGGACGGGGTCGACAATCCGCACGAGGACCTGCGCCACCGGGGGCACAAGGCCGGCGCGGCCCTGTTCGCGCGGGGTGAAGGGATCTTCTTCGGAAACGGCGAGCTCTATTTCACCTGCACCTCGGGCGGCGCGGCGGGCCTGGGGCAGATCATGCGCTACGTCCCCTCCCCGCGCGAAGGCCGCCCGGGCGAGCGGCTGCAGCCCGGACGCATCCAGCTGTTCGTCGAGTCGCACGACCGGGCGGTGATGGACTTCGCCGACAACATCACCCTCGCGCCGTGGGGACACCTGCTGGCCTGCGAGGACCAGTACAGCGACCGGCCGGTGAACCACCTGAAGGGGATCACGCCCGAGGGGAAGGTCTACACGATCGGCCGCAACGCTTTCCGCGACGCGGCGGAGCTGGCGGGCGCCTGCTTCTCGCCGGACGGATCGACGCTGTTTCTGAACATCTACTGGCCGGGGATCACGCTGGCCGTCACCGGGCCCTGGAACCGATTCCAGGGCTGAACAGCCGCTCCTCCTGCCGCCGCATCGACCAGGCGCCGTAGGTCGCCGCCGCCAGCACCACGACCGCCCCCGCCTGGTGCAGCACGCCGAGGCTCAACGGCACCGCGTTCATCAGGGTGGCGACGCCGAGGCCCGCCTGCATCCAAACCAGCAGCGCCAGGCCGGTGGCGCCGATGCGCACCTCGTCGGGCATGCGCGTCAGGAACGCCTTGATCGCGTAGAAGGTGGTCGCGCCCAGCAGCAGGTAGGCGCCGATCCGGTGGTTGAACTGCACCAAGCCCTGGTCGTGCAGCAGGGCGCGCCAGGGGCCGCCCGACCAGTCCACCGGCGGCGCGATCCGGCCGTTCATCGTCGGGAAGTCGGTGTAGACCATGCCCGCGTCGTTGCCGGCCACCAGCCCGCCCAGCAGGCACTGGAAGAAGGCCAGCCCCAGGATCGCCGCCGAGGCCCGCGACCAGCCCGTGGGCGGCCGCGCGCGTTCCGGCCCCGCCCAGGCCTCGAACCCGGTCCACAGCAGCAGCACGAAGATCGCCAGCGCCAACCCCAGGTGCGCCGTCAGCCGCTCGGGCGCCACGTCCACCCGCTCCGACAAACCGCTGGAGACCATCCACCAGCCGATCAGGCCCTGAAGCCCGCCAAGGCCCAGCAGGACCCAGCCGCGCCAGGCGATCCGCTCGGGCACCATGCGGCGGAACAGGAAGAACAGGAACGGCGCCGCGAAGGCCAGGCCGATCAGCCTGCCCAGGAACCGGTGCGCCCACTCCCACCAGTAGATGGTCTTGAACTCGTCCAGGCTCATGCCGGCGTTGACCTGGGCGTATTCGGGGATGCGCCGGTACTTGGCGAACTCCTCAGCCCAGGCCTGGTCGCTCAGCGGCGGGATTGCGCCGGCCACCGGCTTCCACTCGGTTATCGACAGGCCTGAGTCGGTCAGGCGCGTGGCGCCGCCGACCACGACCATGGCGAACACCAGCGCCGCCACGAAGAACAGCCACAAGGCCACGGCGCGGGATTTCTGGTACGCGATACGGTTCATCGGGCTCGAATACAGGCGGTGCGAGGATAAGCGCAGAGCCGCGCCCCGCAAGGCGACACGCTCGCGTGAACGGTGTTATGGCGACAGGAACCGATCACAGGTTCGCCGCATTTGAAGACACGACCGCGCGCGTCGCGGCCGAATGTTCGGAGGAGTGTAATATGGACGGTGTCGGCATCATCGGCGCGATCATCATCGGTATCGTCGCCGGCTGGATCGCGGAACAAGTTACGGGTCGTCGCCACGGCCTTCTCACCAACCTGATCGTCGGTCTGGTCGGCGCCTTCCTGGGCGCGTTCCTCGCCGGCGTGCTGGGCATCGACGTCGAAGGGTTCATCGGCACGCTGATCGCCGCCACCATCGGTGCGATCCTCCTGCTGTTCATCCTCGGGATGGTCCGTCGCAAAGCCTGACTTCGCCAGCAAGTAAGGCTAAAATCGGACGCCGCGGGAGATACCCGCGGCGTTCTTCTTTTGCGGGGTGCGGCTTGGGCGCGCGGTCGAGACGGGCGGTGGCGGCGGCGGGGACGGTGGCGTTCCTGATCTTCTACGTCTGGGCGGCGGCCGGCATCGCCGAACGTCTGCCCGACGTGTTCTGGATCGAACTGGCCTACTTCGCCGTCGTGGGCCTGGCCTGGGGCTTCCCGCTGTTCCCGCTGATCGCCTGGGCCGAGCGCGGCGGGAAGCGGTGAGGGGCGGGGCGTTCACGCAGCCGGGACGCGCCCTCGCTCCCCCAGCAGCTTGAGCAGCGCTTCGGCGGCCGCCTCGGACGGGTCGGGCATGCCGCGGCCCATCTTGTCGAGCGCCGCGAACTGGCGCTCCACCTGCCGGGCGCGCAATGCCGCGTCGTCGAGCCGTTCGGCGACGGCGGCGGCGAGCTTCGGTCCGGTGCAGTCGGCCTGGATCAGTTCCGGCGCGACCGCCTCGCCGGCGGCGATGTTGAACAGGGTGAACAGCTTCGTCGTCACCACCCGCTTGGCCAGCTGATAGGTGAGGTTGTCGATTCGGTAGGCGATCACCATCGGGCATCCGGCCAGGGCCAGCTCGGTGGACACCGTGCCGCTGCACGCCAGCGCCACGGTCGCGGCCTTGAAGGCGTCGCGCTTGGCCGCTTCGTCCTCGACCAGGTGGGCGCGGAACGGCCAGCCGGCGATGCGGCCGCGCACCGCCTCGGCCACCGTGTCGGCGACGGGGACGACGACGTGCAGCTCAGGCCGCTCGGCCTTCAACAGGCGCACAGCCTCCTCGAACGGCGGGGTCATGCGCTTGATCTCGCCCGGCCGGCTGCCCGGCAGCACCAGCAGGATCGGTTCGTCCGGGCCGGCCCCGATGGAGGATCGGAAGCGCGCGCCGTCGGCGGCGGAGAAGTCGGTCGACAGCGCCGGGTTGCCGACGAAGGTGGTCTTCAGCCCCTCGCGCTCGAACCAGGGCGGGTCGAAGGCGTGGATGGCCAGCAGATGGTCGACCGCGCCCGCCAGCGTCGTCGCCCGGCCGGGGCGCGAGGCCCAGACCTGCGGCCCCACGAACTTGACCAGCGGCACGCCCGGAAACTCGGTCCTGATCGCCTTGGCCACCCGCAGGGTGAAGCCCCAGCTGTCGATCAGCACCGCCACGTCCGGCCGCTCGCGCCGGGCCAGCTCGGCGGTGTCCTTCACCCGACGGACGACGCGGGGATAGGCTTTGATGCCCTCGATCCAGCCCAGAATCGACAGCTCGGCGATGTCGAAGGGGCTGACGACCCCCTCCTCCGCCATCTTCGATCCGCCGACGCCGACGAAGCGGACGTCCTCGCCAAGCCGGCGGCGCAGCGCGCGCGCTAGGGCCGCGCCGAGCGCGTCTCCCGACGCCTCGGCGGCCACCAGCATGACGGTCAGCGGCTTCATTCCGGGTCGGGGCCGCGCACGGAGGCGCCCCAGACGAACAGGCCCAGCCGGTCGGCGGTCTCGATCACCGCCTCGCGGTCCAGCACGATCAGCCCGTCCGACTCGCCGGCGATCCCGGCCAGACCGGCGGCGGCGGCCAGCTCCACCGTCTTCGGCCCGATGGTCGGCAGATCGACGCGTCGCTCCTGGATAGGCTTGGGCACCTTGGCCAGCACGCCGCGCCGGGCCTCCGGCGTGCCGCGGATCTCGACAGGCAGTTCGGCGACCCGGCGCAGCATGGCGTCGGTGCCCTCCTGGGCTTCGATCGCCAGCACCAGGCCGTCGCAGACCACCGCCCCCTGCCCCGCGTCCATGCGGCCGACGGCGGCGGCGATCTCCAGCGCCTTCCCGAGGTCGGCGTGCTGGGAGCGCGACGGGCGCACGTGGCCGAGCGTGCCGGGCCCGACCGCCAGGCCGTGCATGACGTCGGTGGCGCCCTCGACCTTGAAGCCTTCCTTCTCAAATTGCTGGAGCAGGAAGCGCAGCAGGGCGTCGTCGCCGTTGCGGGCCGCCGCGATCGCGCCCGGCAGGATAGTCAGACCCTTCAGGTCCGGCTTGAGCGCGCCGAAATCGGGCCGGGTGACAATCCCGGCGAAGCAGACCGCCTCGCAGCCCGCCTTCTTCAGCGCGTCCACGCACTTGCCGAATTCGGCGATGCCGACCTCCAGCCCGGGGAAGCGGGCCAGGTCGGGATTGGCGAAGCCGCGCAGGCGCGCGACATGGAACGGCCGGCCGGCCTTCTCGCACCAGCCGGCGACCTCGAAGGGCAGCCGTCCGCCGCCCGCGATCAAGCCCAGCTTCCTCATCTCAGTCCGACGGCAGGCAGAGCGGGCGGGCGCCGTCGGCGCGGATGAAATCGACGATCTCCATCACCTCGGGCGAGTGGGCGAACACGCGCGCGGTGTCCTCCAGCCGCTCCTGGAAGGTGCCTTCCGGGCCGAACAGCTGACGATAGGAGGAGCGCAGGTTGGAGATCGCCTCGCGCGAGAAGCCGCGCCGCTTCAAGCCCACCAGGTTCAGCCCCTCCAGGTGCGCGTGGTTGCCCCACACCGATCCGAACGGGATCACGTCCTTGGTCACCGCCGCCAGTCCGCCGACGAAGGTGTAGCGCCCGACGCGGGTGTGCTGGTGCACCGCGCTCAATCCGCCCATGAACACGAAGTCGCCGAGCTTCACATGGCCGCCGAGGGTGGCGTTGTTGGCGAACACCACCTTGTTTCCGACCGTGCAGTCGTGAGCCACGTGGCTGCCGACCATGAACAGGCCCTCGTCGCCGACGCGGGTGACGCCGCCGCCCTGGACGGTGCCTGTGTGCATGGTCACGTGCTCGCGCACGATGTTGCGCGCGCCCAGGATCAGCCGGGTGTCCTCGCCCTTGTGGGCCAGGTGCTGGGGCGCGCCGCCGAGATAGGCGAACGGGTGGACGACCGTCTCGGTCCCGATCTCCGTCGCCCCGTCGATCACGACGTGGGACAGCAGGCGCACGCCGTCGCTTAATCGCGCCTTTGGCCCGACGATGCTGTAGGGGCCGATCTCGACGTCCGCGCCGAGCACGGCGCCGTCGTGCACGACGGCGGTGGGATGGATTTTGCTCATTGATCCTTGTCGGCCGCCATGGCCGCGAACTCGCACTCGGCCGCCAGCCGCTCGCCCACGAACGCCTGGCCCTTGAACTTGAAGATCATGCCGCGCTGCTTGGTGACCTGGACGGGCATCCGCAGGGTGTCGCCGGGCTTCACCGGACTGCGGAAGCGGCACTCGTCCACCGACATGAAGTAGATGGTCTTGCCGGTCGTATCGACGTCCAGCGTCTTGGACATCAGCAGCGCGCCGGTCTGGGCTATGGCCTCCACGATCAGCACGCCGGGCATCACCGGGAATTCGGGGAAATGTCCCAGGAAGAAGGGTTCGTTGGCGGTGACGTTCTTGATGCCGACGATCGATTCGTTCGGACGATAGTCTTCCGCCCGGTCGATCAGCAGGAAGGGATAGCGGTGCGGGATGCGCCGCAGGATCTCTAGGTGCTCGATCGGCGTGCCGCTCGCGGACGCCCCGCTGTCAGTCATCAGTCTTGGTCCCGGTTCGCGACTGCGCCTGTTTGGCGAGCCAGGCGCTCTCGCGCAACCACTCTCTGATCGGCTTGGCCGGGAAACCGGCCCAGGTCTCGCCGTCGGGCACGTCGCGCATCAGGCCCGCGCGCCCGGCTATGCGCGCGCCCGAGCCGATCTTCAGGTGGTCGGCGACGCCCGCCTGACCGCCGAACATCGTCCCGTCGCCGACGGTGGTGGAGCCCGAGATGCCGACGTGGGCGGCGATCATGCAGCTGCGCCCGATGCGAACGCCGTGGGCGATCTGGACCATGTTGTCGAGCTTGGCGTTCTCGCCGATCACCGTGTCGTCCCAGGCGCCCCGGTCGATGCAGCTGTTGGACCCGATGGTGACGCCGTCCTGGATGATCACACGCCCCAGCTGAGGCACGTCGACAGCGCCGACGGAGGATCCCGCGACGCCGAACCCCGCCTCGCCGATCACCACGCCCGAGGAGATCTTCACGCGGTCGCCGATCAGGGCGAAGCCGATCGAGACGTTGGCGCCGATGCGGCAGCCGCGGCCGACGGCGACACCCGGGCCGATCAACGTGTTGGCGCCCACCGTCGTGCCGGAACCGATCTGGACGCCGTCGCCGACCACCACGCCGGGCGCGAGAGTCACCCCCTCTTCCAGCCTGGCGCCCGGATGCACCCGGCCGTCCTGGGCGCCCAGCAGCCTGGGCGGGTGCAGCCGCTCGGCCGCGCGCGACCAGGCCGCCTGAGGCTCGCGGGTGACGATCGCGACCGCGCCGGCGGGGGCCTTGTCGGCGAAAGCGGGGTGCAGGAACACCGCTCCGGCCCTGGTCGCCTGCAAGTCGGCCAGGTAGCGGCGGTCTGAGAAAAAGGAAACGCTCCGCTCGTCGGCGGCGACGAGCGGAGCGGCCTTGTCGATTTCGACGTCGCGCACCGCGGCGTCGAGGCCCGAGGCGCGCAGCAGGTCGGTCAGAGAAACGGGGCCCGGGTGCTCGAAAAAGCGTGCGTCGGGCATCCGGTCTCCGTGAGCGGCTTACTTCTTGGCGGGCGTCGCGGCGGGCTTGGCGGCGGCTTGGGCCGCCTGCTGGTCCAGACGCTTGCGGTCGAAAGTCAGGCTGGCGAGCTTGGTGTTGAGCTGGCGGACGACCTCGTCGGTCAGATCCATCTCAGGGCTGTAGCCGAGCGTCGCGTTGGCGTCGAGCAGGACGCTGCACTTGCGCTGTTGATAGACGGTGGTCAGGATCGGCTTCATCGCCGTACCGATCTTGTTGATCTGCTCGGCTTCGGTGGCCTGCAGCTCTTGAGCGCGCAGATTCACCTTCTGCTGATAGTTCTGGACACGCTGGCCGAAGGTGTTGGCGCGCTGCTTGAACGCGTCGTTGTTCTTGTCCGCCGCGGCGCGAAGGTTTTTCTCCTCCGTCTCGAGCGCCGTGGTCTCCGGCTTAAGCTCGGCGGTGACGGCGTCACCCAACTGTTTCAGCCGGTTCGCCATGGCCTTGCCGGCCGAGGACGAACCGACGGCTACGGCCTGGTTGAACACGCAGACTCCCGGGATGGCGGGGCCTTGCACCAGTTGGGGCTGTGCGGCGGGAGCGGTCTGGGCGGTCGCGGCGCCGGAGGAGACGAGCACGGCCGAGAGAGCGACGGCGGAAGCGAGCGTTTTCAGGGTCATGATCAAAACTGCGTGGAGGTTGAGAAGCGGAAGGTTTCCGTCTTGTCGTAGTCTTCTTTGGCCAAAATCTGGCTGAAGTCGAAACGAATGGGCCCCATGGGGGAGCGCCATTTGACGCTGAGGCCCGCCGCCGCACGCAGGGACAGGTCGTCGCGGACCGAAGTGGTCAGGTAACGATCATCCAGAATCCCCAGGGTGCCCACGTCGGCGAACAGGGCGGCGCTGATGCCGTACTCCTCCGGCAAGCCGGTGGGGAACGCCAGCTCGATGGTGCCGATGGCGAAGGCGTTGCCGCCAAGCGCGTCCTCGCGGGTCAGGTCGCGCGGTCCGATGCCGGCGGTCTCGAAACCGCGGAAGCTGTTCCCGCCCTTGAAGAACCGGTCGCTGATCCGCACGTCGTCGCCGTTCCAGCCGGACACATAGCCGGCGCTGACCAGCCCGCTGACCACCCATTTCGGACGAATGCCGTAGTAGGCGGCGCCCTCCATCTCGGTCTTCAGATAGTTCACGTCTCCACCGAGGCCGGCGATGCCTTGGCGCAGGAAGCCGCGCCACCCGCGGGTCGGATTCAGCGGGTCGTTGCGCCGATCGACGTTCAGGGTGAACCCCGCCAACGAGGTCAGGAACGACCCACGTTGCTGACACAAGGTCGAGGTGGTCCCGATTCCGCAAAACACGTCGTCCACCACGATCTCGTCGTTCCGAAGATCGTAGCGGGTCTGCAGGTAGGTCCAGGCGTTCAGCGGGAACGTCAGGCGCAAGCTGCCGCCCGTGGACTGGGTTTCGAACGAGGACTCGTTGGAGAAGTCGAAGCGGTAGGAATAGAGGTCCACGCCGGCGCGCAGATCGCGGCCCATGAAGCGCGGCTCGGTGAAGCCGAAATCGATCTGCTGACGCAGCGAGCCCAACGAAAGGCGCAGGCGCAGATCCTGGCCGCGACCGCGGAAATTTCGCTCTGTGACGCCCAAATCGACGATGAACTGGTCGACCGAGCTGAATCCGGCCCCGAACGAGAGCTCGCCGGTCGGCTGCTCCTCGACGTTCACCTGGACGACGGTGCGGTCCGGCGCGCTGCCCGGCTGCTCCTCGATGGTGACGTCCTTGAAGAAGCCCAGGCGGCGCACGTTGTTGCGCGAGCGGTCCAGCAGCACCTTGTTGTAGGCGTCGCCCTCCGACAGCAGCAGCTCGCGCCGGATCACGGGGTCGATGGTGCGGACGTTGCCGACCACGTCGATGCGCTCGACATAGACCCGAGGCCCTTCGCGCACCTGGAAGGTCACGTCGACGGTGTCGGTGTCCTTGTTGGCCTTGTAACGAGGCCGGATGTCGACGAAGGCGTAGCCGGCCGAGCCGGCGGCGAAGGTCAGGGCGTCGGTGGCGTCCTCGATGCGATCGCTCTGGTACAGCTGGCCGGAGCGGATCGGCAGGATCGCATGCAGGAAGGCGGGGTCCAGCTTCTGGCTGTCGTCCGTCTCAACCTTGACCTCGCCGAACTTGTACTGGTCCCCCTCGTCCACCGTGACGGTGACGGCGAAGTCCTCACGGTCGGGGGTCAGCTCGGCGACCGAGGAAACGACGCGGAAATCGTAGTAGCCGCGGTTGGTGTAGAACTTCCTCAGTTGCTCCCGGTCGTACTCGATGCGATCGGGGTCGTAGTTGGTGTTGGACGACAGGAACCGCCACCACTGGGATTCCTTGGTGACCATCTCCTCGCGCAGGTCTCCGTCGGAGAAGGCGCGGTTGCCCAGGATGTTGATCCGGCGCACGCCGGTCTTCGGCCCCTCGTCGATTTCAAAGACCAGGTCGACACGCTTCTGCGGCAGCTCGACGATCTTGGGCGACACGGTCGCGGAGATCCGGCCGGAGCGGCGGTACAGCTCGACGATGCGCTGGACGTCCTGCTGCACGCGCGAGCGGGTGAAGATGCCGCGCGGGCGAACCGTGACCTCGTCCCGCAGTTTTTCCTCGGAGAGCGATCCGTTCCCCTCGAACACCACCTGGTTGATGATCGGGTTCTCGACCACGCGCACCACCAGGTCCGTGCCGACCAGACCGATCTCGACGTCGGCGAACAGGTCGGTGCGGAACAGGGTCTTCACCGCCAGGTCGATCCGCTCCGGATCGACCATGTCGCCGGGTTGGATCGGCAGGTAGGACAGCACGGTCGACTGATCGATCCGTTCGTTGCCCTGAACCACGATGCGCGCGACCAGGCCGGACTGCTGCACCGGCGCGGTCGCGACCGGGGCGTCCTGCGCCAGGGCGGGCGTTCCGAAGGCCGCGCAGGCGGCCAGTACGGCGAAGCTCGACGCCAGGGCGAGGTTGCGGGCTCGGGTGTCGGATTTAGACATGAACATGGATTCGACCATCGGCGGAGGGCGGACGCTCACGAAAAGAGCCCGCCGAGGATTTGAAACACGCGCAGTTGCTGCAGATCGTTCCAAGTCACGAACAACATCAATCCCAACAGCAAAGCAAGACCGACACGATAGCCGACCGCTTGAATTTCAGCCCCTAGCGGTTGCCGTGCAACGGCTTCGTAGGCGTAGAACAGCAGATGGCCCCCGTCCAGCACCGGAACCGGAAGCAGGTTCAGGAAGCCGATGCCTATGGAGAGCAGAGCGGCCAAAGAAAGCAGTTGTATGGCGAGGTTGAGCGCTTTCAGCTCCCAGCCGCCTTCGATCTTGGTCGCCTGCTCCGCCACGGCGCCGGAGGTTTTCGCGATCCTGAGCGGCCCGCCCAGCTGATCGCCCGACTCGCGGCCGGTGATCACCCGGCCGAGATAGGTGACGGTCGTCTCCAGCACGTTCCAGGTCTGCTGGACGGCGCGGCCCATGGCCTCCGGGACGCTGTGGCGCTTGAAGGCCAGGTCGGCCTGGCTGCTGGGCCCGAGCGACACGCGCAGCACGCCGATCTTCTGGGCCCCGGCGATCTCGTCCTGGACGACGCCGCGGACCGGCGTGGCCGTAAGAACAATCAATTGATCGCCGCGCTTCACCTGAAACTTCACCGGAGTGTCGGCGTTCAGCGCGATCACCCGGCGCACGTCGCCCACGTCGGGCGTGGGCCGGCCGTTGGCGCCCACGATCACGTCGCCGGGCAGGAAGCCGGCCGCCTTGGCCGGACCCTCGGCCACCGACTGCACGCGCGCGGCCACGGTCTGCTCGCCGATGGCGGCGAACAGGACGGTGAAGATCGCGATGGCCAGCACGAAGTTCATCACCGGCCCGGCGGCCACGATCAGGGCCCGCTGCCACACCGGCTTCAGGTGGAAATACTTGGAAGCGGCGCCCTCGCCCTCGTTCGCGACCACCTCGCGCCGGAACGCCTCGACCGCCTCGCGATCGGGAACGGAGGCGGCGTTGTCGTCGCCGGCGAACTTCACGTAGCCGCCCAGCGGGATCCAGCCGAGCTTCCAATCCACGCCCGACTTGTCCTGGAACCTCACGATCGCCCGGCCGAAGCCGATGGAGAAGCTGTCCACCTTGGTCCCGAGCGCGCGCGCAACGAGGAAGTGGCCGAGCTCGTGCACCGTCACGATCAGGGTCAGCACCAGGAGGAACGGGACGATGTAGATCGCCGCCGACTGAAGGAACGCCAGCATGGGGCCGAACTCACCTCTCCACGATCAGGCCGCCGACCTCATCCGCGAGACGACCTCCGAAGCCGTCCGCCGCGCCGTGCCGTCGATCTGCAAGGCGACCTCCAAGGGATCGCCGTCCGCCCCCGGCGCCAGATTCTGTCCGCTCATGCGGTCCAGGGTCTCCGACGCAGCCGAGGCAATATCGAGAAAGCCTATCCGACGGTCAAGGAAGGCCTGCACCGCCACCTCGTTGGCGGCGTTAAATGCCGCAGGCGCCCATCCGCCCTTGCGCAGCGCCTGACGCGCGACGCCGAGCGCGGGGAATCGCGTCTCGTCCGGCGCCTCGAAGGTGAGCGCGCCAAGCGCCGCCAGGTCCAGCCGCGGCGCGGGCCAGGCCAGGCGCTGCGGCCAGGCCAGCGCGCAGGCGATCGGCGTGCGCATGTCCGGCGGGCCGAGCTGGGCCAGGGTCGAGCCGTCGGCGTACTCCACCAGGCTATGGACGATCGACTGCGGGTGGACCAGCACCCCGATCCGATCCTCGGGCACGCCGAACAGGTAGGAGGCCTCGATCATCTCCAGGCCCTTGTTGGCCATGGTGGCGGAGTCGACCGAGATCTTGGCGCCCATGGACCAGTTCGGATGGGCCACCGCCTGTTCAGGCGAGGCCGCGCGCATCGCTTCGTGCGACCAGGTGCGGAACGGCCCGCCTGAGGCGGTCAGGACGATCTTCGCGACCTGGTCGGCGCAGGCGGGCTGCAGCACCTGGAAGATCGCCGAGTGCTCGGAGTCCACCGGGATCACCTGGCCGCCGGCCGCCCGCGCGGTCTCAAGCAAGGAGGGACCGCAGCAGACCAGGCTCTCCTTGTTGGCCAGGCCGATCACCGCCCCCGTCCGCGCCGCCGCCCAGGTGGGCCGCAGGCCCGCCGCGCCAACTATGGCCGCCATCACCCAGTCGACCGGGCGGGAGGCGGCTTCGAGCACCGCGCCCTCCCCCGCCTCCACCGCCACGTCCAGGTCGGCGAGCCGTTCGGCGAGGGCGGCGCGGGAGGACTCGTCGGCGGCGACGACCACGCGCGGGCGCCAGCGGCGGGCCTGCTCGGCCAGCAGGTCCAGGTTGCGGCCGGCGACCAGCGCCTCGACCTCGAACACGGCGGTCCCGGCCGCCTGCGCCCGGTCCATAAGGTCCAGGGTGGAGACCCCCACCGATCCGGTGGAGCCCAGCACCGTCACGCGTCGGGACAGGGTCACGCCAGGCCTCCGAACTCGGCCAGCAGCCGCGCCGCGGCGATGGCCACCACGGCGAACATCAGCCCGTCGACCCGGTCCATCAGCCCGCCGTGTCCGGGAATCAGGTGCCCGGCGTCCTTTACCCCGAACCGGCGCTTCAGCGCCGACTCCCACAGGTCGCCGCCCATGGTCGCCAGCGCCACCACCAGACCCACGATCGCGGCGGTCACCGGCCGCATGCCGGTGTCGACGAAGCCGACCGTGACCGCGGCGGCGATCATGCCGGCCAGAAGGCCGCCGACGAACCCGGACCAGGTCTTGTTGGGCGAGAACCGGGGCCACAGCTTTGGCCCCTTGAAGGTGTTGCCGACCACGTAGGCGGCGATGTCGGACGCCCAGGCGACGGTGAACAGCAGGATGGTCCAAGCGCGACCGTCGGGCTCCTGCTCGCGCAGCCACACCAGCACCACGCAAGGCCAGCCGATGTAGAGCACCCCGTAAGCAGCATCGATCGCCGAGGCGCCCAGCCTCCGCGCGTACAGTCCCGCCGCCGCCGCCCCGAACACCAGCAGCACGAAGGCGGCGGAGAAGTCGCCGAGGTCGCCCGCGAACACGGCCAGCAACACGCCGGCCGCCACCGCGATCGCGACCCGAGAGGGCGCTTGCGGCGCGCTCATCAGCGCCCATTCGATCGACAGCAGGGCCGCCCCGATCGAGACCAGCAGCAGGAACAGCCAGCCGCCCTGGGCCACGGCCGCCACGGCGGCCGGGATCAGCACCACGGCCGAAAGGACGCGGACCCCCAGGTCGTTCCAGTTGAAGCGCTTAGCCCGCGGCGAGGACGTCATGGGCCTCGACGCCGCCGAAACGCCGCTCGCGTCGCCGGAACTCGGCGATCGCCTCGGCCAGGGCCTCAGGCCCGTAGTCCGGCCACAGGATGTCCTGGAAGACGAACTCGGCGTAGGCCGCCTCCCACAACAGGAAGTTCGAGATGCGCCGCTCGCCGCTGGTGCGCACCACCAGGTCCAGCGGCGGCCCGGCGGCGGTGGAGAGCAACCCGCCGAACGCCGCCTCGTCCAGGGCGTCGGGATCGGCGGCGCCGTCGCGCACGCGGCGCGCGTAGGCCTTGGCCGCCTCGACGATGTCAGCGCGCCCGCCGTAGTTGAACGCCACCTGCAGCAGGAAGCGGTCGTTGCCGGCGGTCTTCTCCTCCGACCGGCGCACGATCTCGGCGATGTCGGCCGGCAGGTCGTCGCGCCGCCCCAGGATCCGCACCCGCACGCCTTCGCGCGCCAGCCGGTCCAGGTCGGTCTGCACGTAGAGCTTCACCAGCCCCATCAGCTCGGAGACTTCCTGCACCGGGCGGCGCCAGTTCTCGGTCGAGAAGCCGAACACGGTCAGGCACTCGACGCCGAGCGCCGGGGCCCCTTCGACGGTGCGTTTCAGGGCGGCGACCCCGGCGCGGTGGCCCAGGGTGCGCGGCATGCCGCGGGCCTTCGCCCAGCGGCCGTTGCCGTCCATGATGACGGCGACGTGCTTCGGCCCCTCGGGGAGAGGCCGGCCGCCGGGATCTTGAGCGGGCGCAGGCGCCATGCGGCGTCCTCTCCTGGGGGGCGCGTCGGACAGCGGGTGCGCCGTCAAACCTGCATGATCTCTTGTTCTTTGGTTTTCAAGGCCTCGTCGATCCGCTTGATCGCCGCGTCGGTGTCCTTCTGGACCTCGTCGTTGAGCCGCTTGTGCTCGTCCTGGCTGATCGCGTGGTCCTTCTCGGCCTTCTTCAGGTCGTCGTTGGCGTCGCGGCGGATGTTGCGCACGGCCACGCGCTGCTGCTCGGCGTACTTGCCGGCGAGCTTGGCGAGATCCTTGCGGCGTTCCTCGGTCAGGGGCGGGATCGGCACGCGCAGGGTGGTGCCGTCGGTCACCGGGTTCAGCCCCAGGCCAGCGGCGCGGATCGCCTTCTCCACAGCGCCGACCATGCTCTTGTCCCAGACGCTGACGGTGATCATCCGCGGCTCCGGCACGCTGATCGCCGCCACCTGGATCAGCGGCACGGACGAGCCGTAGGCGTCCACGTGCACGGGCTCCAGGAGCCCTGCGGAGGCGCGGCCGGTGCGCAGTCCGCCGAACTCCTCCTTCAGGGCCTGCACGGCCTTATCCATGCGGTCGCGGTACTTCTTCAGGTCGGGTTTTTCGGCTGTGGCCATGATCTTTTCTTTTCAGTCCTGTTCGGCCCGGTCTTCGGCGATCACCGTGTGGACGCCGCCGCCGCTCAGCACGTCGAGCAGGGCGCCGCGGGTGCGGATGGAGAACACCACGATCGGCACGCCGTTCTCCCGCATCAGGCTGATCGCCGACGCGTCCATGACCTTAAGGTCCTGCGCCAGAACCTCAAGATAGCTGAGCCGGTCGTAGCGCTTGGCGTTCGGGTCCTTCTTGGGATCGGCGGTGTAGACGCCGTCCACGCTGGTGCCCTTCAGCAGGGCGTCGCAGCCCATCTCGGCCGCCCGCAGGGCCGCGCCGGAGTCGGTGGTGAAGAACGGATTGCCGGTGCCGGCGGCGAAGATCACCACCCGGCCCTTCTCCAGGTGCCGGAGCGCCCGCCTGCGAATGTAGGGCTCGGCGATGGTGTCCATACGGATGGCGGTCTGCACCCGGGTGTCGACGCCGATCTTCTCCAGCGCGTTCTGCATGGCCAGGGCGTTCATCACCGTGGCCAGCATGCCCATGTAATCGGCGCTGGCCCGCTCCATGCCTCGCGCCGCGCCAGACAGGCCGCGGAAGATGTTGCCTCCGCCGATCACCAGGCACAGCTGCACGCCGGTGCGCACCACCTCGGCGATCTCCTCGGCCACGGCGTGCACCGTGTCCATGTCGATGCCGTAGCCCTTCTCGCCCATCAGCACTTCGCCGGAGACCTTCAGCAGGACCTTGCGATAGAGCGGCGCGGGGCGCGTGGGCGGATGATGCTGGGGCATGGGCTACTCGGGGTGCGGGCGAACGGAGCGGGCGAGGTATAGGCGAGACCAAACCCGCTTGTCTCTATCCCCGAACGGTCTCCCCCACCTCCGCTCATCCCCGCGAAGCCGGGGACCCAGAAATGTGACCGCAGAACGAAGTCTCAGCCGCCCGCGGGCGTCGCGGCGTTCGAAGGGGTTGCGCGAAATGGTCTGGGTCCCCGCCTTCGCGGGGATGAGCGGAGTCATAGGTGGGCTGCGATCGCACAAGCAAAAGGGCGCGGACCTCGCGGTCCGCGCCCTTCACCCGTTCAGTACTCGCGCCTGAAAGATCAGGCGACCCCGGCCGCGGCGGCCGCCACTTCGGCGGCGAAGTCCTCGGTCTTCTTCTCCACGCCTTCGCCCAAGGCGAGGCGAGCGAAGCCGGTCACCGTGATCGGCGAGCCCAGCTCCTTGCCGGTGTCGGCCACGAGCTGCTCGACGGTCTGGTCCGGGTTCATCACGAAGGGCTGCTTCAGCAGGACCACTTCCTTCTGGAACTTGGCGATCTGACCCTCGACGATCTTCTCGATCATGTTCTCGGGCCGGCCGTCCTCGCGGGCCTTCTCGGTCAGCACCGCGCGCTCGCGCTCGATGGCGGCCGGGTCCAGATCGTCGCTGGACAGCGACAGCGGAGCGGTCGCGGCCACGTGCATGGCGATCTTGCGGCCGAGTTCGCGTAAGCGCGCCTTGTCGCCGTCCGATTGCAGCGCGACCAGCACGCCGATCCGGCCCAGGTCGGGCGCGGTGGCGTTGTGGACGTAGGTGGCGACCACGCCGGCCGAGACCTCGAAGCGGGCCGAGCGGCGCACCATCATGTTCTCGCCGATGGTGGCGATCAGGCCCGTCAGCAGGTCCTGGACGGTCTGGCCGCCGTCAACCGTGGCGGCGTTGATCGCCTCCACCCCGCCTTCAACGTCCAGCGCCGCGCGGGCGACCGAACGGGCGGCGTTCTGGAACAGCTCGTTACGCGCGACGAAGTCGGTCTCGGCGTTCACCTCGACCGCGGCGCCGATCTCGCCGGCCCCGTTCTCGCGCACGGCCACGGCCACCAGCCCTTCGGCGGCGACCCGGTCGGCCTTCTTGGCGGCCTTGGACAGGCCCTTGGTGCGCAGCCAGTCCATGGACGCTTCCAGGTCGCCGCCGTTCTCGGTCAGCGCCTTCTTGCAGTCCATCATGCCCGCGCCCGACTTCTCGCGCAGTTCCTTCACCAGAGCGGCCGTGATTTCCGCCATGGATAACCTCCGATGTTTATCGCGTGACGCGGCCGGACGATGCGTCCGGCCGCTTTGACTCGTTCAAGCAGCGCCGTCGTGTGACGCTCAGCCGGTCGCCTGTTCCTCGGCCGCCGCGTCCAGCGCCTCGGTCGTGGCGCCGGCGTCGGCCGGAGCCTCGGCGGCGGGCGCCTCTTCGGCGGCGGGAGCCTCGGCGGCCGGAGCGGCTTCGGCCGGGGCCGCCGCCGGAGCGGCGCGCAGGGCCGGCTCGATCGCCGGACGCTCGGAAGCGCCCAGGTCGACGCCCATGGCCGCCTGACCGGTGGCCAGGCCGTCCAGCACCGCGTCGGCGACCAGGTCGCAGTACAGTTGCAGGGCGCGCGCGGCGTCGTCGTTGCCCGGGACCGGATAGGTGATGCCGTCCGGATCGCTGTTGGTGTCCAGGATGGCGATCACCGGGATGTTCAGCTTGCGGGCTTCCTGGATCGCGATCGCTTCCTTGTTGGTGTCGATCACGAACATCAGGTCGGGGATGCCGCCCATGTCCTTGATGCCGCCCAGCGACAGCTCGAGCTTCTCGCGCTCGCGCGTCAGCATCAGCAGCTCCTTCTTGGTACGGCCGCCCTGGTCGCCGTCCAGGATGCCTTCCAACTCGCGCAGGCGCGCGATGGAGCCCGAGATGGTGCGCCAGTTGGTGAGGGTGCCGCCGAGCCAGCGGTGGTTGACGTAATACTGGGCGCAGCGCTTAGCCGCGGTCGCCACCGGCTCCGACGCCTGGCGCTTGGTGCCGACGAACAGCACCCGGCCGCCCGAGGCCGCGACTTCGCGCACCTTCAGGAGCGCCTGGTGCAGCAGCGGGATCGTCTGCGACAGGTCGATGATGTGGATGTTGGCGCGCGAGCCGAAGATGTAGCGGTCCATCTTCGGGTTCCAGCGGTGCGTCTGGTGTCCGAAGTGGGCGCCGGCCTCCAGCAGGCCGCGCATGTTGAAGTCGGGTAGCGCCATGGGATCGTGTCCTTCTTCCGATCGTGCCTCCGCAGACGAAAAGCCGGGTC
>Ga0196964_10000558_pt1 | contig 21777 bp, 14 predicted proteins | sample S1_10metaG_FD_148615 | JGI IMG/M metagenome (GOLD analysis project Ga0196964, IMG submission 148615) | Soil microbial communities from Anza Borrego desert, Southern California, United States - S1_10 | ecosystem: Environmental > Terrestrial > Soil > Desert | place: USA: California | collected... | reverse complement strand
CGTTCCCGTCGAAGCGCTGGACATTGGCGGCCAGTACCAGTGGCGGCGCGGCGGCGAGTACCACCTCTTCAACCCGGACACCGTTCACAAGCTGCAATACGCGGTGCGCACGGGCAACTACAAGACCTTTAAGGAGTACTCCAAGCTCGTCGACGACCAGGCCCGAAACCTTTGTACGCTGCGCGGGCTGTTCGAATTCAAGTTCGGTGCGCGCCCTGCGGTGCCGCTGAGCGAAGTCGAACCGGCCAGCGAAATCGTCAAACGTTTCGCGACTGGCGCGATGAGTTACGGCTCGATCAGCAAGGAAGCGCACGAGAATCTGGCCATCGCGATGAACCGCATCGGTGGCAAGAGCAACACCGGCGAAGGCGGCGAAGACTACGACCGCTTCATCCGCGATCCCAACGGCGATTGGCGCAACAGCGCGATCAAGCAGGTTGCGTCCGCGCGCTTCGGCGTGACGAGCATGTACCTGGTCAACAGCCAGGAACTGCAGATCAAGATGGCGCAGGGCGCCAAGCCGGGCGAAGGCGGACAGCTTCCCGCGCATAAGGTCTATCCGTGGATTGCCAAGACGCGCCACGCGACGCCGAACGTCGGCCTGATTTCGCCGCCGCCGCATCACGACATCTATTCGATCGAGGATCTTGCGCAGCTGATTCACGATCTAAAGAACAGCAATCCGCGCGCGCGCATCAGCGTGAAGCTGGTGGCTGAAGTCGGCGTCGGCACCGTTGCCGCCGGCGTCAGCAAGGCGCACTCGGACGTGGTGCTCATCGCCGGCTATGACGGCGGAACGGGCGCTTCGCCGCTGACCTCGATCAAGCACGCCGGCGCGCCGTGGGAACTGGGCCTTGCCGAAACGCAGCAGACGCTGGTGCTCAACGACCTGCGCAGCCGCATCATCGTCCAGGCCGACGGCCAGATGAAGACCGGCCGCGACGTCGCGGTGGCCGCGCTGCTGGGCGCTGAGGAATTCGGTTTCGCGACCGCCCCGCTGGTGGCCAGCGGTTGCATCATGATGCGCGTGTGCCATCTCGACACGTGCCCGGTTGGTGTTGCGACGCAGAATCCCGAGCTGCGCAAGAAGTTCATGGGCAAGCCAGAACACGTGGTGAACTTCATGATGTTCATCGCCGAGGAACTGCGCGAGATCATGGCGCAGCTGGGCTTCCGCACACTCAACGAAATGATCGGCCGCGTCGAGATGCTCGATACGAAAAAAGCCGTCGATCACTGGAAGGCGAAGGGCCTGGACTTCAGCAAGATTTTCCACAAGCCCGAGCCCAAGAACGGATCGTCGCTGTACTGCACGATCTCGCAGGATCACGGCATCGAAAAGGCGCTCGACAACAAGCTCATCGAGCTCTGCCAGGAATCGCTTGAGACGAAAAAGAAAGTCTCCTTCAACCTGGAGATCCGCAACGTCAACCGCACCGTCGGCACGATGCTCGGCAGCGAGCTCACCCGCCGCCACGGCGCGGAGGGCCTGCCGGAAGACACGATCACGCTGAACTTCACCGGCTCGGCCGGCCAGAGTTTCGGAGCGTTCGTGCCCAAGGGCATCACGATGAACCTCGTCGGCGACGCGAACGACTACGTCGGCAAGGGCCTTTCCGGCGGCAAGATCATTGTGAAGCCCTCGCCAAAGGCTTCGTTCAAGGCTGGCGAGAACATCATCGCCGGCAACGTGATCCTTTACGGCGCCACCGGCGGCGAGTGCTACCTGCACGGCATCGTCGGAGAGCGTTTCTGCGTGAGAAACTCCGGCGCGCACGCGGTCGTTGAAGGCGTGGGCGATCACGGCTGCGAATACATGACCGGCGGCCGCGTGGTCGTGCTGGGCAAGACCGGGCGCAACTTCGCCGCGGGCATGAGTGGCGGCATCGCGTACGTTCTGGATGTCGACGGCGACTTCAAGCAGAACTGCAACCTGGGCATGGTGGCGCTTGAAGAGCTCGAGAGCGAAGACCTCGATCTGGTGAAGAAGCTCATCGAAAAACACGAGCAGCACACCGGCAGCTCGCGCGCCAAAGAGATCCTCGCAGGCTGGAAGCAGCACAGCAAGAAGTTCGTGAAGGTCATGCCCGTCGACTTCAAGCGCGTGCTCAAGCAGATGAAAGAGCAGGCGGAGAAAGCGGTCGCGGCGGCGGGGGAGTAAGGCGTGCAATCGGACTGTGTTCACGGTAGAATCTGACGAGGAGATGGGAGAATCGTCATGAGCACACTTGCTGCAAAACCGATTGCAACGGTCGAGGATCGCCGCTTCGTTTTGCATGGTGTCAGTTGGGACACCTACGAGCGGCTCGTGGATGATCTCGCCGAGGAACATGTTCGACTGACGTACGACAATGGGGATTTGGAACTGACGTCGCCATCTCCGATGCATGAATTTTATAAAGCGCGAGTTCGCTCGCTCATTCACGCATTGGCCGAAGAATTGGAAATTGATTACGAACCGTTCGGGTCGATGACGTGCAAGCGAAAGGGTGCGCTTAAGGGCCTTGAACCCGATGAGTGCTTTTACGTTCAGAATGCCGAGCAGATCATGAGCTCGGATCTGAACACACACTTTGACTTTTCGAAGGTTCCCCCGCCAGACCTCGCTGTTGAGATCGACATCAACAGCAGCTCGGTTGACCGTGACGGGATTTACGCAGCGCTGAAGGTGCCTGAAGTCTGGCGCTACGATGGGCAAACCATCCGAATTTATGTTTTGAAAAGCGGCGCTTATCATGAGGGGAAAAAGAGTCTTTCTTTTCCAGTGTTGTCGGCAGGCCAACTTAACGCATGGATGTGTAAGGCAGGCGACATGCCGCATTCGCGATGGATCAAGAGCGTTAAGAAATGGCTGCGTTCCGAAGTGCAGGGTAACAAATAGATTTTGGGTTTAGGAGCACGTCAGTGGGTAAGCCAACGGGATTCATGGAAGCAACGCGCGAGCTGCCGCGTCGGCGGCTGGTGGAAGAGCGCATCAAGGATTGGAACGAAGTCTACCTTCCGTTCCCCGATGAGAAGCTGAAGACGCAGGCCGCCCGTTGCATGGACTGCGGCGTGCCGTTCTGCAACAACGGCTGCCCGCTCGGCAACATCATCCCCGACTGGAACGACCTCATCTATAAGAACCGCTGGCGCGAAGCGATCGACCGGCTGCACCTGACCAACAACTTCCCCGAGTTCACCGGACGTCTGTGCCCCGCGCCGTGCGAAGCCTCGTGCGTGCTGGGCATCAACGAGCCAGCTGTCACGATCAAGCTGATCGAACAGAGCATCATCGACCGCGCGTGGCAGGAAGGCTGGGTCAAGCCGCAGCCGCCTGAAAAGAAGACCGGCAAGAAGATCGCCGTCGTGGGCTCCGGTCCCGCGGGTCTGGCGGCCGCTCAGCAGCTCGCGCGTGTTGGCCATGAGGTCACCGTCTTCGAACGCGCCGATGCGATCGGCGGATTGCTGCGCTACGGCATTCCTGAATTCAAGATGGAGAAGCGCTACCTCGACCGCCGTCTCAAGCAGATGGAAGCCGAGGGCGTGAAGTTTGTGGTGAACGCCAACATCGGCGTGACGCACAAGGTCGACGATCTGCGCGGCAGCTTCGATGCGATTGTGCTCTGCGGCGGCGCGACACACGGCCGTGATCTCACGGTTCCGGGCCGCGAGCTCAAAGGCACCTACTTCGCTATGGAATACCTGCCGCAGGCGAACAAAGTCGCGCGCGGTGAAAAAGTCGAGAACCAGATTCTCGCGACGGGCAAGCACGTGATCATCATCGGCGGCGGCGACACGGGCGCCGACTGCCTCGGCACCGCCATCCGCCAGGGCGCCAAGTCGATCCGCAATTTCGAGCTGCTCCCGAAGCCGCCGAACGAACGCGCGCCAAGCAACCCCTGGCCGCAGTGGCCGAACATCTTCCGCACCTCCTCGGCGCATGAAGAGAACGAATGCCGCGATTACAGCATCCAGACCACTAAGCTCACCGGCGAGAATGGTGTGCTGAAAAAACTGCATGCCGTGCGCCTGAACTGGGTTCCCAATCCGGCCGGCGGACCGCCCAAGCCGGAGCCGATCCCCGGCACGGAATTTACGGTCGACGCGGACCTGATCCTGCTGGCCATGGGTTTCGTCGGGCCGGAGAAGCCGGGCATGCTCACGCAGCTTGGCGTGAAGCTGACCGAGCGCGGCAACGTCTGGGCCGACGAGAACAAGATGACCAGCATCCCCGGCATCTTCACCGCCGGCGACATGACGCGCGGCCAGTCGCTCATCGTCTGGGCCATCGCCGAGGGCCGCAACGCGGCGTACGGCGTCGACAAGTACCTGATGGGCGAAACGACGCTGAAGAAGTCGTTTTAGACCAGCGCGAGCATGCCCGCGCCAAAAAAAGAGCGGCCTTGCGGCCGCTTTTTTTCGTCACTATGCAGTTGTCTGTTACTTACCGTGCTTCGTCCATCGCGCCTTCGGCGGGACCAAGTTTCTTCACCTGGTCTGCGACGATCACCGGCTTGTTCTCATACTGCGCCAGCATCTCGTTGTTCTCGTCGACGCCCAGCTCGCGCGCCAGGTCGGCACGGTTGAACTTCTTCACGTTGCCGGAAATCTGCAGCGTCGCGTCTTTGTCGTCTGCGGAAACTTCGATCGGCTGCTCGCCCGCGCCTGTGCGGTGGATTACGAGCATCTTGTCGCTGGTCGCATCGTCACTGCCGGCAAAGATGAAGGCGTTCGGGCTCTTGCTTTCAACCATGCGCCCCGTCAGCGTAATGGGCTGATCGATGCGTGCGTTCAGGTCTGCAGTGGCGTTCTGGTCTGCTGACGTCGATGCAGCCGGTGCAGTCGCTGCAGTCGGTGCAGTTGTCCCAGTTGCGGTTTCACTGTTGGTCGCCGTCTCGGTAGTTGGCGCCGGCGTTCCCCAGTTCGTTCCCCATCCGCCAAATCCAACCGCGAACAGAAGTAGGACTAGCGCAAGCAGCCACGCCCACCACCCAAACGAGCTGTCGGCCGCGTCATCCCGGCGGTTCATATCATAATTATCTGCCATCGGTCTTCTCCTTTCGTCTCATCTCAATTCGCCTCTCCCGCGCATGTTCAAAGCTGCAATTCACGAACCAAAGCCGAGGAACGGCGAAACGGCAGGCGAGTGCAAACGGATTCGCTATATGCGCGGATGCACTTTACGGATCGGAGCGCTGGACGTACGTTTCTTTCTCTATCGGGTGCACACCACAACAGGAGTAAACACGCGATGCCCTTACCCTCAAAAGATTCCATGGCTCTTCTCGAAAAAATGCTCGCGACGCCGTCACCTTCCGGGTTTGAGGCGCGTCTGCAGGCGGTGATCCGCGACCACTGCTCGCAGTATGCCGACGAAGTGCAGCGGGACGTCCATGGCAATCAGTGGTTCGTCGTGAACCCCAAAGGCAAAGTGCGCCTGATGCTCTCCGGCCACGTCGACGAGATCGGCCTGATGGTCCGCTATGTCGACGCCGAGGGCTTCCTCTGGGTCACGCGCATCGGCGGGCCCGATCCGCTGCAGCATTGGGGGCAGCGCGTGCATGTTCACACTAAGAACGGTCCGGTTCTGGGCGTGATCGGCCGCAAGCCGATTCACAACACGCCGCCCGAGGAACGTACCAAGGGCGCGAAACTCGAAGACCTTTACGTGGATATCGGCGCAAAGGACAAAGAAGAGGCGCTCAAACGCGTGCGGCTCGGCGACCCGATCACGATGGCCGTCGGTTTCGAACGCATGCCCAACGACCTGGCGATTGCGCGCGCGATGGATGACCGTATCGGCGCCTTTGTGGTGCTCGAAGCGATGCGCAAGTTCTCGCTCTACACGCGCAAGAAAAAAGGCGCCGGACTCGACTGCGCGCTCTACGCGGTCTGTTCGGTGCAGGAAGAAGTCGGCCTGCGCGGCGCGCAGACCTCGGCGTATGCGATTGATCCGCACGTCGGCATAGCCGTCGATGTCGGCTTCGCGACCGATTATCCGTCTGAGAACAAGAAAATCCTGGGCGAGTTCAAGCTGGGTGAAGGCCCGATTCTGCACCGCGGCGCCAACATCAATCCGCCGCTGGCCGAGATGATGGAAGGCCTGGCCGATAAGCACAACATTCCCTATCAGATCTCAGGCGATGGCGGAATCATGGGCACCGACGCGGGCGCGATCCAGGTGAACAAGCGCGGCGTGGCGGCGGCGCTGGTCTCGATTCCCAACCGCTACATGCATTCTCCGGTTGAAATGATCAGCCTGAAGGATGTCGAGAATTCATCCGAGCTGCTCGCGCAGGTCGCGATTCACCTCAAGGCCGAGCAGTCCTTCATTCCCGAGGCGAAGATGCTGAAGGATGAGGAGTAAGCTCTTTTTTGAACCCGCCAAGGCGCCAAGACGGTATCTAACTTGGCGAGCTTAGTCGCACTCCGTGGTTTTATGATACTGGTGAACAGTAATGCATTTGAATGAAGAACATGAGGATGAAGATGATGATGTAGAGGAAGATTCGCGACTTGATGCGAGTTTAGTTGAGCAACCAAAGTCGCTTGCGCAGCGCACTTTTGACGACTTCGGCGAACTCGTAGTTGCCGTGATTTACTTTGGGAATATTGTCGTAATCTTTGTTACTGCGAACGCTATCTTTGGACCAACCAATTTATTGCTTGAGTTCTCTGGTACGATTTGCATTGCGTTAGCGGTCACCTCAATTCGATCATATGTCCGTTTGCAAAATTATTTTTGGACGCCAGATCCTCGTGACCCCCCATGGTACGTATCCCGCTTTGTGCTTGTCTCCTTGCTTCTCTGCGTTGTTGTAGTTTTCCTGTTGGAGCTTTTCAATTATCAACAGAAACTTGCAGCGGCCGAGTATCAGCGGCAGCAGCAAGTCCAAAAGGCCAAAATGCAAACGGTGCAACAAAGCCCAAAATACCAAAAAGGTTTGGAGATGTTAGAAGAGTTGGAGAGGCGGAAGCAGGAAAAGCGGCAGAAGCAACAGGCGCAATAATGGGCGAAGTCCAACGTAGCCCTAAGGTCGCGCCCCTCTTATTAAACTATTCCTTAACAATGTCGGGATCGGACAATTCTCATTAAAGAAAACGTCCGTTTTTTTAACAAGCAGTTTGCGCACGGGCCAAGCGTTAAACACTCGCCGCAAATCGAAAACCGGTGTATTTAAGCTCATCCTAGAGCTTGAGGTACAAAATGAAAAACGTTCTGCTTCTCCTTTCGCTCCTCGTGATTGGTTCCGCTTTCGCCGGCGAAAGCCCAGCTGACACGGCCAAGAAATTTCATGACCTGCTCAAGGCCAACAAGGGCGATGCGATCAAAGCGGCGCTGATCAAACCGGGCGAAGGCAAGTTCCTGGAAGGTGACCTCAAAATTCTTTTCAAGTACGCCGACAAGGTGGAGAAGGGGAAGGAAGATTTCGTTGTTGTCGAGGCCGTCGAAGAAAAAGACTGCGCCGTCGTTATCATCAACCAGAACAAGCAGGATGGCAAAAAAGACACCGATCTCGATCCCATGTACATGCTCAAGCAGGACGGCGCGTGGAAAGTGCTGACCTCCTTCAGCACCTGGGACCGCGATTACTACAAGCTGCAGCCGGCGCAGACAGAGGCGTTTAAGAAGCTCGAGAAGGAGTTTCTGAAACGCAAGCACGAGCAGAAGAATGGAAGGATTCCGCCGAAGAAGAAGTAAAACCTGCCGTAAGATTTTTAAAAATCTGAGTCGCAGAAGGCCCTGGTAAGTTGTCTGAGTATATAGATGTAAGGCGCCCGCGCGAGGCCGCGCATGTGACCTAAGCGCGAAAACATTTCAGCGCATGCAAACCCTGCTGCAGCGAGATCTTCCAACGACGGTGAAGATTTTTTGAAAATCCGAGTCGCCGAACGCCATCGCAAATCGTTTCAGTATAGGTAGAGAGAGCCCGTAGACGCAGAAAGCGGGCGGGACGCCCGCGCTCCATAAACGAACATCGCAAGCTGACACCTGCGCCACAAAGATCAGGTCGCGGCGGGAACGGCGTGCGCGGCGAGCACTTTCTTTAGATATTGCCCCGTGTAGCTGCGCTTTTCGTTACAGATGTCCTCGGGCGTGCCGGCGGCCACGATGGTTCCACCGTTCGCGCCGCCCTCCGGGCCCAGATCGATAATCCAGTCCGCCTGCTTGATCACGTCCAGGTTGTGCTCGATCACCACGACGGAGTTGCCGAGTTCCACCAGGCGCTGCAGCACATCGAGAAGTTTGGCGATGTCATGGAAATGCAGACCCGTGGTGGGTTCGTCCAGAACGTAGAGCGTGTTGCCGGTTGATTTCTTAGCGAGCTCGAAGGCCAGCTTGATGCGCTGAGCTTCGCCGCCGCTGAGCGTCGTGCTGCTCTGGCCGAGGCGCACATAGCCGAGGCCGACATCGTGAAGCGTCTGCAGGCCTTCGCGGATCTTCGGGTGGTTCTTGAACATGTTCAGCGCGTTGTCGATCGACATCGCCAGCACGTCGGCGATGGACATGTCCTTGTACTTCACTTCGAGCGTCTCGCGGTTGAAGCGCCGGCCTTTGCACTGCTCGCATTGCACGTACACATCGGCGAGGAAATGCATTTCGATCAGCTTCTGCCCCTGGCCCTGGCACTCTTCGCAGCGCCCGCCTTTGACGTTGAAGCTGAAGCGCCCGAGATTGTAGCCGCGGATCTTCGCCTCAGGCAGCGATGCGAACAGCTTGCGGATCTCATCGAAGACGCCCGTGTATGTCGCCGGATTGCTGCGCGGCGTTCTCCCGATGGGGCTCTGGTCGATGTCGATGATCTTGTCGAGTTCGCCAGACGTAATCCAGACGCGGTCGCACGCGCCGCCTTTCACGCGCGCCTTATTTAAGATGCGGTTGAGATTCTTGAACAGCACCTCGTTAACGAGCGACGATTTGCCGCTGCCTGAGACGCCGGTGACGCACACAAAACGCTTAAGCGGCACGTCAATATCGATGCTCTTCAAGTTGTTCTCGCGAGCGCCTTTGATGCGGATGAACTTTTTGTCCTCGGGCGCACGCCTGAACTTCGGGAGCGGAATTTCGAGCTGCCGCGTCAGGTATTTTCCAGTCAGTGAGGTCTCGCAGCGGCCCAGATCAGTCGCGGTGCCCTCGCCGACGACTTCGCCGCCGCGCTCGCCCGCGCCGGGGCCCATGTCGATCAGGTAATCGGCGCGCGCCATCACGTCTTCGTCATGCTCAACGACCACGACCGTGTTGCCCAGGTCGCGCAGCTTGATGAGCGTATCGAGCAGGCGGTCATTGTCGCGCTGATGCAGGCCGATAGTGGGCTCGTCGAGCACATACGTGACACCGACGAGCTTCGAGCCGACTTGGCTGGCCAGACGAATGCGCTGGGCTTCGCCGCCGCTGAGCGTGCCGCTGGTGCGGTCGAGCGTGAGATAGCCGAGGCCGACGTCATTCAAAAAGCTGAGCCGCTCTTTGACTTCTTTGAGAACCGGCTCGGCGATGATGGCTTTTTCGCCGGAATAGGGCAGCTCGCGGAAGAACGCCTGCGCGTTCTCGATCGTCATGCCGACGATCTCCTGAATGTTCTTTCCGCCGACGCGCACGGCGAGAACTTCTGGCCGCAGGCGCGCGCCCTTGCAGTCGGGACAGCCCAGATCGCTCATCAGTTCATGAATCCGCGCTTTGACGTTTTCGTTTTCAGTCGCGTGGAAACGTTCGGTAAGCGAGTTGGCCAGGCCCTTCCAGTTCACGTTCCACTGCTGCGATTGCTTCGGTGTCACACCGTACAGCAGGGCTTTGAACACGTCCTTGGAAATCGCATCGATGGCCGTGTTGGTCGATACGCCGGCGCAGCGGCAGAAGCGCCGGATCGCGCGGCCATACCAGATCGCGTACGAATGACCGAGGCGCCACAGCGTTTGAATAATGCCATCTTCGATGCTCAGCTTTTTGTCCGGCACCAGCAGGTCGACGTCGACCTCCATCTTTGTGCCGAGCCCAGCGCAGGTCGGACACGCGCCGTACGGGCTGTTGAACGAGAACACGCGCGGTGAGAGCTCTTCCAGGCCCGAGCCGTGAATCGGACAGGCGTACTTTTCGCTGAAGAGGTGATCGCGGCCCGCGGACTTTTCTCGCGGTGCGGCGTCGTCGCTGCCATTGTTCTTACCGCGCGTTTCTTTCGCAGCCGGCGCAGCTTCATCGGGGCAGTTGGCAATCACCAGGCCCTCGCCGACTTTCAACGCGAGCTCGACAGAATCAGTCAGGCGGGTGCGGATGCCGTCTTTGACGACGACGCGATCGACGACCGCTTCAATGTCATGCTTGAACGTCTTGGGCAGCGCATCGATTTCACGCGCGTCGACGACTTTGCCATCCACGCGCAGACGCGCGAAGCCTTCGCGCCTCGCGGAGGCGAAAATCTCTCGGTGCTCGCCTTTTTGTCCGCGAATGAGCGGCGCGAGAATGTTCAGGCGCGTGCCTTCGGGCATTTTCATGATCTGGTCGACGATCTTTTCCGCTGACTGGCTTTCAATCGGGCGACTGCAGACATGGCAGTGCGGCGTGCCGACTCGAGCGAAAAGCACGCGCAGGTAATCGTAGATCTCAGTCGTCGTGGCAACGGTTGAACGCGGATTGGATGAGCCCGTGCGCTGCTCGATGGCGATCGTGGGCGTGAGGCCATCGATGCTCTCGACATCCGGCTTTTCCATCATCTCCAGGAACTGGCGCGCGTAGGCCGAGAGTGATTCGACATAGCGGCGCTGGCCTTCGGCGTATATCGTATCGAACGCGAGGCTTGATTTTCCCGAGCCGGAAAGGCCCGTGATCACCACCAGCTTGTCGCGGGGGATATCGACATCGATGTTCTTGAGATTGTGCTCGCGGGCGCCTCGAATACGGATCGCATTCTTCGGCTCGCGCTGTCCTCTTGCTTCCACGAATGACCTTTCTAGCGCAAATCTTTGACGGGCCTGGCAGAGTCGAACCCGAGCTTTCGCAGCAGGCACACTCCGGAAAATAGAGTGTGCTGAAGCGATGAATTATAAGCAGCTCAATGTTGGGAACAAAGCACGCTTTGATAAAACACGCTAATACGTTTAGAATCCGTGCAGTCAGAATCGCATTCTCAAAGCAAGGAGGCACGATGAAACCGGTATATATGTCGATTCCCCTGATGGCACTGACGTTCCTGGCGCTGAGCGGCTGCGGCGGCGAGGTGAAGGTTGGCGAAAACAAGCCCAAGCCGGCTGAAGTGACCACGGCCGAGACCGCAAAGAAAGAAGTGCCTGCCGAAAAGAAGGAAGTGCCTGCTGAAAAGAAGGAAGTGCCTGCCGAAAAGAAGGCTGAAGCGCCGCCTGCCGAAACAAAGGGCGAAGCGCCCGCTCCGACCACGGCGAAGCCTGCCGCTGGCGGCACGAAGCAGACAAACCTTGGCGATAGCGGCGCGTCGATCAGCTTCCCAGCGACGTGGAAGGAAGTTCCGCCTTCCAACCGCATGCGACTCGCTGAATTCGTAATTCCCAAGAACCCCAACGATCCCGAAGACGCCGAGCTCTCCATCTTTAAGATGGGTGGCGGCGGCGGCGCGGATGCGAACATCGCCCGGTGGGTCAATCAGTTCGGCGGCCAGGAAGCGCTGAAGTCTAAGCGCACAATCAAGACGGCCTCCGGAGTCGAAGCCATCGTGGCCGATCTCGAAGGCGAGTATACCGCGATGACCATGCAGGGCACCAGCGCGCCAAAGAAAGGCTACCGCATGCTCGGAGCTGTCATCATGAGCGACAAAGGCGAGTTTTACGTGAAGTTCACCGGCCCGCAGGCAACGATTGCTCAGAACAAAGAAGGCTTCGAGAAGATGATCGAATCGTTCAAGTAATCCTGTGGCGCAAGCTCCAGCTTGCGTAAGCCGTGGCAAGCTGAAGCTTGCGCCACCATTCAATACAGCACTTTCTCCAGACACAACCCGTGCGCTGGAGCCGTCGGCCCGGCCTTCCGCCGGTCGCGCGCGGCGAGCGCCTCGGCGACCCATTCCGGCGGACGAAAGCCGCGGCCGACATCGACGAGCGTCCCGGCGATCGTGCGGACCATCTGGTAGAGAAACCCGGTTCCTTCGATCAGCATCACCACGCGTCCAGGCGCGTCGGGATCCTCATGAAACTCGATGCGGCGAATCTCGCGCACGGTCTCAAGAGCGCATTTGCCTTCCTCGGCGCGCTTCTCCTGTGTTTCCGCGAGCTTCGTTGCGAACGATGTAAAATCGTGCACGCCGATCAGTGCTTTGGCGCCCTCACGCATGAGCGCGACATTCAATGGAAAGCGCACATGCCAGTGCGTGCGGCGGAGCAGGGCGGGGCGTTCGCGCCGGCAGAACATTGAATACGAGTAGATCTTTCCTGCAGCGTCGCGCTGAGCGTGGAAATCAAGATGGACTTCTTCAGCGCTGATGGCCGCGACGTCCTTGTCCAGATTTCCATTCAGCGCCATGCACAGCTCGGCGGTTGGAACTGTCACTTCGTCCGGCAGCAGAAAACTGGCGACTTGTCCAGTTGCATGCACGCCAGCATCGGTACGGCTGCAGCCGGAAATGCGGATGGGCTGCCCGGCGATCCGGCCGAGCGCGCGTTCCACAGCGCCCTGGACGGTGCGCGCCGAAGCGCTGGACGCGTCGCCGGCGCGCTCGCCGCTCTGCACCTGCCAGCCTTTGAAGTCGGTGCCGTCGTACTCGAGAATCAGCTTGATGCGCCGCGGCATGCAAATTCCTGTTTCGTTCGTGCGTCCCGGACGGGTCAGTAGCAGTTGAGCCCGGGACTGCGTGCGCTAAACTAATGCTTTTGCAATCAGAGGAAAACCTGCATTTCATGAAACAGCCTCGAAAGATCCGCGCCTTCCTGTTCGACATGGACGGACTGCTGCTCGACACCGAAGACATCCACATCCGCGCGTATATGGAACTGACGCGGCAGCTTGGCGTGCCGCAGAGCTTCGAATCGCTCAAGCGCTTTATCGGCCACTCGCACCAGGTCACGGTAAAGTTCCTGATCGACGAGCTCGGCGTGAAGCACACGTTCGAAGAGCTTGTCCTGCGCGAACAGGATCTTTACTTCGAAATCCTGCACAGCGAAAAGCCGGCGCCGCTGCCGGGGGTGCGCGAGATGTTTGATGCCTGTGAGCGGCTGCAGGTCAAGCGGGCGCTGGTCTCGAGCAGCGTTGAGCACCAGGTTTCACCGACGATGCAGATCGTGCTCGACCACATTTCGCGCCAAGGTGTGTGGAAGCAGCACTTCAACGCGATCTGCACGGGCGACCGGGTCAAGCGTTTGAAGCCCGCGCCCGATCCGTACCTGCTGGCGGCAAAAGAGCTGGAGCTTGATCCGGGCGAGTGCGTGGCGTTCGAAGATTCGCCTGCAGGTATCGCGGCCGCTCACGCCGCAGGCTGCCGAGTGGTGGCGATTCCCAACATGTACCTGCGGCGCGATGAAGTCGTGCAAGGCCGCACGCCACACGTCTTCGCCTCACTGCTGGAAGCGCACGCGAATCTCGCGACGTTTGTGAACTGATCGTGAATCGCACTTACGCGACCGCAGCGTGGCGGAGCGGACGTGGCTTGCACTTGTAAATTGGGAGCGCGTACGGCAGAATCTTTCTTCCCGCAAAAGTGGTGCAAGGGTTTGCGGACGATCTTTCCAGTCTCATACGTGGGCAGGTGGCCGAGCGGTCAATGGCAACAGACTGTAAATCTGTCGACGAAAGTCTACGGGGGTTCAAATCCCTCCCTGCCCACTCTTTAACAAAATCGAAAAAGTCCAAACTCTCGTCAAAGAAACGTGCAATCTTCCTATGAAACAGGGGAGATTGTCGCTTCGTTTAGACGAACGAGCGAACAGCTCTGGCCGAATAGCATCGTCTTAAGAACGGCTTCCTCCTCTGCGAACCAGTAATACTTCTATACACATTGTAGACAGGTTCCAAAGTCGATCCAGTGCATCAACAACCGCTCGGAGGGGAGGCTTTTGCGCCGGCTGCGGATCTTCTGTGTTAGAAGCTCCACCGCACGGCAGCCCAAGTCATACTCCGGCTCAACAAGCCCACTGATGCGCAGCGCTCCGCCCGGCATGCTCTCGCCGGCAAAACAGCACAGTGACACATCCTCAGGCACTCGCGTGCGTGTGCGCCAAAGCACGCGCACGAGCGGCGCAAACGACGTGATCCAGTATCCGATGATGGCGCTCGGCTTTTCTCGCACCATCCACGTGGTGATCAGCTGCTGCAGCGTCTCGAACGAGGGCTGCTCGCGTTCATGTGCAAAGACCAGGGGCGGCAGTTCCGCCTTCTCCATCGCGCGCAAATACCCACTGAGGCGATCGCGCACGCTGTAATGCGCGTCCGCCAGCAGCGCGACATCGGGCTTGCTCCATCCGGTGCTCAGGTACGCGATACGACAGTGGCCCAGCGCCAGCAGCCGCTGCGTGAGTTCCTGTCCGGCGCCTAAGTTGTCGGTATAGACCGCGTCGTTTTTCTGCCGAACGTTCAGCCAGATTGTGGGAACGCCGTAGCTCTCGAGGGCGCGCACGAGCGCGTCCGGCACGCGGTGCGTGTAGTTCACCAGCAGCCCATCGACACAGCGCGTCCTGAACAGCGCCGGCGTCTTCGCTGGATCGGCAAACGCATCATCGGGGACCTTCACGATCTGCAGTTGCAGGCCGCGCTGCGCCAGCGCGTCGTAGATGCCATTCAGCAGTCCGCTCGGAAAATAGCTGCGGTGCTCGCTGGTGCTCATGACGAGCGCAACCGCATTGAACCGGCCGGTCTGCATCGCCCGCGCCGACGTGTTTGGCAGATAGCCCAGCCGGTCGGCGAGCGCGCGAATCCGCCCGGCGAGTTCCTCGCTGATGCGGCCGGTTTTGTCCTTCCCATTCAGCACGCGCGACACGGTGCCGACGTTCACGCCCGCCTTTGCCGCAATGTCGGACAGAGTAATTCGCGCCACGAGCTTCCTCCCGGACTTGAGATCACACTACCGAATTCTGATAGCGCTTCAAGCAGCCTCTTCATAGGTGCACAATGGTTTGTGTGCGCTGTATGCACAAACGTTTGCGCATTTTTACCGATATTCGCTCACGCCTGGTGTAGTGACGTACATCCTGCCGCTGTTCGGCGGCCTGGAGCGTTGGCTTTACAGGGGGGGGTATCGGACATGCGGAGCGGTGCGCATTCCTTGCTGCTGATCCTGTGCCTGGCGCCCGCCGCGCGCGCGGCGGATCAGACGCCCGTCGCCGTTCAGACAACTGCCGCTCCAACGGCTGCGAAGATGGATGAAAAACACCGCGCGTTTTTCGCTTCGTACTGCACCGCCTGCCACAATGAGGAAAAGAAGAAAGGTCAGGTCCGTCTCGACAACCTTTCGTTCACGCTAGATTCCATGCAGACCGCCGAGGCCTGGCAGAAAGTCCTGAATGTCATCAACAAAGGTGACATGCCGCCGGAGGGCTCGAAGTTTCCAGCCGAGCCGGAGAAAGCGGCCTTCCTCGAAGCGCTCTCCGTCGAGCTCGTCAAAGCGCGCAAGTTACTTGGCGATCAGCACGGCAAGATTACGATGCGGCGCCTGAACCGCCGCGAGTACGCCAATACGCTGCGCGAACTGCTCGGCGTCGAGATCGATGTGCGCGACCTGCCGAGCGACAGCGGCGCGGGAGCGTTCGATACGTTCGGCGCGTCGTTGTTCTTCTCGCAGGACCAGTTTGAGCGCTACCTCGAACTCGGCCGACGCGCCCTCGATGAGGCCCTGGTTGAAGGCGGCCAGCCCGAGCGCAAGAAGGTTCGGCGCGAAACCGAGATCGATGCTAATCGCGAAGTGCGGCACGGCCTCCATCAGGAGTTACTCGCACCGTATCGGCGCGCCAAGGCATGGAAGGCTTCGAATGGAAAATCGGCGCGTGAATTCGGCTTCACGGACGATGCCGATGCGAAATTCAAGCTCGGCGAGTACGAGGCATACGGGGCGACGTACGCGCAATACCTCGCCATGCCGTATTCAGACACTGGGTCATTCCTCTGCATCTACCGGCCCCGGCCCTATGAAAGCATCGAAATTCCGAAAGACGCGCCCGCCGGCCGTTACCTCCTGCGGATCCGCACCGGCAAAGTGGATGGCGCGCCGGAGGGCCGCGCGTTCATGGAACTGCGTTTGAACAACGCGATCAACAAGCGCGACTCTGCGCTGATCGACACGTACCAGGTCAGTGCATCCGTCAAGCAGCCGCAGGTTATCGAAATCCCGGTCCAGATCACAAAGTCAGGCTGCCGCTCGTTCCTGCTGCGTGAAAAACGCCATGCCCACGAGTCCGCCGAAAGCGCAAGCTTCCACGAGCATAAAAACCGGACCGGCGTCGCGCCCGATCCGGCGCTGTGGATCGACTGGGTCGAGTGGGAGGGGCCGATCTTTGAGCAGTGGCCCTCCGCCGCGCAGCAGCGGCTCTTCTTTAAAGGCGAGCCGCCGGCAACAAACGACGAGTCGTACGCGCGGGAGGTCATCATCCGCTTCGCCGAGCGGGCGTTCCGCGGCAAGGCGGCTCAGCCGCAGTTTATTGAGAAACTCGTGCGGCTCTACCGTGCGCGCCGGGCGGCCGGTGAGAACTTCATGCAGGCGCTCAAAGAGCCGCTCGCGGTCGTGCTGGCCTCGCCGAGTTTCCTGTATCTCGCTGAGCCCCTCGGGACCCAGACGCGCCGCGAGCTTAGCGATTTAGAACTGGCCGTCCGCCTGAGCTACTTTCTCTGGAGCGCGCCGCCCGACGATGAATTGCTGACGCTCGCCAAGGACCAGCGGCTCAAAACGCCGGAAATGCAGCGTGCGCAGGTCGATCGCATGCTCAACGACAAGCGCGCGCGCGATCTGGTGCGTGGCTTCGTCCATCAGTGGCTCGACCTGGAACGCCTCAACTTCTTCCGCTTTAACTTCAAGCGCTATCCGACGTTTGACGAGCCGACCAAGATCTACTCGGGCGAGGAAGTGTATGAGACCGTCCAGACGCTGCTGCAAGAGAACCTCAGTCTGTCGCACCTGCTCGCGTCCGACTTTGTCGTCATTAACGGCTTGCTCGCTAACCACTATGGCATTCCCGGGGTGAAGGGCGACAAGTTCCGCAAAATAACGCTGCCGCCAGACAGTCCGCGTGGCGGGCTGCTCGGGATGGCGGCGATCCTGGCGATGGGATCGAACGGCGAGATCACCTCTCCGGTCGAGCGCGGCGCGTTCGTCCTGCGGAAAGTCCTGAATGACCCGCCGCCGCCCGCGCCCGCTGGAATTCCGCAACTCAGCCGCGTCCCTGCCGATTTATCGCCGCGCGAGCGCCTGGTCCTGCATCAGGAACAGGCGCAGTGCGCACATTGCCATCGCAAAATCGATCCACTCGGTTTTGGCTTGGAGAACTTCGATGCCGCGGGCGTATGGCGAAACACCGAGCGGTACAAAAAGGGTAAGGAACTGAAAGACTGGGAGATCGACGCCTCCGGCAACGTCCCCGATGGCGTGTCGTTCCGTGACTTCTTCGAGTACCGCGCGCTCTTGAAAGAGCGCAAAGAGAAGTTCGCGCGCGGCTTCACCGAGGCACTCATCGCTTATGCCCTCGGCCGGCCGTTCGGTTTCTCCGATGATGACCTTGCGAGCGAGGTCATGAACAAAGCTCGCGCCGACGACTTTAAGATCCGCTCTTTCATTCACGCCATTGTTCAGAGCCAGGCATTCAGCCGAAAGTGAGGGTACTATGGGACTGATCAAGAAATCGCGACGGGCATTCCTGCAGACGGCCGGAACTGTTATCGCCTTGCCGATACTGGAGTCACTCGCGTTCCGCGGGAAAGCGTTCGCCGCTGAGGCGCCGAAGCCGGCGAAACGGATGGTCTTTCTCACGTTTGGTTGGGGCGTGACGAATGAAACGTGGTTCCCGCGTCTCGATGATACCGGACGCGACTATACGGTGCCGCCCGGCCTGCAGCCGCTGCTGGCGCACAAGAAAGATTTCACGATCATTCAAAACCTCACCAATAAATACGCTGACGACGGCCATTGGGGCAGCACGTTTTACCTCACCGGCGCCAACCGTTACGCCCAGCCGGGACAAACCTTTCACAATACCGTCTCGGCCGACCAGGTTGCCGCGGAGCAGTTCGGGAAGGAGACGCGCTTCGCGTCGCTGCAACTCGGGTGCGAGAACGCAATCGATTCGGGGCACGGCATCGGCCTTTCACTGGCGTGGGACCGCCGCGGCAAGCCGCTGCCCGGCTTGGACAATCCGATCCTTGCATACCATCGCCTGTTTTCCGATGAGTCCACCTCAATCGCCGAACGGCAGCAGCAGCTCCAGCAGAAGCGCAGCGTGTTGGACGCAGTGCTTGAAGATGCCAGGTCGCTGAAGAACGGCCTGAACCGCGCCGACACTGACAAGTTGGACGAGTACTACCAGTCGATTCGCGACGTCGAGACGCGCATTGCGAAAGACGAAAAATGGATGTCGATCCCGAAAGCAAAGCCGGCTGAAATCATGACCGAGCCGGATAAAAGCGTCGCCGGCTACGAAGAGATCAAGGTGATGTACGATCTGATGATCGCCGCGTTCCGGACCGACGCCACACGCGTGATTACGTACCGCCAGCCAGTGCGCAGCTTATTGAAGAGCCTGGGCGTGCGCGTCTCGTCGCATGATATGAGTCACTACGCGCCGGGCGAGCGCATGGAAGCTTCGCAGATTCGCGATCAAAAACAGTCCGAACTGCTCAGTTATTTTATCGAACGGCTCAAGAACACGCGCGAAGCCGACGGCAGCACGCTTTTCGACAACACTGTCGTGACGTACGGAAGCAACATCCGCACCGTCCATTCGCTCGACAACTGCCCCACGATCGTGAGCGGGCGCGCCGCCGGCGTGCAGCTCGGGCAACACGTGGTCCTGCCGCAGAAGAACACGCCGCTGTGCAATCTGTGGCTGACGCTGCTGCAGGGCGTAGGCGTGAACGCAAAATCACACGGCGACAGCACCGGCACGCTGGCGATCTAAGTAACGCAAAACGTTTCATCGAGAGAGGGGAGTCGCGGCCGTGAGATCGTGTCTTGTTATAGAAAGTTCGTGGCGACCGCCTGCGCTTAAGCGATGAAAGTTGCGAACTCATTCCGGTCGGCGGTGATCCATTGCTCATCAGCCCAGTCGTTTCGATAACCGATGCTGATAAGCGGAAATCTTCTGCGTTCCGCGTATCGACGAACTTCACGGGCAAAAACGGTCGAAAAGTTGTGGCCGTACACCGCAATGAAACGCCGTTCGGCATTGTCAGAACAGGAATTCGCCGGCCCCGTTGAAAACTGAAGACACGGATCGAGCACGATCTCCGGCTCAACTCCCGTAGCGGCTTTTACGAGCAATTGAGAATTCAAATCGCGCACTGAGATAGATTCAAAGGTCCGCAATTTCTCCGCCCACGAATTCTTCCAATCCACGCGGCAGGATAGTTCCCGAAGCTGCCGGCATACGACATCAGGCGCTGTGCCCGAACCCCTTCCAGGTTTGCCGCAGATATTTGAGGCATGCCGGTGGTCTTCGTCCATTACCTACTATAAGTGCACATTTGCATATTCGCGCGCACGAAAGTGACCTCTGCAAGGGCATGGAGCTGGCTCTCGCTTTTCAGCACGGCATTCGGTAGAGTTAAGTTAGCAACAGGGACACGTACTCGAGTGAGGATTCACGGTGACCCCCACTGAAAAATGCAGTACCGGCATTCACGGACTCGACGATATTCTCGGCGGCGGCTTGCGCCGTAACCGCATGTATCTGCTGGAGGGAAGCCCCGGCGCGGGCAAGACCACCACGGCGCTGCAGCTTCTGCAGGAAGGCGTGCGGCGCGGTGAAAAAGTTCTTTATGTCACGCTTTCAGAAACGAAAGGTGAGCTGGAGGAGGTGGCCCGCTCGCACGGCTGGAATCTGGAAAAGCTCGATATCGTCGACCTCTCCGCCGTCGAGAGTATATCGAAAACCGAAAACACGCTCTTTCACCCCTCCGAAGTTGAGCTCAATAATCTGGCACGGCTTTTATTGGATAAGATGCATCAGGTCCGGCCCTCACTGATGGTTTTGGATTCGCTTTCCGAAATGCGCATGATGGCGCAGAGTCCGCTGCGCTACCGGCGCCAGATACTCAGTTTCAAGCAACAGTTTTCTGCGGCTAATTGCACAGTCCTCCTGCTGGACGATAAGATCTCGCTAACGGACGACAACCAGGTCCAGAGCATCGTCCACGGCATCATTACTCTGACGAGCGCGCCCATGAGATACGGTGTGCTGCGGCGCTATTTGACCGTCACCAAACTGCGTGGCGTGCGTTACCGTGAAGGCAACCATGACTATGTGATTCAAACGGGCGGTCTGCGCGTCTTCCCGCGTCTTGTGGCATCCGAACACATTTCAAAGTTCAGCAAGCAGCCGCAGTCCAGCGGAAACGACGAACTGGATAAGTTGCTGGGGGGCGGATTCGACAGCGGAACCAGCAACCTTCTTATGGGCCCCGCAGGTAGCGGGAAGTCAACCATCGCAAGCATGTTTGCCTTTGCTGCGGCCGAGCGTGGTGATCACGTGCTGTACTACGCCTTCGACGAAAATGCCGCGACCTTGTTGCAGCGCACCATTGAGATGGGCATCAGCTTCGAGCCGCACGTTCAGAGCGGCCGGATTCGCGTTGAACAGATCGATCCGGCGGAAATCGCGCCTGGTGAGCTGGCGCACAGAATTCTTTCATCCGTCGAGGTAGATAAAACGCGTGTAGTGATCCTGGACAGCTTGAACGGTTATGTCACCGCGATGCCAGACGAGGATTACCTGACGCTTCATCTGCATGAACTCACGAGTTATCTGAGCCACAAAGGTGCCATGACGATCATGGTGATGGCCCAGCACGGGCTGGTCGCTTCGAACATGAGCGCCCCCGTGGATGTCAGTTATCTGGCCGATACCGTTGTCCTGCTGCGCTTCTTTGAGGCGCTCGGTGCAGTGCGTAAGGCGATCTCAGTCATAAAGAAGCGCAGCGGAAGTCATGAAACGACGATTCGCGAGCTCAAGATGACGGAGAAGGGAATTGTCCTGGGACAGCCACTTACCGAGTTCGAAGGCGTTCTCTCGGGCACTCCGAAGTTCAAAGGAAGCTCGGATAAAATCATTGGCATCGATAAAAAAAGCACCTGAGACATGTCAGACCACAGCATGGATGCGATCATCGTCAGCCCCAGCGCTGCCGATGCTCAACTCACCCGGCTCCTTTTAAATGATGCTGGAATTGCAGCGAGCGAAGCCGTTGCCGTCCGGGACGTTGTTGTGTGCCTTCCCGATCAGGCGGGCTGCGCGATCGTCGTTGAGGAAGCGCTGAACCAGGACGCTGTAGACGCCCTTTCGGACGTATTGCGCCGCCAGCCGGCCTGGTGCGATTTTCCGCTGATCATCATTTCAGGCGAATCGGAAGGAACCGCGTCGCTCATCGACCAGCTTTTCCCCTACTCAGGAAACCTGACCCTTCTGACGCGGCCGCTGAGTCCCAGCACGCTTATTTCGGCGGTTCGGGTGGCCTTGCGCGCCCGCTCCCGGCAGTACCAGGTTCGAGACCTGCTGCAGCAGCGCGAGGACTCAATGCGCCGGCGCGATGAATTCCTGGCCATGCTCGCGCACGAACTGCGCAATCCGCTGGCGCCAATCCGCAATGCAGCTCACGTGATGAACGCGCTGGGCATCGACGATCCGGTCTTCAACCGCGCGCGCACTGATCGA
>Ga0196964_10000557_pt1 | contig 21858 bp, 12 predicted proteins | sample S1_10metaG_FD_148615 | JGI IMG/M metagenome (GOLD analysis project Ga0196964, IMG submission 148615) | Soil microbial communities from Anza Borrego desert, Southern California, United States - S1_10 | ecosystem: Environmental > Terrestrial > Soil > Desert | place: USA: California | collected... | reverse complement strand
GATTCTGCACCACGCCCAGGCGGTCGTTAATTGTGTTGAGCGCGGCATTAATTGAAGTATAAAGCTTTTTGCCCGGACCCGGCTCAGGACCCAGTTGCATGGAGCCTATCCATTGATTTGTTTGTGGCAGCGCCCCTACCTGGATCGTATTTCCAGACGCGATCTCATACTGATAAATCTTGTTCCCTGAGCTGAAATAAAATAATTGTGAGTTCGGACTAAAGGATACACCGTAGCTCATGAGGCTGGAGATGATCAGGGGCGAGCTAAGCACACCTGTACTGTTATTGAAGTTCCATAAGGTCACCCTGTTCTGGTTGATAGAACCCTGCTGTACTGCCGCGATCTTTGATCCGTCCGGCGAAGCCTTGATGCAGCCGTAGCTCTGAAAATAATCAATGTTCATCGGCGTGATTGTCGGTGCACTGATACCGCCCGCTGTAAGCAGCCATACGTATATCCTGGCGGAGCCGGACGATTGGCTGTTGTCGCCGCCCATTGCCACAATCCAGTAGTCGTGACCATTACAATGTGGTACGGCGGTGATTCCCTCACCGAGCCTGTCTCCCCATGCACTGGTGTTGAACAGCAATGCATTGGTAACAACGAGCTGCCCCGGCCCCTGGCTGGGACAGGTGGTACACGTAAGGTTCATGTCAACAATGGAATAGTGGACACCGTTTGCGTTGCCGGACACAGGGAGATAAAAAAGATAATACTGTCCCGGATGCCCAGGAAAAGGAACGGAAAGCAATTGCGCTGTCGAATTATCAGTAGTGTTATACTGCGTGTTGGGCGGAATGATATTGGTTGCTATCGGTTCATGGTCGCGGTTCCAGATGCCGTAACCGTTATAGTAGAAAAGGAGGTTTCCGGCAGTATCGCTTTCATTCACCACTCCTTCGATCACGTCTGTGGTCTGGTGTGTCCATGCATTCAGATCCGCGACCGGGGTGCCGGAGGCGAAGCTTAACCCTGCGAAATGCCCGAAATACCAGTTGCCCTGGGTGCTGGCCAATGCCTGGCAGCCGCTGACGGATATATAGATGGTATCGGAAACTGAGTTATTGGAGGCATCGTAGGCGGTAAGGATGACAGGATAGGTGCCCTGTGTATTATACGTTACCACCGGGTTCTGAGCCGTGGATGTTGCAGGGGTGCCCCCCTGGAATATCCAGGACCAGCTTACGGCCGCATAGCTGCTGCCCCATGGGGTGGAGAACTGGACCGGGGTGGAATCGCAGATCTGCGAGGAACCGTACTGGATATCTGCCAGCAGCAGGGGGCCGATACAACCATTGGTATTGCTGACGCCTGTAGCGGCAAGATTGGACGAAGACACCAGGTTGCTGCGACTCAACGATATCCATGCGTTCATTGACAGTGATTGGCCGTTGGTGAACGTATTCATGCATACATCGTGCGAGTATGACATGTAGTTCTCTGTCATGTCTGTGGTATCCAGGTTACTGAAGTAAGTCAGGTTATCTGTGCAGCTATTAGGTATGGGTCCGGAACAATTGTAATAAATGCTGTCGGGGTGGACCGGCGGTGTATCGCAGATAAAATCTCCATTGGTGCTGCAATCGTTGTTATTCGTGCCGGTGCAGCCATTGTGAAAGGTATGCCAGAGACTCAGGTAATGTCCTACCTCGTGGGCCATAACCTTACCCTGCTGCAGACCTGACAAAATAAATCCACCGCCTGTGGTATTATCGCCAAACGCATCGCTGCGAATGACCACGCCGTCCAGCGGCCAGGGAGACATGATCGGTTCCGGCGCGTAGCCGATGATGCTGTTGCCGCTGTTGATCTGGGGTACGGTCCAGATATTCATGTAGTTCGCAAACGGAAAATGAGCGTTGGTCGGATGGGTGAGCCCCAGCAGTGCGGTGGAACCCGCCCAGGTCATCTGGTTATTCAGCAGCGGATCCCCGGAAGGCAGGGCGTAACGCATTACTCCCGGCTCTGACGGGTCGGTCCATGCAGATGCGCCCTGGGGTATGGTAGCCAGACAGAACTGGATATTGGTATTGACGGCATGCGGCCCGTGCAACTGGCCGTTATAGGCATTGTAGTCCATTCCAAAAGCTGCATTCAGTGCATCTATCTGCGACTTGATCTGCAGATAGCTGATGTTCTGTCCTGTGCCATACGCCTGCCCCTGGGGGTGCAGTACATGTACCACGACGGGGATGATCAGGGCGTTGGGATTGAAGGATGTGGTACTGGCAGTAGTGTTACCCGAAGCTATCTGCTGGTTGATCAGCTGTCTTGTCTGGTAAACGTTTTCCTGCCATTTCGGATCCTGAGCCTGCCAGACCTGGTGGAGCAGCTCGTTGCCGCAGGTCTGGGCTTTGGTTCGGGAATTAAGAAATAAAAGCGGGATCACCCACGCGAGGTGTTTCAGAAGGTGTGCCTTCATGGTTTAAGTTATTAATGGTTAATCAATCCTTTTTATTCCGGGCGATATAGGTGCAGGCCGCAACTGGGGATTATAGCGGTGGGGCGGCTTCGATTAGTTGACGGAAGTTCGCAATGTTTTGTTAGTATTCATAAAAAAAATATGCGGAATTATTTAGAAAAGGGGCTGGCAGGGGCGGCACGGAAGCTGTCACTTCCGGTATCAGCCAACAAATAGTTTCCCCCCTTCGCCCCCTTTAGTATTTTCGGGGCCGAAAACGATAAGCATGGAACAGCTACAGCAAATGATAGAGGCTGCCTATGGCAACCGGGAACTACTGAAAGAGGAAAAATATAAAGAGGCGGTACGGCAGGTGATCGGGGAAGTGGACAAAGGACGACTGCGTGTTGCGATTCCCGGCAGCAATGGCTGGGAGGTACAGCAATGGGTAAAACAGGCGATCCTGCTCTATTTCGGCATCCAGCCGATGCAGACCTGGACGATGGAACCGTTTGAGTTTCATGACAAGATGCTGCTGAAGAAGGACTATGCCGGACTAGGCGTCCGTGCCGTGCCCCATGCCGTGGCCCGTTATGGCGCCTATATTGCCAGAAACGTGATCCTGATGCCGAGCTATGTCAACATCGGAGCCTATGTGGATGAAGGCACCATGGTAGATACCTGGGCCACGGTCGGCTCCTGTGCACAGATCGGCAAAGGCGTGCACCTGAGCGGTGGCGTAGGCATTGGCGGTGTGCTGGAACCGCTGCAGGCCGGCCCGGTGATCATAGAAGACGGCTGCTTTATCGGCTCCCGCTGTATTGTGGTGGAAGGAGTGGTTGTCGAAAAAGAAGCGGTGCTCGGCGCCAACGTCGTACTCACACAGTCTACCAAGATCATTGATGTAAGCGGTCCGGAGCCTGTGGAATATAGAGGCAGGGTGCCGGCGCGCAGCGTGGTTATACCGGGCACTTATACAAAAAAGTTCCCTGCAGGAGAATATGGCGTGAGCTGTGCCCTGATCATTGGTCAGCGCAAGCCCTCCACCGATCTGAAGACCAGCCTTAACGACGCGCTTCGTGAATTCAATGTATCCGTATAATCATCGCTGCGTTCTATGCATTCACTGATCCTGCAGACCGGCTGGAAAGCTTTTGACACGAGGATTGCCGATGAGCGGCTCTCCAGCATCCTCTGGTTCCTGGGCATCGTGCTGTTTACCCTGCTGCTCAAAAAGCCGCTGGCTGCGCTGTTCTCTAAGATAAGCTGCCGGATCATTGACCGGTTCGGGTCGAGGAACGACGCTGCCAAGTTCCAGGAACTGACGCGCAAGCCGTTCGAGCTCCTGCTGCAGACCTTCCTGTTCTATATTGCTGTCAGTCAGCTCTCCGTATTTCTGAGCCGGTTCGTGATGCAGCATAAGGAAGGGTATAATCTGCTGAACAATATCCGGGTCGGCGATATCGTGAACCTGGTGTTCCTGTTTCTGCTGATCTTATTTACTACCCTCGCCGTCAGCCGGGTGCTCGACTTTATCTTCCATATCCAGATAGAGAAGGCCTATGAGCAGCATGAAAAAGAAAAGCAGCAGCTGCTTCCCCTGGTGAAAGAAGTAGCCAAGATCATTGTCTGGTCCCTGGGGGTGTTCTGGGTGCTCGGGTCGGTCTTTAAGGTCAATATACCGGCACTGATCACCGGACTGGGAATCGGGGGTGTTGCTATTGCGCTGGCGGCTAAGGAAAGCGTGGAGAATTTCTTTGCCGCTTTTACCATCCTAACAGACAAGCCCTTCCAGACCGGCGACGCCGTTAAGCTGGGCAGCCTGGAAGGCACGGTGGAGCGCATCGGTTTCAGGAGCACACGCCTGCGTAATGGCGATGGTTCGCTCTTTATCATCCCCAATAAAAAGCTGATCGGCGAAAACCTGGAGAACCTCTCCGACCGAGATACCCGCAAGGTAAAGCTGGTGCTGACGCTGAAATATGTTTTGTCGGAAAGCGAGCTGGCAAGGCTGATGGATGATCTGAAAACGATGGTCAGCGCCACCCTGCATGTCAATGAGCCGGTCGTTATCGTTCCCGAGAATTTTGGTGAGAATGCCTTCCAGTTATCCATCAGCTATTTCCTGCCGGAACCGATGGCGGAAGGAGCCCGGGTAGAAGCGGTGAAGCAGGAGATCACCCTGCGCAGCTACGGCATCGTCTCGAAGTATCTGATTGCCGCGCCACTTGTGGCAACACCGCCGGTGGAAACGAAGGAAGACAACCAGGTGCAGGAAGACAACGGCGGGGAAGAAAGTGCAATTTAGTATCGGGCAGACTACGTCAACCTCGCATTACCCACGCGCATTTGCGACTTTACAACTCAAAGCATTAACACCGACAGCGCATAATCCGCCAGCAGAATAAGGATACAGCTTACGACAACGGCAGTCGTGGAAGCCCTGCCGATCTCGAGGGCGCCGCCTTTTACATAATAGCCATAGTAGGCAGGTACGGTCGAGATGATAAAAGCAAACGTAAACGCCTTGGTAATGGCGAAAAAAAGGTTGTACGGCATAAAACCCTGGGTGAGTCCCTGCCGGAACTGCTCTTTGGAAAGGATGCTGGAGAACATTCCCGCGATATAACCGCCCCAGATGCTCACGGCAATGGAAATGATGATGAGGCAGGGCACCATGATCATTGCTGCAATGATCTTCGGCAACACCAGGTACGTCTTTGTATTGATACCCATGATCTCCAGGGCATCTATCTGTTCGCTGACCCGCATGTTGCCCAGCTCGGAGGCGATCTTGGAACCAACCACGCCGGCCAGCACAATGCAGATCACCGTTGGCGACAGCTCCAGGATGGTGGAGTCGCGTACGATGCCGGCAATCACAGGTTTGGGCACGAGCGGACTAACGAGCTGGTAGGCGGTTTGTACGGTAAGCACCATCCCCAGGAATACCGAGATGATCAGGACGATGGGCAGAGAACGGATGCCGATGTCGTTACACTGGTCCATGAACTCCTTCCAGTAAACGCGTCCGTTTTCCGGTTTGCTGAGGGAAGCCTTCAGCATGAGAATGATTCGTCCGAAATGTTCCAGGAAGTTAGTGATCATCATGGTTACAAAAATAGGTATTGAGTCAAACAAAAATCCCGTGCCTGCTTTAGCGACACGGGATTGTTTGCTTTTATTTTAGGAACCGGCGGTTAGGCCATCTTCTTCAGTTCTTCGATGCGGGCCTCATGGTCCACTTCGTTCTTCAGTTTATCACTCTTGTCCATATCTACCAGTACAGGAGCCGCCACGAAGATGGAGGAATAAGTACCGGTGATCACACCTACGAGCATGGCAAAGGCAAAGCCACGGGTAACTTCTCCACCGAATACGAACAGGATCAATACAGTAAGGAATACCGTCAGGGAAGTCATGATCGTACGGCTCAGGGTGTCGTTGATCGCGCGGTTCACCACAGACTTCTTGTCCTCGTTCGGGTTTTTGCGGAAGTATTCGCGGATACGGTCGAATACGATAACGGTATCGTTCATCGAGAAACCGATCACGGTCAGGATCGCCGCAATGAAGTGCTGGTCAATTTCCAGTGCGAAAGGCACCTTGCCGCGCAGGAAGGAGAACACCGCCAGGGTAACGCAAACGTCGTGCATCAGGGCGATGATAGTACCCAGGGAGTACTGCCATTTGCGGAAACGCAGCAGGATGTACAGCGCGATCGCTACCAGGGAAAGGATGGTTGCCCATCTTGCACCCTCAACCAGGTCATCGGAAATCGTAGGCAGAACCGTTTGAGAACTTTGTACATACCTGGAAGCGAATGCTTCAGGAGTTACAGAAGCAGGAATAAAACCTTCCTTGCTCAGACCTTCCTGGAGCTTGGCTATTACCTGCTGCTCTACCTGCGGACCAGTCTGGTCGATCAGGTAAGGAGTAGTGATGTTATAATGATTATCGGTACCGATGGTCTTAACAACCGGGTACTCACCGAAGTAATTATGCAGCTTGTTGCGGATCTCGGAAACTTCATACTTCTTGTCGAGCTGCACGGTATAGCTGCGACCACCTGCAAACTCAACGCCATAATCAAAACCGTTGAAGAAAGAAGCGATACCGGCGATCAGCACGATCACGGAGATCACATAAGCGATCTTACGGGACTCAACGAATTTGAAATGCGCCTTGCGGAAGATAGACTTGGAAAGACCGGTGAAATATTTGAAGTGGCGGTCGCGTCTCATATAGATATCAGTCACCAGGCGGGAAACCAGGATACCGCAGAACAGGGACAGCAAGATAGAGATGATCTGCGTAGTGGCGAAGCCAAGTACCGGACCAAGTCCAAAGATGAACAGGATGATCGCCGTGATCAGGGTAGTGATGTGACCATCGAGTACCGGCGCCATAGAGTTGCGGTAACCTTTGCGGATAGCCTCGGCATAGCTGCTGCCTGCTGCCAGTTCTTCCTTGATACGCTCGAAGATGATTACGTTCGTATCAACTGCCATACCGATACCGAGTACCAGACCGGCGATACCAGGCATGGTCAGGGTCGCATGAAGGGCAGAAAGGATACCGAACGTGAACAGTACGTTCAGGATAAGAGAGATATTGGCAACGATACCACCGGTATTATAATATACCAGCATCAGCACGAAGATCACCAGGAAGGAGATGATCAGCGAGTTCATACCTGCCTCGATGGATTCCTGACCCAGGGTAGGACCTACCACCTGTTCCTGAACGATATGTGCAGGAGCAGGAAGCTTACCGGACTTAAGGATGTTGGCAAGGTCAGTCGCATCTTCTACAGTAAAGCTGCCTGAGATGGAAGTACGTCCGCCTGCGATCTCGTCATTAACACGCGGAGCAGAGTAAACCTTGTCATCCAGTACCACTGCTACGAACTTGCCCTTGTTGTCGCCGGTCATCTTTTTCCAGATACGGGCGCCGGTAGCGTCCATTTCCATAGATACCTCAGGCTCACCGGTTACAGGGTTATAATCCATACGGGCCTGAACCACGCGGTCACCTTCCAGCTTTGCTTCTTCTCCGCCCGGAGCGGTCTTGATCGCATATACGGCGAGTGGTGCGTTCGCGTTGCGGCGGCTTTCTTTGGTCTCAGCACCGTAAAGCAGCTTGATATTGTTCGGGAATTTGTTGCGGATCGCGTCCATTCTCAGGTACTCGTTCAGCTTCGCGGTATCTTTCTTGGCAATATAACCTACGATGGGGCTGGAGTTTGATCCCAGTTCTTCAGGGATAAAAAGAATAGAACGGATCGGATATTTCTTCTGGGCTTCGGCGGCAGCAAGGGCTGTGGAATCACCGCCGGCTGTTTTGGCGCCTGCATTATTGTTGCCTGTCAGGATATTGCTCAGGCTTGCCGTATCACTGCCGGTATTATTGGCAGCAGTAGCGCTGGTGTCAGCAGCATTGTCAGCAGCAGCAGCGCTGGTGTCCCGGGTATCTTCCTTAACACCGGCGAGGATATTTGCCAGGGTTGTTTCCGCACTGAGCAATCCGGGGTAAACTTCCTGGTTTGTATAAGTTTCAAAGAACTGGAGCTTTGCGGTGGCCTGAAGGTAGGTACGCACCCTTTCCGGATTGCGGACGCCTGCGAGCTCAACGGTGATCAGTCCTTTGTTCTCATCGAGATTCATGTTCGGGTTCACAACGCCGAACTTATCGATACGGGTAAGGAGTACGTTATAAGTACGCTTGATCGCGTCGCGGGCTTCGGAACGGATCTTGGCAAGCACCTGGTCATTGGTGGAAGCAAGTGTTATTTCCTTTTCAGAAGGCTTGGTAAACAGGTAAGCCAGTTTTGTATTCGGGTTAGCCTTTGTGAATGCCTCTCCGAACAGCGTAACGAAATCTGCCTGGCTGTTTGCCTTAGCCTTATTGGCATCTGCGATCGCGCGGTTCAGCGCAGGGTCTTTCGGATTGTTGGACATCGAGCGGACCAGCTCATCGAGGCTTACCTCGAGGGCAACGTTCATACCTCCCTGAAGATCAAGACCGAGGTTCAGCTCCTGCTCTTTTGCTTCCTGGTAGGTAAACTTGGTGAAACCAAGGTTATACACATTCACTCCCTGCAGGCTATCAATTATCCCATCATAGCGTGCTTCTATCAGTTTTTCCAGTTCCTCACCCTGAGCGCCGGTGTTCATAGCCTTTACCTGCCGGCTGGCTTTGGCACGGGCGTTACTCTCCGCATTACGTACGACAAACGTGAATGATAGCTGATACAGTGAAATCAGGATAAGTGCAACGGTAAAAAATTTTACCAACCCTTTTAATTGCATAGGTGTCCAATAATTAAATACTAAGAAACGTAAAATTCAGAAGTGGGCAAAGATAGGATTTAATATAAAAAAATAAAGATCGTGAGGGACTTAAAGACATATTTAATTTAATATTCGATCTTATGCATCAAATCCTCATTCATCACTGTTCTTTTCGGTTTTATCCTAATTCTTTTACCAATTTTATAACGGATAGGTTATTTTTACGAAATATAAGCAATATACATTTCCAATCAAAGATTTAAGCATGATACGTAAAGTTACGCTCTTTCTGCTGGGGCTTTTGGGCTCTTTTCACCTGGCCTCGGCCCAGCATTGCGGATTTGACCAGCGGCACCAGCAAATGATGGCAAGCAACCCCGACTATGCAGCGGGCGTGCAGCAGATGAATGCGCAGATTGCCAGCATGGTCCAGTCCGGCAGCAGCAGCTCCCTTATAGTAAACACGCCGAACGGCCCCGTCTACCAGGTTCCTGTTGTCATCCATGTGATCCATACCGGCGGCGCAGTCGGCTCCATTTATAACCCTACCGACGCCCAGCTTACCGGCATGATCAACTACCTGAACCAGGTATATGCCGCCAACTGGCCGGGCTACCCGAGCGCTACCACAGGCGGAACTTATATTCCCCTGCAGTTTGTGCTGGCCCAGCGCACACCTAACTGTATGCCTACCACAGGAATTATCCGCGTAAACGGCAGCGGCGTGCCGAACTATACGGCCGGCGGGGTGGAAAGCGGCAGCGGTATCGGTGCCGATGAGGTAGATGTAAAGAACCTGAGCAGGTGGCCAAACGACCAGTACTATAATATATGGATCGTGAACAAGATTGACGGACAGGATGGAACATCAGGCGCGTTCACTGCGGGCTTTGCTTATTTCCCCGGTGCACCGGCATCACTGGACGGCACGATCATGCTTGCTACCCAGGCACAGGCCGGTGAGATCACGCTGCCGCACGAAATCGGACACGCGTTTGCGCTCTATCATACTTTCGAAGATGACCTGGGCGGTACCTCCTGCCCTCCCAATACCAACTGCGCTGCCACCGGTGACCTTGTTTGCGACACCGACCCGCACATGCGTTCCGTGTTTAACTGTCCTTCGGGTACCAATCCCTGTACTAATGCACCTTACGGAACTGTGGTCTACAACTTTATGGACTACTCGAGCTGTCAGAACCGTTTTACACCAGGACAAAAAGACCGCGTGATCGACGCGCTGCTGACCTCCCGTGCCAGCCTCATCTCGTCGCTGGGCGGCACACCGTTCCCGACCAGCCCGATCCCGAACGCCTGTATTCCTTCTATCACTAACCCGGGCGGCAATGCCGGACCCAGGGATATCAAGATCTGGGACGCAAATCTGACCTATATGGATGTCACTTCCGAGGGTTATTCCGGAGATGGCAATGTTGCTTATATTGACAATAGCTGCAGGCACCTGGTGGAACTGACAGCCGGAAATATTTACAATTTCTCCGTACGCACAGGATTCAACACTGAGAACGTTAAGATCTACATAGACTATAACAACGATGGTACGTTCGGTGCAGGCGAAGAAGTGTTCTCAAATGCTGGAACTACTGCCAGCCAGGTCCACTCTTTCCAGTTCAACGTGCCAACGGTCGCAACCGTGCCTACACTTGTAAGCTGTGTGCCGCTGCGCATGCGTATTGTTTCCGACCGCACTATCGCGCCCCCGATCACTGCCTGCGGACCCCTGGGTTACGGACAGGCTGAAGACTATTCCATCGTCATCCGCGGTGGCGGACCAACCACCGGGGCTGTTACCGTGAACCTGACTTCCGGCTCCAACCCTTCCTGTTTCAATACACCGCTTACCTTCATGGCTACGCCCGGCAGTGGTATTACCTCTGCTACCTACCTGTGGTATGTGAATAATGTCAGCACAGGCGTCACCGGGAATACTTACAGCTCCTCTACCCTCGCCAATAACGATGTCGTTAAAGTTAAGATGTACTATACCGGACCCTGCGGCATTGACAGCGCCTGGTCTGCCGACTTTACGGTACTGCGCCAGGCAAATGTGCCGGCTGCAGTAACGATCGCCCTGATCGGCGGCACCAATCCGGGCTGTGCCGGACAAGTGCTTACGTTCGTAGCAACACCACAGAACGGGGGTACAGCACCTACGTACCAGTGGCAGGTAAACGGGGTCAACGCAGGATCAAACACTGATACATTCAGCACTACCCTGAACAATAATGATGTGGTTACGGTGAATATGGTATCCAACTCGGGCTGCGCATCTCCAGCCTCCGCTACGTCCAACAGTATTACCATCACCCATACAACGATCACCGCGGATGTAACCATCGCCCAGGTGGAAGGTACCAACCCGACGTGCTCCGGCGACCAGGTTGGCTTTGAGGCTACCCCGACCAATGGCGGTACTACCCCGCAATATCAATGGCTGGTGAATGGCGTCCCAGTTCCCGGAGCTACCAATGCCCTGTTTACGTCGACGACACTATCGAATAACGATGTGGTCCGGGTGGTGCTGATCGCAACCGATCCGTGCGTGGTCAATACAAATGATACATCTGCGGGCATTACCATGGTGGTGAATCCGACCCTGACACCGGCAGCTTCTGTTGCCATCACCATGGGCTCCAACCCGGGCTGCCTTGATTCACTGATCGAGTTCACAGGTACGGTAACAAGCCAGGGACTGAACCCGACCACCTCCTGGCTGGTGAACGGTATAGAAGTATCGAACGGCACTGTATTCAGCAGCAGTACGCTGCAGAACGGAGACATCGTTACCTTCCGCTCGGTCGCGACAGACGGCGCCTGCTATACCAGCGATACGGTCACCGCCACGCCGATCACCATGGCATTGTTCGCTACCCCGGCTCCTCCGGTGATCTCGTTTATCGGTACGATGCTGGTGTCCAACCTGACCAACAATATCTTCTGGTACGGGCCCGGCGGTCTGATCCCGGGTGCCAGCGGACAAAGCTATGCGCCGACACAGCCCGGGCAGTATTATGCAAGGGTTTCCAACAACGGCTGTCTTTCTGCTCCTTCCAACAAGCTGACGATCTCCATCATGGATATCGCCTCCTACGATCTGAGCCAGGTGAAGATATACCCGAACCCGAGCAACGGCATGCTGACGCTGGACTGGGGAACCAAAACAGTGAACGCTACCCTGGATGTGTACAGCATCAACGGAAAGGGACTGATGCACGAAAAGATCAGCAATGGCACCAGCAAGACCCTCGATCTGACACGCCTTGCTGACGGCACCTACTTCATCCTTATCCGTGATGACGCAGGTCAGGCGGGTACGGTAAAGATCGTGCTGACTAAATAACGCAGTTTTAGTAAGTACATAAAGCAATAACCCCGGAAGTTCCGGGGTTATTGCTTTTTATGACCCTGATGATCATTGTCTTTATTTCTTACACTTACGGTTCGCCCTGGCGGTAAAGATCCGCACAATGACATACGCCATTGAGTCATCTACCTTCATCAGCAAATCAGCAAGACCTGTCCAGACGTTAGTCGGGACCAGCACATCATCATGGAGCCATTGGCCCGTTGCGCCATTGAGTCATTTGCCTTCATCAGGGCATTAAGCCTTCGCCTTCTGCTTTGCAAAATGCCTTTCAATGATCCTGCCGATGATCGGCACCAGGCGGGAAAACTGTTCTTTGATACATTTCCAGTTATAGCGGAATACTTCGTAGTCGGTCTCTGCTTCCACCAGGAAGGTTTCGCCATTATTGAGCCGGACCACATAGCTGTTATTCTCGGGGAGGGGCCTTCCTATCACTTCACCTTTGTAGCTGCCGTCCGTCAGGCGAACGCAAAAAGGGATCACAACATTTTCCTTACGCACCATTATATCTCTGTTTTCTTCGGGTAAGGGTATAAACAAAACCATACCAGCGCCGTATGGTTTCAGACTAAATCCCTAGTCTTCATTGACATACACTCTTTTCACCCGCTGGGAGATTCCGGTCATGATCTCATAGCTGATCGTACCGCTCCAGGCTGCCAGCTGCGTAATGGGCAGATCAGGACCAAACACAACCACTTCATCACCTTCTCTTGCTTCAGGAATGTCGCTGATATCCACCATGCACATATCCATACAGACCACCCCGACCAGGCTTGCCTTTTTCCCATGAATCAGCACATGCCCCTGCCCGTTGCTCAATGCCCGCGGGTAGCCGTCTGCATAGCCGATGCAGATAGTGGCGATACGCATATCGCGGCGCACATTGCCTTTGCGCCCATACCCCACGGTTTCGCCTTCCTTTACTTCCTTGATCTGGGCAATAGTCGTCTTCAGGGTGCTGATCTGCCGGAGCTTTGACTGCAGCACACCGCTTCCGTCTATGCCGTAAAGGCCCAGTCCGAGCCTCACCATATCGTAATGCAGCTCTTTATGCCGGGCAATACCTGCCGAATTGCAGATATGCCGCAGGGGCCTATCTCCCGTGATGGTGCAGATGATCTGGTACATCCGGTCGAACATGGCTGCCTGCTCTCTGGTGAAATCATCGTAGGATGCGTCTTCACTGGCGGCGAGATGGCTGAACACGCTGTGCACCTTTACCAGTGGGTTTCCCTGCAATACCTTAGCCAGCGCTTCCACCTCGTGCTCCATAAACCCGAGCCGGTGCATGCCGGTATCCAGCTTCAGATGCACGGGATAGCTGCTCACCTGCAACGTGGCAGCGATGTCCAGGAATGACTGCAGTGAGCGCATGTTGAACAGCTCCGGCTCCAGCTTCCAGGCAATCATCCGGTCAAACGAAGTGGCATCAGGACTCATGACCATGATCGGCAGGCTGATGCCGGCTTTCCGCAGCGCCACCCCTTCATCGGTATAGGCGACCGTGAGATAGTCGACGCCGGAGTACTGCAGCAGGTGTGCGATCTCGTAACTGCCGCTGCCGTAGGAGAATGCCTTGACCATAGCCATCGTCTTTACACCAGGCGCCAGCTGGCTGCGGAAAACGTTCAGGTTGTGCGTCAGGCAGGAGAGATTGATGGACAGCACTGTCTGGTGCACTTTCTGCTCCAGCAGCAGGCCTACTTTTTCAAAAGCAAAGCTCCTGGCACCTTTGAGCAGGATTGCCTCTTTGTTGAACGTAAGATGATGGAACTTTCGCAGCAGCTCGTCCGTACTCCGGAAGAATATGCTGCGCAGCTTTTTGTGTTTTCTGAATGCTGTCTTGTGCCTGTAGAGTGCCGGTCCTACCCCGATGAAGCGCTGAATATTTCTGCGGCTGACCAGCTCGCCTACCTGGTCATAAAGCTCTGCATCCGATTTGCCGATCTGCAGCATGTCGGAAAGGATGACCGTACGGAAACTATGCTGCTTTTGCTGGTCCAGAAAGTCGAGCGCGATCTGCAGGGAAGTAAGATCCGAATTATAAGTATCGTCTATGATAGTGCTATCGTTGATACCATGCCTGAGCTGCAGGCGCATAGCCACCGGGTGCAGCCCCCGCATTGCCTGGACGATCTGCTCGTCAGGCAGCTTCAGCAGGAGCATGATGCACCAGCAATGGATCGCATTCTCTACCGAGGCAGGGTCGCTGAAAGGGATGGAAATCGAGCGCTCAGTGCCCTCATACAGACCGGTAATATCCGTAGTACCATTAGGGCGGGAAACCACCTCGCGGATCCGCAAGCTGGCATCGTGCTTATACGACCAGTTGAACAGCTCCGGCAGGTAGTCACTGCCTCTGAGCTGGTTGCGGTACTGCACAATGCACTCATTCAACTCCGGATAATCGCTGCAGTAAACCAGCTGCTTTACATGCCGGAAAAGGACCAGTTTTTCATTGATCTTCTGCCGCTGGTTCAGGAAACCTTCGCTGTGCGCCTCACCGATATTGGTGAAAATGCCTATGGATGGCTGAATGATGCACTCCAGCTTTTCCATTTCCCCGGGCTGTGAAATGCCTGCTTCGAACACCGCCAGCTCGTTGTTCTTTTCCATCAGCCAGACGGAAAGCGGCACGCCAATCTGCGAGTTAAAGCTCTTCGGGCTCCGCACCATATTGAAATGGCCGCTCAGAAGCTGGTACAGCCATTCCTTCACCACGGTCTTGCCGTTACTGCCGGTAATACCGATGACGGGTATGCTGAACTGCTTTCTGTAAGCGGTTACGATCTGCTGCAATGCCGAGAGTGTGTCTTTTACCAGCAGGAAATTGGCGTCCGGAAAAGGCGCGGTATCTATCGGCCGGTGCACGAGGAAGCTGCGGATTCCCTTCTCATAAGCATCGGCAATAAAGCTGTGCCCGTCCCTGCGTGCGGCAGCGATGGCAATGAAAAGCGAACGTTCCGGATGACTGACTTTGCGGCTGTCAATGACCAGGTTCCTGATCATACGGTTCTCGGAAAATAACAGCCAGCTGCCCTGGCTCCAGGTATAAAGCTGCTCTATGCTAACCATAGCTGGTTACTTACAGTTTTCTCGGTTGAATGATGATGAAGGTAATGATTAGTTCAGGAACGCTTACTGACGCACCTGCGGCATCGGGGTTACAGTTGATCTACGCTCGCTCCCGTAAAACTCAGGAGCCCTCCGGAACAGCTTTTCAAAGGTAAAATTCTGGATGATGGCTGTATCCTTCTTATTGTTGAACACCGCATAGAAGCGGTCGGCGTCATAATCCGAAGGCTCTGGCACTGCCATGTTCTTGCTTCGTTTGTTCAGCGGCATGAGGTAAATATCAACCTGCTGTTTCCACCCGGTTGTGGACGTAACACCAATGCTGCAGAAATGCGGCATGGACGCAATGGTTGAATCGATGCCAGGGATGTCCTCCAGGTATCCTTCGGCATTAATGTCGGTAAAGAACTGCAGATAAGACCTTACCCTTCCTTCATTGACCGGCTGACCATTGGCAGCGGCAGGATCTGCACTGACCCGGATGCCGCCTTCCTGCCGGATTACAAAGGAGTTCACGGGCTCGGCAGGGTACGTAACCGCTACTTCGCGGATCTGCTCCGCCGGCAGATTGAACACGGAGCGTGACCGCCAGTTGAGCGGATCCGTATCATATACCGGAGAAATATAGCCGATAAATCCAGGCACCTGTACCACGTAGGGCCGCTGAGCACCCTGCATCAGCATGAACGTACCTTCGCTGTTATGCGCCTGTCCGCCCACAAAAAAGGTCTTGATCAACCCTGAGACATCATATACCTCCACCTTCACACTGTTACCGGCCAGGCTGCGCACGATATTATTGTGCGCATTCTCCGGCACCGGGAATTTAGCCTCCTGCCGCTTCATCGTTCCCAGCAGCAGGTTTACGGGCGCCTGACGAGCCGCATAGCTGCCATTTACCACCCAGCCGCTGTCGGTACGCGTCAGCTCGACAGACTGTCCGTTAGTGCGGCTAAGAAATATCTTTCTGATCGCAGCCGTATCACGTACACTGAAATTAGCCTGCCCGGCGCCGAAAGGATTACCATTGTCGGCGAATACAAAAAAATAGACCCCTGCGCCCAGGATGCCCAGCAACAGCACATATAATAGCGTCTTTCCCATCCTTCAGATTTTTTTTGATTAGTCTTTGGTTTCGTAGCGACGTTTCCGGAAGAACATGTAGCAGGATGCAAATATCAGCACCAGACCGATCGGGATGCCTATGTTCACGAACTGCCATTTCGTTTCCTCTTCCTGCGCCCGCTTCTGATCCAGCAGCCGCAGCTTCACATCCTTGGAGCGTGCCTCCAGCGGACTGTTCGGATCGGTAAGGTATTCCAGGCAGTTAAGGATAAAGTTCTTATTGGCAAACAGCGACTGGGTAAAATCCCAGTAGCCCATTTCTTCTATGCCCCTCGTCTGCGACACATTGTTCAGCATGATATCCCCGTCTGAGATGACGATCATTGCCGAGCCGCTGTCCGTAGTGCGCTTGAACGGATATTTGAGCGAATCGCGCAGTAGCTGGAGGAAAGACGGTGGCATCCTGTTATCGAACAGCGAATGGAAATCTCCTTCCAGCAATACAGCAGCCGCCCGCGCAGGCTTGCGGAACAGCTTCGGATCGGGATCATAGCGCAGCATGCTCAGGCTCACCCTCACCGGTGAGGCGGTGGCCCTGCTGTAGGCAGAAGACTCAAGCAGCACGGTCTTCTTACCGGGTCCGTTCTGCACGGTATCAATACTGTTCACAAACTTGCCCATGATCGCATCCATGTTATGCACGATCGGGTGGCGCGACACCGGAGTGAAGATCGGCAGGAAGGTCCAGGGCCGTAACTCTATCTGCGGCTGCCCGTTACCGATCATTCCTGTGATCAGCGGCACCTGGTTGCACTGCACATCTTCTATGAGGTCTGCATTCACGCGGACACCGTATTTAAAGAAAAGATCATCCAGGTTCAGCCCATAGTCGGAAGTGATGAACTGACCGCTGCTCTGCAGGCTGTCGATCGGCGCGCTGAGCATGTCTACCGCCCACAGTACCCGTCCGCCCCGCATCACATACTGGTCTATCTTGAACTTTTCCTTATCGTCGAACGGTTGTGTTGGCTTGTTAATGATCACCGCTTTATAGACCGCGTCGTTGATATGATATTCCGCCGGCAGGTCTATGGTATCTACGGCATAATATTGGGTCAGCGTCTTCAGCAGGTCCCGGGTATGCGCGCCCAGCTGCTCGCCGTGCCCCATGATATAGCCGATGGTGGGCTTTTCCGGCTGCTCCAGCCTGTGGATGGCGCTTGCGAGCTTATATTCAAGCAGCGACTCCGAATAGTTGAGCACTTCGAGCGGACTCATACCCAGGTGGTTTTCCAGCAGCCTGACCGCCCTGGACTTTCCCTTGTATTGCACCAGCGCATATGGATAGATGATCTGGGCAGAAGTATTGCGCTCCCCTTTTACATTCAGGCTCACGGGCTCCACGCCTTTCTGGTACAGCGCCAGGGATACTTTTTCCTTTTCCTCCTCCGCGACACCTTCCAGCGGATCTACAAAGCGGTAGATGATCCGGGCGCCGCCATATTCCTTAAATGACTGCAACCGTTCGCGGGTAGCCTCACTCAGCCGCTGAAACCCGGCGGGAAACTTTCCCTTCAGGTACACATCTACTACCACCACATCGTCAAGGCTGCCCAGCATCCTTTTGGTAGCGTCTGTAAGTGTGAAGCGTTTTTCACGGGTCAGGTCGAAACCTTTATGGAACCGGGCAGCGAGTATATTGACACAAATGATGATCGCGGCCAGGATGACCACCCTGATCACCGCCTGGCGCTGCTGCTGTTTTCTTTTAGTGTTGGAACCGTTATTCGTCATAGTGGATCCTTAATCTTGCCGGGCTGTATCCCAGGTACGGCGGTTAAGTGAGAGCCTCGTGAGGGCTACGAACAATACTATTACAGAGATAAAATAGATAACATCGCGGGTGTCGATGACGCCGCGGCTGATCGAATTATAGTGGAAGGAGAGCCCGACCATGCTCAGGTAGTAATCAATGCCACCGGTAAAGGAAGGTATCCGGCTCAGTGCCTCGAACCCGCTGTACAGCAGGTAGCAGGCAAACAGGGATACGAGGAACGAAACTACCTGGTTGCTGGTAAGCGAAGAGCAGAACACGCCGATTGCCGTAAATGCCGCTGCCAGGAAAATTAGCCCGATATAAGAACCGGCAATGCCGCCTGTGTCCAGGTTGTCGGGAACCGCCGACAGGCTGGCAATGGTGACCACATAGACAAGCGTAGGCAACAGGGCAAACACTACCAGGGAAAGAGCTGCCAGGTATTTACCAGCTACGATATCCAGCTCGGTCAGCGGCTTGGTGGACAGCCATTCTATCGTGCCGCCCCGGAACTCATCGGCAAAAGAGCGCATGGTGACCGCCGGTATCAGAAGCATCAGGAACCAGGGTGCCATCTCGAAAAAACGGTCCAGTGTGGCATAGCCGTAATCGAGGATGTTGGTATCCGGGATGATCCATAAAAAAAGCCCGCAGGCGATCAGGAATATGAGTATGGCTACATACCCGACAATGGAACTGAAGAAAGAGTTAATCTCTTTGATATATATACTCCTCATGAAGGGAACCTCTGTTGGAAGGATGGCAAATATAGCAAAACAGGAGCGCCTGTACGGCCGCATTTCGTTAATATTGGACAATTAAGAGTGCTGGTTTGATTCTAATATGACAATGTCCCGGCACCGGCAGCTCCATTCCGGACCCGGGAAAGCCGGAATATCCTCATTTAGTTATTTTTGCCCCGCTTGAAGAAAGTCAAAAAATACTATTACAACACAAAGACCTTAAGGTTCGAGAAACTCGAGGTACCCCTGCAGACCAAAATACTCAGGGTACTGGGCTTTGTTTCTGCCTCTATTGTCTCCGCCCTCATTATCGTTGCCATCGCCTTCCGTTTCCTCGATTCACCCAAGGAACGGGAGATGCGGGCAGAGATCTATACCCTGGAAGAAAATATCAGGCTTACCCGCGACCAGGTAAGGCGGCTCAGCACCGAGCTGGAGCTCCTGGAGCAGCGTGACAATGATGTGTACCGCGCCATATTCGAGGCCGCACCCCTGCCCGACAGCATCCGGTCTGGACAGCCCTCCCGGCCGGAAGGACACGAAGATTTTTCCTACCGGAACACCGACGAGCTGCTCGCCCAGCTCAATATCGAAGTACATTCCCTGAAGAGGCGGATAGAAGTGCAGAAGGCATCATATGATACCCTGATGAAGATGGTGCAGAGCAAGGAAAAAATGCTCGCATCTATCCCGGCTATCCAGCCCATCGCCAACAAAAGCCTGGAGCATATCGCTTCCGGCTTCGGCTACCGGATCGATCCTATCTACAAAACGCCGAAAATGCATACCGGTCTGGATTTTGCCGCGCCTATGGGCACCCCGATCTATGCCACTGCTGACGGGGTGGTCACGGAAAGCAACTATGATGACGGAGGATATGGGCAACATGTCATCGTCAACCATGGCTATGGCTATCAGACCCTTTATGGACATATGGTGCGCATCAAAGCCAGGAGGGGTGAAAGGGTGAAACGCGGACAGGTACTGGGCTGGGTGGGCAGCACCGGCAAGAGCACAGGACCACACCTTCACTACGAAGTGATCCGCAACGGCAGAAAGATCGATCCCGTCCATTATTTCTTCAATGACCTCAACGCCGCCGACTACGACCGGATGGTACGCATCGCCGCCGCCAGCAATCAGTCATTTGACTAAGGGAGGATCAGGTAGAGGGCTTCAGAGATCCAGAAGGCAGAGAGGCAGAGGGCAGAAGGGCAAGTTGGCAGTTAGCAGTAGGCAGATGTCCAGCGCAAGTGTTTTAGAGATTCAGAGGGCAGAGAAGCAGAACGCAGAAGGACGCATGATGTAAATCTGCAATTAAACGAAGCCGCGCATCAACATTCCCCGGCGCCTTTACGCCTTTACGACTCCTCGACTTTACAATAAAAGCGCCTGCCAAAGCGTCAGCAGCTATGGTAAAGTTCCGGGGGAGTACCTCCGTAGTACCTTCGTAGTACCTTCGGGGTACCTTCGGGGTACCTTCGGGGTTAATTCGGGTCTGATTCGGGGTGAATTCGAATGCCAGAATGGCAGACCCCCTTTTTCCCCTGTCGGAAATGACCTTTTGGAGGGCCGAATTTGCAATTGGAAAAAGAATAAGCAATCATGAGCCTTCTTCCTTCAACTGAGCTTTTCCCTTATTTGCGAAGGTCGGGCAACCCTACGCCTTTACACCTCACGCCTTCACGACTTAACGCCTTCACGCCTTTACTTTCCATCATTGAGCCACTTGCCTACCCCCTTACGACTGTATTGAGTCTTGTCTGCATCAGCCAATCAGCACATTACTTCTTTAACCCGATCTCTCTCAGGCGCTCGTCGAGGTACTGTCCGGCGGTGTAATCTTCGTAGGCTTTAGGACTGCTTTCCGAGATGCAGCTTTCGAAACAGGCAAGGCTCATGTCGCTTTGGGGGTGTAAAAAGAAAGGGATGGAAAACCGGGAGGTACCCCAAAGCGCACGCGGAGGATTGACCACCCTGTGCGTTGTTGATTTCAGCCGGTTGTTTGTCAGCCGCTGCAGCATATCGCCAACATTTACCACAATCTGTTCCGGCAGCGAGGTCACCGGCACCCATTCGTTTTGTTTATTCAATATCTCGAGCCCGTCGGCGGAAGCGCCTACCAGCAGGGTGATCAGGTTAATATCCTCATGCTGCTCGGCGCGGATGGCAGATGCCGGCTCTTCGGTGATCGGCGGATAATGTATGGCCCGCAGGATGCTGTTACCCCGTTCCACGTACGCGTCGAAATAGTGCTCGTCAAGTCCCAGATAAAGGGCAATCGCCTGCAGGAGCTGAATTCCCGAGGCTTCGAACCCCCGGTAGGCTTTCTCGAGCGTAGGCGTAAACTGCGGCACTTCCGTCACGTACACATTGTCCGGATACTCTGCCCTGAGCGGATCATTATCAGACAGTATTTGTCCAAACTGGAAAAACTCCTTCAGATCCGGCACCTCATAACCTTTTGCATGTTCCTTGCCGAACGAGGTATATCCCCGCTGCCCGGCCAGTTCGGGTATCTCATAACGCTGCTTGGTTTCGCGGGGCAGCGAGAAAAACTCCTGTACGTATTTATAAAGGTCGGCAATGAGCTCGTCCGGGATGCCGTGATTCTTTACCGCAACGAATCCCACCTCTTCATACGCCTTACCCAGGGCTTGAATGAATGCTTGCTTTTGTGCGGGGTCACTGCTTCTGAATTGGGCCAGATCTACGACAGGGATATTCATATACTGCTTTGTTTTTATGGTAACACTTCAAATTTAACCTACCGGAAGGAATAGGCCTTCAGGTATTTCATCTTGATCTCATTTTTCTGTCCGTCCACGAGAAAATAATCATAGAATTTTTTATCGTCACCGAGATAAAAACCAATGATAAAGCTCTCAGGTGCATCCCCTCTTCTCATGGCCGGTCTGACCGGGACATCCGCTCTTGGAAAAGTAATCTGGGAATTCCCCTCACCAGACCCATAATGTGCTTTAATGTCATAGGTGCCACGGAAGCTGTACTCGCCCGCCACCAGTCTGACGGCGAAATAAGACTCATTCAGTGGATCGGCGACCTTAATG
>Ga0196964_10000556_pt1 | contig 21906 bp, 42 predicted proteins | sample S1_10metaG_FD_148615 | JGI IMG/M metagenome (GOLD analysis project Ga0196964, IMG submission 148615) | Soil microbial communities from Anza Borrego desert, Southern California, United States - S1_10 | ecosystem: Environmental > Terrestrial > Soil > Desert | place: USA: California | collected... | reverse complement strand
GGACGGGGACGGCGGGCAGCTCCAGATGCCGCTCGGCACCGTGACCACGCGGGACCGCTTCGCCGTCGTCACCGTCCATGGCGTCGACTACGCGATCGTGGACATCGGGATGAGGATGCTCACCCCACGCGAGCTGTTCCTCGCGCAGGGCTTCCCGCCCGACTACGTGATCGATCCGGTCGTCCTCGTGAAGAAGAACGGGCGGAAGAAGCGCCTGACGAAGACCGCGCAGGTGCACAAGTGCGGCAACTCCGTCTCGCCCTACGCCGCGAAGGAGCTGGTCCTGGCTCAGGTGGCGCCCCGCGGTGAGGAGGCAGTCGCATGACGGCCAACGCCCTGATCTCCGGCTGGCTGGCCCGCATCGAGGAGACGCTCCCGCTGGAGTCCTCGGAGCACTACGACCTGCTCTGGGACCTGCGCAACGAGATGCGCACGGCGCTGACCGCCGAGGACGCACCCGCTGCCCGTGTCCCATCTGCGCGCCTGGCGCCGCCAGCGGATCCGGCGTACGGGCCCACCGTGGCGGCACACCACGCCATCGTGCGGGCGGGGCAGAGCCGCAGCCCGGCGCACGAGACCGTCATGCTGGCGATGCTCCGCATCACGGAAGGAGACCGCCGGGCCTCGGCCGCCCACCTGGTGCGCGCCGAGGTTTTGCTTCACGACCGCCCCGAGCAGCTGAAGGTGCGCCTCGCCCTCAACCACCTGCCCACGGCGTGGGTCATCGCGTGCCGCGCCATCGAGGACGCCATCGCCGCCGGGGCCGCCGCGGACCTGCGGGACGCCGCCGCCGCCGGTGATCCTGCCGCGCTGCGCGAGGCGCTCCGCCTGGAGCTCGCGGAGACGCCGCCGGGGCGGAAGGCCGTCGCCGACCACCTGAAGACAGCGCTCGAGGCCGTAGAGCGGGAGGCGCAGACCCCATGAGCGGCACCCTGCACGTCTGGCAGCTCGGACCCGGGGTTATCGTCGAGGTCCGCTCTACCAAGCCCCTCACGCCCGAGCACTGCGACCTGTTCCGGCGCTACGTGGAGCTGGCCCGGGAGGCAGCCGGAGCGGCAGCCTCCGATGACGACGACGAGCCGATCGGCCGGCTCCCGCCGCTCGCCCTGGCCCGCTACGTGGGGCGGGCGGACGCCTGCGATGGCGAGGACCCACGCACCACCGGGGCGGAGGTGGCCGCGGACTGCGACATCAAGGACGCGGACCCGAAGCTGCAGGCGGAACTGCTGGCCGAGTACACCCAGGCCTACCAGGCGCGCCTCGCTCGGATGCCCCAGCGCCGCCGGGAGCGGGAGGGGAAGAAGTAGATGGCGCCCCCCATCGCCAAGGGCGCCCCCGTGCGCTACCGCCTCATCGGCCAGCACTGGACCGGCACCCGCTGGGAGCAGGTCCACGAGGGCCTGGTGGTGGCCTACGTCCCGGCCTGGACCAACGTCGCGCCCCACATGCCCCCTGGCATGTACGAGGCCCACAAGTGGCCCTTCTACAACCGCTCATCGAAGCCGCGGTACCTCGTGCTGTGCGGGAAGGGGACCTACTACAGGTGCCCAGCTGCGGCGCTGCTCGAGCGGCAGAACCCGGGCGCGCGGAGGGCGGAGTAGCTGCAGATGGCCTCGCATCGCAAAGGCCCGGCCGAGCACCGCTACTGCGTCGTGCAGGTGCGGATGTACGGCGACGAGAAGTTCAAGAGCCTCTCGAAGCCGCAGCCGAACGCGCAGACCCTGTGGTGCTTCCTGCTCCACGGCCACCGGACCACGCGGGTGCCTGGGGTGGTCATCGCCGGCCGCGGAACCCTGGCCTGCGACGACCTGAAGTGGCCGCTCAAGGCGTTCGATCGGTGCTTCCAGGAACTCGTGGACGCGGAGATGGCCGTGGCGGACTGGGACGCAGGGCTCGTCTACCTCGTCAACGCCTTCAAGCAGCCCGAGAACCGGCCCGCCTCACCGCCTACCGCTGTGACCTGGAGGAGCGAGCTGAACAGCGCCCCGGAGTGCCCCCTGCTCCGGCGCATCGTGGCCGACCTGCGCGCCATGCTGGCCACGATGGGCCCCGCTTTCCTCGCTTGCTTCGACGCTGGGCGCCGGGCGGACTCGGGCCAGCCAGCCCAGCAAGGGGAGTTGACCAGGGAGTTACCTACTACCGAACCAACTACCCAGGCTACTCCCGGTTCAACTACGGGGCCTACTCCCCACCCAAGGGAGCAGGCAAGGGAGCAACCATCGGGGATACCTTCACCAGCACCTGCACTATCACCTTCACCAGGGGAGGCCCCGCGCGCGCCCGCGAGATCTACTGCGCCGGTGTCCGCCCAGGACCCCCAGGCGGCCCCCCTGGCATGGAAGGCGCTGCAGGAGGAGGCGGGGGACCGCCTGAATGCCGGCAAGCCGTTCCCCAGCACGCCCACGGGCCTGCCCTACGATGCGCAGGATGCGTGGCTCCGGGCCTGGGGTGAGGCTCGGCAGGTCTACACCCTGGACGACCTCCGCAGGCTCGGCCGGGGGCTCAGGCTGCGGGCGATCTGGGCCATGCCCGCGCCCATCACCGCAGGACAGCTGATCAAGCGACTGGCGGATCTCCTCGCGCAGGCCGTGGCGTGGGACGGCGAGGCGCCAGCGCCCCTTCCCGTCCGCCCCTTCTCCGGCCAGCAGCCATCCAAGCAGGAAATGGAGGATATCTCCGCCCGCCGCCGCCAGGAGGCTCTCGAGCAGGAGACGGCCAGGACGATGAAGCGCGAGGAGCGGAAGCGCCTCGCTGCCAGCCCTGAGGAGGCCCGGCACCACGCCGCACAGGCCCTTGCTGCCCTGGGGGAAGCGAATGAAGCCTGAGCAGCGGCGCGTCCTGCCCCACAACCACGAGGCCGAGCAGTCGACCTTGGGCGGGGTGCTGTTCTCCGGCCGCTGCTACCCCATGGTGGCGGCGGAGATCTACGAGCCAGCCGACTTCTACCACCCGGCGCACGTTGTGATCTGGGAGGCCATGGGCGAGCTCGCCGCGGCATCGCAGCCTATCGACACCATCACCGTGGCCGGGCAGATGCGCAAGGCCGGCACCATCGAGAAGATCCGGGCCCAGGGCGGGGACGCCTACCTCTGCGAGCTGTCCAGCCTATGCGCCACCGTGGAGAACATCGGCCACCACGCGCGCATCGTGCGGGACCTGGCGCAGATCCGCCGGGTCATCCTCGCGGCCAGCGCGATCGTGGACCGTGGGTATGCGGGGCACCAGGACGCCACGGACTACGTGGGCGGCGCCATCCGGGACCTCAACGAAGCCGTGGGCGCCATCGGTCGCAGCCGGGCGCAGCCCTTCAAGGCGCTCCTGCACAGGAGGCTGAGGGCGCTCGACGAGCGTCACCAGCGCAGCGAGGCCATCACCGGGATCCGCACGTGGTTCACCGGCTTCGACGAAGTGACGGGCGGTCTGCAGGATGGCCACCTCATCGTCATCGCGGCCCGTCCGAAGATTGGCAAGACGGCCTTCGCCTTCCAGATGGCCATCCAGACCAGCGCGCCCACGCTGGGGTTTTCGCTGGAGATGTCCGCGGACTCGCTGGTGGACCGCGCCATCACGCAGGAGGCCCGGATCGACAACCAGGCCTTCGCCGCGGGCCTCATCCAGACGAACGACTGGCTCCGTATCACCCGCGCGACGTCCAACCTGTCCGTGCTGCCCATCGAGATCGACGATGGCCCGGCGCAGACGCTGGCCGAGGTGCGCAACAAGGCGCGCCAGTGGCGCAGCAAGCACAAGCCTGGGGAGAAGGCGCTCATCGTCGTCGACTACATGCAGCTTGTGGTGGGGGACCGCCGGGGCAAGTACCACAGCCGCGAGCAGGAGATCAGCGAGATCAGCCGGGGACTCAAGGCGCTGGCCAAGGAGCTGTCGGTGCCGGTGATCGCCCTGGCGCAGGTGTCCCGCGAATGCGAGAAGCGCGCCGACAAGCGCCCGCAGCTCAGCGACCTGCGCGAGTCCGGCGCCATCGAGGCCGACGCCGATCTCATCGCCTTTCTGTACCGCGACGAGGTCTACAACAAGGACACGCAGGACAGGGGGATCGCGGAGCTGAACATCGCCGCGAACCGGCACGGCCCGACGGAGATCGTGCGCCTGAAGTGGTCCGGGTACTGCACCCGCTTTGACAACGAGAGGGGTGAATGATGGACGCCGCTCAGTTCTTGGACGTCCTACTCGGCGCCAAGGAGGTCCCCGCCTCCGCTGAGGAGACGGCGCTGATCGCCGATCTCCGCGGCGCCTGTGCCGATCGCGACCGCGCCCAGCAGCGAGTGGACCTCCTCCTCAGCCAGATCCGGGACCTGCAGCGGTCCCGCCGGCGCCAACTGGATGACGACCGATGAGCCAGAAGAAGCGCGGCGCCCGCGAGCGCGTCTACGACCAGCAGATCGCGCCCCTGCTCCTGCAGGCCGCGCAGCTCTGCCAGCAGCACGACATGCCGCTGGTGGCTCAGGTGGAGTACCAGCCCGGGGACTTCGGGCTGACCTACTACCTCAAGCCGGAGCACGGGCTGAGCATGCACCTGCTCTACTGGGCGGCGAAGGCCAAGAACAACTTCGACGCCTTCATGCGCCCGGTCCTGAACCACGCCGAGGAGCGGGGGCACACGTCGAGCTACCTGGCCATCCTGTTCCGGGCGCTCAAGGGCACGGACATGGTGCGGCCGCCGGCGGCGGGAGGTGACGCGTGAAGAAGCTCCAGCTGGCCTGTCGGTGCGGCGCCACCGTCCACATGGTGGCTGACGAGCTGACGGTTCGGGGGGCGGAGAACCTCTGGCGCTCGATGCGCGGCGGGCCCGGACACGGTGACGAGGACTACCTCGTTGCGGTCCAGATCCGCGTCCGTGCTGAGAAGGACCGTCTCCGGCAAGAGATCGCGCAACGCAAACAGGGGAGCAACTGAACCATGAAGCGAACGTCCCAGCAGCTCAAGCTCATCGCCGACACGAAGGCGAACGCCCTCACCCTCCTCGACACGGAGGGGCCGCTTCACGTCCGGGTCCTCCAGGACCGCCTCAAGCTGCAGGGCCAGGACGGGGTGCGGCTGCTGGAGGTGGTGCTCCGGGAGGCCCGCGACCAGGACAAGCGGGCGGAGCAGGTCCAGGGCAAGCGGGGCGTGTGGCGCTCCGTGAAGCCGGGCCAGCAGGCGCTGCCGGTGCCGCCGCAGCCGCAGGGACTCACGCTGACGCAGCTCCAGCAGGGCGCCGCGCCGCTCCCGCCGGAGCAGGTGGGCCGGGCGCTGGCGGACCTGCAGATCATGCTCGTGGCGCTGGCGGCCCGGTGCGGAGTGGACCTGGACGCGGCGGTGAAGGCGCGGCTGGCGGAGATGCGGGCGGCGGAGGGAGGACGGTGAGCGCGCTCGGCGTCACCACCGGCTACACCCGCGCGCAGCTTGCCGCTGCCGTGGATGAGGCCCACGGACACCTGCACGCCGGCCGGATCGGCGAGGCCCACGACGCTTTGCATACCGTCGGTGCCGGCACGGAGCGCACCGGCTGCGCGACACCGGACCCCGAGGCGCAGCGCTTGACGACGGAGTGGATCAAGAAGCTGGAGGGCACGGGCCTTCCCTGCGGCCACAAGCTGGAGGACCTCATCGGGGGCGGGGGCGCGGTGACGAAGTGCGGGGCGTGCCTCGCGGAGCGGCAGAGCGCGCAGCGGGCCGCGGAGCAGCGCCCATGACCTCTCGTGAGGCCGCAGACGCCCTCTGTGTGGTGGATGAGGCTCGACGTCTCCGGGAGCGGTGCGAGCGAGAGGGGATGGGCGGGGCCCTGTTCGCTCCCCTCTTCGCCGCGCTCGATGCCTACGACATGACGGCCGCTGGGGAGGGGCGGTGCCGCAATGAGGATTGTCACCACGCCCAAGAGGAGACCGCCCGCGGCCATGCCGGCGGATTGATCCTGCGGTGGTCGGAACGGTCCTCCTTCGAGGAGCCCCCGACGGCCCCCGCCCACCTCCGCAGGGGCACCGGTCCCGACGGCTGCCCGAATGCTTTCACCGCCACCTGCACAGCGGATGACGTAGACAAGGACCCCACTCCATGACCGTCTTCGGCATCCCCCTGAGCGATGTGCTGGACTTCCTCGCGCAGCCACCGCCCCCGCCGGCCACGCCCGTCATCGTTCGCCCGGACCCGATCGCTGCGGAGGCGGCGTGGGTCCTGATGCTCGCCTACGACTGGCACACGGCAGGATGCCGATGCGGGCTGCTCGGGGGCCGGCACCGCTCGATGCCGGCGGCGTGAGGGAGCAGCCGGTGAAGCACGCCCCTCTGCCGATGGTCGACGAGCGGCTGCCTGAGCAGCCCTGGACCCGGCGCGGGTGCGCCGACGTCCCGCGGCCGTGCCCCTTCATCTCCTGCGAGGCCCATCTGGCCTGGTACGTGCGCCACAAGAGCGACCTCCCGGGCGGTGGACCGCGCCTCATCCGCGCCAGCATGACCGACGACGAGATCGTGGAGGCGCTCCTGGGGCTGCGCGAGTCGTGCGCCCTCGACGTCGCCGCGCGCGGCGGGGTGGAGCTGGAGGAGGTAGCGGACATCCTGGGCCTCTCCAAGCAGCGGGTGCAGCAGCTGGAGATCCGGGGGCTGCTCAAGCTGAGGGCGGGGCTCGCGGCAGCCGGCATCCGGCAGGAGGACGACGGAGAATGACGTTGCTGCGCATCCTCGTGGGCGACGCCCTGGCCACGCTGCGCACCTTGCCGGCGCAGCACTTCCACTGCGTAGTGACCAGTCCGCCGTACTGGGGCCTGCGCAACTACGGCGTGCCGGGCCAGCTGGGCTTGGAGCCCACGCCGGAGGCGTTCATCGCTCGGATGGTGGAGGTGTTCGCAGAGGTGCGCCGCGTCCTGCGAGACGACGGGGTGTGCTGGCTCAACATCGGGGATTGCTATGCCGGCAGCCGCAAGGGCCCTCACGACGGCGTGATCGGGGGCAGAACGAGCTCGACACCGGCAGCGGCCGAGGGCCTGCGCCTGGATGTGCCCATCGGCCTCAAGCCCGGCGATCAGGTGGGCATCCCCTGGCGCCTAGCCTTTGCGCTGCAGGCGGACGGCTGGTTCCTGCGAAGCGACGTGATCTGGGCCAAGCCCAACCCGATGCCAGAGAGCGTGGCGGGCTGGCGGTGGGAACGCTGCCGGGTGAAGGTGCGCGGCGGTCTCCGCGGCGATGAAGCACGCCGCGCCGTTGGGCCCGGCCGCCCTCAGCAGGACCACGCGCACGGCGCGCAGCACTCCGAGTTCGCTCCCTCGGCGGAGTGGGCAGCGTGCCCCGGGTGCCCCAAGTGTGAAAACAGCGACGGCATGATCCTTCGGCGCGGCTCGTGGCGTCCGACCAAGGCGCACGAGTTCCTGTTCCTGATGGCCAAGTCGGCGGACTACTTCTGCGATGGAGAGGCGGTCAAGGAGGCGTCGGTCAGCGAGCGTCCGAGCGGCAACGGGTTCAAGCGCGAGCAGCGGCTGAGTCAGGCTGGCCGCGGCAGTGAGGCACCCTGGGAGGTCTCGCCCACGCGCAACCTGCGCTCGGTCTGGGAGATCGGCACCCTCCCTTTCAAGGAGGCCCACTTCGCCACCTTTCCGCCGGAGCTCGCCGAGCGCTGCATCCGGGCGGCGACCTCCGAGCGCGGCTGCTGCGGCACGTGTGCTGCCCCATGGGTCCGCCTCGTCGAGCGCCAGTTCATACCCCAGCAGGACGTGAGCCCGGAGAAGGGCCGCCGCGGCGCCGGCACCCAGAAGCCCATGGACGAGAGTAACGGCTGGGAGGGTGCTCCGCGGGGCACCACGCTCACAACCTCCCTTGGCTGGCGTCCCTCCTGCACATGCGCTACCGCCCCCCAGCCGTGTCGGGTACTGGATCCGTTCGGTGGCGCGGGGACCACCGGGCTCGTGGCTCGACGCCTCGGCCGCGCCGCGACCCTCATCGAGCTCAACCCGAAGTATGCGGAGATGGCTGAGCGTCGCATCACGAGCGATCAGCCTCTGCTCAACGGCGGCATGCAGGTGGCTGTTCATGGCCAGTAACCAGGGCTGCCGCCTCTGTCAGGCTGCCGGCGAGCCCGGCGAGGGCCACAATGCGCGCTCGTGCCCCCGCCGGCCGCCCGCGGCGGAGCCGGTCCCCTCATCACCCGCGCCGGCCGACGAGTCCGAAGACGAGGGCGCCGACCTCGTGGCGGTGGATCTCTACTGCCATGCCATTGGCCGGCACCGGCCGTTCACCGCGCCGGAGGAGCGCCGCGCCGCTGAGGAGATCGAGCGCCGGGAGCACGCCCTGTGGGAGCAGGTCCTGGCCTTCCCCCCGGCGCTGCCCCACCTGCAGGACTTCGCCGCACAGGCGTTCCCCAACGCTCGGGCGGCGTGGTTCGCGCCCTGCCCCGCCGATGAGCGCGGCCAGCGGGCACGCGACCTCCGCGCCGCCGACCTGGACCAGGACCTCCTCCGCGTCGTGCTCGGCCTGCTGCGGCGCCCGCCGGCGGACCTCGTCGCGGCGAAGGGCTTCGACGCCTACCGGGCCGCCGTGGGCGGAGCGCACGCCCACGCAGCCGCGGCGCGCGACGCCTTCCTGTCCGCGAACCTGCGCCTCGTCGTGAGCATCGCCACCACCTTCCAGGGCCGGGGCCTCGCCTTCGAGGACTTGATCCAGGAGGGCAACCTGGGCCTCATGCGCGCCCTCGGGCGCTTCGAGGTGCAGCGCGGCCTGAAGTTCTCCACCTTCGCCTCCTGGTGGATCCGGTGCGCCATCCTCCGCGCCATCGCCGACCACAAGCAGGACGTGCGCGTGCCGGTTCACACGCAGCAGGACCAGGGCGCCCTCGGCCAGGCCCGCCGCGTCCTCGCCAGCCAGCTCGGCCGCCTGCCCACCGAGGAGGAGCTCGCGGCCGAGCTGCGCATGAAGCCGGAGAAGCTGGCGCGGATCCGGGTGCCCAGCGGGACCCTCTCGCTGGAGTCGACGGTGGTCGGTCGCGACGGGGACCAGATGCTGGCGGACGTCCTCCGCGCGGAGGCGGCCCACCCGATCGAGGGCATCGCCGCGGAGCGGTGGCGGGCTGCCATCGGGCCGCTGCTGGCCGGGCTGGCGCCCATCGAGCGGGAGGTGATCCTCCGGCGCTTCGGGCTCGACGGCCAGCCGCCCCGCACCCTCGCCGAGACCGCCCTGTCGCTGCCCGAGAAGATGAGGCGCCGCGAGGACGGCGAGCCCCTCTCGCGGGAGCGCATGCGGCAGATCGAGCGGGGCGCGATCGAGAAGCTCCGCGACGTGGTCAGCCAGAGTTGGAGGTGGACATGAGCGAGCCCCGCGAGCCCCTGACCGCCGTGGAGCGCGCCATCCTGCGCGCCGTCCGCGCCGGGGCCGAGTGGCCCATGGAGGTGGTGGCAGCCACGGGGTTCAGCCTCTCCACGGTCATCTTCGTGGCCGGGGACCTCGTCGAGAAGGGACTGCTCTGCGCGCTCGACGGGGAGCCCTGGGCGATCTGCGGCTGGCCGCCTGAGCTGTTGGAGAAGCAACCATGAGCCAAGAAATCTCCCGTCCCTGCGCATCCTGTCCTACGGGAACGGCCATCGGGAAATGGGCCAAGTTCTGTGAACCCTGTCGGGCGAAGAAGCGCACGAAGCCTTCCCTCTACGTCTTCACCCCGCAGATGGATGAGCGGTTGCGCACCGCCTACGAGACACGCGAGCGCCTCACGCGGACGCTGAACCAGATGGCCAAAGAGACCGGCTGGCCCAAGCACGTGTTCCGCCACCGGGCCCGGGACTTGGGCATCGCCCGTGCGAAGGAGAAGCCCTGGTCCCGCGCAGAGGTGACGCTCCTGGAGCGCCACGGCTGGAAGTCCCCCGGCCGCCTCGTAGCGATCTTTCGGGAGGCCGGTTTTCAGCGCTCGCACACCTCGATCGAGGTGAAGCGCAAGCGCCTCCGCATCGTGGCGAACGTGAACGGCTACACGGCCCACGCGCTGGCGCAGATGCTGGGCGTTGACCCGCACAAGGTGACGCGCTGGATCAGGCTGGGATGGCTCAAGGCCCGGGAGCGGGGGACCGCGCGCACGGAGGCCCAAGGCGGGGACATGCTCTACATCCCGGAGAGCTCGGTGCGGCAGTTCATCCTGGCGCACCCGCTCGAGATCAGTCCCGGCCGGGCGGACTGGCTGTGGCTGCTGGACCTCGTGACCGAGGGGAAGGTGGGCGCCGACACGGTGGAGCGGGAGGACGGAGGCGGAGAGGACGATGAAGCGGAGGCCGCTGCCTGATGTCCCAGACCGACCTCTTCACCGACGAGCCCGGGAAGCCTCCGAAAACGCGCAAGGAGCGGCGAGCGCTCGATGCCTACTACACGCCTCCCTGGATGACGCGAGCCTTCATTGAACAGGCCCCCGATCTGCTGGGTGGGGTGCTCCTCGATCCCTGTGCGGGCGACGGCCGCATGTCGCGCCACCTCGCGCGCGCCGGCCACTTCTCCCGCGTCGTGCTGAACGACGTGGCACCGGGGAGGGCGCCCCTCTGCTACGACGCGACCCAGCCGGATCTCTACGAGCACATGGCAGCGGCGGGCGGGCCGCCCGACGCTGTGATCACCAACCCCCCGTTCTGCGTCGCCGGGGCGCTGGCCTGGCAGGCCCTCCAGCACGCGCGCCGCTGCGTCGCCCTCCTCCTCCGCATCTCCTTCCTGGAGCCCGTGGAGGCCCGCCAGTGGCTGCTCCGGCTCCCGCCCACCCGCCAGATCGCCCTCTCGCGGGACAGCTTCGATGGCAGCGGGCAGACGGACTCGGCCACCTGCTCCTGGTTCATCTGGACGCGGGGGCCGGATGGCCTTTGGCAGAGAGGATCGATCGTCGTGGTGTCCGAGCGGGAGATGGGACAGGGGGACTTGCTGGACGTGGGCTAGGGGATCGTCTGCTCGTCGTCGGGGACCTCGCTGATGAGCTTCGGCGCCGCAGGGGCGCAGTAGTAGACCCTCTCGCCCTCGGTGGCGATCCCCACCTGCTTGGGCTGGACGCCCAGCGTGCAGGCCTTCCCAGCCGGGCACCCGGTCTGGCGGCAGTCGGGCGGCGGATCGCCACAGGCTCCGAGGGCCACCATCCCCGCGACGAGAAGCGCCGCCCTCACCAGCACACCTCGCCATCCTGGGTGCAGCGCTGCTTCTTCGGCGGCTTCGGCGCGGGGGGCGGAGGCGGGACGGGCCGCGGCAGGCCCGGCGCCGGCAGGAGCTCGCCCTCCTCATCATCGTCGTCCTTGACGCACGCGCGGATCTTCCCGCCGCAGTTGTCGCTGATCGTGCGGCAGGAGTAGCCCTCGGCACAGAAGAGGATGCAGTTCCCCCGGGCGGGGACGCATTCCTCTTCGGCGCGGGCAGGGACAGCGACGAGGCAGAGGGCCAGGATGGACAGCAGCACAGCTCTCGCGTACTTCATGGACCAACCTCCTCCGGCGCGCTCCGCCGGGGTGGGGCCAGCCGCGGCGGGGTGCTTGCAACACCACGTCACGGCGCTTGGCCGGATGCCGCTCCTCCCGGGCGGCGCGGGGCCTGATGAGGCTCAGGCGGGCCGTGGGTCAGGTCTTCTGGGCGCCGAACTTCTCCGCCAGCTTCTCGAGGAGCAGCTGAGCTGCCTGCCGCTTCGCTGCCGCCTTCTGGGGTCCATCAGCGCTGGCGCACCAGTCGCCGCGTCCCGGGAGGCGGACCGAGATGCGGAAGCGCGGGGCGTGGACGTCCCCGATGGGCTCCTCTGTGTAGACGGGGAGCATCTCCTGCTTGCCGGCGTGCCGGCTCATCACCCACTCTTGCAGCGCACCGACGGGGTTGTTGGTCTTGTGGACCGGCACCGGGTGCGGACTCGGGTGGTGGCCGGCGAAGGCTTCCCAGGGCTCAGCGTCCTCATCGGTCTGAAGGTACGCCGCGGACTCGGCCTCCTTCAGTCTGTCGAGGAGTGACCCGAGACTCTCCGGGTTGACGATGAGCAGCCCTGCCGGAATGGCAGTGGCCTGAACGTCATGCTCAGCGAGGCGCTGACAGAGCGCCACGTGCTCGGCTGGCGGAGCGGGGACTTCCTGCGTCTCGGCCTTCTTGCGTGGTGGCATCGATCCCTCCTTCGGACGCCACGCTACCCGATATCGAGGACGCGCATGAAGGGGATATCGTCGTCACCGCCACCACCGGCCGGTGCGCTCCACTCGCTGCCTGCGCCGCCCCGTTCACCCCCACCGCGGCCCCAGGTCTCCGTGCGGTGCTGCTGGCGCCCCTGCGGCTCCTCCCGCTCGCCGCGCTCGCCCTGGCCGCCGCCGAGGAAGACGACGGTGTGCGCTACGATCTCGGTCGTGTAGCGGTCCACGCCCTCCTTGTCGGTCCACTTCCGCGTTTGGAGCTTCCCCTCGACGTAGCACTGGCGGCCCTTGGAGAGGTACTTGTCGCAGTTCTCTGCGGTCTTCCCCCAGACCACAATCTTGTGCCACTCCGTCTTCTCCTGGACCTGATCGTTCTTGTCCTTCCACTTCTCACTCGTGGCGACGGAAAAGTTGCAGACCGGCTCGCCGCTCTGCGTGTACTTCAGCTCGGGGTCCTTCCCCAGGTGGCCGATGATGATGACCTTGCAGACGCTGGACATGTGCTCAATCTCCTCTCAGAAACGATGGAAGTCTATCAACCCGATCTGACAGCGCCCCGGCGGGCCCGCGGCGCCAGCACGTACAGGGAGCCCACCACCCACATCAGCGAGTAGGTGATGCACCCGACGAGCCCCATCTGCGGTGGGTAGCCGGCGCGCTCCAGGAGCGCCACGGGCAGCCAGCAGAGGGAGCACGTGACGAGGCAGGTGTGGAGCTTGAAACCGTACCAGGCAGCGGGATTCATTCGCCGTCCCTCCGTCGGATGCACCAGTCAGCAAGCTCGCCGATGGGCCACAGCACCAGCAGCAAGAGCACGAGCAGCGGCCAGGCGGCGAAGAGGAACAGGACTGCCGGGTGCCACTGATCATCAGGATCCCCGCTCAGCGCAGCGAGCAGAACCGGCAGCGACAGGGCGCAGAAGCCACCAGCCCAGATGGCGAGGAAGGCGCTCATGCTGCCCTCCCTGCCGTCTTGCGGCGCATCTCCAGCCACAGGTCGCAGCGGTAGAACCACTCCCTCAGCGACTCCTCCCCGCGCATCGCCGCCACCTCGGCATCGGGCTTCAGCCGGATGGGGCTCTCCCCTTCCCAGGGCTCGTCCGTCAGCTCGGCCTCGATGAAGTACCGCGCCGCCTCGAAGGCATCGAAGGCCAGCACGATGGGCCCGCCGCGGTCCATCACGCACCAGCTGTAGCCGTCCGGGTCAGGGACGGCGGGCGTGTATGGGCCCACGCTGTAGCGGGGGCCGAGGACCACTGCACCACGGCAGAGGCGCACGAGGACCTCTTCAAGCTCGGGTTGCGGCATCACGTCCACCCCTTCGCGCCACGGGCGCGCTCATCGAGCTCTGCGAAGCTACGGGCCATCCCCGGCGCGGGCTCGATCGGCCGCAGCCTCTTCCGCAGGACCGCGAGGCGCACCGCGGGGAACTCGGGCCCCAGGCAGGCCACGAATCCGGCGCAGGCGGCCTGCTTCTTGTCATGGCACTCCATGAGGAAGTCGATGCGGTGCATGCCCTCCAGCAGCGCCGTGCGGGCGCCCTCCTCCCAGCCCAGCCGCTCATTGCCGGGGCGGAAGGGGCAGGTCTTGCAGAGGCGGCAGGGGATCTGCTCAGGCGTGCTCATGGGCACCCATCCGTCAGCGCGTGGTAGGGGTCGAAGGTCTCCGTCGTGATGTAGAACTTCCGCTCTGGCCGGATGCGCCAGCCGCCCTCCTCGCAGACCTCGATCTCCAGCGGCAGCGGCATCACCAGGGCATCGGACTTGAGAACGCCGATGCTGCCCGGCACTACCACCAGCCGCTTCCCCTCGGCGCGGACCGTCACACAGGCCCAGGGCTTGCCGATCGGGTGCTGGTCGAAGTAGGCGCGGACTTTGGCGATGTGCATGACTCAGTCCTCCCTGAGCGTCGGCCCGCGGGTGAAGGCGAAGACACGCCCTCGGCGGACCCTCATGACCAGGCCCGTGTCGAGCGCCAGTTGCGTGCCCTCCGCAGTCGCCTTCAGCTCGGGGCCGTCCTCGCCCTCCGCGGCCGTGACCAGCCTCCGCTCTAGCAGCCGCGCCGCTGGGATGATGGTCGCCGCCCGCACGTACCAGCCGCTGCAGATCAGCGCCTTGGCCAGGATCTCCGCTTCCTGCTCGTTCAGCTTCTCGGCCATGCCTCACCACCCCGTCCGCAGGTTCGGCCCGCTCTGCCGGGCCGTGTAGAGGGTCTGCGCCGTCTCGAGCGGCTGCCCGGGAGCGAGGAGCGCCGCGGCGCCCTGGCGTACGTCCAGCGCGCGGAAGTAGCTACGCGCCCCGGCCTCATCGCCCTGGTAGCGCAGGGCGTAGTCCTCGCCCTGCCTGGGCTTGCGGGCCACGCGCCACTTCGTCAGGTCCTCCACGATGCCGGCCCCGCGGGCCTGCTCACGGACCTTGCGGGGGAGGTGGATGCCGAGGGGGCGGTTCAGCATGGGTGCTACTCCTGCCCCGGCGCGGACCGATTCACAGCCTTCTCGGCATAGAAGATGTCCGCCCTGTTGGCGGCCTGAGTGAGGCGCCGCTCCAGCGACCTGATCAACTGCCGTCTGAGCCCAGGGGTGAGCACGAAACAGTTCCAGTGGGAGTGGAGCTTGTAGTAGGTCCGCTCCCCGAACCTCCGCGGCTCCAGTTCGACCAGCCGCCGGTGGAAGTGCGCGACGTGCTCACTTGGCACGCCCAGATCGAGCCCCCGGAGCGCGACGCGCTCGACGGGACGATCAGCGTAGCACATGCCGCCGCGGTCAAGCCCGTACTTTGCGGTGGGGCGCTGGATAATCTCGCCGGTGCAACCGCGCTCACGCATGTCAGCGACGAGCAGATCCACAAGCTCTGTCGGGGCCGCGTGGGCCTTCCAGTCGCCGCCCGGGTCAATGACCTGCCAGGTGGTGCGCTCCATGGTGACGGGTCCCTCCTCTACTTCCCCTCTGGGGTTGCGCCGCCTAGGTCTCTGAGCAGGATCGAGGGGTCGTCCTTCACGGCCTGCTCGGCGGCCTCCAGGCGCAGCTGCCGGCACTCGTCGCAGTTGCAGCAGCGCGTGCACTTCTCTTGTTCGCTGTGGACGCCGTACTCCGCGCAGTCGGCGGGGTCGTAATCCCCGTCAGCCAGCTCTTGCAGGGTCCAGCGCTGCATGGGCGTCTACTTCCCCTCTGGGGTGGCGGCTGCTGCCCGCAGGTCTGCGAGATCGGCCGTGCCGTCGATGATGTCTTCGAGAGCCCCGAGCCAGATCAACGGCGACTGCTCCTTGTGCTGCTTCAGGAAGCGGCGGGCGATCTCCAGCCGCTCCGCCATCTCCGCGGCGCAGTCCTGCTCCTTGGAGAGGGCGGACCGGGCGCAGTCGCGTGCCTGCTCCAGCCGCTCCGCCCGTCCGCGCAGGATGGTGAGCTGGTCCCCGAGGTTGCGGGCGGTGGCAAGCTGCTCCTCAAGTCTGAGCACGTGTTGCCGTAGCTCCTCGGCGGCCGCTACCACCTCCCGCGTCTCGCTGATGTCTCCGCCGGGGCGCACGGCGCGGGCCACGGCTCGGTACCGCTCCCGCTGGCGCTGGGTCTCTTCCTCTGCCTCGGCAAGACGAGCGCGCAGCGTCTGGACGTCGGCCTGGGCCTGACGGCGCTCCAAGCCCCACTCGCGGCTGAGCTTGCTGGACAGGGCCTCCAGTTCCTGCACGCGGGCCTCGGCCTTCTCGGTCCGGGTGCTTGCCCGCTCCCATGCCGCCTCGGCGTCAGCCTGCTCCTGCTGCATCAGACGCACGACACCGGCCAGTTCGCGCGCCAGCCCGCCCGCCCTGTCGGCCTCGGCCAGCAGGCTGGCGAGGCGCCGGTCAAGGTCGGTGGGCGTCTTCTTCGTCTGGTCCATGGCGCCCTACCCCCCCTCACGCGGTAGCGGGGCTGCGCTGCCCGCGGGGGCGCTGAGCGTCCAAGCCCGGTCGACGCAGACGATGGTCTGCCGCTCCCGCAGGGCCTTCAGGGCGGGCTTCACGACGCGGTCCGTCTCCTGCCGCTCCGTCGGGGTCGTGTACGGCAGGTGCAGACGCACGATGATCGTGCTGTAGGCCATCGGCTCGCGCGCTGCCGTGAGGACGTCCACGATCCGACCCTCGATCTCCGTGAACTGCAAGACGGGCGGCAGGGTCCCTCTGGCCTGCGCCTCGGCAGCCGCGAGGTCTTCTTGGATCTGGTAGTCCATCTCGTAGTGGCTCATCTGTCGTCTTCCCCCGCGCCTTCGGCGCGGTCTGTGCTGCTGCCTGTCGGCTCGCCCTCGGGGCTGATCGGCGGCAGCGGCGTCAGCCCATCCACGCAGGCGCCGCAGATCGAGCCGTAGATCCGGCCCGTGCCGTCGCAGCGCTGGCACACGTACTTGGTGGACGGCGCGGACTGGTTCTCGCGCGCCATGGCCCTTACGCCCTCGCCTCGGGCACCACCGGGTGCAGCACCCCGCCCAGCCTCACCCGCCACAGGGCCGTCTCCAGATCGAAGCGCCTGACGCGTAGGGGCCGGAGCGCCCGCTCGTAAGCCCGCCGCCGCTCCTCCGCCAGCATCGCGGCCCCGGCCTCCACCCACAGCCGGAGGAGCGCCACGCGATCCGGGGTGCCCGCGTCGCCGAGGTAGCCCTGGAACAGTTCCAGCCCGCTGCCGTCGATCCGGTACGCCTCGACACGGACGATGGGCCCGCGGTCCATGCTCTCCATGAGCACGACATCACCGTGGCGAACCTCCAGCCGGCGGTCAGGGCGGCGAATCATCATGGGACTCGCGTCGGCGCGGGCCATGGCTACGCCGCCCTCCGCTGGCTGTCCTGCTCCGCCTGCCTCACCTGCCGCCCGAGGCGCCACGCCAGCTCCGCCACCGGCCTCCAGGACTTCGGCGCAGCCGGGGACAGGTCCCGCGGGCCGGACAGCAGGGCGCCGAGGCGGGCCGCCTTCTCCACGCGGTCCTCTGCCGCCGCGCGGAGGATCGCCCGCGCCATGCCGGCCCGGCGGTTGTAGTGGTACTTGTCGCCGTCGATCTTGCCCGCGTTCGCCAGGCGGGTGATCTCCTGGCCGAGGGCTGCGTAGGCGTCGGTGAGCGTCATTACGCGGCCCTCCGAAAGCTGCGGCCGATCGCGGTCTCGGCCTCGGTGATCTGGCTGTCCAGCCAGCGATCGAACGCCTCAAAGTCCGCCTCGCTCCACGCCGGCAGCGCCGGGGCGTGGGCCTCGAGATCGGCGCGCTCCTCCTCGGAGAGGAACGGCGCCGGCGGCGGGGTGGGCTCTACCGGCCGCGCGTCGGGGCAAGTCCCCGCGCAGCAGGCAAAGCAGAGGTCCCGGCCGCAGGAGCGGACCGGCTGGGAGGCGATCTCGAACTGCTTGGCGATGGTCGCGGCATTCATGTCTCTTAAACTAGACAGTGCCGATTTTATTGTCAAGTATAAGATCCAGAAAATCGACATTGCCGAGGACAAATCGCCGCCCTTGACCCGTCCGCGGTCCATGACTAGGCTGTGCAGCGCATGGCCAAACGGACCCAGAAGATCGCCACCGAGCTTGCCCGCCGCCTTTCCGATCGGCGGCAGAAGGCGGGGCTGACGGTGCGAGAGTTGGGCGATCAGGCTGGGGTCTCGCATGCGACGGTCGGCCGCATGGAGAACAACCTCGGCGGATCGTCGGGCATCGACTCGGTAGACGCCATCGCGCGAGCCCTTGGCGTCCGCCCCGCCTGGCTGGCTTATGGAGACGGAGAGCCCTAGCACGCAGCCATCTCCCTGAAGAAGCGGTCCGTCCTGCACGCCCCGCACAGGCACTCGCCGGCCTCGACGATCTCCCGCGGCGCAGGGTGGTGCGGCGCCATCTCCAGGCAGGCCGGGCAGCTGACGATGTCTGTCGGGCGGAGCGCCCACCGCCAGCGGTCCGTGACGCGCTCCCGCCCGCAGTTCTGGCAGTAGAGGGTGATCTCGGGGCCGTCGCGATCCGTCTCCGGGTCCACCTCGTAGAGGGCGCACGCGGGGTCGTGCAGCGACGCCTCGCGCTCCTCCTTCTTGCCGCGGCGGCGACTCAGGAGCCGGCCAGCGGCCTTGTTCCTGAGGTAGTCGAGGGCGCTGCCGGTCCGGCAGTAGCGGCAGGCGATGGCGTGGCGCGGAGCACCTCCGCCGGATAGAACGTGTCCTCCTGCGTCAGCGTCTCGGGGCCCGTGCTCTCCCAGCAAACCACCCCCCATTGGGGTGGATCCTTCGGGCGACTGAACCTCGTGATCTGGCCAACCGTCACCGCCGGCCAGCCCTCCCGCGCCATCACCTTCCGGCCGATGTCCGTCGCTGCCTCTCGCGTGTTCGTGTCCATGCTCTTGCTCCTCTCGGTTCAGGTCCCGCCGGCCGCAGCCCACCGCCTCCGCGCCAAGGTCCCAGGTATGCCGCCAGCAGACGGGGCACAGGGCCTCGCCACAGCAGGCGCAGCGGCCGCCGGGCTGGCAGGTGCCGCAGACCGGCGCCGGCGCTACGGTCTCAGTCCCGGCACCGCTCCCCGCGGCCTCAACAGCCGCTCCCGGGCTCGGCGCATCGCCCGCAGCCTCACTCCCTCCGCTCTCGCTCCGTGCCAGGGCTGCCAGCCCGACGGGTCCAGCGTCTGGGCCAGGCTGCCCAGCTGGCGGTGCCACTGGTCCACGATCGCTTGCTGCCGGTGGCGTCTCAGGCGGTGCATCGTGGGTTCTCCAAGGGACTCGGCCAAGGCCCTCACCGGCCGGACACCGACACGGGGCGCACATGCAGTGCCAACACCTGTGCCAGCGGGCTGCCTCGGAGGTGCGCGCAGCGATGTCAGCGGCGCGGGCCACAGCAGCGGGAGAGGGTGTGCTCATCGGCCCCGTCCCTCCCGGATGAGCTTGGCCAGGGCGAGGGCATCCGCAGCGGTGGCACACTCGATGGAGCCATCAGGGCGGACCAGGAAGGGGGCTCCGCTGCGGGGCGCCAGCGGGGGCGGAGAGGCGACCTTCGGTGCGCGCGGCTTGCTCTTGCCCTTCGGCGTGGCCAGGGCTCGCTCCATGGACCAGCCCGCCTCCAGCCGATGGGTGATGACGTGGTACGGGAGCCCCGCCACCTCAGCCCACTCCGCCAGGGAGCGCGTCTCTCCGTTGTGCTCGATGAGATGGCTGCTCTTGCGCGCCCGCGCCACCTCCTGCCGCGTGCGCCAGGCGACGTTGCCGGGCCCGTAGGGCTTGCTCTTGTCGATGCGCGTGAGGACGTGCTCGGGCGTGGGCCGCTCCGCCACGTCAGCAACGAAGGTGCGGAAGTCCCGCCAGCGCTCGACGATGCCCGACCTCGGCATCTTGTGCCACGCCTCGTAGTAGGGATGGCGCTTGTTGCCCGACTTGTTGCAGCCGCACGAGGTGATGTCCCCAGCGCGGAGGTACTTGCCGAAGGCGACGGTGCTCCCACCGCAGGCGCAGCGGCAGAACCACCGGGCGCCCTGCTTCGGATCGGTGCTCTCCAGCCGCTCGACGGTGAGCTTGCCGAAGGACTGCCCGGTGAGGTCGATAAGCGTGGTTTTCTTCGCTGGGATGATCGCGGCCCGCTTGCACCAGTAGCGCAGCGTCATGGGGTTGGTGCCCGTCTCGCGGGAGACTTCGGCGATCGTCTTCCCATCCCGGAAGAGGGCCAGCGCCCGATCGTGCGTCGGGTTGGCGGTCTTCACTGTCCGGCTCGCGGCGTTGCGCGCGTTCACACGCTCCTGGCGCTTCCTCCAGTGCTCGGCGCAGAGGCCGGCGCGCGTGGCCACCCGACTGCACTTCAGGCAGATTCGTTCCTTCCGGGCTGGCTTGATGCAGACGCGGCTGTTGTGGCCCTCCTCGCCGCACCGGCGGCAGGAGACAGCCGTAGGGCGCAGACGCCAGCGGCGGGCTCCGAGATCCTTTAGCGCCTGCCGCACCTCGCGGGCCAGGAACTGGTCCCCAACCTCAGCGAGACCTTGGGCGATCTCCGCCGCGGTCAGCGGATCGCTCTCCTGCATGCCGTAGCCGTCGAGGAAGCGACGGACGGCCGTAGCGGCAAGGGCCCGCCTTGTCGAGGGCCCGACCGCTGCATCGTCGAGAGCCCCATCTGCCGGGGGCTCCGGTTCGGCCGGAGGCACCAGATGCAGGTGCGGCGGATCGGTGGAACTGTCGTCCTTGTAGCGAACCGCGAAGTCCGCGCCTGGCGCGGGGTTGGGCGTGGTAAGGGGCCTCGGATCGGCGCCTTGTAGCGAACCGGGTAGCGCTGCCGTCGGGCCGGCGTCGATCTCGAGAACGCGCCGCGGGGGCGCGGGCCGGGGCGAGCGCACTGCGATGGGCTTGGATCCCTGCTTTGCCGGCCGGGCCGCGCAGTCCTTCGCCACCGGGTGCCAGTCGCGGCACGCGGTGCACAGGAGGTCCGCCTCGTGAAGGATCGGGCAGCGTGGGAGGAGTTCCAAAAGGCGCGGGAGGACATAGTGTGGGGTCACCTCGCGCACGCTGCCCAGGCCTCGCTTGAACGCGGCGAAGCTGTACTCCTCCGATACGTGAAGGTAGCCCTCCTGGCCGTTCCACTGGGCCGGGACGGCGACGAGCGGGCGGTTGACCGGCTGGGCCTGCTTCATAGGCTGGCCCACTCCTTTGGGGTCCGGCGGCGGAGCTTCGCCATGGCCTTGGTCTCGATCTGCCGGATCCGCTCCCTCGTCACGCCGAGCACGGACCCAATCTCCGCCAGCCCCTCAGGCGCGTCGCCGTGGAGCCCGAAGCGGCGGATGATCACGGTCCGCTGTCGCTCCGTCAGGTAGCGGTTGATGAGCGCGAGCATCTTGCGGCGCATGTCCTCCGACGCCACCGCGTCCAGTGCGGAGACCGGATGCTCCGGGGCAGTGAGGAAGTCGAGGAGAGATCCGTCCCCGTCCTCGCCCACGGGTATGTCCACCGAGACCTCGCCGCGGTTCGCCAGCACCAGCTTTTTCGCTTTCTCGACTTGGACCCCACCCTCTTCCGCCACCTCCTCGATCGAGACCTCGCCCCCGCGCTTGTTCTCTCGGTCCCAGCGCGCCTTGGCGAGGTCTCGGATCTGCTCCTGCAGGCCAATGGGGAGGCGCACGTCCTGCTTGTGGTTCTGGATGGCCCGGTGGATCGCCTGCTTGATCCACCACATGGAGTAGGTGGTGAAGAGGAAGCCCCGCTCCGGCTCGTAGCGGCCGAGCGCCTTCATGAGGCCCAGGCTGCCCTCCTGGATGAGGTCGGGCAGGTCCAGTCCTCGCCCCTGGAAACGCGAGGCCACGTTCGCTACGAGACGGAGGTTGGCCTGCAGGAACACAGCGCGGTCCTGTCCGATCTTCCATGCCGTCGTCTCCGCGGTGCGGAGGTAGACGGGGAAGCCGGGCTCCCCGCGAAGCGCCGCGGCGTCCCGCAAGGCAGCGAGGACCGCGCGCTGGCCATCGAGGTCGACGTCCGCGGCGCGGATTTGCTCGGCGGTCGCCCTCTTCGGGAGAGGCTCTTTCTCGGGATCCGCCAGCGCATCCGTGGCCACCCTTCGCACGAAGCCCACGGCCGCCGGGAAGCTGAGAACGTGCGTCCAGAACGCCACCTCTTGACGTCGGATTTCCCGGACAGCTTGCACCGCTGCCTGGCCCGTGATGAGCTTGTGCCGGCGCAGGTCCCGGAAGTAGGCGTCGAGCGGCCCCCTGCTCGGTGCGGGCTGGGCTTGCTCCTTGGCGTCCTTGCGAGGACGGCCTGGCCCACGTCGCTCCATCACCGCCCTCCCCGCCTCACGCCGCATCGGCCGCTCCTGCGCGCGTCCTCTTGTGGACGTGCCCAACATGCAGGCCGTCTCCA
>Ga0196964_10000555_pt1 | contig 21917 bp, 35 predicted proteins | sample S1_10metaG_FD_148615 | JGI IMG/M metagenome (GOLD analysis project Ga0196964, IMG submission 148615) | Soil microbial communities from Anza Borrego desert, Southern California, United States - S1_10 | ecosystem: Environmental > Terrestrial > Soil > Desert | place: USA: California | collected... | reverse complement strand
AGTTCGCGGAGCTTCACTCCCGCGCTCTTCGCCAGGTTGCGGGCGTAGAGGTGATCAAGGCCCGCGTAACGTCGCTCAATCGGGACGCCGGCGCCGCCGGGATCGATCAGCACGCCGCAAGGGGGAGTCCATCGATTGTCCTTATGCTGGCCAGTACCGGCGATGGTCAGATTCTCGACCTTGTTCCCGCGGCCGCCGCCGATGATGACGCCGGGCCCAGCGTGGAGAACCTCCAGATACGAACCGCCGATCATGCCCGCCAGTGCGGTTCCGCCTTCGCCGGTCAGGGAGGGAGTATCGAGCGGCGTACCCTCGGCCGGGATCAGGATGACAGGTTGGGAGGTTGCGTGGGTTCCCTTGACGAGGTGGGTCGGGAATGTCGTCGGCCCGGTGGTGGGGCGGGTGCTCTGAGCCAACCCCACAGACGCGCACAGACAGACGCAGATAATGATCCAGTGATTCGTTTTCATTCCACAACCCTCAGCATCGCCCGATCATCCTGCTCGCCGACAGCGACGTGATCCTTGATGGGCTTTCCGGCGAGGAACAGTTCGATTGTCTTGAGACGCCAGCCTGCCGCAGCCGCGCGTCGCCGAAACTCACCAGGCGACACATCGAATGCGGGAAGATAGTCACCTTTGTTGGCGGGGTCGGGGAGCTTCAAGGCGGGTCATTTCTTCGTCCACCCCAATTGCTTCAAAACCCAGAGATAATCAGTCATGTTGGGGTAGTTGATGCGGTTGACCCGTTTGAAAACGATCATCGCGCGAACAAATTCATCATCATCGGGGGCCATGACGAGCATTTGAGCTTCGCTGCCGTCCATGGGTTTCGTCACCACATGACGCTTCAGAAGCCGCTCGAACTCGCCAACGTCTTCAATCATCCCCGATCCCGCTTCGCCGCTTCCGTCATTTCCCTCTCCTGACGAAGATCAGCCAATTCCTCGGCCTGCACCTTCACGAGGGCCTGAGTGTCGGCCAACGTGGCCTCCGTATTCGACAACACCTGCTCGAGCTGGCGAATGCGGGCGGTCAGGGATGGGACGTTCTCATTCATTGGCCTGTTAAAGGCCCGGGGTCATGTCTTCCCCGGGCCCGATTCAACTCCCCGGGGGCTCGACCGGGGGAACAGAGAAGGAAGTTCATGGGCGGCGGGGAACCTTTGGGGGCTGACGATGTGTCCCGCCGCAGGGCAATCAAACCTTGCACGGCCTACCGAATTTGCTCTTCGGGAACTTCAGGCCGAGCTTTTTCTTGGCCCATTTCTTTTTCAGGGAGATATTTTCGACGGTGCAGTTGAAGCGCACGGCCAGCGCGGACGGTGATTCGCCCAACATCAACTCCCCGACGATCTTCACCGTCTGGGGCCGCGCACGGCCAAAGGCCATGCGGATAAGCTGTTCTGCGCCCATTAATCCACCAAACGCCCGGCCGAAAGCCCGATGCCAGAAAGAGGATGCATTGCGCACTCCCCTACATACGTGACGCGCGACATTTAATAGTAGAGGCCGCACGGTTCTGCAATATTTATTGCAAGTGTTTTGTTTGCAATTGATTAGGAAAATTATTCGGCGACAACTCCCCATTCTTCACCGGCCAGCCAAGCCTCAATCGCCTCTTTGTCGGGATGTCCATCGGCCGCGAGTTCCTTCCGCGCGGCATGTTCGCAGGCCAGGCAGAACCGCCGGTGAGGCTGCTTCATCCCCCCTTCGCACGGCCCTTCACACCCCGCGCGCAATACGGATGAATGCCGGCCACCGTCCAGGATCGTCAGCCGAGCGTCCTGGGCTTCGCCGCTGCTGATCTTCCGTGCGAGCGGGGGTGCAGGAGCGAGGTATTCCAGGATGCACTCAAACGATCCCCACAGCCGGCGCCGGCCGAAGATTCGTCCGTCGTCCTTCGGCTTCTCTAGGCGATAACGCTCGCGGACGATGACGGTGTAATACTGGGGCCATTTCCGCTTCCCGGCGCAATTGACGCACTCGCAGGCGATGTCATGGCTGGTTCCAAGGGGGGTTGCAGGTGATGCAGGCGCAACGGCGCGCCGAGCGCGCTTGAACCGGGGGCGGCGCGCTGGCGGCGCTGGCGCCGGATCGAGCCCCCCTCTCAACCCCTCCCGATTGCGCGCGGGATCGGGGTAGAACACCAAAACTTCTCCCTTTGCTTCCGTGCCCATATGCCTCCACAGCCCGAGGTAATCGTATCACGCAAATAACTCGTCGCTGGCCTTTACTTCTCCCCGGCCGACAGATTCCACCAGTCGGCGAGACCCCAATCGTTGAAGGTATGTATCCCGACTCGACCGCTTATAGCCCGTCTGCTCGTCAATCACTTCGCGGGAGATCGGCTGGGGGTAATTGGTAATCAGCACTTCTAAAACGCGCCGCTCACCTTCCGGCAATCGGCCAATCCAGTAATCGCGAAGGGCTTCACCGGTCGGAAGCGGCTCGAAGGCATCGCCCAATGCTCCGATCCCTTCCTCTGTCGCCAAGAGGCGATCCCCGGCCTGATCGACATAGCCCCTCTCCCGAAGCCGTTGAATGTAGGTGTCCCGACTGGAGCGCTTGTAGTCGGTCAAGACGGTCAACTGGTCCCGCTCCGCGCCATCGGGATACTGCGCGATGGCCGTCAATACCGCCGACTCGCCCTTGGGAAGCGACCCATTTGACGTCGCCGGCGACATGCGCGGCTGCCTCGGGGGCGTCGCCGATGCCGGCCGCGGCGAGGGTCGGGGCGGCGGCACCTGAGCCCGCGACGGCTCACCCTCCCTCCGGGCCACCGCCAGCGCCTTCTTGATGTCCGCCGACTGATTTGAAAGGTCTTGCGCCAGTCCGAGAAGGTCTTCCGCTTTCTTCGTCAGCTTCTCGATCGCTGATTCCAGCCGAGAAACCTCCGACGCCTTCACGACGGACACCTCGACCAGCTTCGTTTCAACCAGCGGCGGCGATTGGGTGACGGTCTTAGTGTTGGCCTTTTCCAGTTCCGCTATCCGCCTTTTCAGAATGGCGGGGTCGTTCTCCTTCTTCTGCTGGACGGTTTTCTTGATTGCCTCCCCCAACGCCTCCAGATCCACGTCAGCCCATGCCTTCGGCGTGATCGCCTTCTCACCCGCCTTCGGCGTCGCACTGCTATCGAACGTCTCGCGTTGGCGGACCTTGATGGATTTGAAGACCTTGAGCCACGCCGGGGACCAAAAGTAAGCCTCTCCGACTGGCAGCGTCGGAAGGTTCTTGAGCATGTCTTTTGCCGCCGTCTCGTCGGCGTGGACCTGAACCCACTCCATGACCGCCTTGAGATCGTGAGTCCCGATGATCCGCATAGCGATCAGGGATTGGCATTGAGTTCGTATGTTCGTGTTCAGCAAGGCAGGCCGCTGGCTGATCACCGTCATCCCCAGACCTCGACGCCGCCCCTGAAGAATGATGTCCTCCATGGCGCCGAGCACGCGCGCTGCCTCGGGCATCGCTTTTAAATTCATCGGCGCGATGGTGTGCGCTTCGTCCGCCACCAGGTGAAGGGGCTCCCGGTTCTTGTGGTAGAGCGTTTCAAGGAAGTCGGTCATGAACCGCGTCCGCGCACCCTTCCTCAACAGCGAAACATCAAGGATGGCCGGGATGCGCTTTTCAACGATGGTTGTGGCGATGGTGTCGCCGGCCGTCTCTTCCAGCGGTACATCAGCGTGCTCGCCGCCAAAGACGACGACCGGGAAGCCCTTGCTCTGTCCGTCGGCCGACGACTTCAAGCCCCACCACGCGCCAGTCGGGTCATAGACCACGACGGGCAGGCGCGACTTCAACATTTCCTCAACCATCACAGAGGCGGTGTACGTCTTGCCGACCCCCCGGATTGCGAGGATGCAGAAGGTTTGGGTAATGGCGTCCAACGGCAACGCCAGTTCCGGTGCAATCTTAAGAGCCCTGTTCATCGCTTCACCTCGTCCGGTGGATCAATTGGGGATGGCCTGTTCAATCTCCATGCTCTTTCGCTTCCGATCCAGTCCACTCCGCAGCCCCTTGATGAGCATGGGCGGCATTGCCGGCATGGCCAATAGCTTCTTCGCCTCCTCGATCGGCAGGCGCACCATCACTGTTTCCTGTACCTTCTGCTTGTGCCGCTTCGACATGCACGCGCGGCAGTCGGGGAAGTGCTTGCCGGCAGCCGCCCGCTCGTAGAAATGCGAGAGCGGCTTTTTCAGGCGGCAGGAGCGGCATTGCATCAGGGGATTGCCGCCCATGATGGCCCGCTCTTCCGGCGAGAGCATGTCCTTCAATTCTTTCACGGATGGACCGCAGAGGTTGAAGGCGACGTCTACGCGGGCATCGCCGCCTTTGCGATCACGCTTCTCGGCCGTGCGGGATGTGGTCCGGTGGGTTCTCATCCAAACATCTCCGGGTCAGCTTGTGCCGCGAGGTTCTCAAACCGCGTCGACTTGTTGTCGAAGAGGAGCTTGACCGTCCCTGTCGGCCCGTTCCGCTGCTTGGCGATGATCACCTCGGCGATGTTGTCCGGCTGGAAGTCTGGCTCGCTCATGCGGTAGTAGTCCTCCCGGTGCAGGAGCATGATCACATCGGCGTCCTGCTCGATTGATCCCGACTCCCGCAGGTCGCTCATGCGCGGCCGGTGTCCGTCGCGCCCTTCGCTCTGGCGGTTGAGCTGCGAAAGCGCGACGACGGGAATCTTCAGTTCCCGGGCGATCGATTTGACTGACCGGGAGATGTCCGAAACGGCCTGCTGGCGGTTCTCGTGGCCGGGGTTATCCATCAGCTGGAGGTAATCGATCACGATGCACTTCACGTCATGCCGAGTCTTCATCCGCCGGGCCTTGGCGCGCAGGTCCAGCGGCGTCAGGCTCGAGGAGTCGTCGATGAAGATCGGGGCCTTTGCCAGATCCCGGACCGTATTAGCCAGATGGGCGTACTCGTTCGCCTGGAGCATTCCCCGCCGCAGCTTGTGGGAATCGATCTTCGCCCGAGAACAGAGCATGCGCTGGGCCAACTGCTGCTTGGACATCTCAAGCGAAAAGAAGCCGCAGGGGGTATTGCGGCGAGCGATGCCGTCGACCATGTCGCAGGCCATGGCGGTTTTGCCCATGCTCGGGCGCGCGGCGACGATGATCATCTCGCCGTTCTGAAGCCCGTTGAGCATGTCATCGAGGTCGTAAAACCCCGTCTCCAGCCCGCGTTGGCCGCGCTTCTCAAGTGTCTCGAAAACCTCGTGTAGGACGTCTTCGTAGGGTGTGATGCTCCCGGCAATCTTCCGCTCGGCAATCTCCATGACTCGGCTTTCGGCGCGGTCGACCAGCACGTCGCACGATTCGTGCGGGGCGTAGGCGTCGCGGAGAATGTCGTTGCCGGCCGCGATCAATCGCCGAAGGGTCGATTTATCCCGGACGATCCCGGCGTAATAAGGCCCGTGCACCGCGGAAGGAACGGCGTCGAGAATCTTCGCCAGGTACGGCATCCCGCCGACCTCTTCGAGCAACTGACGCTTGGAGAGCTCGTCGCGCAGGATCACGGCGTCGACCGGCTGATTCGCGTTGAAGAGCCGGAGAATGAGATCGAAGATGATTTGATGATCGGCCTGGAAGAACACATCCCGGTCGATCGTCTGAAGCACCTGCCCGCAGATTTCCTTGTCGAGCATCATGCTGGCGAGTGTGCACATCTCGGCGCCCAGATCGTGCGGGGGAAGCCGATCGAATTGGCTGGCGATCGATGAGTCGATGAGCTGGGTCATTTGGCCTCCACGAGTTTTGCGAAAATCCAATCGGCGAACGGCTCGCACGTGCACGGGCTTTCGTGCACCTTCCGTTTCGCTATGTCGTTCATGGATGGGTGAGCAGAAACGTAATCCGCGACCGCCTCCGAAAGTTGCTCGGGTCGAAGTTCGGCTACGAATGCCAATGCGGCTGAGTGGTTTTGCGATGGGACATTGGGCGGGCCATGAGCAGTCGATCGCGGCCTCCCCCTCTGCCTCTTCGCGTAGCGCAATTCCCCCTTGGGGGGTAGGGGGGAATTTGCAGATGCAGATACAGACGTATAGCTATGGCCGTGCTTAGCAGTGTCATGGCTGTGCTGTAGCTGTGCTACATTTTCCTTGTCACGTAAATCCTTTGGCCCGTATCGCTTGCGAGCACCCAATTTCCCAGCCTTTGATTTGGATTTGGAATATTCCAGAAGCCTTCTGTACTCTCTTATCTGGCGATGCTGATGCCATCGATTGTCTTTGCCGAGCTTGTAGGCCTTTAGCACCTCGACTCTTATCCCTGTCCAATCAGACTCAGAGAGCCTCGCCCATCGGGCGAGGATTGAGTCGTCGTTGGGGATGGTGCCGACCGGTACTTGGTCCCAGCCCTTATGCAGCAATCTGAGGAAAGCACCGAGAGCGAGAGTAGACATGGCGTCTGCCTCCGCATCCGCTTCAAAGTCTCTGGGGTAGTGCTGCCAAAATGGATACTTGTTTGCCACGATCGAATCCCTTCTTCTTTGCCCGTTCCCACACAACCTCACTTCGCCCCCGGCACCTCCTCTCTGGCGGAGAAGAGGACGCCTTGGGCGCCACGTTCGCAGTGCGGCGAGAACCAGACTCGCTCCCGGCTTCTGTTCTGCTGGCCCTTCTCGGTGCGGTTCCCGTAACCGCCGTTCGCCTTCCAGTGCTCAACCGCCCAGCCTTCCGTTTCAAGCCGCTCGTACCCCTCCCCTTCGTAGCCACAAACAGCGATTCGCATTTGGGGGTCGGGCCCGTGCTTGAGGCAAAACAACTGAACGCGATCAACTAGTGCCTCGACATCTTGGTTTTTGTCGTTGACGTACAGATCCCCGGAGCGATTCTCTGTTCCGTCCGCTTTGCGTTTTCGATAGGGCGGGTCCAAGAACACGCCCGTAAGGCCGATCCGTGTCGTGGTGGATGGAGAACCGCACACCCTTTCCCAATCCCCACAGCAAACCCGAACTGTTCTGAGGCGATCGCGCAGCCGGCAAAACCATTCCGTCAACCAGATACGCCGGTCCGAACATGCCTCCGCGATATCGTTGCCATTTACCCCGCGCCCTCGCGAGTACTGATCGGCGAGTTGTGGGCGTCCGTTCACGCCTTTGCCGAACGCGCTCCCGTCGGCAGAGACGACCGGGCGTTTGTGGGTCAATGTTGGCTTACCGTGAATGCCGTTGCCATCAATCTTCGGGCGCGTGTGATCCAATACTGGCTTCGCGTGCACGCCGGGCCCGTAAGCACTGTTCCCAGTCCTGAGCTGCGGACGCTTCTCCGGGAGGCCGGCAATCCCGCGAGTGGCGTCCATGTGTGGGAGCTGCTGGGTAAGCTTGGTTACGCCCTGCCCAGGTCCCATGTGTGGGAGTTGCTGGGTAAGGATCTCTGGGCACCATCCAGAGCCAATCCAGCAGCACGCCCCCCAACACCACCAACCGGCGAACTTGCAATCGTAAAACGCCGGATCTTCCCGCACCTGCTCTCTGAACCGCTTTGCCTCATCTGAAAACACGAGATGAAAATGCCGCGCGTGAAGGTCAACTTCGTTGACGGGCCAATCTGCATACTCTGCCACGGCTTCAGGGGCGTGCTGCGTCGCCCGCCAGAAGTTCGCAACCATGCAATTCAGGTCGTTGATGGTTTCAATTCGACGCTCTTTGCCTGGTGGCCTACGCAGCAGCATTGCAGCAGAGAAGCAGAAGGGCTCGACATAGTTATCTGGGTCTCCCAGGCGATCCCAAACGAGATCGGCAATTTCCGACTTGCCGCCGAACGCGGGGAACGGGGCCTTTATGGGTTCATCAATTATTGCGCTCACCTTCCCACCCCCTTCCCCTGCAACACCTCCACACACGCCTTCGCCGCCACCTTCTCCCCGAACCGCCGAACGATCTCGGCGCGGATGCAGTCCCAGCAGTAGACGGCGCGAGTGAGGCAAACTCGGCACTTGTGGCACCGGGCCAGAGGCTGGCAGTAAACCAACCCCCTGACGTCAAGGTCGAGGTATTCCTTCAAATCCTCGCGGCTCATGCCGGGAAGTTGGATGATTTCGCTTGCCAGTGATTGAGCAGGTCCAGCTTCATTCTGCTCAACTGCCCCTTGAGCGTCTCCATCCTGCACCTCTTCCTGCTCTGAAATCTCCTTCGAGATGTCACCTACCGTCTTGGATGAAACCCCGAATCGATTTTGAATGTCCCGATACTCACAGCCATCGCGGATCATGTCAGCGATCCTGCGGCGGGTGGTTTCGGAAAGTTTGGTTTGGTGAAGGATCATTTAGTTGTCCCTCCAAACCTGCTCCGGCCGGCACTGAACGGCGCGGACGGCGTACCCCAGGCCGAAGAAGATCGCGGCGAAGACGATGGCGATGAGGGTGAGGAGAATCATGAGGGCACCTTCACTTTCGGAAACTCACGGACGCGCAGGTCCGCCGGGAACTCAGAGATGTCCCCGCCCTTCTTATCCTTCAGCGTGATAGGCACGTCCCCAAACTCATCATCAACGCACCGATGGTTGCTCCCGAGCTGCTTCACGAAGCAGGCCACTCCGGCGGATTTGCATTGCGCTACAATGCTGTCGATCCAGTTGGTGTAGCAGGGGCGGGCGCCGGGGCCGGACTCTCCGCCACAAATCACCCAACCGATTTTTCCTGCATCGTTCCGCTCGACGGAGGTCTCTGGGCAAACAGATGTCCCATTGAGGCAGTCCGTCACGACCCGATCGCCTTCGACATGGTGGCGCAAATTGAACAGATCAACCGGCCCGATCAGCGGCTCGCAGCTCAGGAACCGCACCGCCGCCGGCGTCCGCAGCAGGTGCGGGATCCGCTCATCGGCGCGGGGCTGGTCCTCGACACTGACGCCGAGCCAGACGTTGGGGAGGGGCCAGCCAGGCCAGGGGCGACGACAATACGTATCGGCTCCGCGCTTCCACGTCGGCGATGACTCGCCCCACGCGAAGGGCTTGCCATCAACCATGCGTGGATGCATCTCTGCCACCAAATCAGCGCGACTAGAGAGGGGAACGGGAGCGTTGAAATACTCCGCCATTCGCTCCGCCCGTTTGGTGAGCACCTGAAACGTGTGCTGCGGACAGAGCGCCATCACCGCGAAAACCTTGTCAATGAAATCGAACGGCACGCCCTCATGAAACAGGTCGCTCATCGAATTAACGAACACCCGCCGCGGCCTCTTCCACCGCAGCGGGATCGTCAGCGACTCCTCGTCCAGCGTGATCTTCCCGTTAAACGTGCGCACGCCGTTGCGCAGCACCGTCAGGCCCTGATACTTCGGCTGCTTCATCGCCTCCAGCCGGTTGCTCATCGTCGCCGCGTAGCAGTGGAGGCACCCCGGCGATACCGGCGTGCACCCGGCGATCGGGTTCCAGGTCGCCTCAGTCCATTCGATTCCGGTCCCTGCGCTCATCGCCCACCTCCCGCCCCGACCGTCAATTGCCCGTGCATCATGGGCTCCCACATCGGCCACGCCTGCCCGTAGGTCAGCTTCACCACCGCGCCCGGATTCTCGCCTTTGGCCGAGTACCACTTGTAAACGTTGGCATCGACGACCTGCGCGTCATCCTTCCAGAAGCCGAGCACCGTCAGCGCATCCATCACAGCCTTCGCGGCGTTGTCGGCGTCGGGCTTGCATTCAGCGGGGATCGGGTGGGGAACATCGCACTTGCGGCAGAACCGCTGAGGACGGTGGAGATAAATCGCCAGTTCCAGCTTCACCGGGCCAGTGATCGGAGTGGTTGGAATATGAGGACGTGCCGCCAGTGCGATGCATCCCTTCCAACCCTCGACGCTGCCGTCGTCATAGACGCGGGCAACGAACTTCTGGCCCATCTTCCGAGCGAAGGCGCGCGGGCGAGGCTGCCCCTTCGGTGTCCCGTTGACTCTGAATTCAATGACCGGCATTGCCGTTACCTCTTATAAATCCGGCACTGTCCTCATAACCGTCATGATGGAGGCGCGAAAAAACCTCACACCTTCACGCGCAAAAACTCCGACGACGGACCGAGCCGATAGAGCGACTTGCCGTCCTCGCCGCGCACTTCATGGCCGCTGTAGGGGTTGCTTTCTGGGGCGACTTCATCCGAGAGATTGCAGAGGGGGACGAGGAGATGGTCGTATCCCTTCTCTCCGGCGAGAGGGACAGTGGGGACGTAGAGGAAGCCGCGCAGGTTCAAGATTCGATTATCGATCGTGGCGTATCTCTTCTTCGCGATCTGGGCCGCGAGGTTGGGAATGCGGGCGGATTCGATGTCTTTGGAGTTGATGTCTTCTGAGGCGGCGGAGACGACGGCGTAGCCCCTGACTTTTTCCAGAGCCGCCACAACCTGCTCGCCGGCCATCGTGGCGTTCAATCCGCCGTCGGGATAGGTTGTCACCTCAACGCCAGCGGCCGCTGCGACGCCCCTGATGACAGCAGCGACGGGCGTCTCCAGTCCTGGCAATACCGCACGCTCTTCGGCGGCTTTCTCGGCCTTCGACTGGAACGCCTGGCGAGCATCCCGATGGAGCGGCATCTGAACAGCGTCGATATGGATGCTGTGCTCGTGGGCGTGGCTGTAAAATCTCACGGGGCGGGCGTCATCGGCCGGAACCATGATCGTGACTTCATCGCCGCCGACGGCCTTCATGGTTTGGAGCAACTGAATCAATCGATCAACGCCGAGCGTTGAGCGGTGCGCCTCGATGGCTGAGTAGAGGGGGATCACTCCGTTAACGTCGGGCATCTTCTCGTCAATGAGGGTGCCTTCGAATTTGATGGCGTCTGTCGGACGAATGACCCGAAGCTCCACAGCGTCATCGCTGTCGATAGTTACCATCGCGTGCGTGTGATCCGGCAGACCTTCCTTTGGAATGGCCTTCTCTGCCAACAGCGCAATCTCTGCTGGAACGAGGCATTCCACCTCGTCATTGGGGAGGATGTATTCATCTTGCCACGAGAGCCGAATCGCGATGCGACCATCAGTAGCCGCCGCCTGCATCCTTCCGGCGTTTGTACGGGTGACTTCAACAGCGCCATACGCCCCGCCCATTTCGGCGTCCGCGATCTTCGCGATAGCAAACACACCCTTCGGGATGTGCGCGCTGCGAATGCCACTGGCTTCTCCGCTGACCTCGTCCGCTTCCATCAAAGACGTTCCTTCAGACATGTGCGATCTCCTTTCAAATGACCACAGCCCAATGCGGAGGGTCCGAATCGAACGGCCCAAAGCCCCTCACGGTGAATGCAGGCAAACCCGTGGTGCTTCTCCGCTTAATCCGCCCGCCAGGCTTTGTCTCGCTAAGCGGGCGGTTGCCGGGAACATCCCGGCTTATTCCTTCACGATAGATCCATCCGCCCAGACAAACCGCCCTGCCTTCACCGCCGACAAAAGCTCGCGACGATTGGCCTCCGTCGTCTTCTCCGGCTTGCCCTTGCATCCGACCTTGAGCAGCCAGCGGGTGAGGCCGGATTCCATTTCGGAGGGGGTAACGCTTTGATCCTGGGCGAGGCTTTCGACGGTGGCTTTCACGGCCTCCCAGGTGGAGACGTCGTCTTCGCCTTCGGTGCCGTCTTCGATGGCTTGGTTCTCGGAGGGGAGGTCCGAAGTAGCGGTCGGCCTCTTAAGCTTTTCCTGAACGTCGGCCGTGCGCTGCGCCGCCGCTTCGGTGTTGGCCGGCGGGGCGATGTCCGGGAACCAGTCCGACGGCTTGCTCATGCCGTCATCGATTGACTTGTAAATCTTCCCCAACCTGACCAGTTCCGACCGCGTCGTGGCGTCCAGCTTGTGCCCCAGATTCTTTTCAAGATGCTCAGCACGAACGCCGAGTTCCCCGAACTTCTCCAGCATCCTCTTCACCTTCTCGACGATGGGCTCTTCGTCTTTGCCCGCCAGCGTCTTCTCGCACTGGCCCAAAGCCGAGTCGATAATGTCACCTGGAATGACGCCGAGGATGCACGCGCGCACGCGACGGGCGCCGTTGTTCGCCACCATCTCATAGATGTCACGCGGATCGGTAAGGGTGTAGCTGCCTGATTTGGTATGACGCTCGTGAGTGACGGAGAAAACCTTCGTCTGCCTGGTGTTCGTTTCCAGATCCCAGGCGTAGGCCATGACGACCGACTCGCCCTTCTTCTGCTCAAGCTCGATGATTCCAAAGTCGAGGTTTCCCCAATTCTGGGCCATCGCTTCGGCGAGCCTTATGGATGGTCCGGTCACGAGGCTGGTGCCACGCTTGTAGGCGTACATCGCCTGCTCGGCCAGCCCTTTCCGCTTGCACGCCTCAACGATCCGCCGCTCGGCCTCGATCGTGTCACGCGGAAAATTCTTCGCGACGACCATTGCGGCCTGAACCTCCTGAGCGGCGCGAGATTGCGCCACAGAGATCATGCCTTTTCCGCTGGCCAGACCGTTTCCGCCGAGTGTCATCGCGTCCGACCGACGAACGCTGGCCGGTTCTACTGTTGCCGCTGTCATTGATCCGCTCCTCGTAACGCCCAGGCCGGCAGCGTCACTCGATTGATTGTTTCGGGATAAGCCGGCCACTCACCCGTTCGCCAGCATTCGGCGTATCTGTCCAGCAGGCGACGCCATTCGCGTTCACCCGCTTCAAGTTCATCTCCGCCGATTTCGTGAATGACGACGCCCCACGGCGCCTTCTTCTCGATCGCGACGATGAAAGCGCTGTCGCAGAAGACTCCGCACTGGGCGAGGCCGTGAAGGTAAAACGAGGCTTGTCGGTGGTATCGAAACTGCGCGATCGATCGGGTGAATCCCGATGGACTCGCGTCTTCAGTCGTCTTGAGGTCCAGAAGAATCGAGGCGCGTTCGACAACTCCATCGGCGCGCAGGCGACAGGGGCATTGAGTCTGGACGTCATCCCACATCGCGGAAAGCTCGATGGTCGCACTCTCGATCATTTCCCGCAGAAGTCGATGCTTCATGACGGCACCGCGCATGAAGTGGGCGGCGTCCCAGTCTTCGACTTCAAGTCCGATCTTTCCTGCGTTCTCTGCCTTCGCCCGATCCTTTGCCGCCCTCCCTTCTTTGGTTCGCCCATCGACGTCGGGCATCAGGAAATAGGACGTCTCGAAAACGCCGGGCTGGAGAATCAGCGAGTGCGCTGCTGTTCCCAGTTCCATCGCTTTCGTTTGCTCCGGATGATCGATCTTCCAGCGGCAGTGCGCGGGAGATTGCTGCATCCATCCGAGCCGGGAGTTGCACGCGGCGTTGATGGAGTGATAGACCTCGGCGGGGAGATCGCGATGAATGCCGATAGATGGAGTGTCGATATTCACTTGTTCCCCCTCCCCTTGCACGCCTCCCAAATGGCCCGTGCGACGGCAAGGGCGGGCTTGTCGATGGGGGCAAAGCTCACATTGCCGAAGTCAATCCGGCATGCCCATCCTCTTTCGGTTCCATCGCGGTAGGTTCTTAATCCCACCGAACCCAAACCTCTCGCCACCCTCAGCGTCTCCCCCACGTCCGTCGTCACCGGCGGGTAGATTTCGACGCGGCGGATGGAGGCCTCCTGTCCCATATTCCGCTTGATGGTTGCGATCCAATTATCCGCTGAAGATTCCCTGCTAAACGTGACGTCGCATGGTTCGCCACTCGATGCTTTCCACTCGACAATAAAGCTGACATCGATTGCCTCTATCCCCGCCGCCACGCACACGCGGCGGTCGCCTTCGGGGCCTTCCTGGAGGTCGGGTTGGGGTGGGGTGGGGGTCATTGGTCCTTCCGGTGGCAGTTGCAGCGACACGGAGTCTTGTTGCCTGCGATCGCAGCACATTCTCTCGGCGTCATTCCGGGGCGTGCGCAACAGCACGTTGTCTGCTTCACTTCGCCGTTGACGATGCGCTTCACTTCGGTCCAGTGGTCTTTGATTCTTCGGAGGGTCACTTTTTTCCCTCCTGTGGGGCGAGTGCGGAGCGGGCGGCACGAAGGTGGCTCATCCGAATAGTTTGGTAGGCGGTCCCGTAAACAGTCATTTCTTTTGCGCGGGAGAGGACTGTTAAATGGTCCGGAACCGGATACGAAGGCGGCCCAGGCGGCTTCTCCAATCCAGCCGGACCCGATTCAATCACGTCCGCCATATCAGCAAAGGGTTTCAACGCCTCCCTCATCCTCCGCTCCGCAGACGTCTCGGCTGAAACCGTCAGCAACTGCCTTCGCACTTCGTTGAGAGCTTCCCGATCCGTTCTCCCTTCCCCTTTCACCGCGTAGTGGCCACGGACAAATAGCCAGAAAGTGTGAGGAACGCCGTCAAGCCGGTAGTCGTTGTGGACTGCCACCGAAAAACCTTGGGCTCGGATGTCATCGGGACTGGCCGAATTGAGTTCGTCGCTCATGATTGGGCCTCCTCCGTCCATTCACGTTCACAGTGAGAGCAGGCGAAATACGCCGTCTCTTCGTCTGCCGACCCAGAGAAAATCACCAGTCCGCATTCAGGGCATTCGCTCTGTTGCGGTGGGTGAATCTCGCCGATGGGTTCGTCGCTCCAGTCGGTGCTCATGCGTGCTCCTTTGCGGCGGATAGGCCGGATTCCGTGAGCATGCAGATGCGATCTAGTTGCGCACTGTCGTAAGTGCCTGGCATGTATTCGAGGTAGCCTCCGCGATGCAGTGGAATGACGGTCTGCGCCCTTACTCGTTTGCTAGGCTGATAGGATTTGGTCATCACGCACCTTTCGGTATAGAGGTGCATCGTCAGCACCCACCCCTCCGCCATCTTCCGCAGCACGTCATGCTGGGCTTTGGTGAGCTTGTGATTCACGATTGCCCTCCTTGCCTGTCGCTGGCGGCGGGCGGGAGGAATGGATTGCTTTCGGAATAGCCATACTCCGTGCCGTAAACGTCGGTGACTTCCCACATGCCGCAGCGGTGGCACCAGCGACCAACGGATATGTCGAAGATGGACCGCGAAGCAGACTGCGGCTTGCTCCACGTATGGAACCCACATGCGCAACGAAAGCTCCATCGATTTACTTCGCTCATCGTCCGCCTCCGGTGGGGGAACCTTCGGCGGGCAAGGGGGAGGCAAACATGCCACGCCGCGTTACGTGAACGGCCCGATATCCCATCCGCTGAAGTTCTTCGCGAGACTTCCGAAGCACTGCCGCGTATCGCGCCCACAGCAGGTCTTGCGTGGATTCGGCCAGTCCCGACACGAGCCAGCCGGAGGGAGTCTGCATTCGCCAGCTTCGCTTTTTCACGCCGCACCCCCCGCGCCGACGCGAGCGTTGTCGGGGATGAGGGGGACCGGCGTTGCCCAGCACGGCAGATAAAGGGGGTGGCGAGGGTAACCGTCCTTCGTCACCCCTAAGCACTCCACCGTGCGGCCAGCGTCGGCGAGCATCCGCAGCACTTCGGCGGCCCGCCCGCGATGCTGGCCATAAACGCCCCAGGCCGCGATAATTCGCTCGCAGGGAATCTCCAGCAGGAAGCGATTGCTCTCCGGACCAACGGGGTCAGCCTCTTCTTTGCTGTAGAGCGCGGACGGGTTGGTTGCCCTCAGAGCGAACAGGTTGACGACGTGAAGCCCCTGATATCCCCATGCCTTTGCAAAGCCGACGCATCGCCGGATCGTCGCGTCATCCTTCAGGGCGTCAGCCGTGGAAGGGTTGAGCATCACAAAGCAGACTTTGGATGCGGGATCGTTCCCCCACTCTCGGCTGAGCCAATAGCGGTACTTACTGCATGGGCTGATGTAGGCAGCACAGCGGTAGGCGGGCTGGAAAAGGGTATCGCTCAATGGCCACCCCCTTCCGTGAAGACAGTGGCGTTGTCGCGGCCGATTTCGTGGATGCCGGGGGCGGGGAGGGGGGAGGCAGACAACAAAGAGTCGCCACACTCGGCGCCCACACCCGTTTCGGTATGTGTTATCCGGGTAAAGTCGGTATTCGTCAGAGTGGGAGTGCGCCGTGAAGCGCATGAAAAATGCGGAATATCCTTTGTAATATCAAGGACTTCCGCATCTTGTGGGCAATGGGCCGTATCCGGCTCGAACGGATGACCTCCTCCTTGTAAGGGAGCGATGGTAACGTTAACTTTCGCTCGGTAGTTACGGAGGATTCTGAAATGCCTGACCCCGCGCCCACACCCGATTCCACACCCGCGAAGCCGGAGAAGCCGTGGCCGGACTTCCCGCTTTACTGGCATCAGCGGGGCTACTGGATGTGCAAACGACAGCGGCGCGAGTACCGATATGAAGCCGATCCCCACGCCAGCTATGCACGTTACCTTAAGGACAAAGAGATATGGGATGCAGGCGCCGTCCCCGCCCAGCCCATGAAGGGGTATCTCCTGGCCGACGCCATCAATCAATTCCTCAGTCGCCAACAGAACCGGCTCGCCGACGGCGCCATCAACTCCCGTCAGTTTGCTCGTTACCGGAAGGAGCTGGAGAAGCATCTTCTCCAAGCCGTTCCAAAGACCACTCGCCTTCAGGACTTCGCCAGCGACCGGGCGCCGAGCCTCTTCCGTCGTATTCGCGCCACGGCCCGTGCAAAGGGGCTGGAGTCGTGCCGCATCCACGTTACCGCCGTCCGGGCCATGCTCGACCATGCTGCCCGAAAGCGGATGATGATGGCGCCAGACTACGGAGAGGACTTCGACCCCCCTACCGTCAAGCAGTTCCGCGACCAGCGAAACGTGGAGCGAGCAGAGCATGGAGACCGCGCATGGGGCATAGACGAGCTTGGCGCCATCCTTGTTGCCGCTAAGAAATACGACCCCCACCTGTACGCTCAAATCCTCGTCGGCCTGAACCTCGCCTACTCGGCCGCCGACGTGGCGGCCATGACGGAGGGTGTCATTGACCGAAAGACGCGGCTGGTCCGCTTCCCCCGCGTGAAGACCGGCATCGACCGCATAGGCGTCCTTTGGCCGGAAACCCTGCGGGCGATTGATGCCAGCCTCAGAGTCAAGCCCAAGCCGGCCAGCCGCGAATACGCCAAGCTCCTCTTTCTTTCCCCGACCGGACTCCCCTGCGTTCGGAGAAAAGAGCACTTCGACAAGAGCAACGTGCTGGAGCGAGTTGTGCGGATTGACGCCATCAATCTGGACTTCAAACGAATGCTGGAGCGAATGGACGCGAAGCGGCGCAAGGGGAATCCCGACTTGAAGGCGCCCGACCTCAAGCGCCACAAGACCGGATTCAACACCCTTCGGGCCATGTTCCGCTCCCTGGCCGTTGGTGCCCATCAAGATCCCGACGCTATCGCAATCGTTATGGGCAGGCAGTTCGCACGCCCGATTGATGAGTGGTACATCCGGGCGGACCTGCGGGAGAAGTTGGAAGCCTTGTCGGAGCATGTTCGTTCTCAGGTCTTCAAACAAACTGGTGAATCCCTTCCATCAGACCACGCCGCTCATGCCGGTCCCGCTTCGGAGAAGTCGTCGGGAAAGGCGCCGAAGGAGTAACCTCTGTTTCAGGGAGCGAGAGAATGAATTCGTCGATGGCGCTTTCCTGAATGCGCCAGCGGGGCTTTCCGCCACGACCACGAACCACGAGCTTGCGGGCGCGGAGTTTGCCTCTTCGGATGAGCCGGCAAACGTCCTCGCCATTGCTCAGGCCGAGCCGGGGCGCCGCCTGCTCTGGGGTTAATAGCTTCTCAGCCATGTTCCACCTCCCCCGCCATGTTCAATTTTTTGTCGGGCATGTGGCCTCACTTCACACGAAAAGGACGGCACTTGATGTCGTATCCGTCCCGGTGGTACTTCGCCGCAACGATTGCCTCTTCCTCCGAGAGATAGGCGAGGACGCTGTCGCCCACGCTCTCGATGGTCCTCACGAAACGACCTTCGGAATCAGGGTCATCGAGTATGCGTAGGAACCAGACCTGACTTGCTTCTTCGTTGTTCATCTCACTCACCTTTCACGGGCTGGGATGTGGGCTTGCACGTCTCGATGAACTCTCGGCAGGCTTTAACCATCGCCTCTTCGGCAGTCTCGCCGGCCGAGGAAGCGCTCCGTGTTCCGAATAACTCCCAAATCGTGAATGTGAAGACTGGGTCGTCTCCGCTGCCGGGGTGCATCCCAATCAGAGTCCATTTGACGGTGTTGCTGCTGGCGTTAATCGCCTCGTCCAAGAGTTTTCCTGTCTCTTCGCTAATCAGCATCCCATCACCTCTCCCCGCCCTCGGCGGTCTTCGCCGGCCAGCAGGGGCTTTATCCGATCACTTGACGAAGCGACCGATACAGTCGCTTCCACTTGTCCCTCTCCACCTCCGCCACCTCCGCCCGCTTCTCGGCGGCGGCGAGTTCGGCGCGGGCCCGCTTCAGGGCGTCATATGACAAGGCGTTGATTTTCTCCGTCAACATGCAAGGGTCGGTGCACCGAGTGAACCGCGAGCCCGGAGCTTTGGGGGTATTCAGCTCGCGCTCTAGGGCGTCGATCCGTTCCAGCTCCTCTAACAGTTCCGGCGTCATGGGTTGGCCTCAGTTGCGGGACAGCCTTACGATTTGGATGCCTTCAAAATCTCCGTTCCATCCATGAAGGCCCAACCGAATCCGCCACACTTCGTATTGTTCTTTGGTCAGCGGAAGCCACGAACCGCGTCCTTGTCGCCACAGATAAGCGTCTGTAGTCGTGCTTTGTGTAATTACGTTCGGCATCTTTTCCTTCTCCTCAAACCCTCCCACCCGCGGCCCCAGGCCCACGGCTCCGTGGAGCGGTGTAAAACGAGTGGCCCACAAGCCGGGGCGGGAGGGGGGTTACAGCTCTTCTTCTTCGTCCATGCGTTTCGAGACGGCTTCGTACTCTCTGCGGGAGATAGGCCGAACTTCAAAGCCATCCGCCTTTACAACCGAGATGACCCGCTCAATCTTTTCGATGGAAGAGGATTCGGCGCACATGAGGTCCTGCTTGCCGTCTTTGGATAGGAGGAAATATCTCTTCAGCATTCCATCCACCTTTCAAGCCCCGCCCGCGCCGTCTAAAGCGTGATTCCCCGAAGCTCGAAAGCCTTGGCCTTGAGAGAGTCGGCTAGTTGCATGGCCTGCTCGTAGTCCAGTCCCATCCACGCCACAGGCTTTCCGAAATTCAATATGACCTTGCCTTCGTGGATGCCGACCGCAAGAGCAATTTCTCCTTCGTCACCTTCCGCGATCTTCCCTTGCGGGTAGAGTCCCGTAGCTCCAAGGTTCATTGACTTTGCCATGTCGAGCATCTGCTTTTCGAGTTCGCTGCTGTGATGTGCCATCTTTCCACCTTTCGCTCTGTCAAAGGCCCCCGCCGTGGGTTAGGCGGCGGGGGCCGGGAGGGGGAGTGAGTGCTATTGCGCCTTCTCTAATCGCTCCATGCGACGGGATGCTTCAAGGATTGGGAGGTTTGCTTCGGTCGGAACGTAAATCACCTCCGCCTTGCCCTCGGCCAGCGAATGAATCCAAAGGTACCGCAGATAGGATTCGTTCCCCTCTAGGCTGCCGCCGATGATCTTGTTGGCTTCGGCCACGCCGCGGGCTCGAATCACCTCAGCATCGGCCAGCGCCTTTGACGATTCCTCAGCCGCCTTCGCCTCTTCGATCTTGATCCGCCGATTGACCGTAGCTTTGGCCAACTCGGCTTCGCCTTCCTTCTCCTGCTCCCAGACCTTGTATTTCGGGTATCCGAACATGCATCCTGGTACGCCCACGATCAGCAGGACCACCACGAATAAAAACACAACCACCGCCAAATCCGCTTCACCTCGCCGCTTCATGTCGTTCTCCTTTGCCCCGTAAAATCTCGTTCACTCAAACTTGCCTCCGCTCATCCTGTCGCCCGCCTCGTCCTCCGCGAGACGCCGGGCGTGGCTGCGGTCAACCGCATTCAGCGTGTCCACCAGCGGCTTCATCTGTCGCATCGCCGCCTCTGCCGATCCGTAGACCGTTCCGCGCACGTCGCCGAGAGGGTCAATGATGTTCCATCGCCGAACCCCGGACAGCTTTCCGGCCGGCGAGAGTCGCCAGCCATCAACCTCGGGCGGAATGTCCTGCGCGTCCGTCGTGTCCAGCGTGCGGGGCAGTTCCACGTTCACGGCCGCGGCGGTTTGTTCGATGGTGTTGATTTGCATGTCTTCTTCCCTTTCTCTTTCGTTCCAAAAGTTCCTCGGCCCATCCGTTTCGTGCGGCCCGCAACCGGGCGGGAGATGGGGGTCGCCGGGGAGGTCGTTCACTTCAGAAGCTCCATGAGTTCCTTCTTCTGTCCCTCGTCCAGTGCGGTTGCGAGAGTCAGTCCGACTGCATGGGCAGCGGCGATTGCGCCTTTGAGCACCTGTCGAACCACATCGCGTTTCACGGAGTCTGGCTCGTTGTAGTGGGCGACGTTCGCAGTAGCGACTTGATGCCCGTCAACCATCTTGATCTTCAATTCAAAAAGGATTTTGCGCTTCACTTTTCTTCCTCGCTCCTCGGCACGGGCTTCCTGAATTTCCGGTGTCTGGTTCATCGTCCCTCCTCCTTCACGACCAGGTTCGGGTCTTGCTCGATGCGGTCGGCGATTTGGGGGAAGGTGAGGCGGTCGGTGTCGTTCATTTTGATGAACGGTTCGTTGCTCTTAATGCCCATTGCCGTCCGCACCTTGTCGGAAATGAATTCATCAGCCTTCTGGCGAATGACGCGACCCGCGACGCCGAGACAGCAATACTTTCCTTTGGGGGTGTCCCAATGGCCACGACACTGCTTGTAGCGGCCACTGCGCAGGGCCTTGCACCACTTCCTTCGCCATTCCGCCTGCTCTGCCGGGGTGTATGTTTTCGTCTCGCTCATCGTCCCTCCTCCTTCGCGATCGCGCCCGCTTCAATCCGGTCGGCGATGCGCTTCAGGGTTTTTTCAATCGCAACGACGCGGAAGATCAGGAAACCCACGAACCAGAGAACCGAAAAATGAAAGGTCGTCTCGCTCATCGTCGTCTCCATAAGCCCCTCCCCGGCGAACGGCTCAGGGGTACGCCGTGCCGGGAAGGGGTGAGGGGAGGAATGTGTCAGAGGGGGCGGCCTTCGGCTTTGGCGATGGCGGCGAGGAGTGCAGCCAAGGTTCGGCCCACGCCCGACAGCGGCGCGGCTTCCACTTCTCCTGTGCATTGAGCGAACAGGTGGCGAATCTCCGGGATGGCTTTGCGGCAGGCCGCGTAAAGCTCGGGCGCGGCGGCTATCAGGTTGGCGTTTGCTTCGGGAATCCCGTTGCGATAGTCCATCACGATTTCGCAAATCTCGTCGGTGTGGGTCTCGCCGTGGTCGTCCTGCCACAGCCGAGAAACAGACAACGACTCATCCACGCCGGCCAGTGCGCCATACGTGTTAGTGCGAACGGTATTAAACCGATCCACCTGCCACGGTCCCGCCGTCGCCTTCACCTGTTCCTGTGTCCCGTTCATGTTCCTTCTCCTTCGATGGGGTCGGCCTCAAGCCTTCACCACAAACGCGCCACGCACGTTCTCCAGCCACTGGTCAATCCACGCCAATGCGACCTTCGACATTGGATTGGTTTCGGGGGTGTCCCCCTGCTTGATGCCGAGAAACCACGTCTCGGCAAGGCGGGAACTGTCGGGCGAAAGGCCGGGGATTTGATTGATGGAGCAATGCCGAAGCTTTGCCAGCGTCCCCACGAGGCAGGCGCATTCGCCTTCGTAAACCGAACCGTCGATTCGCCCTTCGGCAACCGCGTCCCGAAGTCCTTCGACTTCGGCGGGCGAGGCGGACAAAACGGCCCAAACATCGTCCCGAAATCGGGCGAGGTCCGCGCCACGGAGGTTCGCGTCACCGAGGTTCGCGCCACCGAGGTCCGCGTCACGGAGGTTCGCGCCACCGAGGTTCGCGCCACCGAGGTTCGCGCCACCGAGGTTCGCGCCACCGAGGTTCGCGCCACCGAGGTTCGCGCCACCGAGGTTCGCGCCACCGAGGTCCGCGCCACGGAGGTTCGCGCCACCGAGGTCCGCGCCCCGGAGGCCCG
>Ga0196964_10000554_pt1 | contig 21945 bp, 18 predicted proteins | sample S1_10metaG_FD_148615 | JGI IMG/M metagenome (GOLD analysis project Ga0196964, IMG submission 148615) | Soil microbial communities from Anza Borrego desert, Southern California, United States - S1_10 | ecosystem: Environmental > Terrestrial > Soil > Desert | place: USA: California | collected... | reverse complement strand
TTAATCTCTCGAACCGGAACTTCACCCACGATTTCCTGATTTTTCCTGCCAGTCACGCGCCTGCAGGAACCTGACCCTCAGAAGCACCGCAAACATGAGGGCCGATAGTCGGTCTGCCGCGCTGACCGGAACATCGGCCTCGAGGCTCGACTCTGGAGGCGTCAGGCGTCTGTTCAAACAGTGCGTCTGGTACATCGGAAGCACGCCCGTGATCGAATGCCGGAACTCGCCCATGCCGGTTTCATCCAGCGCCTGGGAAAGCCACTCGAAAGAGAATGACGCCAGCAGCGAATCGCGCGAAGCGTTGCGGAAGACTTCGGCCGCACTCGGGCTGAAGATCTCGGGGAAAGCATCCGCGCTGCTCGCCACACGCGGCCGTACGTGGTCGAAGATCCACACGCTGCATGCGCGGTCGCGCCCTGAAGCGGCGATCTCATCCAGCACGCAGCGAAGATCATTTTCATTGGGCAGATGGTGCAGCGAAAAGATCGAACTGATGGCATGCGGACGCACGCTGATACAGCGGCGAAAGTTCGTCATGTCCCCGACCTGCAGCGTCACGCGTTCGGAAAGCCCTTCGTGGCACAGATAGTCTCGTCCGAGCTTCGCCATCCGCGGCGAAAGTTCCAGGCCGACGACGCGGATGTCTGGCCGCAAGCGCGCCATATGCGCCAGGAACTGTCCCGACCCTGAACCCAGATCCAGCAGTGTGCCGCCTTCGGGCAGCAGCCTGCTCAGAGCCAGCGCGTTGAAATGATAGAGCGGAAACAGCACGCCCCCCGGCTGCCCCTGCGCATGAAAGGCCTCAACACTGGCGCCCTCGTCCATGGCCTCGGGCTCCGGCCGGCGCGCCAGTTTTGCCGGCGCACGGCGCTCATCGATCATGAGTCGCAGCAGACGCAGGCAACGAAGGGTCACAGGCGCGCTTCCAGTTGAAGCTGGCCGTCAGGTCGGCGGTTGAGCAGAACTTGAATTCGCACCAACGCCGGAAGCCCCAGTCTGCGCGCGAAGAAGCCGACGCCGCCCCATAATGTCAGAAACCACAGCGGCACCCCTGCGCTCCCGGCGTTCGGGTATTGCCACTGGCCGGAGCGTACGCCGGTGAACTCAACCGCGGCGCCCAGCAGCATCATGTAGAGGACACAGGACAGGTCCTCACGCTCTCGGAACATGAGCAGTCCTGTGGCCAGGATCCCGCCGCTCACGGTCAGCAGCATCCCCGGGTCGGAGACGGATGGGAACGCCGCCGCAAATGGAATCAGCAGCAGCAACGCTGCCCAGGAAAATACTGGCGTGGACGCATTTACCATGCGCAGCGTATGAAGAACGTAAAAGCCCCACATCAGCGGCTCGTACAGCGGCAGTCCCGCGACATCCGGCTGATTGAATGTAAAGATTCCCTGCTGGACGGTGAGGATATCCATCACAGTAAAGACACTACAGATCGCACCATAGAACAGCAGTTCGGCTTTCGATATATCGAGCCCGAAAGTCAGCAGCCACCAGCAGGGAAAAATAGCGGCCTTTAAGATATTTGGAGCGTCGCTGGCCAGCAGCGTAAGTGTCCCGGCAAGCTGGATCAGCAGCAGCGCATGTCGCGACGCGTTCATCAACGTTGGCTCTCGACATCCTTCAACCATTCGCTCTCCAGCAGCGGCCGGGTCTGCAGTTGGCTCAACTTGAGGGGATGACGGACTTCGAATCCGAAGCCGCATTGCTCCATGCCAGCGAACGACAGTTGCCGCCAGCCTTGCGCGGGGGCGGACCACGGACGCTGGAGCCACTCATCGTTTGGCTGCGTGCGCTGGATTTGCCCGGCTGAGTTCATGACCGAGAGCGCAAACTCACAGCCCTTTTGCGAGAAGCGCACCTGCATTCTGAATCGAATCGGGGCTTGTGACGGTTTGAAGCCGCAAATGTAGCCGGTGCAGTTGACCCGGTTGGGATGGCAGATGAGAAACACGGCGCCGATCGTCGTGTCAGGCGTCTGTGGGCCACATTCCAGAACGCCGCGCAGTTCATACGAAGTGGAAAAGTTCCTGCCCAGATAACAGTACGACGGCTCGAGACTTTCCTTTCCGCCGTCAGGCTGGAAGGCGAGCGTCAGCCCCGAGGGAGTTTTCTGTGTCGTCCATTTTCCCTTGCCCGTTCCGAGTACCTCATGGAAGTCATCAGTAAGAGGACCCCACGACGGAAGCGGGGGCGTGAGAGGCGCCACCTTCGGCGGTTGAACGGCAGGTGCTGCGACCTGCTTTGGCCCTGAGAAAGCATACCACAGCGCACCGACGCTGATGACGACCGTCGCGGCAATCACGCTGATGCTGAGCGAACTCATGCGGCCGGTTTCCGTTCCCACGTGGGCGGCCGTCGAGAGCGGATGCGTGGACGCCTGCAGCATCACTTTCTGCTGCAACCCGCTCGGGGCCGTGCAGCCTGAGCACGCCGCCTCGCTCAGTTTTTCCGCATTCAGAAGCGGCAAGGCCCCGGCAAAGCCGGCTTTGCGGAGCGTTCCCTTCAGCCGTCCGACGACATCGTTGATATGCCGCGAGATGGTCTGCTGCGGTGTGTCGAGTTCCCGTGCGATCTCAGCCTGGGAGAGTCCAGCCCCGAAGTAGAGCGTCACGAGATGCCGCTCATGTTCAGGCAGCTCGAGCAGGGCCTTGCGCAGCGCGGTGAGAACCTCCGCGTGCTCCGTACTCTCCTCCGCGCCCGGAAGCGGGGCGCGGCTCTGGTTCTTTGTCGCATTCATGATCTTCGTCCGCTCTCTTCGCTGCTTCTTGAGAAGCTTCAGTCCTTCGCGCGCGACGACACACAGAATCCAGGCGCGAGGATTGTCCGGCTGGTACGACGGCGCGGACTGCCACAATCGCAGCATGCCGTTCTGCACAATCTCTTCGGCCGTGGTGTGGTCGTTGGTCAGTGCGAATGCGAGGCTGTAGGCCTTGTGCTGATAGCGTTGATAGAGTTCTGAGAACGACTTCTGGCAATGGCGCGTGCCAATGCTTTGCAGCAGCTCGCCGTCGCTGACGGTGGAAGCTGCATCTGCGGCTACGGGCTGCGGGCCGGACGTGCTCATCGAACGCCTCTCGTTTCCGCCATGTAGATCATCACAGCCGGCGAGTTACACGAGGAATTTGCGCATTTCTTCAAAGTTTTTACAGCCAACGACTTCCGCGGTCGAAATAGCCGCTGCTAGATCACCCGATTCCCGATCACCGATTCCCGATTCCTGATCACCGGCGCGCTTCCTTGACCCACTTCAGGTGCCGGTCGCGCGCTTTCCTCAGGAAAGCGTCGTACATCCCGCTCTTGAAATCAGGAAACGTGAAGTGATGGCTCTCCCACGCGTCTCCACGGAAGTTGAGCGTGATCTCGGCGAAGATGCCGTCGCGCAGATAGATGCGGTGCGCGAAATCTTTCGTCGATGCGAGCACCAGCTTGGAGCCCGCGAGGTACCCGGGATCGATGTTGATCGGGCGGTGGGGAACACCGCTCGGCGCCAGTGTGAGCCTGAGACTTGCTTCGATCCGGTGCGCCGCGTGTTTCCAGTCGGGCAGCGCGGCGGGATCTGCGAGCCGTTCGAAGACGTAGAAACCCCGGACGATCGACGGACCCATCGTGTCGCGGTAGTACTCGGTTTTGTCGAACGGAAAGACGTCGCTTACCACTTCGGCAGGGCCGAGCAACTCTTCAAGCAGCGGGCGCGCGGCATCGAAGTGCGCCGCGTCGGAGGCGAGCATCGCCACAAGGGGCGTAACGAGAGGCGCAGGCCGCACATCACCCATGATCTGACATTTTATTTGTGCCCTGAATGCTTACCATCCCATCCAGCGAAAACGGAGGCGTTTGTGGTCCGTTCCTATTCGATCCTTCATCTCTGTTTATCTGTGTTCATCTGCGGCTCCCTTTTGTGCGCTGAACCCGGCCCCGCTTCAGATTCCAAAGCCGCTGAAGTCTCGCGACTGCTCGGCACGCTCGACGCCGAACCGCTCGTGGCCGTTTACACGCCGAACGCGCTGAACCTGCCCGATCTCTTCGCGAAGACCAACGTTTACAAGATGCTGACCGATCCCGCCTATGCGAAGGGTCTCGAGACGCTCCAGAAGCTGATCACCGACGGTCTCGGCGCGGATATGAAGCTCGTCTGGCCCGAGTTCTCGCGCCAGATGGCAGGCGCGGCGGTGCTCGCGATCTTGCCGCGAGTTACCGACAAGCCTGAAGAAGACGGCGTCTTTCAGCTCGCCTTTGTGGTCCTTGCGAAGAATGAAGACGCGGCCGCGAAGTTGAAGGAACTCTGGCCGAAAGTTCCGCCGCAGGCGAACAACCTGCTCGCTGCGCTCAGCCTCAAGACAGTCCTCGCGAAAGATCTCCCGGACGCGAGCAAACTTCCGGCGTGGGCATCGGCCGCAGGCGAAAAGAGCGGCGACATCGGCCTGTTTGCGACGCCGCGCAGACTCGGCGAAAAGCTGACCGCGTTTCTGGACCAGGTCGACGACCCGATGGAGTTCAGCTCGACGCTGCCGGCCATCGCCGAGCTCAGCACGCTGGGCATTGAACGCGTCATGCTGTGGACGACATTCAGCGGCGAAAACTTCAGCGAAGAACTGCGCATCGAAGTCTCTCCTGACAAAGGCAACAACACCGTCGCGCACCTGGCAAGCGCGCTGAAAGAACAGCCGAACAAGTTCGATTCGCTGCATGCGGCGATGCCAGGCGGTGAGGACGTGCTCCTGCTGCTGCAGCTTGAACCTGAAGGGTTGGGGAAAGATCTGCCGCTGGCGCTCAATGCCATGGAACGTTTCCTGCGCGGGAAGAAATGGAGCCGCGGCAAGGGCCGTGACCCCGAAGCGCTCGCGCCCGACCGCTTCAAGTTTATCCTCGATAAGCTGCAGGGAACGATTGGTATCAGCGCGCACCCGGCGATCAGCGGCGAACTGCGCCTCTGCGCTACTGCCGCACTAAGGAACGACGCACACGGCGACCTGCGCGATGAACTCGTGAAGGGCCTCGCCAACGTCGGAGCCGACTTCCAGACGCTCAACAATGCGCGCAAGATCGGCAACTCGCCGCCGCTGGGCGCGACTTTCCCTGGTCGAGGTGTCTTCAGCGCGCCGATGATCGGCCTGAGCCCCGGCTGGCTGTGGCTGTGTTCCAACTCCGCTGCCTATCAGGACCTGACGACGACGTTCAAGACCGGCAAGACGCTCGCGGCTGATCTTCAGAAGGAACAGAACAAAGAAGCCGCGCGCCGTGCGCCCGATTGGCGCGACGGCGACGCGGCACGCATCCAGATCGAAATGGAGAAGGTCGTGCGCCTCGGCTACACGGCGTGGCTTCTCTCCGGCGATGAAGGGCCATTCCTGCTCGGCTGGAAGGTTCCCGCCGACATGCTCCCTCCTCCCGCGATCTTCTCGAACCGGCTGGGACTGCTGCGCGCGGGCGCGAAACGTCAGGGTGGCAATCTCGAAGCGTACTCGTACTCGGTGCTCCCTGGCACGGCGCTGGGACTCGTCGCGCTGTTGCAGCAGATGGCCGGCGACATCGAAGTGTCGCGCAAGATCGCCGAAGAGATCAAAGCCGGTCCGGACGCCCGCAGCGAAAAAGAGCCCGCGCCCCAGGCCCTTCCCGTTCAGGAGAAAGCCCCGGCGGCCCCATAACTCGCGGGTCCGCCACCGGCAGACAGAGAGAACATGCAGCGCTTTTTATTGATCGTCGGCATCTTCCTGCTCGTCCTCTTTCTCCTGCCTTCGCTGGTGCCGACGCCTGACGCGTACTTCAGCATGCAGGTCGAAAACGTCAACGCCCGCCCGCAACTCGTGCTGCAATACCTGAGCAACAAGCTCGAACCGTTCACGCCGTACATCAGCGTATACACGCCCAAAGGCGAGTCTCCCGACGAATGGGAGCCGCTGATGGAGAACCGCCAGGGGCCGGCGTATGGCGCTTTCTCCGTGCGCGCGCTCTCCTCGATGGACCCCGCGCACGTCAGGCGCATCGGAGCGAATGCAGAGTTGGCGCTCGCGTACGCAGGCGTCGATCCGCGCGTTGCCGCGTTCAAGCAGATCGCGGATGCCATGCCCGAGCCGCGTTTGAGCGAGCGCCTCGGATTGTTTCATCCGCAGCGTATGAGCCTCGTCGACGTGTCCAAACGGCCGCCGGAGTTCTCGTTCGCGGCGCTGCCGTTCAAATGGGCCGCGGAGACGACCGCCGAGCTGAAAGGCGTCACTTACGCGTTCGGCGTGGAGGCTCCCGAGCGCCTCGAAGAATCGGCCGCGGCGATCAAAGGCCGCCTTAAAGTGGCGCGATTCAACGGCGTCAACTGGGATGAACTCAAGACCGACAGCCCCGAGGTCGAGACGTTTCCGCCAGGCTTCCTGCTTAAAGCCGTCACGCTCGGCGACAAGATCCGCGTCTTCTGGCGCAACTACGAGAGCGACCAGCTTCTCGCCGCTCGGCTGGAAGGCTTCCGCGTCGTGACCGCAGGCAAGCTGCGCATCGCAGAATTCGACGGCCAGAATTTCGGAAAGGACATCGAGACCGTCGCCAACCTGCCGCGCGGGAACATCTCTGCCTGGAGCGACGGCACTCAGATCGCCATGCTGATCCAGACGCGCGGCAAACTCGAGGACAGTCCCGCGGTCAGCGGCCCGATGGAGATCTGGGGCCTGGTTCCCGGCAATCCGGCCGCGAAACTCGAGACCCTGGGCGGCGAAGGCAGCCGCGGCGGATTGCTGGCGTACATCGCCGCCGAGCGGTTCACTTTCAACGGGCAGGAATACATTCTCCGCAGCAACTGGCAGAAGTTCGAGCTGTGGACGCGCGACGCCGACCGCTCGTGGAAAATGACCGCACCGAACGTGAAGCTGCCGAACTTCAACGTCGAAGGCATGCTCATCTCGAGCCTCTTCCTCGGCCTGGCGATGCTCGCGTTCAGTGCAGGCCTGGCGTGGCGGCGGCGCGCAGTGGCCCCGGGGCAGAAGATCCATCCGCGGGAGATTTACGCGACGCTCGGCGTGCGCATGGGCGCCTTCACGGTGGACCTGTTTGTCATCATCGCACTCGCCTACGCCGCGTCGAAGCTGCTGGGCATGCCGTACGTTAGCCCGCTGGAGCTGCTTCAGATCGATCTCGGACGCAACAAGTGGCCATTCTTCATCATCTACATCGTCTACCTCACGCTGACGGAAGGGCTGCTCGGCTTCACCGCCGGTAAGTACGTCATGGGTCTGCGCGTGCTGATGTTCAACGGCAAGAAGCTCACGCTGCCGTCGGCGGCGATCCGTAATCTGACAGGCTTTTTCGAACGAATGCCGCAGGTCGTGCTCGTCCCGATGTTCATGATGATCTTCTCACCGTACCGGCAGCGGCTCGGAGACCTGCTCTCCCGGAGCATCGTCGTCCACAAGAACACGCTGGAAGCATTCAAATCGCAGCGCGCCGCGGAACTCGCAGCCATGCGCTCGGAAGGCGAATCGAAGCTGCCGTCGCTGGATGTCCTCGTCGGCGCGGGAAAGGAAAACGAGAAGCAGAATCAGGACAAGGGCCAGTGATGGTCGTCTTGCCGTCAAACGTCCGCCTCGTCCTCGCTTCCGCATCGCCGCGCCGCCGGCAGATTCTGCAGGACCGCGGCTACCAGTTCGAGCTCGCGGATCCCGGCGAAGTGGAAGAGTCGATCTCACACGCTCCCACGCCCGAACAACTCGCCATCGAAAAGGCGCGGGTAAAGGCGGAAGCGGTCGCTGCGAAGCTTCACGGACCGCGCCCGGCTCTCGTCATCGGCGTGGACACGCTCTGCGCAGAGGGTGATCGGATCATCGGAAAGCCATTGGACCGCGCAGACGCCATCGCTATTCTCACTCGTCTTGCCGGCACGCGGCACCGGGTGATTTCAGGCTTGTGTGTTCAACCGGTGCTGAAGGACGGCGCTGGCGCACCGCTTCTGCGCGCGGAAACCACCTGGGTGACGATGCGCAGAGTTCCGCGCGAGGAGATCGAGGCCTACGTCGCGACGGGCGAAGCCGATGGAAAAGCCGGCGCGTACGCGGTGCAGGAGAACGGCGACAAGTTCGTGGAGAAGATTGAAGGCAGCTTCCTGAATGTGGTCGGCTTCCCGCTGGAGATGTTCGAGCGCGAACTGCCCCTTCTACTTAAGACTCTCTAACTTCAACTTCGGAAACAGGCGATGTCGAATACAGCGGAGAAACCGGCAGTGAGCACCGTTCAGACTCAGGCGCCCAGCAGTGCGAGTTCCGGCGGCATTGCTTCGTGGGCGTTGACGATCATCGTCTTTATGTCGGGCGCGTGCCTAATGGGGATGGAGATCGCCGGCGCCAAGATTCTTGCGCCCGGGTTCGGCACATCGACGTTCGTCTGGGGCAGCATCATCGGCCTGTTCATGGGCGCGCTGGCCGCAGGGTACTACATCGGCGGAAACATCGCCGATCGCAAGCCTTCGTTCGTCTTCCTCGCCACAGTCGTCAGCATCTCCGGTGTGCTCACAGCGTTGATCCCGCGCTTCGGACCGGCGGTCGCCGATTGGGTCGCGCGTAGAGACATGGGCATCGTGGTTGGGCCCTTGATGGCCGCAACCATCATCTTCTTTCTGCCGAGCTTCCTGATGGGCATGGTCTCGCCTTACGCCGTGAAGCTGAAAGCCAGTTCGCTGCACGTGGTCGGCGGAGTGGCCGGCCGCCTGTACGCGCTCTCGACGCTGGGCTCGATCATCGGCACCCTGCTCACGACATTCGTGCTGATTCCGGCGATGTCGGTCAGCAATGTTCTGCAGTTGCTGGGCCTGATCCTGATCGTCTGCGCGATCGTGTCCCTCGCCATGTTCCGCAGTGTGGTTGGCAAGATGACCCGCGACGACCGCACGGGCCTGGGCGTGATGGCGCTCTTCGCGCTGCTCTGCCTCGAAGCCTGGCTGATTGCGCCAGTGCGGCCGCTGATGGGGGAAACGCCGCGGGTGCTGCATGTGGAGGATTCCCCGTACCACGAGATCCTTGTCACGGAGAGCGTCATCCAGCCGCGTGATCAGGACAACGGGTACACCCTGCTTCCGGTTCGCGTATGGAACGCCGACAACAAAGGGTGGGAAGTGCGCCGGTGGCTGAGATTCAACGAGAACACCGAGAGCGGCATCTTTCCCTACCGGTCCGAGTACGCCAATGCGGTCACTTACACGGACCTGCTGCATCTGCCGCTGATCTGGGTCAACAATCCCGCGCCGAAGAAGATTCTCGTCGTCGGCGGCGGCGGCGGCGTCATCCCGACGCAGTACTCCGACTGGTACGGGACCGAATCTCACGTGGCCGAGATCGACGGCGCGGTCGAACGCATCGCCAAAGACTACTTCCAGGTGCCCGACTCGCCGCTGATCAAGTTTCACATCGAAGACGGCCGGCAGACGGTGCGCAAGATGCGCAAGAGTGGCGAGAAATTCGACGTCATCGTGCTCGACGCGTACTCGTCCGGCGGTCAGATTCCATCGCACCTGATGACGTGGGAGTTCATGTCCGAAGTCCGCGACTGTCTGACCGAACGCGGCGTGCTGATCACGAACATCATCTCCGGCCTGCGCAACCTGAAGAAGCACGACATTCCGCCGGCGGATCTGTTCCTGTCGAACTTCAAGACGCTGAAGTCCTCACCGTACGACGTCACGAAGCGCGAAGGCGACAGCAAGGAGCCGCTCTTCAGCCAGCTCTATGTCTTCCCAAAGAATACGGCGCTCAGCGGCGACAAATACGAGGACTATCAGAACGTGATTATCCTCGCGACGCGCGAGAAGGAGCGGAAGAGCGAATCGGAGATCGAAGAGATCGCGCGTGCGCTCGTCCGCGGCGAGAAGCCGCTGGTAAAAGCCGACGGTTTCGTGGGCTACGCCACAAACCAGCATCTCCCGCGCCCCGAAGAGATCGAAAAGGCCACGCCGCTCACCGACGACTACGCCCCTGTGGACCTGATGTACCGCCCCGTGCGCCGCGACGAGACCACGCGCCGCATCTTCTGGCAGTAACAACGTCCGATGTCGAGTGTCCGATGTCGATTGTCCCGACCATCGACATCGGACATCGGACATCGGACATCGGACATCGGACTTCGGACATCTGACGTTATTTTGTGCGCTTGCAGAATTCTTCCAGCCGATACACTTTGAGCATTCGGTATTTTGGTGTTCGTGAGGGGAATTGCGTCTCGGCGGGGGCTGAGAGACTGCACACAGGGGTACAGCCATGAGATACGCGCTTTTAGTTGTCGGTCTCCTGTTTCCGCTCTTTGCCGCCACTGGCTGCAAAGAAGACCACCGCAGCCGCGAAGAGAAGCAGTTCGCTCCGTCGCCCGAGTTTTCCACGCGGTACACCATGCAGTGCTATAAGTGCAAGGCGCCGCAGAAGCCCTATCGCATCGATGCGATCAAGAGCTACTACAAGTGCTCGGGCCTGCCGCCCAAATTTGCCTACCACGAAGAAGTGAAGTGGACGCACCGCATCTCGGATCACGAGCCGCAGCACGAACACTAAAACGGTTGAGTCTCGCGCAAAGACGCCAAGACGCAAAGTTCCACGGGGACCTTTGCGTCTTGGCGTCTTTGCGCGAACCAAATCTGTGAGGTTTCGCCATGGCACGCCCGAAGAAACTTGATGACGCCGCAATCCAGGCTCGTCTTTCCAAGCTCAAAGGCTGGTCGCTGCAGGGCGGCAAGCTGCACCGCGAGTTTAAGTTCGCGGATTTCGTTCACGCCTTCGGCTTCATGAGCAGCGTGGCGCTCGTCGCCGAAAGCATGAACCATCATCCCGAGTGGTTCAACGTGTGGGCGACGGTGAAGATTGATCTGAACACGCACGACGCCGGCGGCATCACCGAACTCGACTTCACCCTCGCTGAGAAAATCGACGCCATCGCGGCGAAGCTGCTGCCCTGATCCCTCTCCCTCTGGGAGAGGGCGGACACGAAGCGAAGCGGAGTGCCGGGTGAGGGCCACGGTTCCCGGTCGAACAAGCCCTCCCTCACCCCGCGTTCGCGCTAGAAGCGCTCACGTCGGCCCTCTCCCAAGGGGAGAGGGGATTACACCTTACTTTCCGGGAAAAACTCCCGTCAAATCGAGACGCCCCTCGCGGTCTATAAGGGTACTGTGCCTGAAACGAACCTGATCAGGAGCGCTCACATGCCCGCAGCCACCGCCGTCGACGCTTTCCCTCACATTGATGCCAGCAAACTCGACTGTATCACCGACGAGCAGGCGAAGTTCTTCATTGAGAACGGCCTGCTGATCATCCGCAACGTCGTTCGCGGCCAGGAACTCAAAGACATCCAGGACCAGACGCAGACGCTGATCGACAAAGCGCGCGCGGGAGTGGATGACCCGGATTACATGTACAAGACGCACGAGATCACGGGCCAGCGCGTTCCGTTTCGAGTTGAATATGTGGTAGATAAGCTTCCCGCGTGCAGGGCGCTCGCGGGTCATCCCTTCATCCTGCGCACCGTCGAAAAACTGCAGGGCCGCAACTTTGTCCCCACCTGGGACAGCATGGTCTTCAAGAACCCCGGCGCCGGTGTCGCCGTCCCCTGGCACCGCGACGGCGGCCGCGACTGCGTCGACGATCACTCACCGATCTTCAACGTCGACTTCTATCTTGATGGCAGCGACATGAGCAACTGCCTGTGGGGCATCCCCGGCAGCAACCTCTGGACGAGCGAAGACGCCGATGCGACGATCGCGCGCCTGAACAAAGACGGCTTCCACACCGACGGCGCGATTCCGATCCTGATGAACCCGGGAGACGTGATCCTGCACAACATTCTGGCGCTGCACGGCTCGCCGCCCGCCCAATCCAAGCTGCGCCGGGTGCTCTACTACGAGTACCGCGCCGCGGAGATCGAGAGCAAGAAGGGCCCGCACGTGCCGGAGTACATCCCGCTGAAGCAGAAGGTGCTGCTCGCCACGCTGCGCGACCGCGCAAAGTCGCCGTACAGCAAGGGGGAGAAACCCTTCGTGTACCGGCCATCAGATGAGTACAAGCCGCCGGCGTTCTCACCCGACGAGAAGCTGACGACGTACCGCTACCCGCACCATGAGTACTGGCGTAAGAAGTAAGACGGTGACCCAAAACGATGATTTTCTAACGTTCTGAACCACTTGTCGGACGTCCGACAAGTGGCTCTGGAAAGATTTTTTCGATCAAAACGCCATGTAAACATATTGACAACAACGTCTTACAAGATTGGCTAAAATTCACCGAAAAAGTCTTCGCAAAATCGCAATCTCAAGAGATATATACTATAGGAATTGCTTCGAATCAGCCGTTAATCGATCGGCTGATCGGCCTTCAGCGGTTCGAAGCGCTTGGCAGTGTCCGTCCCGTCCCAGGCGCGCTTCCACGTCCAGCTCTGCAGCCGCGCCTGCCGCGAGATGTTCTCCAGCGGCATGTTGATGTCGTGGATCGGCCACCCCATCCAGGCTCGGCGCGCATTGGCTTCGATCTCGAGCGCGCCGTTCGGGTAACGTCCCGTCAGGATCGGCACGCGCACCTTCTGCGGCTGCCCGGCTTCGAGCTGCAGCCACGCCTCGGCGAGCACGGCCAGGACCGATGGCAGTCCCATGCGGCCGCCGCCGCTGGGCGTCACCACCGCGTCAGGCAGGTGGATGTTCTTCGCAGTAAGGTCCACAAGCCGGGAGGCGATGCCTTTAATCTCTTCGGCGCCGACGTATTCGAAGCCGTTGTCGGGCGCGCGTGAGGGCTCGGCGGTCGGCCCGAGAACATCGCCGATCGGATTGCGATCCGCGATCTTTCCGGCTCGCAGATCACTCCCAAGCGCGACGAGCGCGTCACCCGGGCTGAACATGTAGCCGGTCGGGATGCCGCCTTCCTTCGCGTGCTCGGCGTAGACTTTCAGTTCGGCGCGCGTGATCGATGGCTTGCGCTTGCCGTACTTCTGGTAGGTCTCGAAGAGAGTTCGCACCTGCAGCTTGGGGTGCTTCGCGATGTACTGGATCACGCGGCGGAATTGCTCCTGCGCGATCTTCATTTCGTCCATGGTCCGCAGTTCGGGCGTGCGGTACGGAACGCGGGTCTTGCCGTCCGGGAAGTTGATCCCGTCGTTGAACTGCCTGGCGCGGATCATCAAAGGGTGCGCGAGGAACAGGTTCGACCACTTGTAGCCCTTCGCGACCATGTCATCGATGAGCTTGTCCCAGCGCGCGAGCGTCTCATCCACGGCTTTTGGATTGCTGTACGCGGCTTCGGAGATGTGAATGCCGCTCCAGCGCAGTTGCAGGCAGTTGGCGTACCAGCAGAAGCCGTCGGAGTTCGTCGGGACGAACGAATACAACCAGGGACGATCGAAGTGCTTTCCCGCGACGTAGTGCATGGCGGGAACCTGCGACGCGCCGTGGCTGGAAAAGCTGCCGGGCTCGACCTTGAAGATCTCTTTGAGGTCGCGGTAGCACGCGCCCTCGCGCTCGATGCCGAGCTGCACGGCATCGCGGAATTCGAGCGGCGCCATGGCTTCGGTCATCGTCGGGTGCTCGGAGCCGAACATCGTGTGCACGCCGATCTCGTGCTTGGCCATGGCCGAGATCACATCGAAGCGCTCGCGCTGCCGCAGCGAACGGGCTTTGCCGCCGATGACCAGGAAGCTGCCGCGCACGCCTTCCTGAGTCATGATCTCGGCATTCCACTTCGGGATGTCATCCATCCCGGCTTCAGGAGGGGAGGTGTAATCCTCAACGTCAAAGCAAAGGGAAACGTCCATTAGGCAATCTCCTATTTTGGTGCTTCAGAAGGTACACCAGAGGGAGCGATTCGCAGGGAGAAAAGACAACTTCGGGGCGACAATCCGCAATCCGCAATTGCTAGTGTAGTGCCCCCGACTTGTTGACGTTTATGCGCCGAGGATCTTGGGGCGTGATCGAGGCGCTTGCGACGGAGGATGTTTGTATAACCTCTGACGGAGCAAGCAACGACGAGCACGCCACAAGGCCTCAAGCAGAAACGTCAACAAGTCTGGGGCAATACACTAGGCGTGCCGGGCTGGAGAGACGATCTTTCCGGTGCTTCCCGTCGGCCGGTTCTTCGCCTCGGGCCCCAGGATCTCGTAGCAGCGCACCATCGCCCATTCGATGTCGGGCGCGACGTTCTCGGGCTTGATCATGGCGAGAAGGCCGGACTTCTCCATCGCCTGCCGCGGTTGCGCTCGTACGCCGGAGATGACCAGGTGGACTTTGCGGCGCTGAAGGTGTTCGAAAACTTTCTCGAGCGCGTAGAGTCCGGTCGCGTCCATGGCGGGCACGCGGTTCAGGCGCATGATGACGACGCGTGTTGAGGAGCCGACCGTCTCCATCGCGGTAATGGCCTTTTCACTTGCGCCGAAGAAGAACGGGCCATCCACACTGTAGATCGTGACGCCGCGCGGAATGTCCGCGGGGCTGATGGCGTGGCTTTGCATCTCCACGTCAGATGTGGGCGAACTGAGAGGATCGACGGACGTGATCTCGGACATGCGTTTCATGAACAGGAGCGCGGCGAGGATCATTCCGACGACGACCGCAATGACCATGTCAGTGAACACGGTCAGCAGGAAGCACGTCAGCAGCACGATCATGTCCGAGGTCGGCGCGCGCAGCAGATGCCGGAAGTGTTTCAGTTCGGCCATGTTGTACGAGACGACCAGCAGGATCGCGCCGAGCGCCGCCATGGGGATGTATTTCGCGTAGGGCGCGAACGCGACCATGATCAGCAGCAGCGTCAAGGCGTGCGTGATCGAGGCCACAGGGCTGCGCGCACCGTTGCGAATGTTCGTCGCGGTGCGCGCGATCGCGCCGGTCGCGGCGATGCCGCCAAAGAGCGGCGAACAGACGTTGCCGATGCCCTGGCCGATCAGTTCCGTGTTCGAATCGTGCTTCGTTCCGGCCATGCCATCGGCGACCACGGCGGAAAGCAGGGACTCGATGGCGCCAAGCATGGCGATCGCGATCGCCGGCATCAGCAGCGCATTGAGCGTATCGAAGTTCCATGAGAACTCGGAGAACAGGGCAGAGTTGAAGGACGGCAGGCCCCGCGGGATCTCGCCAAAGCGCTTGCCGATGGTTTCAACGTCCCAGCCGAGGCACTGCGCGGTTGCGAGCGTCGCCGCGACCGAGAGCAGCACCGCGATCAGCGGCGCGGGAATCTTGCGCGCGACTGACGGAAGCAGGTGCGGATAGAGAATCAGCACGGCGAGCGTGAGTCCGGCGATCGCCGCCGTATGCAGAATCGTGTCGGAGGACGTGTTGAGGAAGCCGTGATAAAGCGCCTGAACCTTTTCGTGGAAATGGTCAGGCAGTCCAGGCACATCGCGGACAACCTTCTCCACGAAGTCGCCGGTATGTCCTTCGATCGTGATGGTCTTGTGCGCGTACGTGATGTGTTCGTGCGTCACCTTCAGGCCGAAGACATCCTTGATCTGGATCGTTGCGATCGTGACCGCGATGCCTGTTGTGAATCCGGTGGTGACGGGATAGGGCACGTACTTGATCAGCGAGCCCAGACCGCTCAAGCCCATGAGGATCAACATGATCCCGGCCATCAGGCCGGCGACCATGAGGCCCAGTTCACCGTGCTCGGTCAGGATGGGTGCGAGAATGACGATGAACGCCGCGGTCGGCCCGGAGACCTGCGTGCGCGAGCCGCCGAGCGCCGCGATCAGGCCTCCGGCGACAATCGCGGTATAGAGCCCCGACTCAGGGCGCGCGCCCACGGCGATCGCGAGCGCAATCGACAGTGGCAGCGCGACGATACCGACGATGATGCCAGCGACCACGTCGGCTCGAAGGTCCGCAGCGCTGTACTCGCGAAGTGCTTGAAAAAGCGCTGGCTGGAATCGTTTCGCCAGAGTCCGCCGTTCCGAAAGGAGGGGAGGGTGCGAGGACGGAGCGTCGGGCGTCGGCATATGGCCTCGGTAGAAAGGCACTCAGCCGGTCCCAGAGTTAGCGACCAGCCGAGTGTAGCATTTCTACACACTTCAGCTTACTTTGCGAGGCCTGTTTTGTCCTCGCGGGCCTTGTACCCGAGTGAGACGTCAGAGCCGTAGGCGGTGTCGCCGACCTTTATATAGAGAGGTAGTTCGATCCGCGCGATGGTGTCCTCGTTGACCGCCCCGTATTCGGAGAGTAGTTCCACCAGTTCCGAATCCTTCAGGCGGTAGGTGATCTCACCCTTCCGCGAGTTCCACGTCAGCGTGCCGTTGCCAAACCCGCGCGTGTTGAAGATCTCGAGACGATCGATGCGCGTGTCGCCGATGAAGACCTCCACGCTGGTGCCGTCAACGGCGTCGAGGAACTCAAAGCGGTCTCCATATGCGAAGTCCGGCGACGAGATGCGAAAATCGAGGCGGCTCGCTGACGGATTGCGGAAGTTCAGCGTGAACTTCGCGCGGTTGATGGGCGCATCGACGAGCTTCGAGAACCCATCCACGCGCAGCGCAAGCGTCTTCGTATCGGTGGAATCTCCGGCGGCATCAGTCGCCGTTACCGTAACAGAGAAGATTCCCGCCGCTGCGTACGTGTGGCTGATCGCGGCGCCGCTCCTGACGGTGCCATCACCGAGCGACCACGAGAACGTCGCGCCTTCCAGGTTCGCAGCGCAGGTCAGCGAGACGTCTTCGCGCGCGGCAGCAGGGCTGGGGTTCGCCGTCGGACCGCTGACGATCTTGATCAGCGGCGTCTCGAGGATCTTGACCGTGGCGCTGGGAGTTCCAAGCGTATAGCCGGTCGGCGCTGCGAACGTGAGGACGACCGTCTCGGTGCCTTCCTTGATCGTATCGGCGGCAGGCGAAACCTTGACAGTGGTGCTGGCTTCGCCGGCAGCGATGGTGATCGACGCTGGCAGTGTCGTGTAGTCCGCGCCGGGTGTGGCGGTGCCGGAGATCGTGTAATTCACCGTGAGCGGCACGGCGTTGTCGGCGCCCGAACGCGAGAACGTGAACATCCCATCGACAGGCCCGACTTCGCTCGCCGCGGAGACCGTGACTGTCAGCGTGGGTGTCGATGAAGTGCCGGCAATCGAGTCGATCCAGGTCGCGACGACGTCCACGCGTGTATCGTACGAGTTATCCCCGAAGCCGGCATTCTCCTGCGTGCCGCCGGAGGTCACGCCCGCGAGGTACATGACTCCGCCTTCGGTGATGAACGCCGGTCCGCCGGAGTCTCCCGGCGCGGTGTTGCTCTCTTTGTCAGCGCCGGTGCGGTTGTCGAAGTCCCAGCGAATGAACGTGCCCGTCACCTGGTCGATGGGCGTCGTTCCGAAGTCGATGGTTCCTGCCGCTGGGACCGGTGAGTTATCATCGACGCCGGTCGCGCCGGTGCCGGTCACTCCGTAGCCCGCGATCGTCAGCACCTGCCCAACCGTGGGGGCTTTGCGGTAGATCGGCGTGGGCGCGACGTTCGGCACAGGGCGATCGAGCACCAGGATCGCGAGGTCGAAGACGCCTTCCGAATCCGTGCCATTGTACGACGGATGAATGATGATGTCGGACGTGGCGTACGTCTGCCCGCCGAGGCGAAAGCGTCCTTCGGTCTTTCCGAGCGAGGGCGTGCCGTTGTCGTTTGCGACGCAGTGAGCGGCGCTCAACACATGCCGGGGCGAGATCAGCGTTCCGGTGCAGAACGTTCCGGTCGCGTCGCCGACTTCGCCGACCGTTGGAAACTGCCCCGCCGGGACGTTGGTCCCATCGACGATGCGTGAAGAACCGTCGGGAGGCGATTCCTGAGACTTGGAGGTGGGATGGAGAAGGACAGCGGCCGAGCAAACAAGCAGCAATGACAAACCGCGAACGCGATGTCGCATGGCTGGCCTTTCTGGACTTGATAGTCCCGTTGTCGAGCCTTGATAAGCTCGCTTGGCGCAGGACGTTCTTCACAAAGAAGAGACTTCCTGCCGCCAATCACAACCTACCCGCCATTTTCAAGCGGCGCAAATAGTGCAGCAGATGCACGCGTGAAGTGCTGTGGGCGCTTCACTTTCAGGAGGCATGAACTACCAGGGGTCTTTGGAAAATGCCGTTGGCGATCTGCCGAAATGGCGTTTGAACGCTGCCGAGAACTGCTGCAGGCTGTGGTACCCGGTGGCTCTGGCCACCTCCGACAGGTTGAGTTTACCTTTCTGGATCAGGTCTTTGGCGCGGAGCATTCTTTTTGAGACCAGCACGGCTTTGGGCGCGACGCCGCTTGCGGCCATGAACACCTGCCGCAGCTTCGTGTGTGAGACATGCAGCGCCTCGGCGAGACGCCGCACGGTCAGCTTTGAAGCCGCGTCCTTATCGAGCAGATCCTGGGCTCTGGCCCAGATTTCCATCCAGTCGGATTCTGTGTCGCGGCGGGCGGGCAGGACCGCGTTCGGCGCCGCCGGCGTATTCAAAGCCGCAGCTAGGTTCTGCAGGTATTGCATAAGGTCCGCCGCCAACGCTACACGCTGGCCATGGCTGTCGTAGTTGCAGCTCTCATCGATTTTCATCAGCGCATTCCACCAGGCGCTGGTGAGTTTGATCGGAGTCTTAGGCAGGTCGCATTTCCACTTCGGCGGAGCGCTGAACAGAAACGTCAAAGTATGGCGTGAGAGGCCGCTTGTGTTGCTCTGACGCAGGGCGTACCTCGTGCCACGTCGGATGTACACCAGCGACCGCTCCGGCGCCGGATGCCAGATCTCATCGTACGCAATATCGCAGTTGCCGCTTAAGACGACGAAGACTTCATCCACCGTGGCCGGGACAGGTCCGTACACTTCCGGCCGGTACCCGTACATGTGCTGGCGGACGGAGACGGCCAGATCATAGGCGAAAGCTTCGAGGACCGCCTTCGTCGGCGTAGGATGTTTCATGCAGAAGCTTCAATAATCACACCGAAAAACGCAAGTCAAGCGCTATCCGGACGCGCGATGCCGTGGACATGCGCCTCGCCGGCGTTTCAATCCGCCGGTGCATTTCGAATTTGTTAAGTATCACGTCAAAAATGACAACCGTGTCACGCTACATTAATTCACCAGTCCGCCCGACAGACAACGCTTCGACATACACATCACGAACCGAGGACGCGCGAGTGTATCCCGATCAGCCGCAACCGCAGCAACGCTTCGCACGCGCCTTTACGCTCGTCGAATTGCTCGTCGTTCTGGTGGTCATGGGCCTGCTGCTCGTGATGGCTGTTCCCGTCTTCTCGCGCCTGAACCGCGCCAGCAGCTTGCAGCAGGCGACAACGATTGTGATCTCGGCGATGTGGGAGGCGCGCTCGATGGCGCAGCGCGATCGCGTGCTAGTCGGCGTTCTCTTTGGCTGCGACAGAACTATCGCACCGGCGCCGGTCGAAGGCCCGCAGTTCCGCCTGCCGGCGCGCGGCCAGATCGAAATCTGGGAGATGCGGACCGTCTCCAGCAATGGACTCACGCCGCACTGCCCGGAAACCAACAACGCCCACGTGCCGGACTGGTATCCGTGCCGCTTTCCGATCCGCAAGCTGACGACGCATCCTTATGTTCTGCCCGAAGGCATCCGCGTAGTCGCAGGCAACGCGTCGAGCTGGTGGGACAACGGCTGGAAGTATGGCTTCAAGCACGACACCTACAAGAAGGATCCTGTGGGGGTCTGGCGGCGGCAGGTGATTCCCTACACGCGGCACGGCAGCCACTGTGGTTTCTATGGCAACGTGGTCATCTTTGACGAATACACGGGCAACTGCGTTGTGATCACGGGCGGCAACTGGTGGACGGGGACTCAACGACCCAAGGTGCTCTGCAGGTCGCTCGATCAGATTAATGGCCAACCGCTGATCAATAAGTTTGACCTCGGACGGCTGCTCGATTCCTGGGGTGGCGATCGATGACACAGTCGCGCGCAGGTCTGACTTTGATCGAAGTCCTGCTGGCGATCCTGATCCTGCTGGTGGGACTCGTGGGTTGCCTTGCGGCGCTGCCCACAGGGATTGTCTCGGCCGACTCCGTCGTCTTTCAGGATGTCTCCAACCACCTCGCGCACTCAAAGCTGGCTGTGTTCCGCCGCGACTGCATCGATCCAGGAGTCGACCTCGCGACTGGTTCTGCATACCTGAGCGCTCAGCACGAACCGGCGGCGGCGGGAGAGTGGCGCAACTTTTCGAAGGACTTCGATGGCGACAACTTTCATGACATCGTTCGCTATCAGTGGTGCGTCGAGGTTCAAAGCGTGGGGAATCAGGATGCGGCGTTGGCCACGAACCCCGGCTATCAGCGGCCGGCACATGGCACCGCGAACTTGAAGAGACTGTACGTGGTCCGGGTCTTCATCCGCGCGCAGGGCACGTCCCACGAAACGTCGTACGCGCAATACATGTACTCGTATGAAAAATGACGGAGCACACATGAAGGCCAGGCCGGGCTTTACCTTGATCGAAATGATGATCGTGCTCGCGGTGTCGCTGGCGATCATGGGCATGATGGTCCCGATGTTTACCGTCAGCACGCGCACGGTCGCGACCGTCGAGGCCAAACTGCAGGCGTACCAGTCCGCGCGCATGATCCTCGACATCATGGAGACAGAGATCCGGCTGGCGCACCCCGTGGGCGAGCGCGGCGAGATCTTCGCGATCAAGAACTACCACATCGACACGATGGGGAAGGACAAGTTCGCCAATTATCCCGATCCTTCTAAGCGCTACGCGCTCAGCCGCCGGCGCGAAGGCGACTGCGCGCTCTTCGGCCAGATCTCCCGTCTGGAAACATATGCGGGGAACTCCTACAGCTCGTCCTTCAACCTCGGCCTCGTCTGGCCGAATATGTGCAACCACTCCGCGCGTGAAGGACAGGCGGTGCGGTTCGGCGGCGACCTGATGCACAAGAACTTCTGGGAACTCGAAGGTTATCGCACGGACGTATCCAAGATCGAGTTCTCGCTCTCTGTCGAGAGCCAGTACCAGAATGTGAAATGGTGGTGGGACGCTGGCGGCAACACGCTGATGCAGCCGCTGGACATGGAGACCGACTACTACGCGCCGGGGAAGCAATGGGGCGAGCCGCTGTGTTCGCCTCACCACGCCAAGTGGGGCTGGGAGATCCCCGGCATCCGCTGTATGGACGTGGACATCGCCTGGTGGGACGATGTCAACAAGCAGTGGTGCGGCGCTGCGAAGGACCAGAAGTACGACTTCACGTCGATCTACCTGGCGCCCATTCCGAAGGCGGTCCGATTCACGATCACCGTTTGTGATCCGGATAAGAAATCCAAAGTCACGCTGTCCCGCGTCGTTCGCATGCCCGCGGGCAACGGCAGCGGAGCGATTGATCCCGCGCAAGGCGCCTCCACGGACACCGCCTGGTTTCAGGCCGACCCGGCGAATCCGAAGAAGCCGCTGATCTCGCAGTACAACCGGCTGAAGGACTTGAACAGCATCGAGCCGCACCTCATGGGGAAATTCTGATATGCCCGCGCGCGGATTTCTGCTGCTCGTTGTCGTCGGCATGCTGGCGGTGCTGCTCGTGCTTTCACTCAGCTTCCTGAGCTTCACACGCTCGGAAGTAAAGTCCGTCTCGCACATCCGCGACGCCTGGGACATCAACGACGTGATGTACTCCGGAATGGATTGGATGGTCGCGAACATCGCGGACAAACTGATCGACGACACGACCGGCGATGTAAAGACCGGCGGAGTGATCTCAGCGGCCACCGATACCAATGATCCACATCATCTGTGGTGGTACTGCCCCTACGAAGAGGGCACGGATATTGGGCCCTCACTTCCGAAGCAGTACGCGCCGTGGGTATGGATGCCGGACGATTTCTTTCCCAGCGGTGGCGTGCGCGCGCGATTCCGCGTCCTGGTCTTCGATCCGAACTCGGTGATCAACATCAACGACTGGTTGGACGACTGCAATCCGACGCAGTGCCAAATGGCGCACATGCTGATGTGCAACGCTTTTCCTCACACTGAAATCGAGCGTG
>Ga0196964_10000553_pt1 | contig 21951 bp, 23 predicted proteins | sample S1_10metaG_FD_148615 | JGI IMG/M metagenome (GOLD analysis project Ga0196964, IMG submission 148615) | Soil microbial communities from Anza Borrego desert, Southern California, United States - S1_10 | ecosystem: Environmental > Terrestrial > Soil > Desert | place: USA: California | collected... | reverse complement strand
TTTAACCGGAACTGGAAAAAAAACAAAGGACAATGGGATGATCCGGGGTGCATATCATTTTTTCATTGCTACAAAAGATGGAAAAATGCAGGCCGAAAATTTCATCCGCAAAGTAGATCTTGAGCCCGGTGATCTGCCACCCGTTCTGGACATAGAACACACGTACGGCATGTCATTAGAAACAGTACGCAAAGAAGCCAAAAGATGGCTGGAGACTGTTGAGTTTAATTACGGGGTCAAACCGATCATTTATACTAATGTAGAATTTTACAACCGCTGCCTGGGCAAGGAGTTTGATGAATACCCGCTCTGGGTTGCACATTATAATGAACCGCAGCAACCGCGTATAAAGAGGGGATGGTCTTTCTGGCAACATAGTGATAAAGGAAGTGTGAACGGTATTATTCCAAAAGTGGATTTCAATGTGTTTGCAGGGGACTCCGTTACTTTTCGCAGTCTTCTTATCAAATAGTCCTGCATTAAGTAGTACCTTAAAAGTAAAATCCAGTGGCGATGGAACGAGGTTGGGACCCGGAAGTGAAAAAGTATTTTCGCAAAGTGCTCTATTCAGTGATGCTTGGACTCAGCTGGATGATGGCCTCTGTTACCGCCGGGATCTATTTTCACCTAGGGTATTTTAATAGCAATCCCGTTCTTTACCCTATTATTTTTTACTCCTGCATGTTGATCAGCCTGGGTTTGCTCTTGCGCTGGTATTATCTTACATGGAGAAAATGATCACAATGTCAATTCTTCGTGTCCAGGATGATGGGCGTATCCCCTTTGCCGGTTACAATTACCTTGGCATTTGGCGATTTAGCCAGTTCAAGATAAGCTTTGATCTGTTCGTACTGCAATTGCTTATCGGTTAATCCCTGGTTTATGATTCGCTGGTAATCGGCAATTCCCTGGGCTTCTACTCGTTTCCTTTCCGCTTCCTGTCTTTCCTTGACCAAAACAAATTGCATTTTCTGGGCATCCTGTTCAGCATTTATTTTTTGTTCAATGGTTGCCTTGACAGATTGGGGAAGTGTGATATTTCTTACCAGCAATTGCTCTAACATCAGGCCTCTCTTTTTGAAATCATCGTCTATACTCTTAAAGATTCTTTGTTGAAATTCGTCTCGCTTGTTTGAATACAGCGATATCGCTTCGTAATAGACCGCGTTATCCCGAATCTTGGTCCTGGTGATAGGCCTGACTATTTTATCCGTATAATCTACGCCCGTTTCCCTGACCAGTTTTGGAGCTTCGGATGGGAGCAATTTATACAGGACGGTAAGATCGATGGTTACTTCCAGCCCGTCCGAGGTCAACACCCTAATGGCATCATCCGCCAGTTTCTGGCCTTCATCGTGCACCCCGCTCATGGTGTAATTCTGCGTTTTAATATCAAGGCGTTTTAGCACAATAAGTGGATTGATCAGGTGAAGCCCGCTATGTAATACATTATTTTGAACTTTTCCAAAAAGGGATTTCACTCCTACAGTTCCTGCTTCGATTTGTACAATGCTCTTTATTAAAATTCCAGCTACAATCACCAACAGGCCAATTAAACGAAACACTTTTGCAAATCTGCCATACTGGGGATTCTTTTTTATGACTGCAGCGACAATTAGGGCTATAATACCCAGGAAAATGAAAAACATATTTAGCTGTTTTAGTTTTAACTGCTATGGTCGGCAACGATCACCCATTCACCTTTTATTTTTCTGAATAGCAAAGTAAAATGGCCTGATAGATTTCCAATAGTTCTCTGCAAATGCCACTTGCCTACAACAGAATAATATTTAGAAGACAATCTCTTCAGGGAAAGAATGGTAAAATTCAGCTTCCCCATTGCCGCCGTATCGGGATAACCTTTTTTATAATTGTTCAACGTATTCGTCCACCCATAAGTCACCCCGCTCTTACCAATAAACATTAATGAATCGCTTTTCCAATACCCTTCCATGAAACTTTCTATATCTCCGCGGTTCCAGGCCCGTGTTTGTTTATCCAGGATGTTTAGAATAGTTCTTTCTCGCCCGGCTTGTCCTAAGCCTAAATTGACAATAAACAAGAAATAAACTAAGAAAAAATATTTGATCACTCGCCGAAATTAAGGGATTTAAACAGTCACCATTTCAACTTCTCTTCCCACACCTTGTCACCTTATCAACTTGTAACTTGTCGACTAATTTACAGCGCCCTCGAATGATCGCAATCGTCCGAGTGGGCATGATTGTGGACACGGCAATACTTATAGTTCAACAAATGAGCACAAACGATCAACACTACAGCAGGGATCAATAGCCAATTCTCATACTGGACAATAAATTGTTTCATCACCAGGAATACAAATCCTGAAAAAAATAATGCCAGGGGAAGCCAGCTATGGTGATGCTTTCGGTAACCGTGGTAGAGAGAATAACAACCAATAGCAAGCGAAAGAGCGATCATCCCTACTTCAAAACCCGTATTATGAATAATGTTCAGTCCGAACAATGGCAAACTGGTTAAAAATAAGGGCAGCAATGCGCAGTGAATGGCACAGGCCAGTGAGGCCCCGATCCCCAACGCATCCCAATTGATCCTTCCTTTCATCTTAAACGACAAATTTAGAAAAAAGCAACCTGGTTGCAAAACATTAATACTGTTCTTTAACGAATTAATCTCTTTTTCGGGCGGTAACTTTGCCCTGATGTCAAAGAAAAACTGGTTTTATATCATCTTTTTTGTTGTCCTCGTTGCGATTTTTTACCTCACCCTGACCAGTCTCGTTCCCGGTTTTGGTAAAAAAAGGCTGCCTGCGGTGAGTTATGTACGTCCTTTTTCATTCATTGACCAGGATGGGCGGACAGTTACCGAAAAAAACCTCGCGGGAAAAGTTTACGTGGCTGAATATTTCTTTACTACCTGCAAGGGCATTTGTCCCCGCATGAATGAAAATATGCGAACAGTCTATGAAGAATTCAAGGATGATCCCGATTTCCTTGTCGTTTCGCATACTTCCGATCCCGATGTGGACGTACCTGCTGTATTAAGAAACTATGCTGATTATTCTCTTCTCGATACGAAAAAATGGATCTTCCTGACAGGCAGGAAAGATAGTCTTTACACCACAGCCCGTATCAGCTATACTATTGATGATCCCAAAAATAACCTGAAGAGCATCGATGACGATTTTCTCCATACCCAGTTCTGGGCCCTGGTAGACAGGAGTGGTGATGTTAAAAAGATCTACGATAGTTTAAAAGAAGAGGAAGTGGCGCAGTTGAGGAAGGACATCCGGAAGCTTTTGAAAGATTAAACTTAAGCGAGGCAAAGTTGTTATAAATATATGAACATTTCTCTCTCATCACTAAATAACCGGATCGAAGCGATCCTGAAGCGGAACCAGCTTAGTGTTACCGGGAGCCGGAAAAAGATCCTGCAACTTTTCCTGGCTGAGCCGGGAGCGCTAGCCCATGGCGATATTGAAAAAAAAGCCGGTGAAAAATTTGACCGGGTAACGGTTTATCGTACACTACAAACCTTTGTTGATAAGGGAATCATTCATACCATCCCGACAGCTGACAACTCCATTCGTTATGCCCTATGCAAGGATAATTGCTCGGAAGGCGAACACCAGGATCACCATATTCATTTTCTCTGCACTAATTGCGGGAATACTTACTGTCTCGACGATGTCGTAACCCCAGATATCAAATTGCCCAAGGGATATGCTGCTATACACACTGAGGTAGTAGTGGAAGGAATTTGCAAAGAATGCAACCAGTAGACTAATTTAGGAATTAGAATTTATGGTTTAGCCTTTTGAAGAATTCGCCGTTAAATTGATTATTGCCCGCTAAGCTACAAATCCTGACCTCTAAGCTCTGCAATAAAAACTCTATCTGCCCCCCACAAAAAAGCCCCGTTGTAGAAACAACGGGACTATTGGTTAAGGCTCTGATTAGTAGCTATTTTAAAAGCAGCTGGTTTTGGTGCGTCAAATATAATAGCCCGGATTGAGATTTCGAAATTCCGGGCATACCGATTTCGGGGTATTTGCCATTTATTTATTGAGTTGATCCAGTTCTTCTTTTACAAACTGCATCAGATTTCGTATGTACTCAGGGGATAGGTCAAAAGGCAGCCCTGCTGCCTGGAATAGTTCGGGTAGGGTTTTCATCCCACCAAAATGCAGTGCTTTGATATAATTTCCGATCGCGAGGGATGGGTTCTGTTTATATTGTTGCCATAAACCTATCGCGCCAAGCTGGGCGATCCCATATTCGATATAGTAAAATGGTACTTCGTACAGATGCAGCTGCCGTTGCCAGGCATATCGCCGGAATTCTTCTAACCCCGAAAAATCGATCAGCTTCGACGTGAATTCTTCCAGGATCTTTATCCATTCATCCGATCGTTGTTCTTCCGTATGATCCGGGTGTTCATATATCCAGTGCTGGAATTTATCTATTGCCGCTATCCAGGGAAAGATCGTGATCATTCTTTCCAATTGTTGCTCTTTTGCTCGTTTTAATTCTTCCTGATCATCAAAATACACATCCCAATGGTCCATACTAAACAATTCCATGGCCATGCTCGCTACTTCGGCGATCTCGGTCGGGTATTCTTTAAACCCGTTTAGCTCCAATTCATGTGTTAGAAAAGAGTGGATCGCATGTCCGCCTTCGTGCACCATGGTAATCACATCATCCAGCTGTCCTGCTGCGTTCATGAAAATGAAAGGAGCCCCGGTTTCAGCGAGCGGACAATTATAACCGCCGGGCGCTTTTCCCTTCCGGCTTTCCAGGTCAAACCGGCCCATTTCTTTCATTCTTCTAAGGCAACCCGCGAAATAAGGCTCCAGTTTTTCAAAACAACGGATCGTTTTATCGATCAATTCTTCACCGGTTTTGAATGGCCTGAGGGGTTGTACTCCTTCAGGTTCAGCTTCGATATCCCATGGACGTAACACATCCAATCCCAATTTTTTTCTTTTCAAATCATATACTTCATCCACCAGGGGCATCACGTGCAATTTCACAGCTTCATGAAACTGGAAACATTGTTCGCTGGTATAATCGAATCGCCCTAATTCAAGGAAACGAAAGTCACGGTAATTACTGAATCCGGCATTCAACGCTACCTGGTTTCTTTTTTGAAGCAGCGTGCTGAATAAATGATTTAGTTCGTTTTTATCCTGCAGCCTTCTCTCATTGATCTTCCGGTAAACTTCTTCTCTCAATTTCCTGTCGGGATCTTCCAGGAATTTAGCGGCCTGTTGTAAAGTATATTCCCGCCCATCTACCTGTATGGTCATTTTGCCGGCAATTACACCAAATTGCTGTTGCATGACGTTCAGCTCTGCCTGTAATGGAATATTCTCTTTCCGGAACAGCTCTATATTTTTCCTGACATTGCGCAGGTAAGTGAAGTATTTTGAATCATCCAGTTTACTGGTGAGCGGATTTTCAACCAGCTTTCGATTTAATTGATCGGAATAAGGCTGGATCCTGGGCTGGATCTCCATCATAAAATAATTGAAGGCCTGTTCGAGCTCTTTGCTTTCGGTATCGCAAGTCATCCGGATCTGTCGCCAGCAAACCTCTTCGCTGATCACCGCCTCTACCTCGCTTGCATCCTTCAGCCAGGCTTCCAACTCACTCACTGAAGTAATACTCCTGGATTCCAATTCCTGTAAATAAGGTTCAAGGTCTTCCCATTTTGTTATCGCAAAGTCAGGAGGCAGATATTTCCGGGGAAGCCTTTTTATATCAGCACTAAGATTCATCTTATTTTTTCAAATAAAAAGCTACTTCCTTCACCGAAGCAGCCATTGGTCATTTAAATCGTTAAGTTATTTTTTTGTTCCTTTTTTTGACGAGCTGGACGCTGTCTCCTCCTTTCGATCTTCTTCAGCGGGCTCTTCCGCCTGTTCTTCCCCGGTTTCTTCAGGAAGCTGGATATCAATATTATGTTGTTGTAATACTGAAAACCACCTGACCATTTTTCGCAGATCGCTGCTGTATACCCGTTCGAAATCAAGGTCGGGGTATATCTTATCAAAATATTTTCTTACTGCGGCTGCATCTTTTTCATCCGGCAGTTTTTCCGTGGATGATTTCATCGCAAGCAATACCTCCGCCAGGGATACGTTTTCGCGCACGGTATAAACTTCAATGCTATCCAGGTGGGAGAAATTATGCACCCGGCTAGAGATGAATTTCGTGGATTGGTCTTCCAACGACCGCACAATGGCGCCGTCTCCCTTGCTGGTGACCAGCTCAAACAAACCAGGCAGACCAGTCACCGCAACTAATTTAGAATACTCCATATTGCTGATTTGAGGAGCTGCAAGATAAAGTAAACCGACGAGTCCCTTGAGCCTCCATGAGATCCTTGCTTTATCTATTATAGAAGACCCGTCGGGAAGCACATAACCTGCGGCAGGAAATTTCTATTTTTATGGTTCAAAACAGGGATAGGCGATACAGCAATCTTTTACATTCGGATGTCTGGGGAGAAATTAGCATATGAGATTCTTTTTTTTACTGACGCTGCTTATTTCAGCTGGCCGAATTATTGGCCAGGTACCCTGCAATGCCGATAGCACCTACCGGCAATTTGACTTCTGGATCGGAGATTGGGAGGTATTCGCAAAAAATGGAAATAAGGCGGGTGAGAGCCGGATCGAATTGATACTGGACAGCTGCATAATACTCGAGAACTGGAAAAGTGCGAATCAATTTCGTGGAGTGTTTTATTCAGGAAAGAGTTTTAATTCATATAACAGGAACCTCCGCCAGTGGCAGCAAACCTGGGTGGACAATGTGGGGGGAAAAACAGATTATAGCGAGGGGCGACTCGAAACAGACAGGATGATCTTCAAAACTCAGCCCTACCCCTTCAATAAGGATACTATGGCCATTCTGCGCCTGACCTTTTATAACCTGGGTCCTGATAAAGTGCGGCAGCATGGGGAAATTTCAAAAGATAATGGCGGCAGCTGGACAACCCAATATGACCTGGAATACCGCAGGAAAAAGAAAGGCTGATATCCGGTCATTCAATTAATTTGGTATATTCTTCAACCTCCTTTAATATAACCCATATATAAATCACTTATGAAAAAGATGTGCATTCTTTGCCTCTTTATTTTACCAGGCATTTATTCAATCGCACAAATGGATCTTCCCCCGAGCGGAGGAAATCCCCGTGCAAGTGTAACCGAAGAAGTGGGTATTACGAGCATAACCATCAAATATTCCAGACCTGATGTAAATAAACGTGAAGGTAAAATATATGGGGCAGGTAAATTAGTTCCTTATGGGTTCATGGAACAAAATTTTGTAACCGGTAAAAATGATGCCCCCTGGCGTGCCGGCGCGAACGAAGCGACAACAATAAGTTTTGAACATGATGTAAAAGTAGAAGGCCAGGATATAAAAGCCGGAACCTATGCATTATTCATGGCTATGGGTGCCGAAAATGTAATATTGATTTTTTCCAATCAGAATGAGGCGTGGGGAAGTTTTAGTTACCTGGAAAAAGATGATGTCCTGCGTGTGAACGTAAAGCCAGTTGCGTTGGATAAAAGCGTAGAGTGGCTGAAATATGAATTTATTGAACATGGCGAAAAACATTGTGTTATAGCTATGCAATGGGAAAAAATTTCCGTTCCTTTTAAAATAACGGTGGATGTTGACAACATTGTGGTCAATAAGTTAAGGAAGGAAATGACCGGAAATAAAAGCTTCACCCCTGCGCTGGAGTTGCAAGCAGCACAGTATTTGTTAAACAGGAACATCAACCTTGATGAAGCCTTACTTTGGAGTAAAAAAGCTATCACTGGTCCTGGCGGTCAAAGAACGTATATCACTCTGCGCAACCTGGCCGTAGCCTATGAAAAACTAAATAGAATCCCCGAAGCAGATAGCGTAATGAATGAAGCACTGCAAATTGCCACAGCCAATCAATATACAGCTTATGGACGTCAGCTAATTACACAGAAAAGAGCTGATAAAGCTTTGGAGGTATTTAAAGCAAACGAAAAAAGATATGGGAATGTGTTTGGTGTAAACAATGGATTGGCATATGGCTATTCAGCCAAAGCTGACTATAAAACGGCAATAAGTTATGCTGAAAAAGCCATGACCCAGGCACCCAATGATGCAGTAAAAGCAACCCTAAATACCAACATTACAAAGTTGAAAGAGGGAAAAGATATAAACCAATAAAAAAGCTCAATATGAAAAATGCGATCAGCTGGTTCGAGATCCCGGCTTCCGATCTTGACCGTGCACAAAAATTTTATGAAGCGATCTTCGGGGTTAAATTAAATCCGCTGGACCTGCAAAATATAAAAATGCGCATGTTCCCTATCGAAGATACGAATGGGGTTGGTGGTGCCGTGGTAGATAGCGGAGGTTTTCATAAGCCTTCCGCAACTGATGGTCCGCTCATCTATCTGAATGGTAATCCTGATGTCCAAAATATCCTGAATAAAGTAGAACAAGCTGGAGGACAAGTGATGGTCCCGAAGACGGAAATCTCACCTGAATACGGATATATGGCCGTGATTATTGACAGCGAGGGAAACCGGATCGGTTTGCACTCACTGCCGACATCTTAAAGCATAAAAAAAACCCGCGATCCAGGAGAGGCGGGTTTTTATTTTCTTTTGCTGATTTATTTTTTCCTCGTGTATTTTATTTCCATGCATTTGAATTCTTTCCCATCATGACCCGCCTTGTACATTTCCATGACATGTGTGTTATCATCTATAATCTTGAAAACTTCTCTAACAGATACTTCTTTACCAATCGACGGATCAACCATTTTTCCGTTTAAAACTATGCCCCCGGCAGACTCATCCCATTTTCCTTCGGTAATCATCATGCCCGTACCCATATTATCGATCCAGGTAGAGATATAGACTTTTCTGTGATTGTCATAGGCCAGGGTAGCATGGCCTTCAAAAGGCATTCCCATCATATTTCCCGTGTGTGTAGAAACCTGGTAACGGCCACCCATGATCATTTTATTGGTGGCGGTGCTTGTTGACTTATTTGCCGGACCGCCCGGGTAATCCCACCAGGTAACTTCGGAATTCCAGGTGCCGCTTGATTTAGCCATGACTTCGTGTTCTTTTCCCGGTGTCATGTAGGCTTGCCAGTTTTTCATCATTGTGGCCGAATCCGGTATAGTGTACGTCTCTGGATTCGTTTCTTCTTTGGTTCCAGTTGTGGCGTCTTTCTCCGTTTTGCTTTCTGATTTTGTTTTGTCATCGCTGCAGGAAAACAAAACCGATAAGGCTGTAAAGATGACTAAGGTTTTAAACTTCATAAAACAGTTTTTTTTATTATGATTATTTTTTTCTGCTCATTTTGATCTCCATCATCTTGTATTCTTTACCTGTCTTGGGATCCGGGCCCCACATTTCCATATGTTGAGTGTTGTCGTCGACAATCGTAAATTTTTCTTTGAGGTGACATTCTTTACCCGGTCTTACAATGTCCGGCATGGTGCCAGATAATGTCATTGTCTTTGTGGCTTCATCCCAGGTTCCTGTCATGGTCATGATCCCGGTGCTCCAATTGTCGAACCAGGTGCTGACAAACTGTTTTGTTGCGTTATCATATCCCATGATGCTTCTCCCTTCGAATTTCATACCCATCATGTCGCTGGTATGTGTGCTTTGTTGATAACGCCCGTCAAAAAGCATTGAGTTAACCGCCGTTCCGGATGCGGTTTGTGGAGTAGCTCCCTCATAACCCCAATGTGTCATCTCTACCGTCCAGGTCCCGTTCCAGGAAGCAAGCATCTGGTGCATGGGGCCAGGTGTGCCGTAATCCATCATCGCTTTCATCATAGTAGCTGAATCTACCGGTATCCAGGCTTCTTCTTTTTCGGGTTTGGTCTTTTCTTTATCAGTATCCTTGGCCGTTTTCTCATTGCTGCAGGATACAAACAGTCCAATGCTAATTAAAGCAGTTAAAAGTTTCGGTTTCATAAAATAATTTTTGGGCCGGTAAGGTAAGGAAATTGGAAGAAAGTTTAGGGCTGAGAGTTTAGAGTTTAGTTTTTTTGTGTTGAACAGTAGCCGGGCCCTACACATGCTTTAATGAGCTTCCAGCCAGTTTTCCCCTTCTCCACATTCTGCTATAACCGGCACTCCATTTGGCAGGGGCATGGCGGATTGCATGCATTCTATGATCAGCGGTTTTAGTTCCTTAGCCTCTGATCTAACTGCATCAAAAACCAATTCATCGTGCACTTGCAGGATCATCTTGCTTTTCATTTTCTCTTTCTGCATAGTGGCATGCACTCGCTGCATGGCCATTTTGATCATATCCGCAGCAGTCCCCTGTATCGGGCTATTGATCGCATTTCGTTCCGCAAATCCACGGACGGTGAAGTTGGCGGAATTAATGTCCTTCAGCCAGCGTTTCCTTCCCATCAGGGTTTGAACATATCCATGCTCCCTGGCAAAATTGATGGTATTGTCCATATACTGCTGGATGCTACTGAATTGTTTTTTATAATTATCAATGATCTCTTTCGCTTCCGTACGCGAGATCCCCAGGTTGCCGGCCAGACCAAACGCACCCTGCCCATAGATTATCCCGAAGTTTACGCTCTTGGCCTTGTAACGCATTTCCTTCGTTACTTCCCCTTCATCCACGTTGTACACTTTCGATGCAGTAGCAGTATGAATGTCTTTGTTCTTTTTGAATGCATCGCACATATTCAGATCGTTGCTGATCGCGGCCACGATGCGCAATTCGATCTGTGAATAGTCGGCGGAAAGCAATACATGCTTATCGTCCCGGGGAATAAAAGCTTTTCGGATCTCCTTACCTCTTTCTGTCCTTACAGGAATATTCTGAAGATTGGGGTTATTGCTCGCCAGTCTTCCTGTGACGGCAACTGCCTGTCCATATGTCGTATGGACTCTCCCGGTCTTCGGGTTGATCAGCTGCGGCAGCGCATCAACATACGTGGATTTTAGTTTCGTGAGTTCCCGGTAAGCCAGGATATCCGCTACAATCGGGTTGTTTACCGATAACTTGGCTAATACATCTTCCCCCGTGGCATATTGACCTGTCTTGGTCTTTTTGGCCCTGGGATCGATCTTCATTTTTTCAAATAATACCTCCCCGAGTTGACGGGGAGAAGAAAGATTGAATCGCACTTCCGCCTGCTTATATACACTTTCCTCCGCCGCCCTGGCTTCTTTTTCCAGTTGTTTTGAATAGTCGTGCAGGAATGAGGTATCGATCTTTACTCCTTCAAATTCCATATCAGTTAAAACCTTTACCAGGGGATTCTCTACTTCATAAAAGACCTTTTCTACTTCTTTTTTCTTTAGCAGGGGAAGAAAAACATTCTTGAGCTGGTAAGTGATGTCTGCATCCTCCACCGCGTACTCCTTAATCTTTTCGACCTCCACATCCCGCATATTTCCCTGGCCTTTCCCCTTTTTGCCGATCAACTCTTCGATGTGTACGGGTTCGTAATTCAAAAATTTGGCAGCTAACAGGTCCATGCTACGCTTCCCATCCGGCTCAATTACATAATGCGCCAGCATGGTGTCAAACAATTCCCCCTTTAGTTCAAGGCCATACCATTTCAAGACAAGCAGGTCATATTTTATATTTTGACCCACCCATTTTTTACCCGGATCATTGAATAAAGTTTCAAAAAGAGATAAAATAGATCTTGTGCGTTGCTGATCAGCCGGACAAGGCACATACCAGCCAGCTGAAGGCTTTACCGAAAAACTCAGTCCCACCAACTCAGCATTGTTCCCATCTATCCCTGTAGTTTCTGTATCAAAACTTATCTCAACATGCTTTTTTAGTTCAGTTACTAACTTATGTATTGCCTCATCTCCTTCAACGGCTATATAATTATGTGCTGTGTTAGAAATATTCTTGTTTGCATGGAAACCATCTGGTAATTCTTCTTCAGTTCCTATCTCAGTAGTTACCGTTTCCGGCGGGGCTATGATATTTCCAAAAAGATCAGTTTGTACCCCCTCCGGGGCGGTCTTGAAAACATTGAACTCCTCCCCCAGGATCCTTTTTCCAATAGATTTGAATTCCAGTTCAGTAAACACTTCTTTCAATGCTTCCTTGTTCCAATCTTTGATCCTGTAATCATCCTCATTAAATTGAACGGGAACATTCGTGATGATCCTGGCGAGTTTTTTTGACATGATCGCCGACTCCTTTCCCTGCCTGACCTTTTCACCCAATGCGCCTTTGATCTTATCAGCATTCTCTAATACATTTTCCAGCGTCCCATATTCTGTGAGCAATTTACAAGCTGTCTTTTGTCCAACTCCGGGAATTCCGGGAATATTATCAACCGCATCTCCCATCAGCCCGAGAATGTCCACTACCTGATCCACAGATTGAATGCACCATTTTTCACAAACCTCTTTGGGTCCCATGATCTCCACATCTCCTCCCTGGTACCCGGGTTTATAAATTTTTACTTTATCAGAAACCAATTGCCCATAATCTTTATCCGGGGTTACCATGTACACCTCGTACCCTTCTGTCGCTGCTTGCTTACTCAGGGTTCCGATCACATCGTCAGCTTCATAACCATCTAATTCAACTACGGGAATATTAAAACCCTGTATGATCCTTTTTATATCAGGTAAAGAGCCGAGTATATCTTCGGGCGCTTCCTGGCGGTTGGCTTTATAACTTTCAAAATCCGTATGTCTTTCTGTGGGTGCGGCTGTATCAAAACAAACCGCCATGTGCGAAGGTTTCTGGTTGTTTATTAGGTCAACCAATGTATTGGTGAACCCGAACTGAGCGTTTGTATTTTTTCCTTTCGAAGTGAGCCTTGGATTCCTGATCAAAGCATAATAAGCCCTGAAGACCAGCGCCATCGCGTCAAGGAGGAAGAGTTTTTTAGGCATGCCGCTAAGGTAAGCCCAAGGTGCTGAAGTCTAAGGTGGCAACATCTGTTAAATGTTTAGACAACAAGAGATTCCCCTCCGACCCTTAGCGGTTACGCGAGGCGAGCGGCACGCGGCAGGAAAGTTGGGATCGGAAATGACATTTTTATTAGGGTGCCTTTTATTCCGGGGTACCTCAATGAGGTCAGAATGAGATCTTACTCGCGCGGTTTTATTCCTCTGGAAAAATGGGATTAAAGGATCCGGACGGGCAAAACACGAAAACCCGTCTTGCAGGACGGAATATCGCTTATGTTAACGCTGTTGCTTAATGAATCGTAGCAGTTGCTAATTCCTGGCTGTTCACCCTGTTCTCAAAACTTGTTTTCTTGCCCAGATATTTTTCAGGATTCTCTACCGGTACCGTTCCGCTGAATGCAGCCGGCTGCGGTTGCTGAGAAGTCTCAGATACGGCGAGCGTCACATTCTCGTTGTGAACAAAATTCAGATAAAGGGCAAAAAACAGCAAGTTGAATGCAAAGAAATTTACGATTTTACGGACACGCCTTTTCATAAATACTGGATTTAGTTTTTTCAGGATATTGGCAGTCCGGCTTATTTAATCCGGACATTGTGGTTTTTCCAAATCTAAAGTAGCCTGCGGTTGATAGAAATCAAATCTTTTTAAGTGATACCTATGAAAATAAAGAAGAATTACTTGGGGAGAATAAGTAGAATTACGAAAATTCATTTCTTCATGGCTTCCAGCCTTTGCTGAAGTGCAAACATTTCATCTCTAAGTCGGGCGGCTTCCATAAAATCCAGGTCCCTGGCGGCTTTTCCCATCTCCTTTTTCAGTATAGCAATCGCTTTTTCCACCTGGGGAATGGTCGTGTATTCTTCCTGCTCCTCAGCAGCTACGATGACAAGATCCTCACCCGGACCGACTGCATAAGGGCTTGAAGGATCATACCCCTTGATATCCAGCACCGAAGTTTGGGCAAAGACATCTTTAGTAGTTTTTCGTATGGTCGTAGGCGTTATACCGTGCTCAATATTGTAGGCGACTTGCTTTTCCCTTCTCCGGTGGGTCTCGTCAATGGTCCGCTGCATGCTTTCGGTCATCCTGTCCGCGTAAAAGATCACTAACCCATCCACATTTCGTGCCGCGCGGCCGGCGGTTTGTGTAAGGGATTTTTCATTCCGGAGAAATCCTTCCTTATCCGCATCCAATATAGCTACCAGTGATACTTCGGGCAGATCAAGGCCTTCGCGCAACAGGTTCACTCCGACTAACACGTCAATTTTTCCCAAACGCAATTCTCTCAAAATTTCCACTCTCTCCAATGTATCCACTTCACTATGAATATATTTTGAACGGATATTGATCCGGTGAAGGTATTTGTCCATTTCTTCTGCCATTCTCTTGGTGAGCGTAGTTACCAGCACCCTATCTCCTTTTTGCACCCGTTTATCGATCTCATCCAGCAGATCATCAATTTGGTTGACTGAGGGTCGTATCTCGATCGGGGGATCCAGCAGCCCGGTTGGTCTTACAACTTGTTCTATCACGACGCCACCGCATTTTTCCAATTCGTAATCATCGGGGGTGGCCGAGACATAGATCACCTGGTTCAATAAAGATTCAAACTCATGAAAGTTCAGTGGACGATTATCTAAAGCCGAGGGAAGACGAAACCCATAATCTACCAGGATCAGTTTTCGACTCCGGTCGCCTCCATACATTCCACTGACCTGTGGAATGCTTTGGTGACTTTCATCAACCACGCATAAAAAATCTTTAGGAAAATAATCCAACAGGCAAAATGGCCTCGTCCCGGGGCGGCGGCGGTCAAAGAACCGGGAATAATTCTCGATTCCATTGCAATAGCCCAGCTCCCTGATCATTTCCAGATCGTAATTCACCCGTTCACTAAGACGCTGTGCTTCGATATATTTTCCACTCGCTTTGAAATAATCTACCTGGGCCTGCATCTCATCCTGGATCTCATGGATCACCTGTTGTAAAATATTTTTAGGCGCTACGTAAAGATTGGCGGGGAAAATGGCAGCGTTTTCCATCATGCCGATCCGCTTACCTGTTACCACGTCTACCGACTCGATCTCTTCGATCTCATCCCCGAAAAATGTGACCCGGTAACCATAGTCTACATACGGAAGATTAATGTCCACCGTATCCCCTTTCACGCGAAATGTTCCTCTATTGAATTCAAGCGTTGTCCTGTTATACAACGAATTGACCAATGAATGCAGAAAACCCTGGCGGGAAATCACCTGGCCTTTATTAATGCGTATGATCCCGCTTTCATAATCAGTCGGGTTGCCCATGCCATAAATACAACTCACGCTGGCTACAACAATAATGTCCCTTCTTCCGCTTAGCAAACTGGAGGTTGCTCTTAACCGTAGTTTGTCTAACTCCTCATTGATGCTAAGATCCTTTTCAATATATACATCCGATACAGGCATGTAGGCCTCTGGCTGATAATAATCGTAATAGGAAACAAAATATTCTACGGCATTTTCAGGGAAAAACTGGCGGAACTCACCATATAATTGTGCTACAAGGGTTTTGTTATGCGTGATCACCAGTACAGGCTTCTGAACATTTTCGATCACGTTGGCAATAGTGAATGTTTTTCCGCTCCCGGTGACGCCCAGTAGTGTCTGGTGTCTTTCTCCCTGCTGGATTCCTTCAGTTAACTGGCGGATCGCTTCCGGCTGATCACCGGCAGGAGGGAAAGGCGCATGAAGTCTGAAGGGCATAGCGAACCTGCAATTTACTTATTGTATGGCTATGAATTCGGGCGGCCGCTCCTTATGAAGCTTATTTTCCCGATTTTTTCCGGGAAAAATCCCATCTCTCATCGTGAATAATCCCCCGCTAATAAGAATATCTCAAGAATAAGAATTTCTAATTTACAAGTATGACAAAACAATTCGCGGTTATAGACATCAAGGAAGGCGAAGAGATCATTTCTGGCCGGGTAGGTGGCAATATTCCGGGTACGGGAAGGTATAAATTCCTGGCGAAAAAAAATTTGGACGGCAAATATGAGTGGGCGCACTTCGTAGAAAGAGAGGATGGGGCCAAAGAAAATGTATATCGTGGTGTAGTGGAAAACAGGGAGCGGTTAAACCTGGTCGTGGAGATCATGAACAGGAACCTGATCAACATTTTTGGTAAAGGAGCAGAGATGAAAGAGGGAATGCCAAAATACAGGTCGCTCCTTGGAAGCGAATTCGATGATACGGTGAATTGAAAGTGCTTTTAAACAATGGCTTCGTTATCTGCAAACTTTTATATTGAGTGGGGACTAAAGTCCCTCATCTATTTCATCCTTTCTCCGCCCTAAAGGGCGGAGACATCTGGCACAATAAAAAGGGGCTTTAGCCCCGTATAAAAATTTAAATTATTTCAAAGACGCGCTCACGCTGATAGTAGGCTCTTTCGCTACTTTCCCCGCATCAATCGGAACTCCTGTAATACCGTAATCAGCAAGTCTTATTGTAAAGCTTGCACTAGTGGTAATTTCATTTCCATTCACCGTTATCGTTACCGGTGTTGTTATTGGCTTAGTTACGTCTTTAATGATTAGATCTCCAGTCACCGTGGTCTTATATTCCCCATCTTTAGTGAACCTGATCTTTTTCAATTCATTGATTGTGCCGGTAAAACTGAATTTTGGAAACTCATCGGAGTTCATCCACTTCGCGCTATTGAAATGATTCTGGATCGAAGGATTGGTGAATGCAAAGTTTTTTACAGCTGCCTCAAACTGTACCTTCCCGGTCTTAGTATCAAGAGCGCCTATCACGGTTTTATTGACAGCTTTTGGAAGTTCATCTATAGCCGTGGAAGCATCAAAAGCAATCACGGCGGATGTAGTTGTTTTTTTCTGCGCCAATAGGGTTGCGGAGAAAACCAGGGCGACAAATAGAATAAATGTTCTTTTCATGGTCATTGTTTTAGTTATTTATTTAATGCTGAGCGCTTGAACGTAATAAAGGTGGTGCCGAGGATCTCGCTGAACAGCCCGCTGCTGAATGATCCTTTGATCGATACCTCATCTCCTTCTTTTAATGAACGGGCTTCCGCAATATGCTGATCCTGGAAAGCAAAAATTACATACGAGCCTGAAGCGCTGTCAATGAATTTCACATTCACCGAAGTATCGGCTTGCTCCACTTCTGCAATTCTTCCGGATACCGCCACGATCTTATCAGCATATTTGAAATTTGCTGACTCGTTATCCCTTTCAAACTCCCTGATGAATTCCTGCGCCTGTACATTATAATGTGCCTTTCTCTTCCCGGTGTCGGAAAATTTTTCGGTTGCTACATACCAGTACACTCCTCCCCCCGCCAAGGCAAGCAACAATCCGCTAAATGCGAGGCGACGCCAGGTCTTCTTGGAAATAGCCATTTTCAAATATACAGTGTTTAAACATTGAATGAGTTGGCAAAATGCAAAATATATGTGAAATAATTGCAAGGAGGAGGGCAAGATCCAGGTTGAAGGTCGAGCCCGTTTATACTTCGAATTTCATTTTTCGATGTCTCTTGGTCAATATTTAAAAGCCCCGCCCTTCTTATCGAAAGGCGGGGCAAACTTACTAACCCAGGCACCTCACCCTACTCTCACCCCATTGGAGTGTGTTCGGGTTCATATTTTACACCGTCAGAGGATGATATGTTACGCAGCCTGCAACTCTTTGATTTTTTCCCGGATCTTTTTTTCGATCTCGCCTGCCAGTTCAGGATTATCGATCAGTAGTTGCTTTACTGCGTCCCTGCCCTGCCCGAGCTTGTCTGTATTATAACTAAACCAGCTGCCGCTTTTCTGAATGATGTTTAATTCGACCCCCATATCGATGATCTCGCCCGTTTTGGAAATGCCTTCCCCGAATATGATATCGAATTCCGCTGCTCTGAAGGGTGGTGCCACTTTGTTTTTTACCACTTTTACTTTGACACGGTTGCCAACAGCTTCATCCCCATCCTTGATCTGCGAGATCCGGCGAATATCCAGGCGAACAGAGGAATAGAATTTCAATGCATTTCCGCCAGTGGTGGTCTCGGGGTTTCCAAACATCACCCCGATCTTTTCACGGAGCTGATTTATAAATATGCAGGTTGTATTTGTTTTGGAGATCGTAGCGGTTAATTTTCTCAGGGCCTGGCTCATCAGCCTGGCTTGAAGGCCCATCTTACTATCACCCATTTCTCCTTCCAGTTCTCCCTTGGGAACAAGCGCGGCTACTGAATCTATCACCACGACATCAAGAGCTCCCGAAAGTATCAGCCTGTCAGCGATCTCGAGGGCCTGTTCTCCATAGTCAGGCTGGGAGATCAGGAGATTGTCGACATCCACTCCCAGTTTCTGAGCATAGTTACTATCAAAGGCATGTTCTGCGTCAATGAACGCGCACATACCGCCTTTCTTTTGCGCTTCAGCGATAACGTGAGTAGCTATAGTGGTCTTCCCGGAAGATTCAGGACCATAGATCTCTACGACCCTGCCCCTCGGCAATCCACCTATTCCCAGGGCTACATCCAGTCCAATAGATCCAGTGCTAATGACCTCGATATCATTCACTCCTTTTTCATTCATCATCATCACGCTCCCCTTGCCAAAATCTTTTTCGATTTTGTCGATCGTGAGCTTTAATGCTTTCAGTTTCTCATTATTGGTTGACATATCGGTGGTTTTTTCGGTTTTTGCCATGTTTCAAAGTTAGGAGTTGGCTACAGCCATGCCTGAAAAGTTATGAACGTTCAAAACTAAATCATTTAGCAAATAAAAACTAATTTTTTTTGGATTTTTTTGGGTGGGCTGACCACTTTTTAAAAAGTGGTCAACCTTGCTCATAAGTTTCACTATCTTAACCTGTATGAATGTCAAGCTGCGGCCAGAAAAATATTTAAAGTACCTGTACCTGCCGAACCTGTTTACTTCCAGCCGCACGAAGGAGATCCTGTCGGTCAATCCTACTATAATCCCTCATCGTGAAGAGGCTTCTAATGTTGTCGTTTCGGTTTTTGATTATGACTCCTCCGATCTGGAAGAAAAAAAACTTGATGGCATCACAGAAAGCTTTTCCTACAAAACAAGCGGTCGTGTGTCATGGATAAATATTGATGGTTTGCGAAAAGCGGATGTGGAGTCCATCTGTAACCAGTATAATATCCATCCGCTGATCACGGAGGATATCCTGAGCATAAACCAGCGCCCAAAAATGGATGAGGCGGACGAAACATTGTTCTGCTTGCTGAACATGCTTTATTTCAACGAAGAGACCAATGCTGTTGAACAGGAACAGATCAGCATTGTCCTGGGGAAGGATTTCCTGATTAGCTTCCAGGAGGATGAAAAAAGAGATGTATTTAATCCGCTTCGGGACCGGCTGCGAATGGGCAGCAGTAAGCTCCGCCAGCGGGGCGCCGACTATCTCTGTTATACCATGCTTGACCTGATCGTAGACAATTATTTTCTCGTGATGGAAAAGCTGGGAGACCAGATCGAAGCCGTGGAGGAAGAGGTGATCCACGGTAACCAGCGGAGATCCCTGGCAAAGATCAACCTGTTGCGGAAGGAGCTGATCATATTAAAAAGAAACTTCTCTCCCGTCAGGGAATTAGTGAATGGTTTTTTGCGCAGTGATAGTGAATTGCTTGATGACCGGACAACAAAATATTTCAAAGATGTTTATGACCATATCGTACAGGCGATTGATCTGAGTGAGAACTATCGCGATATCATGACCAGCATGCAGGATCTCTATATTAATAATGTGAACCTGAAGATGAATGAAGTGATGAAGGTAATGGCGATCGTGACTTGTTTACTAGCTCCAGCCACGGTAATAGGCGGGATCTTTGGGATGAATTTTGACAAGATCCCCTACCTGCATACTGATTTTGGTTTTTGGGTAGCCGTCGGCTTCATGCTCTTTATCCCCCTAATTATGATCTGGATGTTTTGGAGAAGAGGTTGGTTTGGGAGTAAACCGCCGGAGAGCTGATCATTTTTTCTTAAATACCGGCACCGTACTGCAGGGTTCTCCATACATGATGCTTTTCACCACGGGTCTCAGCAATTTTGTTATTTCCAGGTAGGCAAAATCTTCAATAGGAACTTCCCCGCAACCTTTTATAACAACTCGTTTGTCAACAAAAGCATTAACATCAATAGAAGAAAGATTCTTCAGGAATATAACCTTATGCAATTCTTTTTCATTTCCCATGACCACTTCTTTTGACAGGGGCTGCAGGTATGAGGCCACAAGCATATAAGCCCAGACTGGTATCACGGCGTCAGCAGTACAGGTAACCGCTACATTTTTATCCCGGTATTTTTCCCAATCCAGGCTTTTCAGGGATTCCCGGAATTCTTTTTCTTTTAGGATTAATCCCATGAACAGGTGATCTTTCATATCAAAAACGACCACTTCGCCCCTGGGATAATATTTTTCCAGGTCGACCGTGATCAACCCGCTTTCAGCTACTTTATTTACGATCGGTTCGCCCATATATTTCAAAATCCCGGCGTGTTTAATCCGCCTTCGGCGGAACACTGTAAAAATAACAATTAAAGAGGCCGTTGGTTTGCGATAGGTGGAAAACAAAATCCCCCTCGCCTAAGGCGAAGGGGACGGTATTCAATAAATTTCATCTTCAGGTCAATACACTTTTGCGCGGTTATCTTTGATCGTGGCCGCTTTCTTAAGTGATTCAGGAATACTATAGGCCGCAGCACCCTTCGCCTGGTCATAACGGGCCTTTTGCTGAGCCGACACATCTGCATCTGCTACCGGGGTAGCAATTACTTCATCTACGCGCAAAACATATACGCCGCTGACACCTTCCAGCACTTCAGGTATTACTTTTCCTTTATTGTCTGGATTGAATGAGGCCCCAAGGACCCTGGGTTCATAACCAAGTGTTCCAAGGCTGCGGGCATCAAACCTTAAACTATCTACTACTTCTACTGGTTTATTGCCCAGTGCCGCTGCTGCCGCTTCCAGCGTGGTTACTTTTCCAATCTTTTGCCTGAGCTGTTCTGCCTTCTTTCTATTTCTCAGCAATGGCTCGATTGCGGTTCTTGCCGTAGTCACGGATTGTGTGCCCTCCTTAAAAACATCGGTAACAATTGCAACAACATAATTATCGCCCACTTTTTCAGGGGTCAGTACTTCGCCTTTTTTTGCCGCATAAATATTTCTCACAAAGTTGCGTGAAGCTCCAAGGCCCTGGATATCGTATGCTGTTGGTTTAATGCCCGCGCCAATCCCCTTTATCAGGCCAAGTGGCTTTAATTTCTTTTCAAATTGCTCATCAAAGGACTTCAGATCCCTTGCTGCGCCCGCAAAATCATTGGCAGCATTGCTTGCAGTCTGGTCGGTTTCCTGGCTTACCAGGATCGGCTGCCCTACATAGGCGATCTTATATCCCATGGAACCGCCTTTTTGTGACATCACCTCTATATAATGATACCCAAAATCAGTTCGAACGACTCCTTTGGATCCTACCGGGTTTTCAAAAATAAAATCATTGAAGGTGGGCACCATTTGGCCGGCCGGTACATTTTCATAGACGCCGCCCTTATCCTTGCTGCCCGGGTCTTCGGATAATTTCGCTGCAACAGAATCAAAGTTTTGGCCGCTCTCAACAAGCCTTCTTACGCTATCTATTAAATTCCTGGCCCGGGTCGAATCCCTGGTTTCAATTACTTGCCCGGTCTCGTCTTTTTTCTCAAACCCGATCAGGATATGTCTCACTTTTACTGTATCAGGAATTCTTTTCGCGGCCTCCACCTTTGCCAGCATATAGTTTGGACCATCCAAATAAGGGCCATACACCCGGCCCGCTGGTGTGCGAAGTATAGAATCTTTTGCAGCAGATTGGATTGCTTTTTCGCCTATAAACCCAGCATAATAATTTTGGGCACCGTTTCTCGCCAGGAATCCCTCCACATCGTTGGTCGTGTCAAATTCAGCTTTCAGCGAAAGCGCTCTTTCCCTGCTGGCGGCGTCTAT